>Ga0073928_10008425_pt1 | contig 12951 bp, 10 predicted proteins | sample PaiPotPPA55metaG_FD_76969 | JGI IMG/M metagenome (GOLD analysis project Ga0073928, IMG submission 76969) | Iron sulfur acid spring bacterial and archeal communities from Banff, Canada, to study Microbial Dark Matter (Phase II) - Paint Pots PPA... ...
CAACTCAGAGCCATCTATCTCTCTGGGGACTTCGACCGCTACTGGGAATTCCACATCGCACAGGATCAACGACGTCTATACCCCGATGCCTGGAGCGTCGTTCCAAAGTAGCCACACCCAATTCACTTCTGGTCATACCGGCGGCGGTGTTCATCGAATGGAACGAAATTCCCAGCATCAATTTCGCGGTCGATTCGTTCCAGGAGATGCGCACCGCGACCGCCTGGCGCAAAGTCGTGCTGCATTTCTCTATCCCAGGCTTCTTCTTCCATGCCCGCCACCAGTCGGCAAGTTCCTTGCGTTCCTGCTCTGACAGTTGTTCGATGGCGACCTTAATTGCATCGACGGTCATATCCTTACGGTAGCGCGGACGCCCTGCTGGCGGCAGCGGTTCCAGTTCCTTGAACGTCCTTGCCGAGGAAAATGGATACGGCTCGCTTTAGTAGGGCGGGGTAACTCACATTTGGGCAGAGCCTGGTGCGCGAGGTTCTGCTGGAGGGCGGGCGACCGCTCCCTGACGGTCGCGGCTCGGTAAAAGGCAGCGCGGGTCGGTAAAAGGCGGCGCGGGGCGGTAACGGCGGCGCGGGTCGGTATCGGCGGCGCGGGGCGGTAACAGGATTAGCCGTTTCCCCGGGTTTTGCGCCTTATTGAGTAGGGAGGAACCATGCGAACCATCGTGAGGCTTTTGAGTACGCTGCTGTTCTGCGCGGCAGCTATCTTCGCGCAGGGATCGGGCACGGGCCTGAGTACGATTTACAGTTTCCCGGGCGGTCATAACGGCGCCAGTCCGATGACCGGCGTGGCCCTGGGGCGGGACGCCGCGGGGAAACCCATTCTGTATGGCGCTACGCTTTACGGGGGCGAGGACGAGCGGCCGTGTCCAGAGGGCTGCGGCGTGGCATATTCGTTGACGCCGGGCGATTCGACGGACGGTATATGGAATGAGCGCGTGTTGTTCCGCTTCAATACGAGCGAGGGCTGGCTGCCCGCGAGCGTGGTTGCCGGCAACGGACCTGACGGGCAGCCAGTGCTCTATGGCAGCACTTGGTACGGCGGGCCGGCGGGCTACCCTGGATTTGGCACGGTGTTTTCGCTGACTCCGCCCGCCTCCGGAGGCGGTGTGTGGACGCAAGACGTTCTCTACGATTTCAACAACGGCGATGACGGCGAGTTTCCTTATGGCGGGGTGGTGCTGGGCAGCGGGCCCACGGGCGAACCGATACTGTACTTCACCACTTACCAAGGCGGCAGTTTAGGAAAGGGCGCTGTTTTGTCTCTGACACCCACATCCGGGGGCGGATGGTCGCAGACGGTTCTCTACAGCTTCGACGGTGGCACAGACGGAGAGAATCCTCAGGCCGGAGTGGTGATCGGACCCGGCGGCGTGCTTTACGGCACGACTACGGCGGGCGGGACGGCGGGCGATGGCACGGTCTTTGCTTTGAACCCGCCGGCTTCCGCAGGCGGCGCGTGGACCGAGACGATCCGCCACAATTTTTCTGGGAGTGATGGATGGTATCCGTGGGCAGGCGTAACGATCGGTAGCGGGCCGGGCGGCGGCCTGGTGCTTTATGGGACCACCTACTATGGCGGAACGAACACCAGCGCCAATTGTATGTTTTACCGGGGCTACGTGGGCTGCGGTACAGTCTATTCGCTGACCGCGCCAGCAACGGCGGGCGGCGCGTGGACCGAGCGGGTGCTGTATAGCTTCAACGGCGGCGCCGATGGAGCGCTCCTGTATGCGGGCGTGACGCCAGGCAAGGGGCCGGACGGATCCGTAGTTCTGTACGGCGCAACCGGGAACGGTGGCTCGGGGCCTCCGTACTCCGGCGCTGGGGTGGTATTTTCGCTGACGCCACCCAGTGCGAGCGGCGGCGCCTGGACGGAGACGGTATTGCACACGTTTACGGGCGGCAGCGACGGGTACGGCCCGGAAGGAAATCTGGTGATTGGCGAAGGCGGGATGCTGTACGGGACGACGAACCAGGGCGGGGTGTACGGTTACGGCACGGTATTTCGGTTGAAGTTTTAGCTCCGTCTTCCAGGTCTAATCCCACAGCCTTTCAGGTGTGAGCTTCCAGCGGGTTTGGCTCTTGTACGTAATCTGATGCGGCGCAGGTCCCCAGCTTGCTGCGTCGGCAACTTTGGCGGCGCTTTCGGATGCGCCAGTGTCCCGAAGAGTCGGGACACGGCACGCCACGGGCGTGCGCCACGCACTTCAGGTGACTTTCAGTCGCTACCCCGGATAAGCACGCTGCTATCGAGGGTCGCGCAGATCAATGCTTGCGATGTTCAGCTCGTGATTCGGCAATGAGCCGGTCGACGCTGCGATGTTCAGCGTTCGCAGCACTCCTAATCCCCGCGAGGAGCTCCAGTTCTTGAAATAGATCGCTCCCTGACGGTCGCGGCTCAGCCGGAAAAATAAGATAGGAGTGTCCGGATATGTGTGAGAAATGATTCGCCGCGCGGGGACCAATAGGCAGTTATGAAATTTGATCTCGTCCGGTGCATAACGCTGGCGGCGTTGTGGGCGCCCTTCGTGGCGGCGCAGCGCCCGGATAGCACGACACTCAAGCAGGTGATTATCTTCGGGCGGCATGGCGCACGTACCCCCGTGGCCACCCCAGCTCAACTGACTGGTTTCTCGGTGCTTCCATTTCCTACCTTCTCCGTTCCCGGCCAGGACGTGCTGACTCCGAACGGCAAGACGAACGAAACGCTTCTGGGCGGCTATTTCCGCCAATGGCTTACCCGGGAAGGGCTACTGACCGGCTACGACAACTCCGACGCGCGGTTCGTTTACGCGCGGGCCGAAAACGTTCCGCTCATCATGGACACTGCGCAAGCCTTTGTCGCGGGATTGCTTCCGGGGGCTTCCGTCACCGTCAATACCGTGCCCGTTCCCGACCCGCTGTTCGACGCCATCGATGCGGGCGTGGCCCCGCTGGATGGAACGATGGCGGTGGCCTCGGTCAACGGGCGTCTGGGCGGTAATCCGCAGTCGCTGTCCACCGCCTATGCGGCCGAGTTCGCTATGGCGCGTTCGGTCTTGTTCAACTATCCGCTGGGCACTTCCCCGCCTCCTGGCACCCCCAAGGGCAAAGTGGACGTCACCGCCCTTCCGATCACGGTGACGGTGGGGAATGGGACTGGGCCCGTCAATCCTGGCGGCCTGCAGTACTATTACATGGCAGTCGATCCCTTCATGATGGAATATGCCGATGGCATGCCCGAGGTGGGATGGGGCAACCTGAACGCCGCGAGTATCAGCCAGATTTTCCGGGTGTACGACGAACTGCTGGATCTGGAATACCGCACCCCGTATCTGGCCCAATTGCAGAGCTCGAATCTGGGTTCGCACATCGTTCGCTCGATATTTCAGGCGGCCAGCGGCACTCCCATGAGCGGCGCCCTGGGAACTCCGTCGGACAAGATCGTCTCGATAGTTGCCGCCAACACCAATCTTGCCGGTCTCGCCGGTCTCTTCCGTCTGGATTGGCTGGTACCGGGTGACCAGCCGGATGTCGCGGCTCTAGGCGGCGCCATAGTCTTCGAGCGCCGCCAATCTCAGCGGACTGGCGAATACCTGGTTCGCGTCGTGTATATCACGCAAACGATGGATCAGCTTCGCAACCGCACTCCCCTGACGCTGGCAGCGCCGCCGGCTAATATTCCGGTGTTCATCCCCGGTTGCAGCGTCGCCAATGCTACCTTCGACTGCCCTCTGGGAACGTTTATGCAGACGGCGAGTCAGGACATTGACCCGAGTTACGTAGATTTCAATCACTAAGGCGGCCCGTCGGGCCAGCGCAAAGGTTGTCTTACAAGGAGTCATAAGCCGATGAATCGAACAGTTCGCAAGCGTATAGCATGTTCAGCGGCGGCGTTGATCGCCTGCGGTGTGCTGGCCCATGCTCAGCTCGCGCCCCCGCCCCGGAGCGCGTATCCTCTGGCGGTTCCCAACACGGGCCAGCAGATCAACCCGTTCGCACCCGCGAATTCTCAGTTTACGTGGCTGAATCCGGGCTTGACCGGACTGCCGGACTGGTATGCAGGGCAGGCAGGCACTGCGGTGGTGAGCCCCGATCAACAGACGCTGTTGGTTATGACCACCGGGTTCAATCGGGTCTACACGCAGGAGAATCCGACAGGCCCATACCCATGGAACACCGCGGAATCGAATGAGTACGTATTTATTTACGACATCTCGAAGCAGGCACCGAACCTCCAGCAGGTGATCGAGATCCCCAATACTTACTTCGGGATTGTCTTCGATCCGGCATCGTATGCCGCCAACGCACCGGCCGGCACGAAGAAGCGATTCTATGTGGCGGGCTGTATGAACGACAATGTCCACACCATTAGCCTGAGCAACGGCCAATGGGCGGAGGAATCCCCTTCGGCTCCGGCGCTGGCCATGCACCACGGGCTGGGCCTGGGGCTGAACATAAAGCCGAACGGCGCCATCCAGATCAATAGCCAGGTTGGCGTATATCCCTGCGCGGCCGGACTGGCCATGTCGAGCGACGGCAAAACGCTGGTGGTAGTGGATTACTATAACGACGCGATCACGGTATTCACGGGAGGGTACGGAAACTGGTCCAAGCCGGTGGATCTGGACCTGCGCCCAGGCAAGAGCACCGTCAACCCGCAGCCCGGCACGCCGGGCGGTGAATATCCGTTCTGGCCCGTGGTGAAGGGTACCGGATCGAGCGCGATCGCTTACGTTTCGAGCATCCGCGACCGGGAGATCGACGTGGTGAAGCTGGGCGCGCCGATGTTGGTGACCACCCGCATTCACGTGAAAGGCCAGCCCAACAAAATGACCCTGGACGCGGCGCAGGCGTTTCTATATGTCGCCGAGGACCAGTCGGACACCGTGGACGTGATCGATACCAGTTCCAATGCGATCCGTGAAAGCATTCCGGTGGTGGCCCCGCTGCTGCCGACGCCGCTCCAACAGTACAAGGGCGCCAATCCCAACAGCGTCGCGCTCTCACCGGATGGCACCCAACTCCTGGTGACGGACGGCAATCTGAATTGCGTTTCGGTGATCGCGCTGGGGGGAACTCAGAGCGGCGATCACGTGGTGGGGCTGATTCCCACGGGCTGGTATCCGAACTCAGTGAGCATCGTGAGCGCCGGCGGTGGCGCGGCGCCGTACGTGTACGTGGCCAATCAGAAGTCTCCCACCGGCGCTAATCCGCTGTGGTGCTACGGCGGGTACGGACCTCCGGGCTCACCGAATTGCAACCCGGCCAACGAATATAATCCGCAACTGACGAGGGCCGGCTTGCAAAGCTTCCCCATGCCGGCCGCGCAACTGGCGAGCCTGACACAGATGGTGGCGGGCTACGACAACTTCGCCTACCAGGAGACGGCCAGCGATGCGGCGGTCATGTCGGCGGTGCGCGCGGGCATAAAGCACGTAATCTTCATCATCAAGGAGAACCGCACCTACGACCAGATTCTGGGGGACCTGCCGAACCCGAGCAATGGGGATCCCGCGCTGGTGGAGTTCGGACAAGCGACGACGCCGAACCTACATGCGCTGGCGCAGCAGTTCGTCACGATGGATAACCTGTTGACCACCGCGGAAGTCAGTTATGACGGCTGGCATTGGACGACGGCGGGCACGACCCCCGACGTAGTGCAACATCAGTGCGCGGTGGCCTACGCGTATCGCGGTACGAGCCTGGATTCGGAAGGCGTCATGCGCAACGTAAACGTCGGGATTCCTCCGGCGCCGACGGGCACGGCCGCGGGCGATGTAGGCGCGCGCCAGGCCGCCAATCCTTTCACATCGAGCGATCCGGATGTTTTGCCCGGCCAGGCCGACATTGACGCTCCCGACGGACCAGGCAACGAAATCAACACCGGCTTCCTGTGGGATGCGGCCATACGCGCGCATCTAACGGTCCGGAGTTATGGTTTCTTCGTGGATACCTCCCGGTATAGCACGCCGGATTTCACCATTCCGGTGCTGCGGGATCCCTTCGCGAGCAATACGCAGGTAGCATTTCCCACAAATCCGGCGCTCAACCCGTTCTCCGATCCGTATTTCCGCGGCTTCGATAACGCCCTGCCGGACTATTGGAGATATACCGAGTGGGCGCGAGACTTCGATGCCCGCTACAAGGATAACCACCACGCCGGACGCATGGTGGGTGAGATGCCGTCGTTGATGCTGATCCGGCTGATGCACGATCACACGGGAAGCTATAGCACGGCCATCGACGGCGTGACTACGCCCGACCTGATGGTCGCCGATAACGACTATGCGGTCGGCCTGGTGGTGCAGAAGATCTCCGAGAGCCCCTTCGCCCACAATACCCTGATCTTTGTGATCGAGGACGATGCCCAGGACGGCGGCGACCACGTGGATTCGCACCGCACCATCGGGTTTGTAGTGGGCCCTTACGTGAAGCAGGGCGCGGTGGTGAGTACCCGATACACCACCTTGAACTTCCTGCGCACCATCGAGGAGGTGCTGGGTATTCCTCAAATCAACGTGCTAAAGGGTCTGCCGCCCTTAATGAACCTGAATGACGCATTGGCGCGGCCCATGGCCGATATCTTCAACACGTTTTCGGCCCCCTGGCACTTCACGGCCGCTCCTTCGGCGCTGCTGTACAATACGCAGCTACCGCTGCCGCCGCAGCCGGCCGGAATGGCGGTGCCTCGGCCGGCGCACGACGCGCAGTACTGGGCGAGCGTGACGAAGGGAATGAACCTGAGTGACGCAGATCTGGTGGATGGCGGCGCCTTCAACCGCATTCTATGGAAAGGGCTGATGGGCGACCGGCCGTATCCCGCCGCGCCGACCGGCCAGGACCTGCGGCAAAATCGTGAGGCGGTGCTGGCACGCTATCGCGAGTCACTGAAGGCAGGACCGGAGCCAGCGCCGGCACAAAATCACTAATGGCGAGGAAATCATTATGCGGACAAGAACATTTTCATTACTGATACTGATGGCTTTGGCTGCCGCCGCGGTCGACGGCCAACCGATCGTGGTTCCCGGAATGCAACCACCGATCACCGGACCGGTGTATTGGTCCACTACGCCGCCGGATTGTTCCAGTTTGGCGGGTGAGGCGCCCGTGACCATCGTCAGCGGAACCCGCACGGTCGGCTTTGCATGCTACGTCAGCGGCACGTTCGTGTGGCTGGCCGCTGGCGGCGGCTGGAGCACCGCCATCCGTGTGGCCGCGCCCGGGTCGGGGGCCGTTGGGGTGGATTACACGTTTTACGACGACAACGGTAACAATCTGAAACTGGATAGCGTGTCGGGTGCTTCCCCGGCCATCTCCAGCGATGACGTCTATTTCGCGCTGTCCGCGAATCAGCCAGCGGAGACCGACCTGTTGGGCGCCACCAGTGGGGCGCCTAAGTATGCCGGCACCGCGACCGGTACGGTGTATGCCGTATTCTACTGTCCGGATGCCGTCACCTGCGAAGGTGTGACTCCGCAATTGCTCTATTCCGCGCTTCCCTCCTCGCCCTGGTCGATCAGCCTACCGATCGCCTTTGACACGGATCTGGCCACCGAATGGTCGGCCGTGGGCGTGGACGATGGCGGGGCGCACCGGGTATCGCTCGCGATTTACAACGAAGACATCCAGCCCGCGAGCTACACCATTCTCGTATATGACGGCGCGGGAAACCTGGCCGCCAGCGGCGCGACTCCCCCGGTCCCGCCTTTGCAATCGCTGCCCAACGATGCTTATGGGCAAGCCGGCACTTACGCGGCGATGCTGTCGGATGTGGTGGCGGGACCCTTGCCGAAAGGTCCGTTCAAGATCCAGATCAACGGCCAATCGCTATATTGCGCTGTGGAGGTGCTGCAATTCGACGGGCCATCCGCCACGGCCTTGCAAGTGGGCTATGACAGCTCGGCGACAGTCGCCTCCAGCGAAGCCATTCGGCTTGCCCATCTCAGGCGGTCTCGCGTGGCATTGCGGCCACGGACCGTGTTCCGGCCGCTGCCGGTGGCTGGCGGAACGGAGTAGGCTATTGGGCGGACGGGGCGTCGGCGTGACTCCATTCTTCAGGGCTAGCCGCCGGTGACAGGAGTTTTGGCCGTCCGGCACGCTGGCTGAAACCGCCTGCGCCACCACGCAGCCGCAACAGTTTGCGGAGCATGGTGGGGCAGGCGGGCTGCTAGAATATGGCAGCGCTCCGCGGCGTTGTCCTTTTCCGGCTTGTGTAACCGGCGGTTACCGCCAGCGTCCTTCGACCAGAACCCATCCGCCGTTGCGGCGCACCCAGCGATGCGCCACCCAGCGAGCGTGCGGACGTGGCGGCTGCTCCCAGCGCCCGGGAACCCAGGCATAGGCAGTGCCGTTCCACTGCTGGTATCCATCAATCCAAACGTAACCAGGGCCGGGAATAGCCGGGCGTGTTTCCACGACGGCGGCAGGCGGCGCGACGCGAACTACTACTTCCGCGAAAGAGCTGCCCAGAGTCAGGGTGCCGGCGAAAACCAGCGCGATCAAGCCTTTGCGTAACATTGCTCATGCTCCATTGAATTTGATTGGAAGCTTTTGCATTCCGATAGGGAGTAACAGCAACCCAACTTCCAAGGTGCGTGTTGAAACCAAGTTAGATAGCGCTTTTTGTAAACCGGTAACATAATGCCACGAACAGAACCGACCGATGATTCGAGTAACCAGCCGCGCATCGGTTGTTTCCGGCGACTGGCCCTGAACTGGTGAGGCCCTCGCCGACAGCCATCGGCAAGGCCTGCACCGAAGGTATTTCGCGATGGATGAGGCAAGTAATCGTCTCGAACATTTGCAGCACGCGGCCTACGCTGGGGAACATGCGCGGGGCGCCGAAGAGGCACACAACCCAGCCCATAGCCGGTTAGCCACATACGCCGGAATCACGATGGCGGTTCTCTGCGTGATATTGGCGTTCGCCTCAGGCAAGGTGGCCGGAGAGCGGATGCTCCTGGTAAAGAGCATGATGGAACAAGAGGATGCCCACATGCGCTACGTCACGCAGGATACCAAACATCGCATCGCCGTCATCAGCCTGCGGCAGTTGCGGGCAACGCTGCCGGCGCTGACCACGTCGGGACGGGCCTCTACGATCATGGACGCCAAGGAAATGGTCGAGTTGGCCAAGACTATTCGGCGCTATTACAACGAGTCCCAGGCGGCCGGCCAGTGGGCTGAATCCTACACGCCGGCCATCCACGTACATCTGGAGAGTCAGGGGTATTACGATTGGGGCGTGTTCTGCGGCGAGATCGGCATCGTGATCGCTTCGGTTTCGCTGCTGCTTCAGAGGCGCATCGTGTGGTATTTAGCCATCGCGCTGGGGGTAGCTTCCATAGCCGTGCTGATCTTTACCTATGTGAGAACAGAGCCGGCGGTGCGCGCGGCTGAAGAGCGAACTGCGGAGGCCGCGAGGGTCTATCGAACCATGCGAGCCGCGGACAAGACCAGTACGGCTGATGACATGCTCACGGACGACGTGCTGGCCTTTTATGGGGAGCGGTAAGCGACCTGAGGTCACTGCCAGTCCCTGCAGCGCGACAATATCGAACCGGAATAGGCGCCCAGGGTCTTGGACACCTCGAAAACCGCTCCCAGCACCCGCTCGGTCAAGGCGTCGAAGTATCCGCGTTCACCGGTGTTCATCAGCGGCCATCCTCATAAAGCGCCGTCCTCGACCAAGACTCTCAAGCTTATTGTTGGCCGCCGATGAACGCGGATGAACGCCGATTTCGGATGAATCCCGGAATCGATTGTCCAGTTATTTCGTGGACACTACACCAGCTACTTTCCGGCGCAAACTCCGGCTTTTGGAAATAGACCGCTCCCTGACGGTCGCGGCTCAGTCGACAACGCAGCGGTGCCGAGCCGCGCGTGTCAGCAAGCTAGCCGGTGGGGGATTTATCGCGGTCCTATGGAGGGTCAGTGTGCCATCGGCGGAGCTGGCGTCCCATCAGACCATTTGCCAACCCAGACCATGAAAATAGTCGCCCGTTCTTCAGGATCGTCGGTCGCTAGAAGCGGCGAGCCGGGCAGATTGGCTCCCCAGCTTTTCTCCGCGCTGCCCGGCACAAGAAACATCAGATGCGGATGCCAACTCTTGACGCTGTCGTTTAAATACTGCTGCTTCGACATCATGTAGCACATGGCCCCGGGCTCCAGCGCGGGCAGTTCTTTCTTATCCATCGCCGATGCCACTGCTTCGCTGATCTCGGACTTCGATTTTCCTGCCAGCACGAGTTTGGTCTTCATCAGGAAGATGGGAACAAAGGTCGTGGCGGCCGGCCGATTAAAGCAAATAGGGGAGCGAACTTTGGGATTCCAAAACTCCGCATCATCGGTGGCGGCGCCCCATGATCGTTCCACCAGGCAGAGGAAGCCATTGCTGCCTTTGACCGCTGTCGTGAATCCCTGCTTTCCCAGCACCATCACTTCGGCGCCGTCTGCAATGGATGCTGGAGCCGCAGTACGAGCCAGCGCGATTTCAGACTTCTCGTCGGGCATCAAGTATTGATCGAGAGGAGCCATGGCCGGATAGGGAGCTTTCGCCGCTTGGGCGCGCGTCTGAGGAGTCGCACCGGCTATGACAAGCTGAACAAGGAATGCTAAAGCGATGAGGTTGACATTATTGTTCCGCATGGACCCACTATACACGAATTTTCTCGCAGACGTACACCAAGGTGGTGGGCAGCAGGCACGCCCTGACCATCGGGATCAGGCGGTTGTTGTTGAAGACCTGGCCGGGACAATCTTCGGCCATAGGTTCGAGCAAATGACGAATCATGAAGCCGGCTTCCGTTAGATGGCGAAGCCAGGTGCTGAGCATTCGGTTCTGGACGACAGCGCCTTGGCTGCCATGCCAGCCGGCTGCGAATTGCGGCTGCTCGTTGAAATAGGAATAAGAGGCGGGAAGGACGAACTTACCCTCGACGTGCAGGACTTCGGGAAACAACGGATGCCCCCAACTCCAAATCAGGCGGCCGCCCGGCTTCAGATAAGCCGCGAGATTCCGAAATGTGGCGGCGGGGTCGCGCGTCCAGCCAATCGCGTAAATGGAGAAGATCAGATCGATGTCGCGAAGGTTGAGTGCCTGTTCCATGGGGGCTTGGATGAGATGGACGCGTCCCGCGTCGATGCCGGCGCGATTGCCTTCTGTGGCGAGCGCAATCTGAGCGGCGGATATATCCATGCCGCAGACGCGTTGTGCGCCGCATTCCACGATTCGGGCGATCGAGTGGCCGCTGCCGCACCCCACCTCCAGCACGGTCAGCCCATGGAGATCGCCGAGCACGTCGATGCCGCGGCATTCGCCGAACGGCCCCCAGTCAGGCAAGGCGCAATGTCCTAAAAACTGCGGCGCGATTTGGTCCCACGCACGCTCGTTGGTGGCGAGCTCGGCTTGGACTGTGGCGTTCGCGCGCATCCTTCGCATTCGGATGGTCTAATTTTAACGGCCCTTGCTGCCCGGTGTGTTGCGGATGTTGCGGATGGAGTAGAGGTGATTCTCAGTGCGCAAGATCAGGCGATCTCCAATGAGCGCGGGGGTGGCCAGCGCCATCTCACCGAGGTCGTTGGAACCGAGCAATTCGTATTTATCGCCGGCGCGGATCACGTACGTGCGGCCTTCTTCGTCCAGACAAAAAATCCTGGCGTTGTAGCCCCAGGGCGACGAAGTGAAGTCGCCGCCTTCGCCGATGCGGGTCTTGTAAGTTTGCGCGCCGGTTTTAGTGTCAAATCGCGTGAGGATGCCCGTGTGGGTGAGGACGTAGAGACCTCCGTCATAGGCCAGCTCGGTGGGCAGATAAGTGCCGGCTTTGGGCTGAATCCAAGCGACAAAATCGTTGAGCTTGGCGCCGTCGGGTGTAGTGAGGTCGCCGTGCGCGCCCGGTTTGATGGCGGCCACGGGTTTGCCAGTCCCGCCATTGAGATACAACAGGCCGTCGTAGGCGAAAGGACTGGGGATGGGCATTGGGGACATCCCGCCGAGGCGCCATAGTTCTTTGCCGTCGAGATCGTAACTGATGGAGAGGCCAGGACCGATGGTGACGATTTCGGTGCGCGCGGGGGTTTTCCAGATGTAGGGACTTGACCAGCCGGTCTGGCGATCGGAGCCTTGCACGTGAATCGAGCGATTGGTGCGCCAGACTTGCTTGCCGGTATTTTTATCGAATGCCGCGATGAACTGCTGTTTCTCGTTGTCGTTGACGACGATCACGAGGCCATTGACGAGCGCGGGTGAAGAGGCCGTACCAAAATCCATGATGGTCGGGAAGTTTTCGAGCGGCGTGTTCCAGAGTTTGTTGCCGTCGAGGTCATAGGCGAAGAGGCCGAGGTTATTGATGTAGACGTAGACACGGCGGTCGTCGGTGACGGGGGTCTCCGAGCAGAAGCTGTTCTTGCGATGACGGCCTCCGGGCGGGTGGCCTGCATAGAATTCGCGCTTCCAGTTGATCTTGCCGGAGTCGAGGTCGATGGAATAGAGGAAATAGTGAACGGAGACTTCGGCGGGGAGCTCGAAATCGCGGGCGTTCAGGCGGTCCAGAATTTCCTTCTCTTTTAAACCCTGCTTCTCGAGCTCCGCAGCGTAATCGTTGGAATAGGTGGAGCCGGCTTGCGGCTGTTTGGCTTTGCCGTCGGTGGTGACGGTGGTGACGAAGATGTTGCTGCCGGCGACGATGGGAGAAGACCAGCCCAGGCCGGGGAGGGTAGCGGTCCATTCGATGTTCGCGGTTTTTGACCATTTGTCGGGCAGATTAGAGTTGGTGGCGGAAGGGTTGGACGAGGGTCCGCGAAAACCCGGCCATTCAGGATCTGCGGCGAAGGCGCAAGCGGCAAGGAAGAGCGATGCGATGACCCGGTGCATGATTCTATTGGACTATAAATACGGTCAAAGGTCACGGATGGCGCGCCCCGGTCACGTAAAATATGGAGGGGTGTGATGCTGTGA
>Ga0073928_10008426_pt1 | contig 12951 bp, 7 predicted proteins | sample PaiPotPPA55metaG_FD_76969 | JGI IMG/M metagenome (GOLD analysis project Ga0073928, IMG submission 76969) | Iron sulfur acid spring bacterial and archeal communities from Banff, Canada, to study Microbial Dark Matter (Phase II) - Paint Pots PPA... ...
ATCTCGCCGGTAAAACCAGCGTTCCCGTCGGCCAAGGCAGCCTAAATTGGAAGAAAATTTTCGAGATCGCCCAAAAAGCGCCGATGCAAAATTATTTCGCGGAGGTAGCGGCCTATGGAGTCGGCACCCTTCACGGCGCGCGAGCCGATGCTTGGCCGACCGATTCCATCGAGCAGTTGCGCGAGAGCTATAACTTTCTGCACAATCTGGTGGTCTGACAGGATAGCGGCTGGTGCCAGTTTGCACGCCTAGTCCCATGTCGCTTGCCTTGTAGAGCGGCAAATGACTCCAAGCCCAGCGCCATTTACAAACAAAATACTGCCAAGATGAATGAACTCCGTGGTTAGCGAATTATTCGGTGACGGACGTTTACGTCGGATGCCCTCTGATCTATCGCAAATTCGAAAATTGCATCGAATCCGCTATACCAGCTTGGCCCCACCAGGTACTTTTGAACCCGGCGGATAGAAATCTTCGCGTCCAGCCAGGGATCGGTCGCGCAACCTCAGGGCCGTTGCGAAACACCACTGTCTTCGTCGTCGCAAAATTTCTTGACAGCCGTCGAACGGACAGTATATTTAGTGCGCGAGGCATGCTGAAAACAGTTCAAAGGGGAACTTTGCGCTTTCTAGGGCCCTGGTCCCTCTCATTCCGGCTCCCAGAAGAGCGACGCACAGTAGCTGACCGGGTTATCGTCCGGAGAATGCTAAGAGTTTCGTAACTGTTAGGCGCGAAAGAAGCGTGCGGGCAGCACAGATTGTACAACTGGCGGTCATCGTGGCCAACTTACTGTCGAAATGCATCGCTCTTGCTGTGGCCGCCTCGGTCGGCCTGCTATTGATTCATTTCCACCTGGCGGCGCAAGCCAGCCAATCTGCGCTGTTCGATGGAAGAACACTTTCTGGATGGCATCTTCAAGGTTCGGCCGGCTGGAGCGTGCAGGACGGTTCGATCGTCGGATCCGTTGGCAAGGATGACGCTGGTGGAGGATGGCTGGTGCTCGACCGTCCTTCTGAAGACTTCATCTTGCGGTTCTCGTTTCGATGCACCGATTGCGCCACCGGCGTACTGTTCCGGCGCGCGAAACTGGCTGCGGGGACAGGCGGGACGTATCTAGCCCTTTCCGGCAAGGACGCGGGATCCGTGTACCGCACGAGTGTCGACTCGCAAGGGCGCGAGCTCGAACACAAGCTCCTCGGTGTACCGCCGGGCCAAGACGACCAGCCTTTCGAGATCAAGCCCGATGTGAGCGGTTGGAACCAGGTGTGGATTTTTGTGCGCGGCGACGCGCTGGGGGGACAGTTCAACAGCACCCGAATTCGGGAGTTTCATTTCGGAACTTCGAAAGCCGATGCCAGCGCCAGCTACGGGCAAATCGCGTTTCGCGTTTCCGGGAGCGAGGGTGCGGAGGTTCGCATCCGGGATATTTCTCTCCAGGATCTCACCGAAACGAGTTCCCTTCCGGTTGAGACGACGGACCCACCATTCCTTGAACGTAAGCTGACCGATATGTTTTACAGCGAAGGGATCGCCGCAGGAGACCTCAACCGGGATGGCATACAGGACGTAGTCGCAGGACCATTTTACTATCTCGGGCCGGACTACAAGGTGGCACGCGAAATCTATGCTCCCAAAACCTTCAACCCCAATACGCCGCCCTATACCGACAGCTTCCTGACTTACGTCTACGACTTTAACGGAGACGGATGGCCGGATGTTTTGAAAATTAACTTCGAAGGAGCCTATCTTTACCTCAATCCGCGCGGCGAGAACCGCCACTGGGATGTGTTCCGGGTCGTGAACGGCATCGCCGCGGAAACAACTCAGTTTGTCGACATCGACGGAGACGGTCGCCCGGAGTTGGTGATTTCACAGAAGCGCGATGGCAATAGTCAAACTTGTCAAATCGGTTACGCGAAGCCAGACTGGTCCGATCCCAGCAAACCTTGGACATTCCACCCCGTCTCGGAGGTTGGAGATTGGGGGCACCACGCCATGGGTGTCGGCGATATCAACCAGGATGGACGCATGGATATCCTGCAGTCAAAAGGCTGGTGGGAACAGCCAGCCAGCGGTACTGGGCTTTGGAAGTTCCATCCTGCACCCTTTGGTGGAGGCGAATGGACTGACATGTCAGGAGCGTGGGCCGGAGGCTCGGACATGTTCGTGTACGACGTAAATGGCGATGCTCTTCCGGACGTGATCACCAGCCTTGCTGCCCACGGTTGGGGCCTGGCATGGTTCGAGCAGAAGCGAGACGCACGGGGAGAAATTTCCTGGAAGCGCCATATGATCATGGGCAACCCTGCGGCGCCGGACCGCCAGGAATGGGAGGAAACCGACAAATCAGTCGCGTTTTCCGAGCTCCATGCCCTGGCACTGGCGGACATTGACGGCGACGGCCTGAAAGACATCGTCACCGGCAAGCGCTGGTGGTCGCACGGCGACAACTACGGCACACCCGACGCGCAATCCCCCGCCGTGCTGTATTGGTTCCAGCTCGTCCGTAAGTCCCCATCCGAAGTCCAATGGATTCCACATCGGATCAACAACAATTCAGGCGTTGGAACACAGATCGTTGCGGCGGATCTCAAAGCCCAGGGGAAAGTGGACATCCTCACTTCGGCACGGAAGGGCGCCTTCGTCTTTTTGCACCATCGGTGAAATTTGTAAGGGGAACTGCCGGAAAGCCAAGGAGAACATTGTTCTATGGGTGTTTCTAAAGAGTGCATGGCGGTCAGAACTTCTTGCAGCCTGTTACTATTGGCTTCGACGATTCTCGCTGCCACGCAGCTTTGCGCTCAGCAATACCCAACCTGGAAAACCTACTTAGGCAGCGAAAATTCCTCGCACTATTCTGCGCTCAAGCAGATCAATGCCTCCAACGTGAATCAACTTCAGGTTGCTTGGACCTATCCCACCGATGATCAAGTCATTTACGTATTCAACCCCATCGTCGTGAACCACACGATGTTCGCGATGGCCAAGAATTTTTCTGTCGTGGCTCTCGACGCCGCAACCGGACGCGAGATCTGGGTACATCCCACTCGATCGCCAGATGCACTTCCCGTCACCTCGGACGGCGGTTGGGCTCTCAAGCACCGCGGAATCAATTACTGGCAGAACGAGAATGGATCGGACCAGCGGCTGATTATCCCTGTCAATCAGTATCTCGAAGAGATTGACGCTCGTTCGGGCGAGATCATCAAGTCCTTCGGAAAGGATGGCTTTGTTGACCTCCGAGCTGGCCTGGGGCGTGATCCAGGGTCTATGAGTCAAATTCAGTTCGATACGCCGGGCAGGATCTATCACAACCTGCTGATTGTGGGGTCGGCGACCGGCGAGGACTACTTGTCTCCTCCAGGAGATATTCGCGCCTACGATGTGCTTACGGGACGAATGGTTTGGATCTTTCACACGGTTCCGCACCCAGGAGAGCACGGCTATAACACTTGGCCGAAGGAAGCGTGGAGGTATATCGGCGGAACGAACTGCTGGGGAGAAATGAGCTTGGATGAGAAGCGGGGCATCATTTATATTCCCATCGGCGCTCCAAGCTATGACTTCTACGGCGCCGACCGCATAGGGAACAACCTGTTCGCAGACTGTCTCCTCGCTCTAGATGCTCGGACAGGCAAACTTGTCTGGTATTTTCAGCTGGTCCATCACGATTTGTGGGATTACGACGCAACAGCCGCTCCTCAGCTGCTGACGGTAAGCGTCGACGGCAAAACGGTTCCGATCGTTGCCCAAGCCAGCAAACAGGGATTCCTTTACGTTTTCAATCGCGTCACCGGAAAACCTCTGTGGCCCATCGTGGAGCGGCCGGTTCCAAAATCCCACATGCCGGGAGAAGTAGCCGCAGCCACGCAGCCGTTCCCGACCAAGCCCCCTCCCTTCGCCCGGCAAAAGTTCAGCGTAGCCGACTTGGATCAATACCTGCTTAGTCCAGACGAGCGAGCGAGTTGGAAACGAAGAATCGAGATGGCGGTCAACGAGGGCATTTTCACGCCGCCCGAACTGACCGATACGATTCAGATGCCGGGTAATCTCGGCGGCGCAAACTGGGGTTCCACCGCATCAGACCCGACCAAGGGCACGATGTATGTGGTTTCGATGGATATTCCCGCGATACTTAAGAATGAGTTGGCGCCACCGAAGCGCGTCAGAACCGGGGACGGGCACATACTGCCGAGTAACACGATTCCCGAAGGTACACTCGCCGACCAAGGACTTGCAGTCTATCAACAGAATTGCCAACGCTGTCACGGCATAGACAGAAAGGGCGCGCCTCCAGCGATTCCTTCGCTTGTGGACGCTCGATCGAAACTGGGCGACGCCACGATCAAAAGCGCGGTAAAAAATGGCGCCGGGAACATGCCGCCATTCCAAACCATGAACGACGCCAGTCTGAACGCTCTGTTGGCCTACCTCGGCGATCGAAGCGGCGGACCCGTGCAGCCGGCTTTTGCAACCGCCAGTGCGTTACCGCCGCAGTATCCTGCAGGTAGCGGAGCACCTTCGGTGCGCTACTGGTCAGGATATGGCTTAGAGCCGACAATCATCAATCCGCCATGGTCCACTCTAACGGCCTACGATATGAACAAGGGCGACATCCAGTGGCAGGTGCCGCTCGGAGATGCACCTCAGGCGGGCGCGGAAGGCGTTCGGGGTACGGGCATTATGAAGCCCAGAGGCGGTGCGGTCGTAACCGCGAGTGGTTTGCTGTTTTACGCTACGGGAGATGAAGCCAAGCTCCGGGTGTACGACTCGGAAACCGGCAAAGCCATCTGGAGTCTGGATTTGCCCGCAGCCTCGCATGCTGTTCCGGCAGTGTATGAGGAAGATGGCCGGGAATACATCGTCGTCTGTGCGGCCGCTCCCAAGTGGCCCGATACAGAGGCGGTGCACAGAGCCTATGTTGCCTTTGCTTTGCCCAAGGCCAAAGAGTAGTCCCGACTAGCTGGGCAAGATGTATTGACATTCACCATTGCTTGCGATTTTACCTGCGCTAAAGCTGAAAGAACCCTGTCCCTGTCGAGACCATGGCCGGAAAATCAAGCCCTGGTCGCCGAGACCTACTCAAGATGGGAGCGATTTATGGGAGTGTTCTGCTCGGCCCATTTGGCAAGGTCGACTGGGCCGGACCAATCGCTACAGCCCAGGACGATTCCTCTGCCGACGGCAAACCGCTCGGTGACTCCTCAAATGGAAGAATATGCGGCCAGGACGCTCCAGGATAACCTACCGCGTCTCGCCAAAGATTACCGCTAGGCGCTTATCGAGCCGGCTGCGATGCCCATTGGCACCGGAGTTGAGACCTTCGCAAGCTCAAAATGTGAGCCGCAGCGCGAACTGAAATTCCCTGGGGATGGAGCCTACTCGCGTGCTGGTGATTTGTCCAAAACCCCCGGCATTGCTTGGAGTTCCATCCGGATTGAATTGCACGATTGTCGAGTTCGGGTTACCAAAGTTTGCGGTGTTGCTGATATTGTAGCATTCGGCTCTAAACTGCAAATGTACGGACTCCCAGACCGGGAACGTCTTTGCGAGCGAAAGGTCGACCTCCCGGTTGGAGGGTCCCCATAACTGGTCTCGACCCTCGTTACCCGCTGTGCCAAAGGGCTGCACTGCAAAGGCGTTGATGTTGAACCATTGATTGAGGCTCGGATGCGGAACGGTAAACGACTGCCCGGGGACCACGTTGGGACGGTCGGTCGTAAACCCGGGAATATTACTCGGCGCAGCCGCAAAGGCCCCGTCCAATACGGTGTAAGGCAAGCCGCTGTTGTAGAAAGCAACCGAGCTGATTCGCCACCCACCAAGCAAAGCAGCCTTCGCGCCCGTTGCATGCTTCGCGAACGGCAGCTCGTAACTCGCGGTTATATTAAACGTGTTGCGTATCGCGATGTCGCTGGGGCCCCGGTCATATCGCGGATTATTCACGACCAGTCCAATGAAAGAGATTCCACCGCTCGGGTCGCTAAAGTTATTGAGGTTGCTCGAGTAAGTATAGCTGGCAGTCACATCTAGACCCTTCGAGTAGCGGTGCTCGAAAGTCATCTGCGCGGCGTTATAGGTCGAACTCCCGTTCGGATATACGGCACAAATACCGCTTACGTTCGGAAGCTGGGCAGAATACGGCAGGGTAGCATTCGGGTTGGTGGAAGGGGGTGGCACATCAATGTTCAGCCCTCGAGGTTGTCGGCGGCCCAACTCTCCAATATACGACGCTGAAATCACGTTCTGATCAAACGCCTTCTGGAACGTCAGGTTGAACTGCTGGATGTAGGAGGCCGGATTATGGAACGGGAGAATGTTAATGGTTCCGGTCAACGCTGTTGCAGCAATGCTTTCTTGCACCGGGGGCGGAGGGCCCTGCGAAAGTGTGCCGATGCCCGCCGGACATATTAATCCCTGGGTGGTGCTTCCCGGTTGACAAGCAAAGAGATAATAGAAAGGAGGATTAGGAAGATTCGTGGCCGAGCCCGCATCGTCGGGCGGGTAGTAACTGATTCCATAGCCGCCCCGAAGGACCATGTCGTGTCCCAAGGATGCGGCAAAACCGATGCGCGGCGCAAAGTCTTTGTAATCCGGTTGCACACCCGCTGATGGGTCGCTGGAACTCGCGACGCGCATCTGGAACGTCTGCAAATCAAAATTGGCGCGTTGATGACGCGGGTTGGTTATCGGGCCGAAATACTCCCAGCGAAGACCAAGGTTGAGGGTGAGCCAGTGTGTAGCCCTCCAGTCGTCCTGTATATAAACGTCGGGTTCCCAGGTGCGCATATAGTTGAAGTACAAGGGCATCTGTCGCGAGATCGTTGTCGGCGCGCCCATCAGGAAACTGGCGAGGCTATCGGGGACCGAGCCGCTAAAATTGAACATCCCGACCCCAGCGGGCGCCTGATAATAGTTCATCTGGCGGCGAATTAGTCCTGCCCCAATTTCTATATCGTGTTTGCCGCGGTTGTATCTGACGTCGCCATTTCCCTGATAAACGTTGTTCACATCGATGATCGGAAGAAAGTTGTTGTCGCCAAGCGGCGCATAGCCGTTTATGTTCACCGGTGGGAGTCCCGAATTGAACTGATTTACATCGGCGTTGGGCATACCGAACTTTTCCGCAGCATTTGTACCGGCGTTTAATGGCAGCGATCGAATATTCAAACGGGTGAATCCGGCCTTCACTTCCATGAGCAGGCGCGGATTGAAGATATGAAGATAGTTGATCTGCTCACCTTGCCCGCTTTCCTCGGCATTGCCTGGAAAATTGCTGGTTCCTCCGCCTTGAATTCCGGACACCGCCGGGAATGCCCCCGGGGTCAAAGTGCTCACCGGGTTGTACGAATAGCGCACAAATACGCTGTCGTCCTTGGTGAAGTGATGATCAAGCCGGACATCCACCGACGTGCTGTTCTGCGTGTAAACCGGGTTGGCCGCAAAATTATTTACGGCGCCTGCTCCTGGGACATTCGGAGCGGGAAACAATTGAAAATACCGCAAAGCGACTGGGTCGATCTGGTTCATCGGAATCACCGGTCCGCCGATGTCTGAGAGATTTCCTGGGTTTTGCTGCTCGAAAAGAGTGGGCACTGTCAGCAGCCCCGTCGGAGATCCCTTCACCGTCCTGTACTGCTCAAAAGCTCCAAAGAAAAAAGTCTTGTCTTTCCTGATGGGACCGCCGAGACTTCCCCCATATTGGTTCTGGCGATACTTCGGTCTTGGCAATCCCGCCGAATTCGAGAAGAAGTCATTCGCATTCAGGACCTCATTCCGAAAGTAATCAAATAACGATCCGTGGAAATCGTTGGTTCCAGCTTTGGTGATCACATTGATGACTGCACCTGCTGAGCGCCCGACGGCTGCCGAGTAGTTGTTGGTCTTCACCTCCACCTCGGCGATCCCTTCAAGCGACGGCCTCAGCAGGATGAGGCCCTGTTCGAGCTCGTTATTATCGATGCCATCGATTAAATTGCCATTGAAAGCCTCCGGTTGGCCGTTGGCAGAAACAGAATTTGTCTGTCGACGGTCATCCGGCCGCTGGCCCGTTTGGATGCCATTCGGGTTTCCTGCATTCGCGCCCGGCGTGGTCTGGACCAACGTGACGTAGTTTCGGCCGTTCAACGGCAGGTTCTCAACGGACTGTTGAGTCACCACATCACCGAGGGTGGACGTTTCTGTTTGCAACACGGAAGGTAACGCTTGTACTTCAACAGTCTGGCTCGAGCTGCCCACTTGCAGCTGAACGTCCGCCCGCGCCCGTTGCCCGGCGTCCAGCACAAGCGACACTTTAGCTGTCACAAATCCGTCCTTGGTGACGGTCAGGGCGTATGACCCTGGCTGCAACAAATCCAGGGCGAAAATGCCCGACGAGTTCGTCTGCGTGGCTCGCGATACGTGGGTCGCGAGGTCCTCAATGGTTACCGCGGCGTCGGCAACCGAGGCGTTGGAACTGTCGGTCACAGTGCCTACGACGTCGGCGGTCATCACTTGAGCGGGAGTTCGAGTTCCTGCAACGGCCCAGAGTATGACCGCGATGGTCAGGGCACGCATAAAATGTTGACCCATATCTTCCTCCTCCGGTCGCCTTCTGCTGCCTGGGCCGCCCCTTCACAGGAAGACGGGGATGGGCAGCCAAGTTCCCTAATGAATTAAGTTTATATTGCGCTCTGGGCGCGAAGGTTATGTCTACTTTGCCAAGGTTGTCAAGCGCTTTTCCTTTGCCCGCTCGCCTGACGTCGGAGATGAAGATAGCTAAGTGGTAACGAAGTCTTGTGCACTCCAGGTTATGGCGCATCCCGAATAGCTGTTTAATCAATTGCAACGACTGCGGCCGGCCAGAGCCGCGTTGACAGCGCCCGGGAAGCGAGTATAAAAGAGTCTGGCGAATCTAGAATTAGTTCATATGGGAACACGCGGTTAGGCCGTAGGGCCTTCCGGATTCTCGAAATCCAGCGTCGAGTGATGGTTCTGGCTGGTTGTGAGGCCTGGGGGGATCGCGAGTTTTGCTGGTGCGCGCAATGAAACAGTCTTGCCAAAAATATTTGCAGCATTGCCCGACTTGGCGGAAGCTGTTTTCTACCCCGGCCGATCGCTACCCGGGATCCAACATGCTACGAATTGCGCTTCTCGTGCTGTTTTTGCTTTTCCCGCACACCTTGCCACTGGTCGCGTCGTCTCATGCTTGGCAGGTACGCGCATCCGGTTCCGCGCAGACGACGGGAGCACAGCAAACAGCTGAAAACCGGTCCGGCGTGTCGCATCAATCCGCAAAAGATCCACGCCAATGGACGGAATTGGTGACGACGCTGTTTCAGAATGGATCCGCCCAGCAGGCTGTAATCACAGCGCAAGACGCGCTGCGGTCCATTCCCGACAATTCGCAACTGGCTGTGACCCTGGCCACGATCTGCCTGTACTACCAGCAGATACAACCGGCCCGGCATTTTTTGGAAGATGCCCTTGAGCTAGCGCCCGGAGATCCGGAAACCCGCGTTCTCCTTGCGCGAGTCAGCCTGTTAGCCGGAGACTCGAACGAGGCTTTGGCGGTCCTCAGTGATATGCCGGCCTCCGCCAAGGATCGGCCGGATGAGTTGCTCTTGATGGGCGAAGCGCTGGCGTTGACCGGCAACCTGGACGCTGCTGCCAGCAAGTTAGATTCTGCGCTTAAAATCTCACCAACTGATGTTCCGTCGTTAACGACATATGCGTGGGTGTTGCAACTTCAGGGTCACTATCGGAAAGCCTTGCCTGTACTCGGCCAAGCTGCGGAGATCGATCCGAAGCTCGCATCCATTCCATATCGAATGGCCGTCAGTTACTACTTCTTGCAACGCTACGCAAAAGCCGAGAAGTCTTGTGAGAAAGCATTGGCTCTTGATGCCCACGACGCTGCAGCGTACTTCATGCTTGCAATGACCCGGGTCAGGGAAGGAAACGTTGCGCGCGCCGAGAATGATCTCCGTAAGGCCGTGGCCTTAAGACCGGATGTCCCTCTCTTTCACCGGGAGCTGGGCAAAGTGCTCTTACGAGGCGCAAACTTGAGCGAGGCCGGCACAGAACTGGACCACAGTTTGAAGCTGGATTCCGCGGATGCAGAGAATTATTTTTGGCGCGCCCAACTGTCCCTGAAACAAGCAGAGAAACAGCGGGCCTTGTCGGAATTAAACCAGGCAATTGCGCTTGATCCAAATTATTCGGCTGCTTATGTCGAGCTGGCGCATCTCTACACCCAAGCGGGCCAGCGTCGAGAGGCGGCACAGGTGGTGGCAAGGCAAAGGCAAAGGCAAATTCACGCCCCGATAAGGAATTCTGAAGAAGACCGGCAGTTGCTCAGTCCGCCACACTAGAACCGTGACGCGGTAGGATCGGCAGCCGAGCGAGTCGAAGCACTCGGGGAAAAGCGCCTGTCGTCTGACTTCTCGGCACTCAGGTTTAAAGGAACGGTCGCATGGCTGAACGACGCAAAATATGGTTGGTTGCAGTGGCCATGGTCTTTTGTGCGGCCGGGCTCGCGGCGCCGACTGCTCAATTAGGCCCAACCCGCGCCCGCTATGATGATGCGGACTGGAAACTCAAGGGCGCTGGAGTGGTGTGCTGCCCTTGCTCGGTTCCCTGCCCTTGCCGTAGCAACGCTCAGCCCAGCTACGGCCATTGCGAAGCGACGCTGTACCTTCGCATTGCACACGGCAGTTACGGCGCGGTGGGCTTGGACGATATGCAAGTGGTGAGTAGCGGCGGGATGTGTGCCGCCCGTCCACAAGGTATTGCCGCTCTATACTTCGAGCCAACGGCTAGTCGCTCACAACAGCTGGCATTCATGAAGTTGTGGGCAAGCTTTTCCGCCGGCCACGTTGCCGATTTTGCGCATGTGCGAATTCTCCCCATCCATTCGGAAGTGACCGGAGGCAATCTGTTTAAAGTTGTCATTCCCGGCACTCTGGAAATGACTGTGGATCGCAACTGGGGTCGCGATTCTCCGCCAATGCCGCAGGTTGCGGCGCAGGATCATTTCTCGAACACACTTCAGTACGCTCAAAACATTCGCTATTCGATGCATGACGTCGAGGCGGGACTCGACTTTGATTACAGCCGCCGACAGGCGAATTACCGGGAGGTCGATCTAAGCGTTCAGCAGTATCGCTCCAGGCAGATGTTAGTCCAATTCGCGAATGGTCAAGGTTGGTTTACCCCCGAGCAGATGAAGCTCATTAAGGGACAGCGGCTTGCGATTCCCCAACTCGATTGGATCAGGGATAAAGCAAAGCAAATGTTCGAAAGCGGCGCGAAATAAAATTTCTCGTCATTCAAGCGCCAGGCAACCAGAGGCAAAACCGCCCGCAAGCGTATAGCCGCGAAGCTGAACTTCTCTCGCAAATTATCCGAGGCTTTCCGCATGAATTGGGGGCGCCGAAAGGTTTTTGTGACGTCGCGCCGCGTCATATCGATAAGGCCCCAGCCGTATCATAAGCGCCGCGGCCAACAGTAGGGCGATGAAAAATCCTGCCAGGGGCATCGTATAAGAGTGAGTGATATCAAAACCCACTCCCATCAGTAGAGCCCCAACCGCGCTCGCCAATACATACACGCCAAACCCATATCCGTATGCGGTGCCAAACGCCTTCAATCCAAAATACCGGCTGAAGGAGTACGCGATGATGTCTCCCTCCGCTCCCAGTCCCATCCCAATCAGAAATGCCGCGACCAGCGCGGCTTTTCCCGCTGCTCCGAACATCAGCACCGCAACTCCCGCCGCCGATGCGGAAAAGAAGAACGCCGCCAGCCGCGGCGCGAAAAAGCGGTCCAGCAGATACCCCGTGCCAACCCGCGCGATCAGCAGCGCAAACCCTACCGCAGAACTTGCAGCGGCCGCTCCCTGCGCAGTGACACCGCGGTCGGTCAGCAACGCTGGCATGTGCAGGGCGCACGCATGTACGCTCGCTCCCGCGAGAAAAAACGAAGCGACCAGCAGACAAAAAGTCGAACTGTGCCAGGTTTCCTTCCAAGTCAATCCTTCAACGGGCGCGGGCTCTCCCTTCGTAAGTTGCGCGTCTTCATCTGCCTGGACGACTCCGTCCGGCAACAAGCCCTTGTCCTTCGGATCATTTCTCAAAAACACCGCTGCTATTGGCAGAGCAATGGTCAAAACCATGCCGCCGAAAACTGCATATGCCGCGCGCCAACCGAACATCGCGATCAGCCGCTGCGCCGTAAACGGCACCACAACCGCTCCCACACCGATGCCCAGCATCATCAACCCAAGGCCCAATCCTCGCCGCCGGTTGAACCAGTGCGACACCACAACGCTATATGACACCGGTGATGTACAGCCTTGAATGATTCCCATCACGGCAAGGAAAACGTAGAGGTACCACAGTTTCCCGCCCAACAGTTTGCTCGAAAGCAGCATCACTCCGAGAATTGCTGTGCCGGGCAGGATCACTCTTCGCGCGCCGAACCTGTCAATCAGTCGCCCCGTCAACGGCGCAAACAGCCCCGCCGCGAGGTTCTGCGCCGTGAACGCGAATGAAATCGCGCCCCGTCCCGCATGATATTCCTCGCTTAACGGTTTGAAAAATACTCCGAACGCAAAAACGATGATCGGCGCGGCGCCCAGGCAAAGCCCCAGCGCCGCAGTGGCCACCACCCACCAGCCATAAAAAATCCCGGGACGTTGATTTGTCAGTTTATCTCCTCTAAGTTCTGACCCACGACGTGATGATCACACAATTGCGCGACATAACTCGCCCCGGGAACGATCCAAAATCCGCGATTTCGCGGTCATCTTAAGGTTGCCCTCCATCCAAGTCAACTACGTTTGACGGTTTGTCGCTGCAAAATGAGAATGTCCGGTTTGTGCAAAGTAGAAATGTCCGCTTTCATAGGTGGCCGAGGGCCCCATGGAAACGGAGCGAATCGCTTTGAGCCAACGAGAACGGGACCGGTTAC
>Ga0073928_10008427_pt1 | contig 12948 bp, 10 predicted proteins | sample PaiPotPPA55metaG_FD_76969 | JGI IMG/M metagenome (GOLD analysis project Ga0073928, IMG submission 76969) | Iron sulfur acid spring bacterial and archeal communities from Banff, Canada, to study Microbial Dark Matter (Phase II) - Paint Pots PPA... ...
CGGCACCGAGCACATTCTGCTCGGCCTCATTCACGAGGGCGAAGGCGTAGCCGCCAAGGCCCTCGAATCGCTGAACATCTCCCTTGAGGCAGTTCGGCAGCAGGTCGAGGAGATCATCGGCCAAGGCCAGCAGGCGCCTTCGGGTCATATCCCGTTCACGCCGCGTGCCAAGAAGGTGCTTGAGCTCTCGCTCCGCGAGGCCCTGCAGCTCGGCCACAACTACATCGGCACCGAGCACATCCTGCTCGGCCTGATCCGCGAGGGCGAGGGCGTCGCCGCCCAGGTCCTGGTGAAGCTGGGCGCCGACCTCAACCGCGTCCGCCAGCAGGTCATCCAGCTGCTCTCGGGCTACCAGGGCGGCAAGGCCGAGGCCACCGCCGGCGCGCCCGCCGAGGGCACCCCGGCCACCTCGCTGGTCCTCGACCAGTTCGGCCGGAACCTGACCCAGGCCGCCCGCGAGGGCAAGCTCGACCCGGTCATCGGGCGCGAGAAGGAGATCGAGCGGGTCATGCAGGTGCTGTCCCGCCGCACCAAGAACAACCCGGTGCTCATCGGGGAGCCCGGCGTCGGCAAGACCGCCGTCGTCGAGGGCCTGGCCCAGGCGATCGTCAAGGGCGAGGTGCCGGAGACGCTCAAGGACAAGCACCTCTACACCCTCGACCTCGGCGCCCTGGTGGCCGGCTCCCGCTACCGCGGCGACTTCGAGGAGCGGCTGAAGAAGGTCCTCAAGGAGATCCGCACCCGCGGCGACATCATCCTGTTCATCGACGAGCTGCACACGCTGGTGGGCGCGGGCGCGGCCGAGGGCGCGATCGACGCGGCCTCGATCCTCAAGCCCATGCTGGCCCGCGGCGAGCTGCAGACCATCGGCGCGACCACGCTGGACGAATACCGCAAGCACCTGGAGAAGGACGCCGCGCTCGAGCGCCGCTTCCAGCCGATCCAGGTCGCCGAGCCGTCGCTGGCGCACGCGATCGAGATCCTGAAGGGCCTGCGCGACCGCTACGAGGCGCACCACCGCGTGTCCATCACGGACGGCGCGCTGGTCGCCGCGGCGACGCTGGCCGACCGCTACATCTCCGACCGCTTCCTGCCGGACAAGGCGATCGACCTGATCGACGAGGCCGGCTCGCGGATGCGCATCCGTCGGATGACCGCTCCGCCGGACCTGCGCGAGTTCGACGAGAAGATCGCCACGGTGCGCCGGGACAAGGAGTCCGCGATCGACGCGCAGGACTTCGAGAAGGCCGCCGCGCTGCGCGACCAGGAGCGTCAGCTGCTGGCCGCCAAGGCGAAGCGGGAGAAGGAGTGGAAGGACGGCGACATGGACGTCGTCGCCGAGGTCGACGAGGAGCTGATCGCCGAGGTCCTGGCCACCGCCACGGGCATCCCGGTGTTCAAGCTCACCGAGGAGGAGACCTCCCGGCTGCTGCGCATGGAGGACGAGCTGCACAAGCGCGTCATCGGCCAGGAGCAGGCGATCAAGGCCCTCTCCCAGTCGATCCGGCGCACCCGGGCCGGCCTGAAGGACCCGAAGCGCCCCGGCGGCTCGTTCATCTTCGCCGGCCCCTCGGGCGTCGGTAAGACCGAGCTGGCCAAGACCCTCGCCGAGTTCCTCTTCGGCGACGAGGACGCGCTGATCCAGCTGGACATGTCGGAGTTCTCGGAGAAGCACACCGTCTCCCGGCTCTTCGGCTCCCCGCCCGGATACGTCGGCTACGAGGAGGGCGGCCAGCTCACCGAGAAGGTGCGCCGCAAGCCGTTCTCTGTCGTGCTGTTCGACGAGGTGGAGAAGGCCCACCCGGACATCTTCAACTCGCTGCTGCAGATTCTGGAGGACGGTCGGCTGACCGACTCCCAGGGCCGCGTGGTGGACTTCAAGAACACCGTGATCATCATGACCACGAACCTCGGAACCCGGGACATCTCCAAGGGCTTCAACCTCGGCTTCGCGGCCGTGGGCGACGTCAGCACGGGCTACGAGCGGATGAAGGCCAAGGTCAACGACGAGCTCAAGCAGCACTTCCGGCCCGAGTTCCTCAACCGGGTGGACGACACGGTCGTCTTCCCGCAGCTGACCGAGGACAACATCATCCAGATCGTGGACCTGATGATGGCCAAGGTGGACGAGCGGCTCAAGGACCGGGACATGGCCATCGAGCTCACCATCCCGGCCAAGCAGCTGCTGGCGAAGAAGGGCTACGACCCGCTGCTCGGCGCCCGGCCGCTGCGTCGCACGATCCAGCGGGAGATCGAGGACCTGCTGTCCGAGAAGATCCTGTTCGGCGAGCTGCGCGCGGGCAGCATCGTGCTGGTGGACGTCGAGGGCACCGGCGCCGAGGCGAAGTTCACCTTCGCCTCCTCGCCGAAGTCGGCGCTGCCGGAGGTGACCGTGCCGGCGGACATCGTTCCGGCGGACGCGGTGGCCGAGATCAGCGACGCCGTTCCGGAGAGCTAAGCGGTACAAGGCGATCGCCCCCGTCGCGCTTCGGCGCGGTGGGGGCGATGTCGTAGAAGGGACTGGAGGAACTGTGGAACGCTGCGGCGCAGAGGCCTGCGATCCCGATCTTCTTCTCGGCGCGGCCCTAGAAGCCGAACCAGCGCTTGACCGAGCGCAGCGGCGCGAACAGCGACAGGCGCCGACGCGAGGTCTGGGTCGAGGAGACCGAACCGCTCGAACGCGGCGTGATCTCCCGCAGCAGCGCGGTGGCCTGGGCCACCTCGCCGAGGGTCGGGGCCGGGCGGGTGGCCACGGCCGTGGCCGAAGGCGCGACCGCGGCCAGATGGCGTTCCAGACGCTCGCCCGAACCCCGGGAGGGGTTGAGGTTGAGCGGAGGCACGTAAGCGGTGCGGCGGGCGGCGGCGAAGTTTCGCTGCGCCGAACCCGGCCGCTCGTTCCCGATCAAGGGATGGTCCATGCCTGATACACCCACAGTCCCAAGGTACCCCAGTAACCCGTCCGTGCGACAGGTTCCGTTCGGGTTGTTGCCGATCCGCGACGAAGGATGGCGGATTCTTTACCGTCCCGGCGGGGTCGATCATCAGAGCACAGATAAGATCTGGTGCTGACCGCCGTTCATGATGTACATTCCGTGTTTGGCCCGGTGCTTTCGGTGGACTGGCGCGGGTGGCGGCACCGCTCACAATGGCAAGTACGTGATCGGGGATGAGACATGGTGGATCAGGGCTTGGACGGGCACATACCGCTGTCCGCCCTGCGTCCGATGTACCGTGCCCTGGCGGCGGTGAACGCGGCGGTCGGATTGGACGAAACACTGCAGGCCATCGCGGACGGCGTGGCCGCGTGTACCCCGTTCCAGCATGTGGTGGTGCAGGTCGTGCGCACGGGGGGCGACCTGGAGATCACCAACATCGCGGGCCCGGAAAGCGTACTTGAGCTGCTGCTTCACAAGTTCATACCCGGACCGGTGCTCAAGCGGGCCATGGAGGACGCCGAGCAGTGGGGACGGCTCTACTTCCAGCGTGATTTCGCCGCCTTCGAGGACGAGGACGTACCGGTGCACACGCCGGAGGACGTCCCGACCGAAAGCCCCGACCCGGACGCCTGGCTGCAGGACTACGGCCTGATGGCGCCCATGTACGGCCCGGGCGACGACCTCGTGGGCATCATCGCGGTGGACGTCCCCTCGGACGGGAGGATACCCAGGAACTGGGTTCGCGAGATCCTCGAGGCCTTCGCCGAGCAGGCCGCGATCGCCATCGTCAACGCGAACCGGCACGAGCAGGCCACCGCCAGGATGGTCCGGCTCGAGCGCGAGCGCGAGGCGCTGCGCAAGGACATCGCCCAGCGCCAGCAGCACGAGGCCGACCTGCGCCATCAGGCCAGGCACGACCCGCTGACCGGCCTGGCGAACTCGGCCGAGCTGCGCGAGCGCCTCGCCGACCTGGTCGCGGACGGCGTGCCGCTCGCCGTCTACTTCTGCGACCTGGACCTTTTCAAGTCGATCAACGACAATTTCGGCCACGCGATCGGCGACCTGGTGCTGCGGCACGTCGCGGACCGGCTGCGCAACGCCGTGCGGGGCGGCGACATCGTGGCCAGGCTCGGCGGCGACGAGTTCGTGGTGGTGGCCGTGGACGTGGGGCGGGCCGAGGCCTACGCGCTGCTCGACCGGCTCGACCAGGCCTTCGCCCACCCGGTCACCGTGGACGGCCACCCGCCGCAACTGGTCGGTGCCTCGCTCGGCATCGCCTACGACCCGGCCACCGAGCAGTCCGACCTGGTGGCCAAGGAGCGGGCCGAGGAACTGCTGAGCGCCGCCGACAGCAAGATGTACGCCCGCAAGCGCTCTAGAGCCGCGATCAGCCGCCTCACCGCCCAGGCATGGCCCACGCGCTCACGCGACCCCAAGCCCGCGTCCTAAGCCCGTAACGAGCCCGCTGCTCCGCGAGCCGACCGTGCAACAGCCTCGGAACCTCCCCCGGACTCGACGAGAGCAGTCGCGGAGCGGGCCTGCGAGAGCTCAAATACAGCGTAGGGGGCTTGGAGGCGGATCACGGGACCGGTGCCCACCTTGACGTACCCCCGGCCCGGCGGGAGCCTGCGCGAGCCGCCCAGCTCCAGCGTGCCGCCGAACAGGGCCGTGGACACGGAGGGTTCCACCGAGCCCATCGCCGCGCGCACGGTCAGCTGCGCGCGCAGCGCCGGGCGCAGTTGCAGCACCCGCTCCTCGCGGGCCGTCGCCAGCAGCACCACGCCCGCGTACCGCGCCTTGCGGGCCAGCACCGCGAGCGTGTCCTCGAGATGCGGGCGGCCGAGCCGGTCCGCCGCGTCCACCAGTTCGGGCAGGCCGTCGATGCACAGCCACAGCGCCGGCTCGGCGGGCTCCTCGCCGTCGGCGCCGGCCGGGTCCGCACCGGCCTCCGCGGCCCGCTTGAGACCTGCCGCAGACGCGTCCAGGACCTTGATGGCCGGGAACGAGGTGGTGTCCCCGTTAGCCAGCGCCTCGACCTCCGCGCGCCGCCGCTCGGCCCGGCGCTCGCACTCGAGCCCGAACCAGTCCAGCAGTTCCAGCGCCTTCTCCGGCTCCTCGACCACGGCGCGTACCCGGGGGCGGCCAGCCAGGTCCGCGTAGGACTCCGTCTGCTCGATGTCGATCACCGCGACCTGCTGGCCGCGGCCGAGCGCCTGGCCCAGCAGCGAGCGCAGCAGCGTCGTCTTGCCGCTGCCCGGGCCGCCGGTGACCAGCAGGTGCGGATGCGGGCAGGGAGTGCCCACCCGCCAGACGACCGGGGCGACGAGCGCCGTGCGCCAGCCCTCCGGCGGCTCGGCGACCCGGGCCGCGACGTTCGCCGGGAGCGGTTCGGCCTCGGCGCCCGGCGCCTCGGGCAGCAGCACCGGGATCAGCCGGCCGGCCGAATCCGGGTCGGTGATGCCGAGCACGTACTCGATCTCGGCGACCGGCCAGGGCTGCGCGGCCAGGCCCGAGGGCAGCGGGGGCAGCACCCGTACCCGCAGGTGGTTGCCCTCCTCGTCCCAGTCGTAGAGGAACTCGTTGCCGCGCCCGACCTTGCCTTCGATCGCCCGCTCCACCCGGGCCCGGCAGTCGGCCTCGCCGTCCCGGACGTACTGGGAGTAGTCGAAGGTCAGCGCGGTCAGCCGGTCGTGCTCGTCGAACTCCCAGGCGGTGAACGCGTCCCGGTAGCCGCCGCCGGGCTTGAAGTGCTGGTCCGGGTCGTGCTCGTCGTGCAGATAGGGCACCAGGCCGTCGTAGACCGCCTGCAGCCGGGAGACGTGCGCGCCGGGCTCCGGATCCGCGTCCTTGGGGGAGGTGTCCCGGCCGAGCCAGCCGGCCCAGCACAGGAAGCCGATGATCAGCAGCGCCGGGCCGTAGGGCAGCAGGCCGATCGCCACGAGCAGGACGAGCACGACGGCCGCCTGGATCCGCCGCTTCTCCTTGGACCCGGCCGCCCACCAGGCCCGGCCGCCGGTGGCGGCGCGGCGCAGGCCGCGGGCGACGAGGATCACCGGGTAGAAGATCTCGTGCAGCCGGGTCCCGAGGTCGCCGGCGAAGTCCCGGGTGCGGCCGACCCACTTGTGGTGCAGCACCGAGTCGTTGAACCGGGCTACGGGTGCGGACTCGGTGACGCTGTGACCCAGCCGGGTCCACAGCGAGTCCGCGGTACGGGCCGGGGACATCGCGACCTCGCTTGGCTAGAAGTGCGGGCCTAGAAGTGCAGGCCGCTGATGAAGCTCGCGACCGAGTCGGTGCTGTTCCGGATCGACCCGGCGATCGAGGTGGAGGCCAGGTAGAAGCCGAACATCATGCACACGATCAGGTGCGAGACCTTCAGTCCGTCCTTGCGGAACAGGATGAAGACGACGATGCCGAGCAGGAGGACTCCGGAGACCGACAGAACCATGGCACTGTTCCTTAGATGACGCGCGGGACCGCGGGTGGGACGGACGTGAGTGCCCGCCATGTGGTTCCGGTACGCCTTCTGGTCGGCGTCGTGATGAAAATGGTTGGCACGTTCACCGAAGATTCTTTCAAGGTGGCCGTGCCGCTAAAACCAGCAAATGGGTGGCTTTGTCCCACCCTCACTCGTATGGCCGACGACGCCCGTTGGGCCACTCGAGAAATTTCACCGGAAAGAGAACGCCTGCCACCCCTATTCGGGTGACGGGCCGTCAACCCATTCGCCCTTCCGCATGACGGAGACCACGCGCAGATCGTCGTCGAGCACGACCAGGTCGGCCTGCTTGCCGACCTCCAGGCTGCCGACCCGGTCGGCGATGCCCAGCGCACGCGCCGGCGTGAGCGCGGCCGAGACGGCGGCGTCCGCGAGCGAGACCCCGGCGAGCCGGACCGCGTTGCGCAGGGCGTTGTCCATGGTGAGGGTGGAGCCGGCGAGCGAGTCCCCGTCCGTCAGCCGCGCCTCCCCGTCGCGCACCCGGACCGTGAGCGCGCCGAGCTGGTACTCGCCGTCCCCGACCCCCGCGGCGACCATGGCGTCCGTGATCAGCGCGATCCGGTGCGCGCCGGCCGCCGAGAACATCAGGCTGACGACGGAGGGGTGCACGTGCAGCCCGTCGTTGACCACCTCGCAGAGCACCTGCTCCTGCTCGAGCAGGGCGGTCACCGGCCCCGGCTCGCGGTGGTGGACCGGCCGCATGGCGTTGAACACGTGCGTGCCGACCGGCGCGCCGAGCTCGATCGCGGCGCGGGTCTGCGCGTAGGTGGCGTCGGTGTGCCCGACCGCCGCGATGACGCCCGAGTCGGCGAGCAGCCGGACCGCTTCCATCCCGTGCTCGAGCTCGGGCGCGATCGTCACCATCCGCACCGTCCCGGCGCCCGCGCGCAGCAGCCGCGAGACGTCCGAGCGGACCGGCGGACGCAGCAGGTTCGGGTCGTGCGCGCCGCAGCGGGCCTTGGAGATGAAGGGGCCCTCGAGGTGGATCCCGGCGAGCAGCCCGTCCTGCACGAGTCCGGAGAGTTCGCCGATGTGGTGCTCGAGGTCGGACAGGGTGCCGGTGACGAACGAGGCCATGATCGTCGTGGTCCCGTGCCCGAGGTGGTAGCGCGCCGCGGTCAGCGCCTGCTCCGCGTCCCCGGCCGAGAAGGCCGCGCCGCCCCCGCCGTGCACATGCATGTCCACGAAGCCCGGCACCACGTGCCGCCCGCCCGCGTCGTGCACCGCGGTCGAGGGCGAGGCCGCCGGCTCCGGCTGCCCCGCCGTCGCGGCCACACTGGTGATCCGCCCGTCCTCGACCAGCAGCCAAGCCTGGTCGAGCACCCCGTCGGGCAGGACGAGGCTGGCGTTGCGCAGTAGCAGCGACGGCATGTTCATCTTCTCCAAGGCCGGTTAGTGGTATAGACCATAGCGGATCGCCGGTCGAACTGACGAACGGACTATCCTTGCCGGAACGCACGGTCAGGGTTCGACGGGAGGGATGGCCCCAGTGGTGCACGAGGACGCGTCCGCGCCCGCCGCGGCCGTCGGTGAATCAGCCCCGGAACTTCCCGCGCAGCGCGCCCCGGAAACCGGTGATCAGGAAGCGCTCTTCGAACTCCCCGAGCAGCCGGGCCCGGCCGAGGCCGGGGACGAGGTATCAGAGAAGCCTGATACGCCGCCCCCGCCGACCGCACCGGCCCCGTCCCTCGGCCCCCGCGAGCGCGCCGTCCTCGACTTCGAGCGCAAGCGCTGGAAGCACGCGGGCGCCAAGGAGCAGGCGATCCGCGACGAGTTCGACATCTCGCCGACCAGCTACTTCCAGATACTCAACGCCCTGCTGGACGACCCCGCGGCCCTGGCCTACAACCCCACCCTCGTAGGCAACCTTCGGCGACGCCGGGAAGCCCGGCAGCGGGCTCGGAAGTAGCGGCAGAGTTCTGTCTCAGGACGGTGTCGCGGTCTCAACCCGCCAACTGCGCCCGGCGCTCCCGATGATGGGTCCGGCACAGCACCTCGTAGCCGACCGCCTGGTGGCCGCCAACATTGCCGACCACCTTCTGCTCGCCCTCGACGACCATCGCGCCGTCCACCGTGCGGGCGTTGTGGGTGGCGCGGGCGCCGCACCAGCAGACGGTCTCGACCTGGAGTATCTCGAGGCGGTCGGCGAGCTCGATCAGGCGCTGGGAGCCGGGGAAGAGCTTGGTGCGGAAGTCGGTGGTGATGCCGAAGGCGAACACGTCGCGGCGCAGCTCGTCCACGATCAGCGCGAACTGCTCGACCTGCTCGGGGTCGAGGAACTGGGCCTCGTCGCAGATCACGTAGTCGATCTCCGGGTCCTCGGCGACCGCTGCCTTCACGTAAGCGAAGACGTCTATGCCCGGCCGGACCTCGACGGCCGCCGTGGACAGGCCGAGGCGGCTGGAGAGCACGCCCTCGCCGGCACGATCGTCCCTGGTGAACACGAGCCCGCGCCGACCGCGCGCCGAACGGTTGTGGTCCATCTGAAGCGCGAGGGTGGACTTGCCGCAGTCCATGGTCCCGGTGAAGAAGACGAGCTCGGGCATGGCGGCTGGGCACTCCTACGCACAGGAAACGGGGACCCGGAGAGTCTAGACCTCCGGGTCCGGATCACGGCGGTGCGGCCGCGAACCCCTCGGCGCGGTCAGACCGTCGCGAGGGCGTCCAGCTGTTCGGAGAACCACTTCTGCGGGGGCAGCGCGCCGCCGAGTTCCGCCAGCCGCGCGCACCTCGCGGCGCGTTCCTCAGCGTTCTGCGACAAGGCCGCGTGCATGGCCTCTGCCGTCGCGGTGACGTCGTAGGGGTTCACGGCGAACGCCGCCTCCGCCAGTTCGGCGTACGCGCCTGCCTCCCGGGAGAGTACGAGTGCGCACGCGCCGCCGGCTGACTCGGCGATGATCGGGATCTCCTTCGCCACCAGGTTCATCCCGTCGCGGATCGGGTTGACGATCGCGACGTCGGCCAGCCGGTACGCCGCCAGGGAGCGCGCGAAGTCGTCCTCGACGTGCATGATCAGCGGGTGCCAGCCGGGGTGGTCCGGCGAGGCGAATTCGTCCTCGAGCTCCTTGGCCAGGCGTTGCACAGAGGCCGTGTACTCGCGGTACTCGGCGAGGTCCGTCCTGCTCGGGTAGGCGAACGCGATGTGCACCGCCTTGCCGAGCCACTCCGGGTGCGTCCGCAGCAGCTGCGCGTACGCCTCGAGCCCGCGCACGATGTTCTTCGACAGTTCCGTGCGGTCCACGCGCACCAGCACCTGCCGACCGTCGCCCACCGTCGCGCGCAGCTCCTGCTCGCGCTGGGCGACGTCGTCCTGCCGGGCACGTTCGATGAGCGCGGGAGCGTCCACGCCCAGCGGGTGCACGCCGAGTTGCTCCGGCGCCGGACGTCGCCCCAGCACCGACTCGCAGCAGTCCGCGAACGCGTCGGCCCAACGCCTGGTCAGGAAGCATGTGCGGTCCGCGCCGAGCATGCCCTCGAGCACCTCGACCGCCACCGCATCCGGCAGCAGCCTGAAATAGTCCGGCGGCGCCCACGGGGTGTGCGAGAAGTGGCCGATGTGCAGGTCCGGGCGCAGCTCGCGCAGCAGCCGCGGCGCCAGGCACAGGTGGTAGTCCTGGATCAGCACCCTGGCGCCTTCGGCGGCCTCCTCGGCCAGCGCCTCGGCGAACGCCCGGTTGTACGCCTCGAACGCCGCCCACTGCCGGGTGAAGTCCGGGCCGAAGGAGGGGCTGGTCGGGGTCGAGTAGAGCAGGTGCTGGACGAACCAGAGGGTCGAGTTGGCGACGTCGTTGTACGCGGCCTGGAAGGTCTCCGGATCGATGTCGAGCATCCGCACCGCCGCGCCGCCGCCCTGCTCGAACAGGCCGGAGCAGTCCAGCCTGCCGCTCGGCGACCGGCGTGCCGCCGCGCGGTCGCCCTCGGACAGCGCCGCGCAGACCCAGACCACCTCACCGGCGTCGGCCTCGATCGCGGACAGGCCGGAGACCAGGCCGCCGCCGCCTCGCTTCGCGGTCAGCCCCCCGTCCTCGCCGAGCCGGAAGGACACCGGGCCGCGGTTGGAGGCGAGCAGCACGCTCGCCGATCGGAGGGACTTGGTCGGCTGTGATTCACCTGTGTCGGACACGATTACCAACTATCTCCCCATCCGGACAGGGCAAACGCCACACCCCCGGGTCGGGTACAGTGGCTTTCGGGACGTTCGCGCCCTACACAACTGAATACTGCACAGCTCATCCAGAGGAGCAGAGGGTACGGCCCTGTGAAGCTCCGGCAACCACTCAGGATTCTCCCCGCAATCGCGAGGCCCGACCTGAGCGCAGGTGCCAAATCCGGCCCGCCGATAGTCGGCGGGGAAGATGAGGGAAAGGCCTCGCCTGATGTCCACTGCCCAGCTTGAAGCCCCTGCCACCGCTTTCGGTCCGGCTGTTGCCCTGTCCTGTCGCGAGTGCGGCGCCCGCATCCCGCTCGGCCCGCACTATGTCTGCGTCGAATGCTTCGGCCCGCTCGAGGTCGCCTACGACTTCCACCAGGCCGGACGCCCCGCCGTCACCCGCGAGCTGATCGAGTCGGGCCCCGCCTCCATCTGGCGCTACGCCCCGCTGCTGCCGGTCCCGGCCGACGTGGCGAGCAAGCCGAACCTGAACCCCGGCTGGACCCGCCTGGTGCACGCGCGCAACCTCGGCCGCGAGCTCGGCCTGCGGTCGCTGCACATCAAGGACGACACCGGCAACCCGACCCACTCCTTCAAGGACCGGGTCGTGGCCATCGCCCTCGAGGCGGCCCGCACGTTCAACTTCACCACCCTCTCCTGCTCTTCGACCGGCAACCTGGCCGGCGCGGTCGGCGCGGCCGCGGCCCGCGCGGGACTGCACGCGTGCGTGTTCATCCCGTCCGACCTCGAGCAGGCCAAGATCGTGATGGCCGCGGTCTACGGCGGCGAGCTGATCGCCATCGACGGCACGTACGACGAGGTCAACCGCTTCTGCTCGGAGCTGATCGGCGACGAGGCCGGCGAGGGCTGGGGCTTCGTCAACGTGAACCTGCGGCCCTACTACGCCGAGGGCTCCAAGACGCTGTCCTACGAGATCGCCGAGCAGCTCGGCTGGCGGCTGCCGGAGCAGATCGTGGTGCCGATCGCCTCCGGATCGCAGCTGACGAAGATCGACAAGGGCTTCAAGGAACTGATCGCGCTCGGCCTGGTCGAGGACCGGCCGTACAAGGTCTTCGGCGCCCAGGCTGAGGGCTGCTCCCCGGTCTCGGCCGCGTTCAAGGCCGGGCACGACGTGGTCCAGCCGGTCCGCCCGGACACCATCGCCAAGTCGCTGGCCATCGGCAACCCGGCCGACGGACCGTACGTGCTGGACATCGCCCGGCGCACCGGCGGCGCGGTGGAGGACGTGACCGACGCCGAGGTGGTCGACGCGATCAAGCTGCTCGCCCGGACCGAGGGCATCTTCGCGGAGACCGCGGGCGGAGTCACCGTCGGAGTGCTGCGAAAGCTCGTGGAAACGGGCAAGCTGGATCCGTCGGCGGAGACCGTGGTCATCAACTCCGGGGACGGGCTCAAGACCCTGGACGCGGTGGCCGGGGTGGGCGTCACCGCGACGATCAAGCCCAGCCTCGCGGCGTTCCACGCGGCCCGCTCCTGACGCCCGTCCGGGCGCCGATCGAGCATTCCCCCCGTCCAGCACGAAGAAAGGCCCGTCCATGGCAGTGACCGTCCGTATCCCGACCATCCTGCGCAGCTACACCGGGGGCTCCGCCGAGGTCCCCGCGCAGGGCGCCACCCTGTCCGAGGTGATCGAGGACCTCGAGGTCAACCACCCGGGTCTGCGCGCCCGGCTGCTCGACGACTCGGGAAAGCTGCGCCGATTCGTCAACGTGTACGTGGACGATGACGACGTCCGTTTCGCCGATGGTCTCGCGACTTCGACGGGTGACGGCGCGAAGCTCAGTATCATTCCGGCCGTGGCCGGCGGTTGCTGAAGCAAAGCTGAAGTATTGCGCCTGATTGATCATCGGAGGCTGAAGACACGTCGCGAAGCCCGCTGAGCACGGCTTACTTAGGTTCGCCTCAGCTCGGCGGGCACGCGTCCGTCTGGCGAAATGATCAGTAACCGTCCGATTACAGTTTAGCGGCGGCAGTGAAATAGTGCCCTGATATGCCCTGGTTTTCCCCGGTTTTTCGGCGGTCCGTACCACCCACGGATTTGCGCGAGAACCTGTTGCCCACCCGGCCGCAAAGGATACTCTCAGCGCCGGTCGCACAGTTCAGCGAGGTTCCACCGAGCAGAACGAAGAAGCAGTCATCACCGACCCTGTTGTGTACAAGGGGCGGGGGACGTACGACCCCGGTCCCGCGCTGTGCGGGGCTGAGCAGGGCGGCAACAGGGAGTAAGCATGGCTCAGGGCACCGTCAAGTGGTTCAACGCGGAGAAGGGCTACGGCTTCATCGCGGTCGACGGTGGCGCGGACGTCTTCGTCCACTACAGCGCGATCCAGATGGACGGCTAC
>Ga0073928_10008428_pt1 | contig 12947 bp, 10 predicted proteins | sample PaiPotPPA55metaG_FD_76969 | JGI IMG/M metagenome (GOLD analysis project Ga0073928, IMG submission 76969) | Iron sulfur acid spring bacterial and archeal communities from Banff, Canada, to study Microbial Dark Matter (Phase II) - Paint Pots PPA... ...
CGCGTGTGCTATAAGTTTCTGACCGAGTTCGGACCAACGACACGTGCCTTTCATCAATTTTCCTGCGCGCGAAATTAACTGCAAGCTGGTGTACTACGGTCCAGGTCTGGGCGGAAAGACCGCGAACCTGCAATGGATCTATGATCACACCGGTCAAAATCAAAAAGGCAAGATGGTTTCGCTGGCGACGGAGACGGACCGGACGCTGTTCTTCGATTTTCTGCCCCTGGATTTAGGAACTGTGCGCGGTTTCAAGACGCGCTTTCATCTATATACGGTGCCTGGGCAGGTTTTTTACGAAGCGAGCCGCAAGCTGATCCTGAAGGGCGCAGACGGCGTCATTTTTGTGGCCGATTCGCAGGAAGAGCGGCTGGATGCGAATTTCGAGACCATGGAAAATCTGCAGGAGCACCTGAAAGAACATAACCTGAAATTCGAGAGCATCCCGTACGTCCTTCAATTGAACAAACGCGATTTGCCGAACGCCATGGCCGTGCCGGAACTCACCAAGCACCTGCAGAAAAAAGGCGAGCCGGTGCTGGAAGGCGTGGCTGTGACGGGACAAGGCGTGTTTGAGACCCTGCGCGAAGTGGCGAAGCTGGTCCTTGCCGAACTGAAGAAGAGCGGGTAGCGGCTAGAATTTGTTGCAGAGTGATTTTGCGACGTCGGCAGAGACCGCCGAGCTAGTGGGACTTGTCAAAGCGAGCGGAGCGGGACGACGTGGTTTCACATCAAGCCGAAACGCTACAGCAACATCGACGATTACTTGAACGGATTTTCCTTGGACATTATGAGCTGGCTTGAAGCGCCAATTGTGCACTGTGCGGATCGCTGCGTTCCCAAGAGCTGGGCTCGGGGGGCGAACGATTGTCACGTTCTCCACAGCTCCATCTGCACTCCCGAGACCTGCGTAATCACGACTCCTTGTAATTTCTTGGCTTTGGCCACACAGGTAAATAGCTGAGAAGAGGCGGCGCTAAAGTTTTTTGTGTGTTTGTGCGGAATCAAACTGAGAAATGGCCGCCGCGTCGGACTCGTAAGTGGGAATTGCTTCGACGAGACGCGTAACGGTGAGGGCGTCTCGCACGCGTCCAGGACCGCAAACCAGGTGGACGGCGCCGCCTTCGCGAGCGAGCTGAATTGAGATGCGTACTAGCGAGGAGATGCCGGAGCTGTCGATCTGCGGAACGCCGTTCAGGTTGATGATGACTTTGCGGCCGCCGTTCTTCACGATGGATTGCAGCGCCTCGTTCAGTTGCTCGCTGGGCTCGCCGATGGTCAGGCGGCCGCGAACCTCCAGCAAATTAATGCCGTCTTGTTGCCGGACGGAAATCTCCATGGGTAGGTGCTCGGTCATAAGAGATCTCTTTAGGGCCCTCGCAGAGTGAACAAACGCCTGGCCGCAAAGCCAGACCGTTTGGATTATACGACCGCTGGCCAGTTTTGGATAATCACTGCATCATAATTTTGAATTCTGCGCATGAAAATTTATAACACGGCCATATGCAAGCAGGGCGCGTATAATCACGCGTCGAAGTCCCCCGGAAAAGAGCGGCTGCTGGGGCTGCCGCTACGCTGTCATTCTCATACGTAGGGGAGCGGATAGAGATTATGAAGCACATGGTGTGGAAGTGTTGTTTGCTCTTTGCCATCGTGCACCCAACCGTACCGCTCCATGCGCAGCAAGCTCCTCCCGCCGTGGCGCCCTCCTCGCAAAGCTCCCCTTCCAGTACGCAAGCTGCGAATCCCATAAACGACAAGCTGGCACAGTTGGATCAGCGCGTAACCGGGGCACAGTCTTCCGCAGACAATGCGTGGATGCTGGTGAGTGCGGCGCTCGTATTGATGATGACGGGGCCAGGGCTCGCCCTGTTCTACGGCGGCCTCGTGCGGCGGAAAAATACACTTGCCATCATGATGCAAAGCTTCATGCTCATGGCGGTGATCACCGTCATGTGGGCATTGGTGGGTTACAGCTTGTGCTTCGGCGGCAGTGGTCCGGTGATCGGGGGCTTTGAGCATGCGTTTTTGCGCGGTGTAGGCGCGGAGCCGAACGCAGATTATGCGGGAACGATTCCGCAGATGACCTTCATGGTCTATCAACTGATGTTCGCCATCATCACGCCAGCGCTGATCACTGGAGCGACAGCGGAGCGCATGAAATTCAGCGGCACAGTGCTGTTTCTGGTGCTATGGTTTTTGGTCGTATATGCGCCGCTGGCCCACATGGTGTGGGGGAAGGGCGGGCTGCTGAACGCCGCGCTTGGTGGAAGGTTTCCTACCCTGGATTTCGCTGGCGGGACCGTTGTGCACATAAGTTCAGGGGTTTCGGCATTAGTGTGCGCGCTTTACCTTGGCAAGCGCACTGGATTCCCAAAGCAGCCCATGCCGCCGCACAGCTTAGTGCTGAGTTTTATCGGCGCGTGCCTGCTATGGGTGGGATGGTTCGGCTTTAACGCAGGGAGCGCGCTGGCCTCGAGCCCACTGGCGACAAGCGCGTTTGTAGCGACGCATTTCGCGGCCGCTGCAGCGGCACTGAGTTGGAGCGCGGCGGAGTGGATCAAGAACGGGCGAGCGAGCGCACTGGGCGCGATCTCCGGAGCGGTCGCAGGGTTGGTGGCGATCACGCCTGCGGCTGGATTTGTGGCGCCCATGCCTGCATTGGTGATCGGACTTGTAGCCGGCGCGTTCTGCTACTGGATGGTGACGCGAGTGAAGGCCATCTTCGGGTATGATGACGCGCTTGACGCCTTCGGTGTGCACGGCGCGGGAGGAACTATCGGTGCGCTGCTGACCGGCGTCTTTGCCTCGCAAGTAGTCAATCCGATTTTCGGGCCAGGAAAAGCGGTTGGGGGCAGCGACGGACATTGGGGGCAAATCGGCAACCAACTTGTGGGCATATTAATCGCCTGGGGCTTCGCGCTGGTCGGCACGCTTGTGCTGTTGAAGATCGTGGACTTGATCACCGGCTTGCGCGTCACAGAAGACGAGGAAATTGAGGGGTTGGACATCACACAGCATGGCGAAGAGGCGTACAACCTGGAGTCGTGAGAGCAGGTGGAATGAAAATGCGTTTGCTCGCAGCGGGGAGCGGAACTTTCCATGATGAAACTTGAAGCGATCATTCAGCCCTCGCGTTTCGAGTCGGTCAAGGATGCACTGCGCGAAGTGGGCATCGAAGGAATGACGGTAACGGAAGTACGCGGCCACGGCAGGCAGAAGGGGCATACCGAGGTGTATCGCGGGCGGGAGTATACGGTGGACTTGCTCCCAAAACTCAAGCTAGAGATGGTGCTGCCCGACAAGCTCGTAAATACCGTTGTAGACACGATTTTGAAGACCGCCAAGACAGGAAAGATTGGTGACGGTAAGATATTCCTATCGCGGGTTGAAGAAGCCATCCGGATCCGCAATGAGGAGCGCGGCGAAAGCGCGCTCTAAATGAAGTGACGACCGCAGCTCGCCCCGGTCTCCATCCGGAAAGCCGACCTGATCGAAAAATGCAAGGTTCCCTTACGCCTTTATCCGTCCTCGGCCCGCAAGCCGATGACGAGCGACAACGTATCCGCGAACAGTTCGAAGCGGGTGCGGGCGCGCGGGAGACTTTGCGCTCGCTGTGCGAACTAGCCGACAACAACATCCGGCAAATTTTTGGCGAAGTGTTGCGGGTACACAACGGACCGGCTTCGGGCCTCTGCTTGCTGGCACTCGGCGGCTACGGACGCAAACTCCTGTTCCCCTATTCTGACCTCGATATCCTCTTTCTCTTTGGGAATGACAAGGCCGAGGAAGAGTTTCGGCCTCTTATTTCGGATTTCGCGCGGACGCTTTGGGACTTGGGTTTTCGCGTCAGCTCCGCGGGGCGCACTATGGAAGAGTGCAAGCGAATTGAGGAGGACAACGCAGAGTTTCATTTAGCGTTACTGGACCGGCGCTTTTTGGCCGGCGATCAAGAGCTTTTCGAAAAGCTCGATAAACGCATTCTGCCCGGCTCGGAGAAAGCGGCTCGGCCATTTTTGCTGACGCAGCTCCACAAACTCACGAAAGAGCGGCTGACGCGTTACGGCAACACGATTTTTCATCTCGAACCCAACGTTAAGGATGCGCCCGGCGGACTGCGCGATTATCAGGCGGCGGTGTGGCTGCGCCAGATCGGCGGTGAGAAACGCGAGCCACTGAGCAGCAGCGCCGCGGAAGAAGAATTGGCCTCCGGCGCAGTGGATTTCTTAAGCGCTATTCGTTGCTTTCTGCATTACAGCAACGCGCGCAACGACAATACGTTGACCTACGAATTGCAGGCGGCAGCCGCTGGGCGCTCTTTAGGCGTTACGGACGGATCGCCGCGTGATGCCGCGGAGTGGATGCGGCTCTATTTTCGGCACGCACGCACGCTGAATCGCCAACTGCTGCGTTATCTGGAACAGAAGGCCCCGATTCCGCAAACATTGCGGCAGCGGCTTTTCAACGCAGCGCGCGCGGCAAAGTCCGAGCCAGGGAACGGTAAACCGTTTGCTGTGCGCGATGGGCTCTTCGAATTGCTCGACGCCAAGGAACTTAGCGATCGTGCCGTCCTGTTTTCTCTATTCACCGAAGCGGCTCGCGCCGGCGTTCCGCTCAGCCGTCGCACGGAGCGCGGCATCGCGTACATCATGAAGCATCCGGAATTGCCGGTGAAAAATGCGTCCGTGACCTGGGCGATGCTTCGGGAGATTCTTAGCGCAGATTATCCCGGCGTGGCGCTGCGGCCCTTACAGCGGCTGGGCCTGCTCACGGAAATCCTGCCGGAGTTTGGGCGGATCGATTCCCTCGTCGTTCGCGATTTTTATCACCGCTACACGGTGGACGAGCACACGTTGCGCACGATCGAGCATTTGCAGGAATTGACCGAATCGACGGATGCTCGCGGCGCGCACTTCAAAGAGTTGTGGAAGACTGCGGAGCGCCGCGATTTGTTGATCCTGGCGCTGCTGCTGCACGACGTTGGCAAGGGCATGAACGTCGAAAACCATGTGACGGGGAGCCTGGAGGCGCTGGAGAGCGCTGCAGCGCGCCTTGAACTTTCCGTGGAAGAACGGGACGAAGTTCGTTTTTTGATTGAGCGCCACCTGGATATGTCCGCGACGGTGCAACGGCGAGACATTTTCGATCCCGCTACGGTTTCTGCGTTTGCCGCGACGGTGGGAAACCAAGAGCGGCTGCAAAGGCTTTGCTTGCTGACCTATGCGGACATCCATGCGGTGAATCCGGAAGCGTTGACGCCGTGGAAAGCTGAGATGCTGTGGCAGCTTTACGTAGCAACTTCAAATCACTTTAGCCGCAGTCTGGATACGGATCGCTTGCACGCACACGATGAAGTTTCAATTTTGGAGCAAGTGCGCGCGCAAACGGCTGGCGCGAGCACGGAAGAGATCGAACGCTTTCTTGAGGGATTTCCGCGCCGCTATCTGGCGGTGCATTCCGCGGCGGAGATTGCCGCGCACTTCGCACTGTATCAAAAGCTCAGCGCGCAACCCGTTCAGACCGATCTGCAAGTACACAGGCACGCATTTTCTCTCACGCTGTTGACTGCCGATCGTCCTGCTTTGTTCGCTACGATTTCCGGGGCGCTGGCCGGATGGGGAATGAACATCATCAAGGCCGACGCGTTTGCCAATGCCGCCGGAAACGTCCTGGATACGTTTCACTTTTCGGATTTGCACCGGACTCTCGAGCTGAACCCCTCCGAAATTGAAAGATTCCTTCAGAGTCTGAAAGATGTCGTGAATGGTAAAGCTCCGCTCGAGCCGCTATTGAGCGGACGCGAAAGCGCGAGCCGGGCGCGGCCGCCGAAGGTTGCTGTGGAAACGCGCACGGGTTTCGACGACAGCTCGTCCGAGCACAGCACGCTGCTGGAAATCGTGGCGCAAGACCGGCCGGGATTGCTCTACGATATCGGTTCGACGCTCGCGCGTCTTGGATGTAATATCGAAGTCGCGCTGATCGATACGGAAGGTCAGAAAGCGATCGACGTCTTCTATCTCACCGAACGAACGAAAAAGCTCGCCGCGGAAAAGCAAGAATTGTTGCGCGATTCCCTCAAAAAAGTGCTCGCCTAACGCAGGCCGTAGCGTTCCCTGAATTCATGGAGCTATAACTCAGCGCCAGGGTGTATCGACTTGCGGCTCCCACTCAAGCCCCATATTGTCGTCTGTAATTAGTCGAGGATTGCCCATTCGAGCACGCATGGAAGAGGAATTCTCAAGGCCCATTCGCAGCGGGGGGTGATCAACGGATTGCAGGAGAGTCGCGTAACGCGCGAGCGTTAGCTTGGTCTCCGGCTTGGCGGGGTCGAAGATTAGGCGACCATTGATCCGATAGATATTTAGGTCGGCTAACCAGCGCTCCGTAGCTACATTCAGCGGGGCATCGCTGACTGCAAGAAAATTGAAGACGCGCAGACCGTAGGGGAAGACGCTCAGGGCTGTAGCGAGCGCTTCAACGGATTCGGTGGTATTGAAGTAATAAACGCCGCCAGGGTTTAGGTGTCCTTTTGCTAATTGAAAAAATTCTTGAGAAAGAAGGCCGCTGGCATGATCGCGCCAATGGTAGGTGGTATTGGCAACAATTGCGTCATAGCGCGCTTCGGGATGCGCGATTAACCAGCGGCGCCCGTCATCAATGTAGATGTGGGCTTTTGGATTCGCCAGCAGCGAGCTGACTACCGGATACAACGGGATCAAGTCGAGATAGCCGGGATTGATCTCAACGATGTCCATCGATTCAAGGCGCGGGTGATTTACATAGATTTGGGCCCACGAGCCTGATGCCAAGCCGATTATAAGCATGCGTTTGGGGGCGGGATTATAGGCACTTAGCACAAATGCGCGCACCACAAAATTCGCGTCGTTGTTTGGATCGATTCGGAAGTGGCCGTCGTATACACCGCCTCCAAATACCGCGCCATCCTGGGTCACGGCAATGACCCCATTCCGATTCTCCACAAGGTGAGCGAAGGGCTCACTTGCTTGAGGCTGGGAGCCAAACATTAGCTTTTCATAAAACAGTGTGTAAAAACGCGGAGCCGCGGCCAGAGACAGCAAGGCGGCGACGACTATGGCGGCGCCCCAATTGGGCGGTCGGCTGAGCCGCTGGTTGCTGAAGAGAAGGACAAGAATTCCGGTCAATACCGCGCACAAGCCGAGAAGCATAGAGATCTGCTGAATTCCGAGGTGCTGCATCAGCACAAAACCGATGGCCAAGCTGCCCAGAACAGAACCGGCGATGTTAGTTCCATAAATCAAACTCACTCCGAGGCCGGCATTCTCATGAGGCGGAACAGCAACTTGGCAAAGCAGGGGAAGCGCCGAACCCAATAGACCCGCGGTAAGAAAAAATGCTGGGGCACTCGCCAGATAGGAGATTTTATGACTCATCAAGGTGGCCACAAGTGGAGGCAAATAAACGGATATGCCACCTGCTATCAGCATGAGCACGCCTATGATGCGGACAACTGCGGAGGCTTGTGCGCCATGGGTAAATCTTTCTGAAATGTAAGAACCAGCGGCAATTCCGGCCAGATAGGTTGCCAAAAGCAAGGCAAATGCGGGCGCCCGATCCGAGGACGCGATTGAGAATACCCGGAACCAAGCTATCTCGAATCCCAAGGCGATGAACCCCGACAGTCCGGCCAGCAGCATGGCCACGCCTAGTTGAATCAGGGACTCACCCTGAACGAACGGTGGCATTGCTTCGACCGTTTGCGTCTTCTCAAGTCCGCGCGTTCGCACATAGAGGTACGCCGTCGCGCCCACGGCAGCGTTAAAGCAGACCGCCAACGATACCGATCCGGCTTGGCCCAGTGCTCGCATCAAAAAACTCGCGCACAGATAACAGGCAACCGCCGAGCCTAACGTATTGACAAAGTACAAACGCGAAACCGAAACACCAACCCTGCCGGAGCGCCTGACCATTCGTCCCACAAGGAGAGGCAGGGTGGCGCCCATTAGAGTCGTCGGGAGAAGCAGCAATAAAAAGCTGAATACAATAACCCAGGGCAGGCTTACGCCGGCGGTGAAGGAAGCAGCCCAATGAAAAATGCGCAGCGAACAGAGCCCAAAGAGGGCAACACCAAGCTCTGCGATACCGAAAAGCAAAACTCCGTAACGCGAAAAGCGGGCTGATAGCTGACCGCCAACAAGGCTACCAAGACCCAACCCCAGCATGAACGCGCTGACGATGACCGCGACCGATTCCGCGTTAACTCCATAAATGGCGAAGAGTACCCGCTCCCACACGATTTGATATATCAGCGCTGGCATTCCGGAAAAAAAGAAGAGCACGCTAATCAGCAGAGATTCTTTTCGTTCCTTCGTTTTATCAAAGATAAACGCGGAGGCGAAGAAGAGTCCCAGGTCGAAAATCAGCAGTGCGAGGACCGTAAAGGACATGGTTTCTCCCGAGCCTCAGCCAATGCGACTAAGCAATGCGAATGTTTAATTATCTGTTGCGGCTGGACGGGAGAGAGCAAGAATTGAAATATGTGGTCTCTGAAATGTAACCATTCGCTTTAGCATAAACGGCTGGCGGTTACGCCGGCGCGGTGTAATGCTTGCGAATCGCATCGAGAATTTGTGTGCGGCTTTCCGAAGGACCTAGCTGGCCATTCTTCTCGATTTGTGCAACTTCCTCCGCGACCGCAGCGTCCTTCACGGAATTGCGCAGCCACTGCGAATAATCCGCCTGGCGGAGATGGTGAGCCCAAGTCTCCTCGTCCAACCCTTCGGCGATTTGCGCAAATGTTTTCAGATTTTGTGCGCGCAGGTTGAGCTTACCGTCCGCTCCACGGAAGTAAAAACTCTTGTCTTCTCCCAATTCCCCCGTTGCATATTTGCGGCGGTGACGGCGAAGCTCTGTTTTTGCGGGTTCTACTTTCACTTTTACGGGTTGAGGCGATTCGCAGAACCACCATGCGATGACTTCGCCAGCTTCTCGAGGGGGATCCGGCAGCGATTGCGGCCGCAAGTCCTTGCCGGCGCCGGCACTAAACTGCTGGATCACGCTGGCTGGATTTAGCCCGACGGCGATTAATCCATTTGTGGAGCTCAGAATTGCACGCGCGACCTGATCAGGATGCACCGTTACGAGAGCAAAACTAGTCAGCTCTTTCGGTATGGTCAAACTCGCTGAATCCAGAGTGGCAGGCAGCAAGTGATGCGCTTCGTCGATGATTATCCAATGGGGCCGGCCCGTTTTGGCGCGAAGCTCCTGAATTCGCGCGAGTAAGCTCATGAACACGGAGGGACGGTCCGCGAGCGGAACGCCCAAGAGATTGACGCTTAAGGAGTACTCCATGGCGTTCAAGACTTCGAGGACCTCCGAAATGCCTGGCACCTGCTGGGGGCCGCCGAGCGTGACGAACCGTTCAAATTCGTCATAGTCACCCTCAGGATCAAACAGACAGACCTGATATTTCTTCTCCACCAGTCGTTCCACGATTGCGGCTACCGTGGTCGATTTGCCACTGCCAGACGGTCCCGCGATCGCCAACCGCGACTCATAGGGATCCACCAAGAAATCGCCGCCCTGCTCTGTGCGGCCCAGTAGAATGCGTCGTCGTTTCAAACGCCGCGCCAAGCTTGCCAAATCTTCCAAAAGAAGCTTTTCGATCAGCTCTTCCACGCCGGCGCCATGCGAGCCGGCAGTCACCAGATCAGCGCGTTCCTTCAAAGCCGGCAAAGCATTCGCTACGGCCACGCTGCATTCGCACATGCTAAGGAATACATGATCGTTTTCCGCATCGCCCACGCCCACGGCATTGTGCGGCGAGAGATGAAGTTCTTTCAAAGCAACCTTCAAGCCCGTTGCTTTGTTAACGCCCGAAGGCAGGACCATTACCGCGTCTTTGTTGAAGATGACCTGCAACTCGAGGCCGAGGTCGCGAATGACTTCCAGCACCGTCGATTCATGCGGGTGCCATGTGGCCACGATGCATTGCCCGACCGAGAGTGGATGTACTCCGCGGCGGCGCAACTCATCGACAAACGCCGGGTCCGGGGGATCGGCAAGTGCTTTGCAGTCCTTACTCTCCGGCCGATAAAGAATGGCGCCATTTTCCGCAATGATTCGGTCGAAGATGGAATGCTCGGGGAAAACATCCTGCAATTCGGGGAGCTGCCGGCCGGTAGCTAAAATTAGTTTCCTGCCCGACGCACGTACGCGCTTGAGAGCTGCGACCGTGCTGGGCGTACAGCGACCATCGTGGGCGATGGTGCCGTCGTAGTCACAAACGAGACAGAAATAGCGCATGCGTGGCTCTATTCGTAGATGCTTCGCGATGAGGATTAGTACGCACGATGCGTATTTTCCGGTCAAACGCCCTGCAAGCTGATCGTGCGCTGCGTTATGGGTTTGCGGGCGCGGGTGCAGGAACCCGCCCGGCTGGCGGAGCTTTTTGCTTATCAAAGTTGACCTTGGGAGCCTGTCGTGCGCCCTCATCGGTCTTGAAGTACGCGTCATTTCTAGCAAAGCCGCTAAAGCTGGCTACTAAGTTGTTCGGGAAGAGCGAAAGATATGTATTGTAGTCTTGCAGAGTCTCATTATATCGGCGGCGTTCCACTGCAATTCTGTTTTCCGTTCCGGCCAGCTCATCTTGAAGACGCAAGAAGTTTTCATTCGATTTCAATTGCGGGTAATTCTCAACTACAACCAAAAGGCGTCCCAGCGCCGAATCGAGTCTCTGGTTAGCGGCGATTTTGTCGCCAGGTGTACTGGCGTTAAGCAACGCGGAACGCGCCTTGGCGATATCTCCGAAGACAGTTTGCTCTTGCGCCGCAAACCCTTTGACGGTTTCCACCAGGTTTGGAATCAGGTCCGCGCGCCGCTGCAGCACAACATCCACCTGCGACCACGCCGAGCTAACTGCTTCCCGTTTTATTGCCATTTGGTTTCTGCGGCCGACAAACGAGCTGCCCAACAACAACCCAAGCACCAATAGGACCGCCAGAATCGCGAGAGCGATTTTCATTACGCCTTGCCTCCTCAGAAACTAAGAACTTGCCTTGCCGGCCCGCTGCCATTGATGCTTCGGCAGATGATGATCTAGCGCTGCAATTACTTTCTCCAGCGCCGCGAGATAGCCATCATACACAGGCAGCAACGTATCCTGGTCCAGGCTCTTGGCTTCGCGGAGGCGCCACACAGCTTCAAATGCCGATGCGTTGGCCGCTGTCAAAGCGGCAACACGCGCGAAAAGTTCTCCCCGAACGCTTGGCGGTCGCTCGTTGAAAGCAATCAAGGTGTGCCGAAGAAGCGTAACCGTGCTCGACACCGATTTCGCCAGAACGGCCCCAAGCTCCTGCCGGTTTCCCGCTTCCCGCAACAGGTGCTGCCGTAGCTTGAGAAGCAGTGTGCGAAGTTCGTGCTCAACCTGGACGCGGTGTAAGTTCATCGGGACGTGGATGCCGGCCACGACGTCTGAACCGTACAGGACGCGATGGCTCTGCTGCATATCCAAGAGCTCTATAGTGAAAACGTCCGCGGATTGGCGAAGCTCCTCGGGCGCAAAGAAAAGTGGAGCGGGCTGACGCTGCGTGGTCGTCCACCACTTCACCACAGGGGTGACGCGCGACAGTTCCGCCGCTCGGAGCGATCGCAAAATGCACAGGATGTTGAGATCGGAGTGTGCTTCGTGAAAATCGTCGCGTGCCGCGGAGCCGTACAAAATAATCGATTCAAGGTTATCCCGCGCTGCTTCATGCAGCCGCTCGACCAGGTTTTTCAACGCTTCATGTACATCGGCCATCGCAATCCCGCCTGTTCCTCGAAGCTCTACCAACTCCCGGAGGCCCCACCGCCTCCACTGCTACCTCCACCGAAGCCGCCAAATCCTCCGCCCCCGGAATAGCCACCCGAGCTACCACCGAAGCCGCCACCTTGCCAACCACCACTCATTCCACCAAGCATGGGCCAAATCCACCAGCCGCCGCTTCGGCCCCCTCCGCCCCTGCCCGATTTTGCCAACAAGAAGAAGATCAAAATGATGCCGAGCCAAATCAAAGGGCCTAGCGGAGTCGAAGCTTCATGTCTTGTACGGCGTTGAGGACGAGGAGGTTCGCCTGATAGCGTAACACCTCGATCGTCCGCAATGTATTTGGCCAATATCCACGTCGCGGCATCGATTCCCGCGCTGTAATTTCCCTGCCGCAGCCACGGAATCATCGCGCGGCCCGCATCACCGGCACGCGCATCATTGATCACCGGTTCCAGACCATAGCCAACTTCAATGCGGTATTTATGCTCGTCAGGCGCAACCAGCAGGAGCGCCCCGCGATTATCGCCTTTGCTTCCAATTCCGAACTGCTTGTACACATCCACCGCATAGTCTTCGACGCTTTGCCCGTCCAACGAGCGCACCGTCACGACCGCGAGCTGCGCTCCCGTTTTTGTCTCGACCTCTAGACAGAGCGCTTCGAGACGCGCCTTAGTGTCGGGCGCGATTACACCGGCAAGGTCCGTCACATAGCCGCTCGGATGAATGCTTTTTGGATTTTCCGCCTGAGCAGGAAACGCCGTTAGCAGAAACAGAACGGAAAGGCTCAACGTTGAGGAGCGAAAACGGTTCATCGAGAAATTCGCGGCTTGTGTGCCTTTCTATGCTGTTCTACGCAAGTAAGCGCCGAAAGATAACGGCAACATCGTCTATCCAATTGTATCCTGCGCCGCGATTTTAGCCCGTCTAGTAGTTCTCTCGCTTGGCGTGTGCGGCCTGTTGTTCGCCTCTGTACGCTTTCCAGGATTGCGCGATTACGTATGCATGAATCGTGTCCGCGTCCTGCACCGTCATCTTTGCATTGGGAAAAGCAAACTTCGGGGGATCGGCAAAACCAGGCATGCCCTTGTCCCAATGCGAGCCGCCCAGCACAATCGCGTACCAATCCTTGTGAACATCCGCCGGCATGTAACGAAGGTCC
>Ga0073928_10008429_pt1 | contig 12946 bp, 13 predicted proteins | sample PaiPotPPA55metaG_FD_76969 | JGI IMG/M metagenome (GOLD analysis project Ga0073928, IMG submission 76969) | Iron sulfur acid spring bacterial and archeal communities from Banff, Canada, to study Microbial Dark Matter (Phase II) - Paint Pots PPA... ...
CATGGTGGATGTTGGTCGCCCGCCGCAGCGCGAAGGCGATCAGCCCGGCGGCCAGCGTTTCGTTGGTGAAGCGGTCGACCAGGATGAAGCCGCCGGTGGCGCGGTTGTCGCTGTAGGCATCGAAGGCCGCGGGGCGGGCGATCGACAGCGAGCAGAAGCCGATCTCGTTCAGCGCCAGGTTCTTCGCCGCCTCATGCCCGAGGCGTCCGGGGTCGAGCCGGTATTTCAGGTCGGTCACGGTCGCCGGCAGCCATTGGTTGCCGATCCGCATCAGATAGCTGCGCCCAGGGAACAGCGGCTCGCTGCCGAGCCAGATCAGATGCGCGGCGAACTGGTCGGCCACGACCGGGCGCTCGGTCGGCGGCGCCAGCAGGTCGCCGCGCGAGACGTCGATCTCGTCGGCGAGGGTCAGCGTCACCGCGTCGCCGGCCATTGCCTGCGGCAGGTCGCCGTCGGCGGTGACGATGCGGGCAACCCGGCTCGCCTGGCCGGACCGCGGCACCACAATTTGGTCGCCGGGGTGCACTGAGCCTGACAGCACGGTCCCGGAAAAGCCGCGGAACTCCTGGTTCGGGCGGTTGACCCATTGCACCGCGAAGCGAAACGGCCGCTCCTCGCCCGTTTCCTCGACCGAGACGGTTTCGAGGTGCTCGACCAGGCTCGGGCCGACGTACCAGGGAGTCCTCTGCGAGCGCGCCGTGACGTTGTCGCCGTGCCGCGCGGAAATCGGGATCGCGGTCACCGCAATCGGGCCGAGGCTCGCGGCGAAGCGGCCGAACTCGCTCGCAATGGTGTCGAAGGTGATCTGGTCGAAACCGACCAGGTCGAGCTTGTTGACCGCCAGCACGAAATTGCGGATGCCGAGCAGCGAGCAAATGACCGCATGGCGGCGGGTCTGGGCGATGACGCCCTTGCGGGCATCAACCAGCAGCAGGGCAAGATCGGCGGTCGAGGCGCCGCACGCCATGTTGCGGGTGTATTGCTCGTGCCCCGGCGTGTCGGCGACGATGAACGAGCGCCGCGGGGTCGAGAAGAACCGGTAGGCGACGTCGATCGTGATGCCCTGCTCGCGCTCTGCTTCGAGCCCGTCGAGCAGCAGCGCGAGGTCGAGTTCGCCGCCGGTCGTGCCCTGCGTGCGCGAATCGGCCTCGACGGCGCGCAGCTGATCGTCCGGGATCAGGCCGCTATCGTAGAGCAGGCGGCCGATCAGCGTCGATTTGCCGTCATCGACCGAGCCGCAGGTCAGGAACCGCAGCAGGCCGCGATGGCTAGCGCTCTCGGGTGGAAGGGTGTCGTGCATCGCCCGGGTCAAAAGTAACCGTCGCGCTTCTTGCGTTCCATCGCGGCCGGCTCGTCGCTGTCGATCAGCCGTCCCTGCCGCTCCGAGACGCGGGAGTCGCGCATCTCGGCGATCACCGCTTCCAGCGTCTCGGCCTCGGATTCGATCGCGCCGCTCAGCGGATAGCAGCCGAGGGTGCGGAAGCGGACCTTGCGCAGCTCCGGCCGCTCGCCGGGTTCGAGCGGCAGCCGGTCGTCATCGGCCATGATCAGCGTGCCGGAGCGGCGCACCACCGGCCGTTTCTTGGCGAAATAGAGCGGCACCACCGGGATGCGCTCGGCGAGGATGTAGTCCCAGACATCGCGCTCGGTCCAATTCGACAGCGGAAAGGCGCGGATCGACTCGCCCTCGGCAACGCGGGTGTTGAACAGCGACCAGAATTCCGGCCGCTGGTTGCGCGGGTCCCAGCCGTGCGAGGCGGTGCGGAACGAGAAGATGCGCTCCTTGGCCCGGCTCTTCTCCTCGTCCCGCCGGGCCCCGCCAAGCGCGGCGTCGAAGCCGTGCTTCGACAGCGCCTGCTTCAGCGCCTCGGTCTTCATGATCTGGGTGTAAAGCGCCGAGCCGGAGGCGATCGGGTCGATGCCGCGGGCCTGCCCCTCCCGGTTGGTATAGACCAGCAGCTCGACCCCGAGCTCCGCCGCCCTTCGGTCGCGAAATTCGATCATCTCGCGGAATTTCCAGCCGGTATCGATGTGCAGCAGCGGAAACGGCGGCTTGCCCGGATAGAAGGCCTTGATCGCCAGGTGCAGCATTACGCTCGAATCCTTGCCGATCGAATACAGCATGACCGGGCGCCGCATGCTGGCGGCGACCTCCCGGATGATGCCGATCGCTTCCGATTCGAGCTGCCTAAGGTGCGGCGTCATTCGCTTAAATTGCGCTCAACAAAATCATTACGGTCCCGGTCGCGCGATCCAGCGACTTAAAAAATCAACGGTAACGATTATTGTATCGGACCGGCCGTTTACATCCCCGGATGTAGCGGAAAAGATCGACCCGGTAAAGCAGGCGAAAGGGTTTGAAAGCCTCTAACGTATTGATTGAGCTTACGTCGGGCATGGCCTTTCTGCTGGCGCCAGATTAAATTCCCAACCGATGGATGCTCCCCCGATGGTAGCGGACGCGCCGGAGCCCGCGTCGTCCGAGCACAACGGCTCGGTTCCTGCGGCAGGCCCCGATTTCACCGTGCTGAACATCGGCAGCGGCTATCCGCTGCGCCAGAAATTGCCGCCGATCTTCGCCCCGCCGCACTGGCGCGAACTGCGCCACGATGTCGATCCCGGCACCAATCCCGACCTGGTATCCCCGTTAACCGATCTGGCGGCGGTGGCAACGGGGTCCGTGGATGCGATCTGGTCATCGCACAATCTGATCCACCTGCACCGCCACGAAGTGCCACAGGCGCTCAGCGAATTCCTGAGGGTCTTGCGGCCGGGCGGGCTGCTGCTGGCCAGCGTGCTCGACCTGCGTCGGGTTTGCGAATACATCGCCGCCGACGCGCTCGACGAGGAGGTCTACCGTGCCCCGAGCGGCCCGATCACGCCGCTCGACATGCTGTACGGGCATGTCGAGTCGATCGGCCGCGGGGCGGCGTATATGGCCCACAAATCGGGGTTTACCTCGACGACTTTAGGCCACCTTCTGCTGGCAGCCGGGTTCGTTGGGGTCGAGATCAGCCAAGCCGATTTCGACCTCCAGGCCAGGGCGTACAAGCCGCCGCGCTGAAGCGGAGTCTTTGCGCGCCCATCACGCATTCTTACTTTGAGAAGTAAGATTGGGAGCGAGGCATGCGCATCACGTCCAAGGGGCAGGTCACGATCCCAGCCGAAATCCGTGAACGGGCCGGTCTCCTGCCACACACCGAAGTAGATTTCGAGTTCGATGGCGACATCGTTAGAATCGTTCGCGCACGCTCCAATCGCGGCCGTGGTCGTGGCCAGCGCTTGGTCGCCCATTTGCGCGGACGCGGCGATGTAGCAATGAGCACCGATGCGATCTTGGCGCTCACACGTGGGGAATGACCGCCGCACTGGTCGACAGCAATGTGCTGCTCGATCTCATGACCGAGGATCCGCAATGGCTGACATGGTCTGCGGCGGCACTCGAGCAGGCAGCCGACCACCTCCGTCTAGTGATCAATCCGATCGGCTACGCCGAGGTTTCGGTTCGTTATTCGCGGATCGAGGAGCTGGAGGCTGCGCTTCCGAGGACGATGCTTGATCGAGAGCCGATCCCCTACGAGGCGGCATTTCTCGCCGGCAAGGCGTTGCTGATCTATCGGCGGCGAGGCGGTCCTAAGAGGTCGCCGCTGCCTGATTTCTTCATCGGTGCCCACGCGGCCGTGTCCGGATATCGGCTCTTGACCCGCGACCCGGCACGCTACCGCTCGTATTTCCCGAAACTGTCGCTTATTGCGCCTTAGCCAAATCGCGGCGCTCACGGATTACCTGCACCGGCGGCGGGTGGGTCGAGAGCAGCGTGCGCGATTATGCTCCTACCGCTCGCCCTGTTCCCCAAAGCGCGGCATCACCTCACGCGCGAAGAGTTGCATTGAGGCCAGCGCCGGCTCGTACGGCATCGTGTTGAAATTGACCTGCAGCGAGGCTTCCTCGAAGCCGCCGAACTCATCCTGCAGCCGGGCAATCGTCGCGGCGATCTCGTCCGGCGTGCCGATCCAGGCAGAGCCCGAGGTGATCTGCTCCTGCGCGTTAGCCGCGCGCAGGCCGGCGATGACCCTGTCGTAGCCGGGGTAATCGGCCGAGTTCATACCGTCGAGCCAATCGCAGGCGGCGTCGACCAGCGAAGCGAGGTACCGGTCGAGCAGCGGGCAGGCGAAGCCGCGGGCGCGCTCGCCATCTTCGTCGCAGAACATGTGAAACGCGATCATGACCTCGCCGTCGCCGGCGTGGCCGGCCTCGCGCCAAGCCTTGCGGTAGGTGGCGAGCAGCGGCCGCATCTTGTCGGCGACAAAGGCGATCGCCATGACCGCATACCCCATGCGGCCGGCAAACCCGAACGATTCCGGCGTGTTCAGGGCGGCGACGTAGAACTTTGGCCGCGGTTGCTGGGTCGGGCGCGGCAGCGAGGTCGTGTTCTCGATCGTGTGGAACCGGCCGCGATGGGTCGCGTCCTCCTGCGTCAGCAGCAGCTCGACCTGCTCGATGCCTTCGCGGTAGCGGGCGACCGACTCGTCGGGCGAGCGGCCGAAGCGGCGGAATTCGTGCGGCAGGAAGGCGCGGGCGAAGCCGACATCGAGCCGGCCGCCGCTGATCGCGTCGAGCATGCCGATCTCGCCGGCGAGCTTTAAGGGATGGTTGAACACCGGCAAGACCGCCCCGGTGACCAGCCGGGCTTGCCGGGTACGCTGTGCCGCGGCGGCGAGAAACACGATCGGGTTCGGGCTGTAGCCGCCATACGGGTGGAAGTAGTGCTCGACGATGCGGATGTGGCTGTAGCCGAGCCGGTCGGCCTCCTCGGCGAGGTCGAGCGTCTCGCGGAAATACGCCGCGCCCGATTTCTCGGCCGGCCCGACATCGGGGAAGAACTGAACGCCGAATTTCATCTGCCGCAGGATAGGTCGCGAGCCGGGCTCAAGCCAGCGGCGGCTATGGCGTCGGGCTGAACCCCTTGGCCTTCATGCAGGCATCGACGATGTTGCCGCTGCGTTTGCCAATGTGCTCGCCCATCGCCGCGGTCTCGACCCGGCCGATGCCCGCCCGGCCCCAATCGCCGCCGCGGGTGGCAAGGATGTCCTGATTGATGCCGGATTCGGTCTGCACCGCGGTGTCGGCCATGGCCTTGCAGTCGCTGTAGGCGGCGGCGACCGCGCCGGTGTCAGCGCCCGCCTTGGTCCAGCCGCCGGCGCCGGCGGCACAGCCAGCGAGCAGCAGCGCCAGGCCGGCCACGGTGGTCCGATATTTCATGTTGCAGCCTGAGCCCGGCGCAGCGCCAGCCGGGCGAGGATGTCGCGCTTCTCGGCCGGCGTCGCATCGTACCAGCGGGCAATCTCCTCGACCGTGCGCAGGCAGCCGCGGCACATGCGGGTCGCCGGATCCATCAGGCAGATGCCGATGCAGGGCGAGACCGGGGTGGTCTCGACCGCCGGTGCGGGATCGGAGGTCATGACCCCTTCGGCGACTCGACGAAATCGGCGAGCTTGCGCCGCATCGTATTGGCCTGGGTTGCCGGGATCGCATACCCCCAGCGCGCCAGGCGGTCGTTGAGGCCCTTCGCTTCGGCCGCGGCAGGCCCGTCGCCGGCGCCGGCGATCGCGACCCAATCGGCATCGTCGCGATGCAGGAGGCGCACGGTTACGGTCAGGCCGTCGAAGGTCGAGTACACGGCCTTCGCGACCCCCTGCTCCGGCATCGCCAGATCGGTGGCGGGCTTCACATCGACGAATTCGAGGTCGTGCAAGGCGCCGGCCGGTTCGGCGACGACCGGCGGCGGCCGGAACTTAGTACCGTCGGGCGCACCCTCGACCGCGAACGGCGCATCGGCCGCGGTGCGCTTCAAGGTCAGTGTCGTCCCGGTCTCGTCGGTCAGCTGAACCGAGGCGACGCGCTGTTGCGGCAGATCGAGAATATGGCGGTCGAGCCAGTCGAGCGCCTCTCCGGACACGTTCAGCGAACCGCGCGCCAGCCAGGTGCGGTTCTCGCCGGGAAGGCGGACATAGAGGCCGTCATTGCCGCCGCCGAACCGGTCGTAGCGCTGGCGCCCGACGATCAGCTCGGCGACGGTCGCGCCGGTGCGATCCTGCAACCTGACAAGCGTCGAATTCCCGGTTTTCGGGTCGTCGAGGCCGAGGCGGGAGAACAGCTCGGGCCGCGCGGTCTTGGGCTCGACCAGGGTCAAATCGGCGAGGCCCAGCAGCATCTGCCGGACTTTCGCGGCCGCGGCCGGATAGTTGCCCTTCTCGACCACTGTCCACTGGCCGCCGACCTCGGCGAAATCGGTCTTGGCGTCGCCGTGCGATAGCCGGATCCAGGCGAGGTCGCGCATCTTGGTGCCGAGATCGGGCAGGACGAGCCGGTTGAGCTCGGCGGGTGCCGACGCTCCGTCGCGACGGCCGATCGCGACGATTGCGACGATGACCAGCACCACGGTCGCGCCGGCCAGCCATAGAAAACCGCGCCTTTGCATTTCCTCCTCCCGGGCTCAGGCGACGGCCGGTTGCCGCCGGCTGCGGCGCCGCCGGCGGCGCCAGATGCCGAGCACCAGCGCCACAGCCATAACCAGCAGCGGGATCAAGGCGATGTCGCAGAATTCGAGCAGCGCTTTCAGACGTTCGATATCCTGTCGCAATGCCGCCTGCACCGCCCGCAACTGCTGGCGCGTGGTCAACAAATCGGCGCGGAACTGCTCGATCGCCTTCGACTGGTCGGCGGCGAGCGGCGCCGCGGCATTGCCCGCCTCCTTGCCGGTCAGGTCGCGCAGCTTCGCCTGGGTGTCCTTCAGCTTTTGCTGCAGGTTCTGCTGCTCGGCGGCATAGCGCTCGTCGGCGTCGCGCTGCAGGCTTTCGACCAGCGTGAACGGCCGCGCCGCGGTGCCGCGGCTGCGCAGATCGATCAGATCGGCGCCGCCGGCCAAAACGTCGATCGCATCGGCGACGAAATCGCCGTTGTTGGCGCTCGGCACGATGACGTTGCGGCCGAAATAGTTCTGCGACTGCGCCCAGAAGCGATCGTCGAGCATGTCGGTGTCGGCGACCGCGACGACATTGATCGGGGCGGCCGAGCGTTTGACGAAATCGGCCGGCGGCGCGGGCTTCGGCTGTTCGCCGGCCGGTTTGTCTTCGGCGGGCTTGGCGGCGGCGGTTTGCGGCGGCCCCTCCGGGAAGGCGGTGTCGACCACGCCGCTGACCCGGGCCGCCAAGGTATAGCGCTTGCCCTCTGGCCGGAAGCCGCTCAGCAGCTTGGCGACCTCGGGGATGCCGGTCACGTCCTCGACCGGGATTTTTTCCGAGTCGGTCGAGGTCGAAATCAGCGGCTCGAATTTGGTCCCGGCCTCGGTGACCGGCTCCAGGATCCCGGCCGTGGCCATCGCGACATGGTCGAGATCGGCGGTGATCGGGCTGTCGTGGTTCAGATCGTCGCCGCTGAGATTGAGCCAGGCGACGTAGTCGATCGCCTGCGTGCCGCGTCCGGGCACCGGCACCCCGACCCGGCGGGCGGCGTCGCGGTCGCCGGCGACGACATTCGGCGCCATCTGCAAACCCCAGCGCTGGAACAGCCGCGACAGGCTGCTGCTGTCTTCCGGCAAGCCGCCGGAATTGGTGCGCGGCGGTTGCGTCCCGGCCTGCAATTCGGAATAGGGATCGACAAAGACCAGCGCCTTGCCGCCCTTCAGCACGAACTGGTCGATCGCGAACAGCGTCTGGTCCGACAGGTTCTGCGGGTGCACCAGCATCAGGACATCGACATCGGCCGGGATCTTGTCGCTGGCCGGCGGCACGGTCTCGACTTTGTAGAGCTGGCGCAATTGCTCGACGATCGCCATCGGCTGCGCCGAGCCGCCGCGCAATGCGGCCATCATGTCGCCTTCGAGCGGCAGCGCCGTCATCAGCCCGACCACGGTCTTTTTCGGCACCGCGAGGGCGTGGACCAGCTTGGTCAGATCGTATTCGAGAAAGCGCTCGCGCTCGGGGGCGAAGAACGGGATGACCTGCTGGTCGTCGATGGAGTTGGTGCCGGCAAGGCCGAAATAGACCTGCTCGCCGCCGGTATCGAGCGGCGCACCCTGCAGGCCCAGGGCAACCGCTCGGTCTTCGACATCGGAGAATGGCTGCGGATCGTAGGTTTCGAGCCGCAACTTGCCGCCCGCGGCGGCGACGTACTGGTCGAGCAATTCGCGCACCCGGCGCTCGTAGACGGCATAGCTCGGCAATCCGTCGCCGAGCCTTGTGGAATAGTAGAGTTTCAGCGTGATCGGCTCGTCGATCTTGGCGAGCGTCGCCTTGGTGCCGCGCGACAGCGTGTAGAGCTTGTCGCGGGTCAGATCGACGCGCGCCGCACCGAACTGGGCGGCGATGACGTTGACGGCGACCAGCAGGACCGCGATGCAGACGAGGCCGGCGATCGCCATGGCACGGCGGGAGGCGAGAAGGCGGTTCATTTCTCAATCCGCCTTCTTCAGCTCGATCAACAGCGCGTTGGCGCCAAGAAAGCCGGCGATGATCGACACGAAATAGACGAGGTCGCGCAGGTCGAGGACGCCGCGGGTGATCGTGCTGAAATGACCGAAGAGGCTGGCTCCGGCGACGGCGCGGATCACCCCTGCCGGGGCCCAGCCGCGCACCAGGTCGAGCACGATCGACGTGCCGGCGGCGGTCAGGACGAAAACGACCGCGGTGCTCACCACGAAAGCGATGACCTGGCTCTTGGTGATCGCCGAGACCGCGGCGCCGACCGCCAGGATCGCACCCGCCATCAGCCAGCTGCCGAGATAGCTGGCGAGGATCACGCCGTTGTCGGGATTGCCGAGCAGGTTGACGGTGATCCAGAACGGAAAGGTCAGCGCCAGCGCGATGCCGGCGAAGCACCAGGCGGCGAGAAACTTGCCGAGCACGGCCTCCGAGAGCCGCACCGGCAGGGTCAGGAACAGTTCGATCGTACCGCTGCGCCGCTCCTCGGCCCACAACCGCATCGACAGGGCCGGGATCAGCACCAGATACAGCCACGGATGGAACGAGAAAAAAGATTGCAGATCAGCCTGGCCGCGCTCGAAGAAATTGCCGACGAAAAAGGTCAACGCGCCAGCGAGCGCGAGAAAGATCACGATAAACACATAGGCGAGCGTGGTGGCGAAATAGCCGGCCAGCTCGCGGCGGAAGATGATGGCGGTGTTGCGCATGGAACTAGGCGGCTTGACGGACGGGTTCGGGTTCGGTGGTTTCGGCGGCGGGCGCGGTGATCGCGCGGAAGACGTCGTCGAGCCGGCCCTGCTCGATCCGCCATTCGCTGACGGCCGGGCCCTGGGCGCGGACGAAATCGGCGATCTCGTCGGCGATCGGCCGGCGGTCGTGCGGGATCGCGATCAAAATCGCCTGGTGGTTCTCGGAAACCTTCTCGACCGAAGCGATGCCGGGCAGCCGGACCAACTCGGCCCGCAGCCGCGCCTCCGCCGCGGCGACGACGGTCAGGCGGGCCGCGTTGTGCCGCGGCGAGCGCGCCGCCAGTTCGGCCGGGGCGCCGTCGGCCAGGATCCGGCCGCGGGCGATGATGATCGCCCGGCTGCACACCGCCTCGACCTCCTCCAGCAGATGGGTCGAGATGACGATCGCCTTCTCCGGCTGCATCGCGCGGATGATCGAGCGCATCTCGTATTTCTGGTTCGGGTCGAGCCCGTCGGTCGGCTCGTCGAGGATCAGCACCGGCGGATCGTGCAGCAGCGCCTGCGCGACGCCGACGCGGCGCTGGAAGCCTTTGGACAAGGTCTCGATCGGCTGGTTCAGCACCTCGCCGATCCGCATCATCTCGATGACCCGGGCGAGGTGCGATTTGCGGCCGGCGCCGCGCAGCCCGCGGATCGCGGCGACAAAGCCGAGAAAATCGATCGCGGTCATGTCGGGATAGGCGGGCGCGCCCTCCGGCAGGTAGCCGAGATGACGCTTTGCCTGGAGCGGCCGGGTCAGGATGTCGTCGCCGCAGATTACCGCCGTGCCGGCGGTCGGCGCGAGAAAGCCGGCGACCATCTTCATCGTCGTCGATTTCCCGGCGCCGTTCGGGCCGAGAAAGCCGAGCACTTCGCCGCGCGGCACCGTCAGCGACACGCCGTCGACCGCGACCAGCGGCCCGAAACGTTTGACGAGGTTCTGGATCTCAAGCATTGCGCCTCCCTGTGTTGGCGTTTTTTGCCCGCTCGCACGGATCGAGACACCGCGACGCAACCGCGCAGCGCCAAACCCCACCAGGCGCGGGTGAAAATCATATCAAGCGGGCGAATACGGCGGAACCGTGGCTCGCTGACCGGAGCCCGCACATGATCCGTCGCCTGCGCCTCGCCTCAGGGCTGGCAATGCTCGCCTATGTGACGATGCATCTGAGCAACCATGCGCTGGGCCTCGTCTCGCTCGGCGTGATGGAGCAGGTGCTGGGCTGGGTGGCCGGGCTCTGGTCGCAATATCCGATGCTGGCGCTGCTCTACGGCGCCTTTCTCGTGCATTACGCACTGGCGCTGTGGGCATTGTGGCAGCGGCGGAGCTTGCGGCTGCGTTTCTCGGAGCTGCTGCAGCTGGTGCTCGGCTTTGCGATCCCGATCCTGCTGGTTCGGCATATCGCCGGCAACCGGATCGCCGCGGGATTTTTCGGCGCCGATACCAGCTACTACCGCTTTGTGCTGTGGGCGCTGTTCGTGCACTCGCCGGTCCATGGCTACCTACAGCTGACGGTGCTGGCCGTCGCCTGGTGGCATGCGATGCTGGGGCTCTATTTCTGGCTGCGGGTGCGGCCCTGGTTCGATCGCTGGCGCGCGGCCGCGCTGACCGCCGCGGTGCTGTTTCCGGTGCTGGCGCTGCTCGGCACGGTCGATGCCGCACGGCAGATCGCCGCGATGGCGGCCGAGCCGGGCTGGACCGCCAACGCCTTTGCCCATATGCGGCTGCCGACACCGGACGCCATGGCCGCGCTCGAACGGATCATCACCGGGCTGCAATGGCTCTTTGCCGCGATGATCGCGGCGGTATTGCTGGCCCGCGGCATCCGGCGGATGTTACAGCGGCAGCGCGGACTCGTGCGCATTTCTTATCCCGACGGCCGCTTTCTCGATGTCGTGCCCGGGACCAGCGTGCTCGAAGCGAGCCGGCTCGGCCGCATCCCGCACGCCTCGATCTGCGGCGGGCGCGGCCGCTGCTCGACCTGCCGGGTGCTGGTGCGGGCGCGAGGGCATGCGGTGCCGCCGCCGGACGAAGCCGAACGTCGCGTGTTGCGCCGGATCGGGGCGCCGCCGGGGGTGCGCCTCGCCTGCCAATTGCGCCCGGCGGCGCCGATCGAGGTGACGCCGCTATTGCCGCCCTTCGCCCAGGCGGCCGACGGCGTGCGCGGCGTCGAACTGGCGCAGGGGCGCGAGCGCGAGATCGCGATCGTGTTCGTCGACATCCGCGGCTTTACCGCCCTGGCGGAGGGGCAGCTGCCGTACGATGTCGTGTTCATCCTCAATCGTTATTTCGCGGCGATCGGACATGCCGTCGAGGCGGCCGGCGGTAGGGTCGACAAGTTCATCGGCGACGGCGTGATGGCGCTGTTCGGCGTCGCCGGCGAGGTCGAGGCCGCCTGCCGCGAGGCCTTGCAGGCAGCCCGGCTGATGGCGCAGCGCCTGGCCGAGCTCAACCAGTCGCTGCGCGGCGAGCTGTCGGAGCCGCTGCGCATCGTCATCGCGATCCATGCCGGGCCGGCGATCGTCGGCGAGATGGGCTATGGCGCGGCGACGACGATGACCGCGATCGGCGACGCGGTGAACATTGCCAGCCGGCTCGAGGCCCTGGCCAAGGAATTCGATGCCGAGCTCGTCGTCTCCGAAGAGGTCGTCGCCCGCGCCGGGCTCGACCGCAGCCTGTTTCGCTGGGAGGAGGTCGAAATCCGCGGCCGCCAGGAGATGCTGGCGGTGGCGGTCGTTGACAGCGTGCGAAACTTGCCCGAGCAGAGCCCCTCTCCCGCACCGCGGGAGAGGGTGGGGCCCGGCGCGGCGCGCCGGGAGGGTGAGGGGCGCTCGATGGCGGACACCCTCACCCGGCCTCGGCTGCCGCCTCGGCCACCCTCTCCCGCAGTGCGGGAGAGGGGCTGACCGCAGTCCCTATGCCAGCATCGCCTCGATTTCTTTCGTGATCGCGGGGTCGGTCGGCTTGACCTGCGACGGCCAGGCGCCGGCGAGCTGGCCGTCGGGGCCGATCAGGTATTTGTGGAAGTTCCAGCGCGGCGCCGCACCTTCGCCGAGCGTCTCGGCGACCCAGCGGTAGAACGGATGGGCGGCGGCGCCGACGACCCGGTATTTCTCGGTCAGCGGGAAGTCGACCTCGTAGCGCGATTCGCAGAATTGTTTGATCTCGGGGGCGGTGCCCGGCTCCTGCTCGCCGAAATCGTTGGACGGCACGCCGAGCACGACGAGCCCGCGGTCGCGGTATTGCCGCCACAAGGCTTCGAGGTCGCGGTATTGCGGGGTGTAGCCGCAAAAGGAGGCGGTGTTGACCACCAGCACCGGTTTGCCGCGCCAGCCGGCGAGCGGCAGGCTGCCGCCGTCGAGGCCGGCAAATTCGAAGCGATAGGCGCCGTCGCCGTCGTCGGACATCGGATTCTCCGAGAATTGCTGCTCTCGTCGCGAGCACGATAGTCCCATTCCAACGCGCGATCATCGGCGACGAGCGCCGCCGCATTTCGAGTTGCGCCGGCAGGGGCCTTCCCGGACACTGCCGTGTAAGTCGGGCAGGCTGGCGGGCGGATGCTGATCGGGTTTCTGCTGAAGGGCATACTGGTCGGCATCATCATTGCCATCCCGGTCGGCCCGGTCGGCGTCCTCTGCATCCGCCGCACCATCCTGCACGGCCGGCTCGCCGGCTTTCTGTCGGGCCTGGGCGCGGCCAGCGCCGACGCCGTCTTCGGGATCGTCGCCGGGTTC
>Ga0073928_10008430_pt1 | contig 12945 bp, 10 predicted proteins | sample PaiPotPPA55metaG_FD_76969 | JGI IMG/M metagenome (GOLD analysis project Ga0073928, IMG submission 76969) | Iron sulfur acid spring bacterial and archeal communities from Banff, Canada, to study Microbial Dark Matter (Phase II) - Paint Pots PPA... ...
GCTGCCATGGCCTCCGCCGTTTCTTTGCTCGATCAGCTCGACCGCACCCTCAGCACCAACAGCGAAAATATTGACGACATCCTGGATAATTTCCGCCACGTTTCAGAGAATCTGAAGGAGTTCACCGATACCATTAAGACCCGTCCTTATACCTTGATCCGTTCTTCCAGCCCGCCCCCGCGCGAGCCGGGAGCAAAACAGCCAAAAGAGCCAAAAGAGAAGCCTTAGGAGTGAAAGAATGCCGATGCGCCGGATCCTCTCGACCGCTTTGACCGCTTTTCTGGGCCTGCTGCTTGTTTCCTGCGGCGCCTCGCGCCCGGTGAAATTCTACGCGCTCGAATCCCCCGCGCCCGCTCCGGCCGCTTCTGCCCAGCCTTTTCCCGTCAAGATCATCGTCGGCCGCATCTCCGCGTCGCATCTCTATAACGACGACCGCATCGTGTACCAAACCGGGCCGGTCGAGCTCGGCGCCTACGAGTTCCAGCGCTGGGCTGGCCCCCCCGCCGAAATGATTGAAAACATGTTGGTGGATACGCTGCGCGACTCCAAGCAGTATGCCGCCATCGAACGCCTCACCAGCCGGACCCGCGGTGATTACATCCTTCGCGGCCACCTCTCGAACCTCAAGGAAGTGGATGGCCCGGCAATTGTCGCCCGCTTCGAGCTTGAGCTTGAGTTGTTCCAGCCCAAGACGGGCCTGACCGTTTGGCATAAGTCCTATGCGCACGACGAGCCGGTCTCCAAAAAGTCCGTCTCCGAAGTCGTCGAGGCGCTCCAGCGCAATGTCCAGACGGGGATTCAGTTCCTTACCGCCGACCTCGCCCAGAGTTTCCCCACCTTTCCGCCTTCCCACTAGCGGCTTTCGGCGCGTCCCGGGCTCCGTAACTCTTTGGGGCACGGCGTCTTCTACTTCTTGACTTTGTCCCGCGCTGCGTCAAAATTAACTCCCCCTTCCAGAAAGCAGTCTTTTCAGGTCTCTCGGCCTGTCCCTTTCCAGTCCGGCTGACCTCTACGCAGGGAGTTCGCCTCCGGCCGCGCGTGCCTGTTTCATTCCGGCCCTCGGCGCATCGGCGTCCCTGCGGCGAGGAACATCATGGATTCTCTTGAAAAAACTAACCTGGCCCTGGCTGGGGAAGTCCGGGAACGCCCCGGCGTCGAGTTGGCGCTTCGCGAGAACGACGAGCGCCTCCGCGAGCAAGCCGAGCTTCTCGACCTCGCTCACGACGCCATCATCGTGCGCGATTTAAAGGGCACGATCCGCTACTGGAACCAGGGAGCCGAGCGCCTCTACGGATGGAAGAGCGCGGAAGCGCTGTCAAAGGTTATCTACACCCTGCTCGACACACGTTTCCCCGAGCCATTGGGCGAAATCGAAACCGATATCCTGCGGAACAGTTCCTGGGAAGGCGAGCTCGACCACCGCAGACGCGACGCCACACGCATTTTCGTCCAGGCCCGCTGGGTGTTGCGGCGTGATTCCACCGGCCTGCCTGTAGCGATTATGGAAATCAACCGCGACATCACTTCGCGCAAGCGCGCCGAGGATAAGTTCCGCGGACTTCTCGAGACTGCTCCAGACGCCATGGTGATCGTAAATGCCGAGGGCCGAATTGTCCTGGTCAACGCACAGACCGAAAAGCTCTTCGGCTACACGCGCGAAGGGTTGCTGAGCCAGCCGGTGGAGATGTTGATTCCGGAGCGCTATCGCGGCACGCATGGAGGACATCGCACCGGCTATTTCTCCTCGCCGCGGCCTCGCTCCATGGGAGCCAACCTGGAATTATATGCCCGCCGCAAGGATGGCACTGAATTCCCCGTGGAAATCAGCCTGAGTCCCCTCGAGACCGAGGAGGGAACCCTTGTCTCCAGCGCCATCCGCGATATCACCGCCCGCAAGCGCGCTCAGGAGGTCTTGAGCGGGCAGGCAGCCGAGTTGGCGCGCTCCAACCGTGAGCTCATCTCCCTCAACAAGGAGCTCGAGGCCTTTTGCTATTCCGTTTCGCACGACCTCCGCGCCCCCCTGCGCTCTATCGACGGCTTCTCTCGCATCCTCGTCGATGAGTACGGACCAGGGCTCGATCCCACCGCCCAGCATTACCTTCAGCGCGTCATCAAGGCCACCCAGCACATGGGGTGCCTTGTAGACGACCTGCTGAACCTTTCAAAGCTCGGCCGCAAGCAACTGGCGCGCCGTCTCATTCCCTTGGATGGTCTCGTTCGCTCCGTCCTCGAGGATCTCGCTCAGGACATGACCGGTCGCGAAATTGAATGGCGCATCGATTCGCTTCCCAGCCTCGACTGCGATGGTGCCCTGATCAAGATCGTCTTCTTCAACCTGCTCGCAAACGCCGTCAAGTTCACCCGGCCCCGCGCGAAGGCCGTGATCGAAATCGGCGCTCAGGAGGCCGGCGGCCACTGGGTCATCTTCGTGCGCGACAACGGTGTCGGTTTCAACCCCAAGTACGCCGACAAGCTCTTCGGGATTTTCCAGCGTTTGCATCGCGCGGACGAATTCGAAGGCACCGGCATCGGCTTGGCCACCGTCCAGCGCATCATCCACCGTCACGGCGGCCGCATCTGGGCCGAATCGCAGCCTGATCAGGGCGCGACATTCTTTTTCATCCTGGGAGAGCCGTCGGAAGGCACTGATTCGAAAGAGTTGTCCCAGGTCGGAGGTGTGTCATGGCAGTAACAGAAAATGGAATTCAGATCCTTCTGGTCGAAGACAATCCCGCCGACGTCGAGCTCACCCTCCACGCCTTGCGGGAAAACAAGCTGGCAAACTCCATCCAGGTCGCGCGCGACGGCGAGGAAGCTCTCGACTTCCTCTTTTGCCGTGGCGGTTTTCAGAACCGTTCCTTTGATTCGCTTCCGCGCATGATCCTTTTGGACCTGAAACTCCCCAAGGTGGATGGGTTGGAGGTGCTCCGCGCCATCAAGGAGGACCCGCGCACCCGCGCGATTCCCGTCGTTATCCTCACCTCCTCGAAGGAGGACCGCGACCTCATCAGCGGCTATCAGCTCGGCGTCAATAGCTATATCCAGAAGCCCGTGGACTTCACCCAATTCCGCGAGACCATCCGTCAGCTCGGCCTCTACTGGCTGGTCGTTAACGCGGTTCCACCGGTAATGGCCGCTGCGGGCAAATAAGGGAGCGTAATGGCGAAACCTCCGCCACGCACCTCTGCTTCCCGTCAAGCACCCTTGCGTGTCTTGCTCGTCGAGCACGATCAGAACGACGTGGAATTGTGCCTTCTCGAGCTGCAGCGCGCCGGATTCGATCCCCGAATCGACACTGTTCAGAGCGAGAAGGAGTTCTCCGCCTGTCTCCTCGCCAATCAGTACGATCTTGTTATCGCTGACTATCGCCTGCCCGACTGGACCGGCCTCGACGCACTCCTTCGCCTCCGCGAGCTTGAGAAAGACATTCCCCTGATTCTTGTCACCGGCACCCTCGGTGAAGAGAAAGCCGTCGAGTGCATCAAGCGCGGCGTCACCGACTATGTCCTCAAGGGCCAGCTCACCCGCTTGCCCATGGTCGTTCGCCGCGCGCTCGAGGAGCGCGCCCTCCGCGAGGAGGGGGCCCGCTCCTCACAGGCCTTGCGCGCCAGCGAGGACTCTTTTCGCCTGATGTTTCACAACAACCCGCTTCCCATGTATGTGTTTGAGCTCGAAACCCTTTGCATCCTGGAAGTGAACGACGCCATGGTGGCCACCCATGGTTATTCGCGCGAAGAATTCCTCCGCTTGCGCGCGACTGATTTTCGGCCCCTCGAAGACGCGCCCCTTCTGCTCGAATTCCTGAAAAAAGGTACGGCGCCTTACTTCGCCGCGGGCATCTGGCGCCATCTCTCGAAGCAGGGCCAAGTCATGGACATGGAAATCCATGCCCACTCTCTCCTATTCGCCGGACGCCAGGCCATCCTCGCGGTTGCCCAGGATGTTACCCAGCGCCGCCTCGCCGAGGAAGCCATCCGCGAGAGCGAAGCGCGCTATCGCGGCCTCTTCGAGCATGCCCCCTATGGAATCTACCGCGCCACGACGCTGGGCGATATCCTGGATGTGAATCCGGCCCTTGTAGCCATGCTCGGCTACGTGTCGACCGAGGACTTTCGTGCCATCCGCAATATGGCGAACCTCTTCTGTGATCCCCGCGAACGCGCCCGCATGCATACCATGCACCGTGCGCTCGGGCGAACCGATGTCGAGGCCGAATGGAAGTGCAAGGATGGCAAGACCCTGCTCGTTCGCCTTAACGGGCGGCTCGCCCCCAAAGAGCTCGGCCGCGAGGAATGCTTCGAAGTCATGGTCGAGGACGTCACCGGCCGCCGCGCCCTCGAAAAGCAGCTGCAGCAAATGCAGAAATTCGAAGCCATCGGCCAGCTCGCCGGCGGCATCGCCCACGACTTCAATAACATGATTGGCGCCATTCTCGGCTGGGCCGAGCTCGGCAGCGACGAAGTCCCTCCCGAACACAAAGCCCATGCCCATTTCGGCAAGATTCAACAGCAGGCGCGCCGCGCCGCCGCCCTCACCCGCCAGTTGCTCGCTTTCTCGCGCCGGCAGATCCTCGAACCGCGCAACATGGACCTCAACCAGTCCGTCACCGAGACCCTAAGCCTTCTCGAAAAAGTCATCGGCAGCAACATCGAACTCGAAACACGGCTCGCCCCGGACCTCTCTCCCATCCGCGCCGACCCTACCCAGTTCGAGCAAGTGCTCATGAACCTCTGCCTCAACGCACGCGATGCCATGCCCCAGGGCGGGCATCTGCTGATTGAGACTTCCATCGTGCAATACGACGACGAGCAATGTCGCCGCTCCGCCTACGCTCATCCGGGGCGCTACGGGTGCCTCTCGGTTTCTGACACTGGCATGGGAATGAACGCGGCCACTCTCGACCGTATCTTTGAGCCTTTCTTCACCACCAAGGAGGTTGGAAAGGGAACTGGCCTGGGGTTGTCCACCGTCTACGGTGTCGTGAAGCAGCACGGCGGTTTCGTAAATGTTTATAGCGAGCCGGAACACGGCACCTGTTTCCGTATCTACTTCCCCGTGGGCCAGCTCGCCGCCGAGCCCACCGTCAAGCCTACCCCGGATCTCCCCGCGGTCGGCGGCGAAGAAACCATCCTCATCGCCGAGGATCACGAAGGTCTGCGCGAGATCGCCCGTCAGACCCTCTCCCAGCTCGGCTACCACGTCCTTGTGGCCGTTGACGGCGAGGAGGCGGTTGAAATGTTCCGCATCCATCACGCAACGATTGATCTCGTTCTGCTCGATGTCGTCCTGCCCAAGCTCAGCGGGCCGGAAGCTTATTCTTGCATGAATAAAGAAAGGCCGGGCCTCCCCGTTCTCTTCACCACCGGATACAGTCCCGATACCTCCATGCTCCGGTCCGTTCAGCAACAGGAGCTGCCGCTCTTGCAGAAGCCTTACACCCCGCGGGACCTGGCGCGCAAAGTACGCGAGGCCCTCGCTGCGTCCGCGAAGCCCGCTCGCCACCGCTCCGGCTGACGCGGCTCCGTCCGCCTCACCGCCCCGCACTCGTTGGCGCCGCCTTTTGCGCACGCTTCTGCGCGTAGAGAGCTTGGTCGGCCCGCTCGACGATCTGCTCCGGCGTTTCGTCCCGCTGGTATCCCGCCCATCCTGCCGCAAACGTTACGCTCACCTTCTCTCCTTCAAAGTCGTACTCCACCGGCCCCAGCCGCTCCAGCAGTCCCTCCACCTGTTGCGGCTGGCATTCCGGCAGCACCACCATGAATTCGTCCCCGCCCATCCGCACCGCCAGATCCGACGCGCGAATCACTCTGCTCAGCCGCTCGGCGAACACCCGCAGCACGTGGTCCCCCGTCCCGTGCCCGTACCGGTCGTTGATCTGTTTGAACCTGTTCAGGTCCAGCATCAGCACCGTCAGCGGGTGCCCGTACCGCTGCGACCTCGATACCTCGCCCGCCAGCCGCTGCTGCGCCAGCCGCCGGTTGCACAGCCCCGTCAGCGGGTCCAGCGTCGCCAGCTTGTAAGACTCCTCCGCACTCACCTGCAGGCTCGCCATCTTCACCACAGTTTCCGCCATTTCCTTCCGCATTCTCTTGATCTGCATCTGCTGGTACACCGTATACAGATTGAACAGCAGCACCAGGCCCACCAGCCCGCGCACCGCCAGGTTCAAATTCAGCTCGAAGAAATGGTCGCTCTCCTTTAGCAGCGACGGCAACGACAGCGACACCACCGCCACCGTCAGCAGCAGTATCACCGTCACCGCCGCCCACCACAGTCCCCAGTCGCGCCTTTCCAGGCGTCGCAGTTTTTCCTGAATCTCGTTCATCGGAATGGACCGGGTTAACCGGGCATGTCAAGTTCCATCCCTCTTCGCGAAATCCCGCATAACTCACTCTCTTTAATGGTGATCGCCGGCAGCCGCCCTGGGCCTTTCGGAGAATCTGGCCTGAAATGGAACCACGTTTCAGGATAGGAACGCCCCCCTCCCCTGCCACCCCTACCTCAGCATGCACACCCCAGCTTGATTCTGCCCTTCTTGCGCGGCCCGCCAGGCGTATAATCCTCCATCGAACGCCCGGTGCCACAAGGTCGGCAGCGGCTTTGCTCCGGGATTTCAGAGGAGGTTGCCGTGGGCTTGCAAATCTCCGCCCGTCAGGTGGGCGACGTCACCGTTCTCGATCTGCAGGGGCGCGTCACCATCGGTCGCGGCAACGATCTCTTGGGCAACGAGCTTCGCGAACAGTTCGACCGCGGCACCCGCAAACTCCTCATCAATCTCATTGGCGTGCCGCAGATGGATAGCTCCGGCCTCAGCACGCTCGTCCGTTCTTTCGTCTCTCTTCAGCGCGCCGGCGGCAGCCTCAAGCTCATGCACCCCACCGGACACGTCCGCGAAGTCCTCGAGCTCACCCGTTTGCTCCAATCCATCCCCACCTTCGAGGACGAAGCCGTGGCCCTCGCCAGCTTTGCCCAGTCTGCCGCTCGCACTTCGCCCTAGCCCGCGCCGCCCTTCGCGTGAATATAGTGTTTCACCTTGATAGGTTCTAGCGCGTAATTCACCACCCGCTTTTCCACCTCGTGGTCTGCCGCCGTGAATCGATCGTGTTGCCGTTCGTGTTCGGCCCACGAATCCACCACAAAGGTCTCCACATATACGTTGCGCGCTTCCGTATCGTAGAAAATCCCCCAGCGCGTTGCCCCGTCGCGCCGCCGCACTCGCTCGTACTTGTAAATCTCCTTCAGAAATTCCGGCGCCTTCGCCGGATCGATCACGTATCGCACCGTCACCAGCACCGGCCCTTGCTCCGGAGCGATATCCTCAAACATGCTGGGCTTTCCCCAGTGGTTCCATGGGCTCAGGTCGGCTTCGGTGTTCGGCAGCCGGAAAGGGAATTGCAACAGCAGGCATGCCCCGATTCCCACGCCGGAAGCCAGCAGCGCCACATGAGCGTTCGTATGATCCGCCGCGAAGCCCCACAGCGTGCTCCCGATCGCCACGCTCCCTTGGAACACGAATAGATACACCGCCAGCACCCGCGCCCGCACCCAGTCCGGCGCCAGATTCTGTACCATCGTGTTGAAGAGCGACATAAACACCGTCCACGCCGCGCCTCCCAAAATCATCAGCCCGCACAGCACCGCCAGGCTGTGCAGCGTCGCCGTGCTCACCACGATTCCGCCGAAAACCACCGTCGCCGCGGAAAGAATCGCCTCCCGCGAAAGCTTAGCTCCTGCCCGTTGCAGCAGCACCGCCCCGAGCACCGCCCCGCCCCCGAAGAAGCCCAGCAACAACCCATAACCTATCGAGCTCTTGCTCAGGTCTTTCGCCACCGTCGGCAACAGTGCCCAGAAGGCGCTCGAGAAAAAAATCACGCACGCCGACCGCACCAGCACCGTCCGGATTCCCGGCGAATACCGCACGTACCGGATCGCCGCCGCGCTCGCTCCACGCACCGTCTCCGGCAATCTCCTCTTTCGCGCCGGCCGCTTCCACAGCGCGATCACCACGATCACTCCCAGAAACGACGCCGCGTTCAGCGTGAACGCCGTCCCCACCCCGGCCACCGCGATCACCAGCCCCGCGAGGCCGGGCCCCACCGCTCGCGCCAGGTTGAATTCGATTCCGTTCAGCGCCAGCGCCGGAGTCAGATCCTCCTTCTTCACCAGCTCCGGAAATATCGCCCGCCACGTCGGCGCTTCCACCGCGTCTCCCAGCGAAAGCGCCAGCGTCAACAGCAGCAGCAGCCACGGCGTCATCCCCCCCGCAATCGTCACTGCGGCTAGAATCACGGCGATCGCCAGCATCCAGGATTCCGTGCCCAGGATCAGCCGCCGCCGGTCGAAAATATCCCCGATCGCCCCGGCCGGCAGCGCCAGCAGAAAAAACGGCAGCGCCGAAGCCGTCTGAATCAGCGCAATGTACAGCGGACGGCTGCTCAGCGACGTCATCAGCCACGCCGCGCCCACCGTCTGCATAAACGTCCCGATGTCCGACGCCAGGTCCGCGATCAGCAGGTTCCGGAAGATGGGGACGCGCAGCGGCCGCCACGGGCTCCCCGCCGCCGCTCCCGCCGTCGCGGCTGCTGCCGCCCCCGCCGTAGCCTCGGCCTCCGCCCCGCTTTCGTTTCTCTCCGCCATCGGCGCCCGATTGTAGCGCAGTGCGTCGTCTGACTTGCACCCTTCGCGCACCGACGCGCTCAATCGCTTGACCAGCAAGATCGACTCGAACAACGATCCCTACCGTGACCTACGTGTTTGACGCCAACAGGCCCTGCGGTTCCATCGAATCCTTCAATTATGGATTTGCCATTGGGCATCGGACGATGATGTGTGAGGCGGCAGGAGTTGAGGCGTGGGGCTATACGATCACCAACACACTTCCGCGGCGCCCGCGAATAAACTCCGCCGCGATTTCATCCGCCTTCAAATTTTATTTTTGATTTGCTTACCGTTCAGGCGTTCTTCTTCAGTTCCGCGAGAACCATCCGCGCCAATTCTTTCAGCGTTTCGAAAACGCCCTGCCCCGAAACCGCGACGCCTTCAACCGTCGGTTCGCCTTTCACCAGCAAATGTTTCTTCAAATCCTCGACCGCCATCGCGCTCGGCAAATCGCGCTTGTTCAGTTGCAGGACGTAGGGAATCGTCGCGAAGTCGAGGTTGTGATCCTTCAGATGTTCGCGCAGGTTTTCGAGCGTCTCGAGATTCGCGTCCATCCTCTCCGCCTGCGAATCGGCAACAAAAACCACGCCATCCGCGCCTTTCAGAATCAGCCGCCGGCTGGCCTCGTAGAACACCTGCCCTGGCACGGTATAAAGATGGAAGCGCGTCTTGAACCCGCGCACCGTGCCCAGATCGAGCGGAAGAAAATCGAAAAAGAGCGTGCGATCCGTCTCCGTCGCCAGCGAAACCATCTTGCCTTTCTGATTCGATCCGGTGTGGTCGTAAATCCATTGCAAATTCGCCGTCTTCCCCCCCAGCCCGGGGCCGTAATAGACGAGCTTGCAATTGATTTCGCGCGCGGGGAAATTTATAAATGGCACGAGTTCCTCAGGACGCTCGCAAACGTTACTTTATAACATAGGACCGCGCCGCAGGCCACCGCGCAGCGCGCCCTGCGACGCAACCGCCAACGACGCTCTAGTGGCTCCCCTTCGGCAGTCACGAAAAGCGCGAGCGAAAAAAGGCGCCTCTTCTCCCGCACCCGTGCGGGACGCCGGCGAAAAGCGCCGCGCGCCTAAGTAAATGCGGGCGAAAAGAGCGCAAGGCACCGGTGAAAAGGACGAAGCGCCGCGTTTTACTTTTAGTTATTACAAAAGCTGCCAGTTTGACGCCTGCTCCCAACTCTGCTATTCTCGCAAATTATGGCGCGCAGCCGCAAACCGACAAAGGCCGGACGAGCCCGTAGCACGCGGGCGTCGCGCACCGTGTCTAAGTTGCTGAAAACAGGCGGCGTACAGGCGACCGCGCGAGCGCGCAAGGCTCCCCGCGAGATTGTTGATGTGGCCGTCCAGCACCAGCTAAAACATTACGACGAGGCCCAGCGCCATTTCCAGCAGCAAAAGCTGCACCGGGCCAAGCAGTCTCTCGAGAAGGTGCTCGAGGGCCCCAGCAAGGAATTGTGCGACCGCGCGCGAATTCATCTCCGCATCTGCGAGCAGAGGATCTCCCGCACCCAGGCCCCGGCCCTAAAGGGGGCGGAGGAGTATTACACCCAGGGCATCGCCATGATGAACCTGGGCCGCTGGGACGAAGCGCGCGAGCACCTGGACCGCGCCCGCAAAGCCGCGCCCAAGGCCGACCACATCGTTTACGCCATGGCGGCGCTCGATTGCCTGACCGGCGAGGCCGAGTCGGCAATGGACAATCTGAAGCTCGCGATCCAGCTGCGCCCGGAAAACCGCTACCACGCCCGCAACGATGAAGACTTCGCATTCCTGCAAGAAGACCCGCGCTTCACCGAGCTGCTCTATCCGGAAGGCGAAAGCGCATCCGGATAAGCCGGGGCGGCCTTTTCTCCCGTGAGTAAACGCCCGCAGTCGCGCCCCATGCGAATTGTCGCGATGGGAGGAGGCACCGGCCTCTCGATGCTGCTGCGCGGGCTGAAGGAATACGTGTCGCTGCGACGCAGCGAGCGGGTGAAGCGCCCGATCGCGGATCTCGCCGCGGTGGTCACGGTGACCGACGACGGCGGCAGCTCCGGGCGGCTGCGGCGCGAATACCGCATCCTTCCTCCTGGCGACATCCGCAACTGCATGGTGGCGCTCTCGCAGGACGAAGCGCTGCTCGGCCGCCTTTTTCAGTATCGCTTTCCTTCCTCCGGACGCGGGCTCGGCGGGCACAGTTTCGGCAATCTCTTTCTTGCGGCGCTGACGAATGTGACCGGGGATTTCCCCGAAGCGGTGCGGCTTTCGGCGCAAGTGTTGGCGATCCGCGGGCGAATCTTCCCCTCGACGGCGGAGAACGTGACGCTTGAAGCGGTGCTCGAGAACGGGCGCGTGGTGGCGGGTGAGACGAAAATCTCGCGCTCGCGCCGGCGGATCCGCGAGGTGCGGCTGGTGCCGCGGCGCGCGCGGCCGCTGCCGGAAGTGCTGGAAGCGATTCGCGAGGCGGACCTGGTGCTGGTGGGTCCGGGCTCGCTCTACACCAGCATCATCCCGAATCTTCTGGTGGCGGGCGTGGCGGATGCGGTGATGCGCTCGCGTGCGACGCGCGTTTACATCGCGAACCTGATGACGCAGCCGGGCGAGACGGAAGGCTACAGCGTCGCGGACCACGTGCGGGCCATCTACGAACACACGCGCCCGGGGTTGTTCGATTGGGTGGTGGTGAACCGCACGCCGGTGGCGCCGCGAGTCCTGCGGCGGTACCGCAAGCAGGGCGCCGAGCCGGTGCGGGCCGCGTTTGACGAGTTGCAGCAACTGGGCCCGCGTTGCGTCGCCGGCGATCTGTTGCACCAGGACGGCGTGGTGCGGCACGACCAGCGCCGGCTGGCGCGGCTGCTGCTGGAGCAGTTCGTGAAGGGCCCCGCCCGCCGCTGACCCACCCTCCGCAGGGGAAGTGCCCGGATCTTAAAACCTCGACTCAAGGGCGGTACTGTATTTCTAATTGTCGCCCTTGACACTTGAATGACGGTCTGTACAATCTCCTGGAACTCTCCAAGGACTCAAGATGCCCAGGCCCTCTCATTTCCTGCAAAGCGTTGCCACGCTCTTTGTACTTTTCACTTTGTGTGCATGTGGCGGAGGCGGTGGAGGAAGCTCGGGGCCTCCACCTCCCCCAACTCCAGACTTCTCCATTTTTATAGAGACATCAACGGTGACACTTCAGCAGCAGGGGGCGCTTCAGTTTCAGACTGTTCAAATCAACCCGTTGCACAATTTCAGTGGGACGGTGACAGTGTCGCTTTCCGGTCTGCCGGTTGGCGTGGCCGCGACTCCACCGGGGCCTTATTCCCTTTCCGTATCAAACTCCAGTCCGTCGGTTTCCTTTCAGTTGTCGGCTGCTTTGAATACACCAACAGGGAACAGCACAATCAACGTGACGGCTACAAGTGGCTCCATAACACATTCAGAAACGTTTTCAGTCTCTGTCACACAAGCCGCCCCGTTCACGATCCATGTCTCTCCCTCATCTCTTTCGATCGCCCCTGGCATGCTCGCAAACGTGCAGGTCTCCGTCACCTCCAATCTTTCCCCACCCCCGCAGTTGATGGTCAGTATCCCGGATCCCCTCCTGTTTCCAGGAATCAACATCGGCCCGCCGGAGAGTCTCCTCACTCCGAGCCACCCAGTCACTTTCTTTATCAACCCTACGCCGCTGGCACAGCCATTCCAGAACTACCCGTTTTTGATCACTGCCTCCGATAACTCGAACAACGCATCTGCCTTCACTTTACCTCTGACGGTCAGCGTACCTTATTCGTCCAACACCACCCCGACGCGCAGCACCTTTGCGCGTACGGACCAGAGTCCCACGGGGATGGTCTACGACCAGGCGAGGAAGCTATTGTTCGTGAGCGTGGAAATACTGAACGAAGTCGTCGTCCTCTCGTCAGTAGATGGCCACCTTGTTGCCACGATTCCGGTCAACTATCCCGCCGGCATAGACGAAGCCGCTGACGGAAGCGCCGTTTATGTGGTAAGCCCTTATTTCTGGCAGGTCACAACGATTGATCCCAATCTGTTTCAGGTGGTTCACCAGTCTATTGTTCCCATGAGCGTTTCGGGTTCCAAACTACCGCCTGCGTTTTTCGAGGTTGCGGCGCTGTCAAATGGCAAGGTTTTGCTCTTGCTGGCCGGCGAGGACCCCACACAACCGCCATTTTTCTTGTGGGACCCAACAACGGACTTATTCAGCCGGTTTGGCCAGACGATTTATACTCCCATTGCTGGGCTCATTACGCGAAGTGCTGACCATACAAAGGTGCTCGGCTATGGCAACGGCGCC
>Ga0073928_10008432_pt1 | contig 12940 bp, 14 predicted proteins | sample PaiPotPPA55metaG_FD_76969 | JGI IMG/M metagenome (GOLD analysis project Ga0073928, IMG submission 76969) | Iron sulfur acid spring bacterial and archeal communities from Banff, Canada, to study Microbial Dark Matter (Phase II) - Paint Pots PPA... ...
GACGGCTGCGGTCGCCGCGCTCGGCCGTGCGGTCGATCCGGCGGAGCGTCCCTCTGGGCAGCGAGATGTTCACCCGCTGGTAGGCGTTGCTTTTCATGCGTCCATTATACACACCATGCGTGTGTATTGCAAATGAATTAATGTGCGGCGCTCGCGTACTGACGCCGCAATCCCCTGCCCTGCACCGGCTTGAAGCTGGGCGGGGCTTTTCTTTGTGGTGGGTGGTCAAGCGGAAGCTTCAACAGATATCCCAATCACAAGACTTCAGCAATGGGGGGTGTGGTTTCGAAGACCTTTCCGTCTTTCTCTAATTTTACCTTTCGCTCCTTCGCTTTGTTCGCATAGGTCTTGAGAGACTCAAAATCCGCTCGTATCGTGGTAAATGTCGGGAGGCTCGGGGATGTTTCTTTTGGCTGATCATGACCGGAGTATCGCTAGGACGTTGTCATTCCCTCGTGGACCGTCTTGTAATCCTCCGCGTCGACGTGGGCAGCGCGCAACCTCAACGTCATCACTTCGGGGCGGAAGCGGTCGATGACGCCTGCGAATAGAACCTCCTCGATAACTCGCTCCCAGGTTTCGCGCATCATTGTGTAGACGGTCCTCACTGCCAGACGGTGCGTCTCCTCATCATGGTTGTACGTCCGTCCCAAGGAGGCGATCTCACTCTCGATCTTTGCTAGCCGTTGGCTAACCGTCATGGCCAGCCACGGCCTGTTGGTGTCGTCGATAATGCCAAAGGAGTCGGTGCCCCGCCTTGCAATCCACTCGGTCCGCAAGGGAACGCCGGCTCGGAGTGCCTCCGACGTAATGGCATAGTGGAACGTGAGGTTGTGCGTGAAGATGATGACCTGCCGCCCGCTGGCTCCCTCCTCGACGAGGCGCTTCGCGACAGCTTCCATTCGGCTGTGATCCAGCGACGAAACCGGATCGTCGACGGCGATACCGTGGGTGCTGCCGAGCTCCTTGAGCTCGGCAAAGAAGCCTGCGAGCGCGAGCGCCCGTTGCTCACCTTCACTGAGAATATCGCTGTTTTTGCCGATCCGCTGTGCGACGCCGAGAGCGATCTTGATCTTGCTCTCGCCTTGCTTTCCTCGGTCGTCAAGTTTCAAAGGGAGATGAAGAAGATCGAATGTCTCAATTTCCCTAAAGAGATTCTTTTGAAGGGATGGCGTAAGAGTTTCCCTGCGGAGCTTCGTGATCTGCTGCGTGACGCCGGTCGTCGAGCACGCAGCTTTACAATCTAACAGACGCTTCAGATTTTCGAGTTTGTTGCGGCGGTCGGCGATTATTTCGATCTCGGTCGAAAGATGTTTACGATCGGTCAGGCTCTTGTACTCGATGCGTAGCTTCTCCCTCTCGCTGTCATCCCGCTTCTGCCTATCATAGGTCGCGGCTTCGCTTTCGAGGAAGGCAACCGCAGCGGCCATCATCTCCGCCGGCATATCGGGTAGTAGTTCCAGGTTTCCTATATTTCTGTATTCTCCCTTCTCTATCGCGCCGAGGACTGCGCTGTGGCGTTTCCGACCTGCGTCGAAGAACGACGTGATCATAGCAGCGAGTGCTTCTCTGCCTGCATCCAGCTCGCGGAATTGAGATAAAAGGCCCTCAACATCACCTGCCTTATGGATGGTCAAGGCGGTGAAAACCTTCACTTCCCGCTCCAATTCCGCCTCGGCGGTGTCGGCATCCGCGTTGGCGCGGCCCTCGATGTACTCGTCGAACCTGGTGAGGCGATCACGCGCCTCCGGTGTCACTTCCTGTTGGCAGAGCACGCAGACATCGCCGTTGGCGATACGTGGAGGATCACGGTCGGGGTACGCCTCTGCGGCGAATTCCCTCGCGTATTTCATCATCTGTCGCCACGTCTCGGCGCCGAGATCCCGGATCGGCTCAGCTTTGAAAAGTTCCTTGCCGGAAGCTTGCGCGGTCGCCCTCTTCGTGATCGCGTCTTTGTTTTTTCCCTTTAGCTCCTCGATCGCCTCGTCACTCAACGTCTTGGCTATTGCCGCCGTCTCGGCAGCAATAGACTCGATTGTCGTCTTCATCCGCCGGCGCGCCGAAGCGGCAACTCCCGGGTCGTTTTTCAGCTCATCCGCGAGCGTCTTGAGGCGCTCTTCGTTCTCAGGGTTCCACACTGCAAGGTCGCGAAGGTACTTTTCTGTCGGGAGATCCTTGATGATCGTCGCCGGGGTAAGCTTCGTGAGCGCAGCGTAGACCTCGGTGCCTTCTATGTAACCGGTCGGCAATGGAGTCTTCAGGCTCGCCTGGAGGCTCGTCTCGCGTGCCTTGAAGCGTTCCTCGAGGTTGAGGATGACCTGAGCAAGCCGATTGAGAAGATCAAGCTCGAAAGGGAGGAACTCGATGTTCCGATCTTCGTCGACGTAGAGGCCCGCCGCATAGCTGTCAAAGACAGAGATCCGGGCGAGTTCAGGGGGAGGTGGATTCGGCTGCTGCCAGGTCACCTCGCGCTTTTTCTCGTCCCCGGCTACCCTGAAGCTCACCTGAACTTCGGCCGGGTGGCGGTTTTCGGCCTCGAAGGCGTTGCCGCGGAGCGGCGCTTCATGCAAGGACCGACAGAGGCTCTTGAGGATTCTGCAATAGCCGCTTTTACCCGATCCGGTGGGACCGTACACGAGGGTAATACCGTTGATAGCGAATTGGAGAGGATTCTGATCAGACGCGAGGCGGTCGACATTTTTCACTGGTCCGATCGAACCGAGAATCGTCGTCGGCGCCTCAGCTACGGCCTTCCTCAGATGTTCCTTGCGGAGGGCGCGTAGTGCTACTTGCGCCGAGACTGGTAACCCGTTTGTCTGTTCGATCCTGATTTGCAATTCGTCCAAATCACGATTGGGCAGCTCCCTCTGTTCCGTCAGCCGACGGAGTGCGTCCTGTTGCCAATCGGGGCGTCTTGACGCCCACTCAAAGAATTCATCCATGGTAATCTCATTGGTGGTGCGCAATCTTATCGGAGAAATCGCGCGAGATGTTAGAATTATGAAAGTTCGAACAACGGCGCGTCGCCATCGGTATTACCACCATCGGCTGGCTGCTCCAAGGAGGGTATCGCAACAAGCGACCGGCCGGTGACCGCCTGCAAATCACCATACATTCCTTGCGTGCTATCGATGATCTTCCGGATTTCTTTTTCTTGACGGGCCCATTTTGTCGCGAACCAGCGCTTCTCGCGCTCGACATCTCCCCACAAATACGTGAAGCCTTCAACGATCGCTTGAACTCGGTGCTGGAATTCGACGCTAGTAAGGTAGTGGTAGATGACTTCCATTTTCTCGTCTTTGCCGGCCTGGTTTGCTCGCTCCGCATAGACCTGGATCAAGCTATAGCGCAACAGAAGGGCGAGATCCTTTGCATACCGGCGCTCCACGATCCACACGCCATCCCTGTAGAGAAAGGTCTCGACCTCCTCAGGTGGGTGCGCGGCGACCAGCACGGCGATTTGGGCCTTGGCCTCTCGCTGATCCGAGCGCAGCTTGGGGAGCCACATTTCGCTCCATTGGGCATTTTTCGACTCCCACAGAATCGTTCCGCAAGGGCGCCCTCTCCGGTCGTTAACCCCGTGGAGTACGTCGGCGCCACGCTGCCCCTTCTTGACCTCCGTAATGTCGTCGTCCTTGAATTCCTGGCGTAGCAGTTCCTCCAGTTCGAGCTCCATCGCCTCGCCTTGGGCCTGCTGCGAGCCCTGCTGCATTTTGGTTTTCAGCTCCTCTACCTGCTTGAGTGCAGTGGCCAGCCGCATGTCCTTCTCACGGTCCTTGAGCTGATATTCCTCGCTCACGCCTTTGCGGGTCTCTTGCCTGATGCGGTCTTCATCCGCCGCAAGCTGCTGTTTATAGGTAAGCTCCCGCTCTTCATCCTTGCGCCGGAGTGCGCGGATTTCCTCGGTCATTTCCTCCAGCTGCTTCAGCAGTCGCGCACTGCGCTCCTTCTCCTCAATATTCTCCGCGCGCAATGTGGCTTCTCGTAACGCAGCGTCTTGATCGGCCTTTTGCGCCGCGGCCGCGGTAGCAGACACTCGTACCTCGTCCAATTCCTTCTTGTGCCGCTCGTGCTCAGCGGCAAGCACGTCCGCCTCGATCTCCTTTCGGAAAGCATCAGAGAGCGGAATGTCAGCGCCACACTTCGGGCATTTGAGGGTGGTGTCCATATCGCTATTGAAAGTTGAGCTGTACACCTGATATACCGCAAATCCGCTTCCAGCGCAAAACACGGCAAAGTCGAACGATCCTCCACGGGTATCCGGTTTTTGCAGTCGCGAATCGCTTGCGCTGCCTACTCCCCCCCAGCTCTTTGATCCGCTCTTCATGATCGGCGAGCGTGTGCGAAATCCCACCGATGAGGCGGTGGAGGCCGGCGAACATTCGGCGCGATCCGCTTAGGCATCTATATCTGCTACTATACGCAGATGATGCAGATTCAGCCGTCCCCCATCACTTCCATCGATCCCAAAATTGCCGCTCAGCTAAAGGGCGGTCCCGAGCAGCAGCTCGTGGTCGGGCCGCTCGTTCAGCGATTGGTCAAGGCCGGATGGAAAATCGAACAGTTGATGTTCGGAAAGAAAGAGTGGTATGTCCCAAAAACTCCGTCTGCCTCGACAAAGCGAGAAAAGGGACACAGTTACGATGGGTTTCCAGTCGATATAGCAGTCTTTGAATCAGCCGCTACCCTCGGTGACTACAAGCGACTAGTTTTTGTCATCGAATGTAAGCGCCCCGACGAAACGTCTGGCCTTGAGCAGTTAGACATTTATTTAGGCCGCGAACCGCACCTGCGGCTTGGAATTTGGGCCAACAGCGCGGACTTGTCCGCGCCGGCGGTTTTCTTGTTTAGAGACGAGAAGGGAAAGACCCATCCACAGAAACGCACTGTCGGCACATTGCCCAGCCCTCATTCGAAGATAGACAAGGACTACCAGGGGCTCACGGGCAAAGATCTCATCGTCCCGTCGACCGATTCGCTGACGAAAGTCCTTTGGGATCTGCTCGGTCGCATCGTAGCGCGCGACTCGCGCGTGAACCGACGCGAAGAACAGCTCGATCAATTGTGCAACATTATTCTTTTGAAACTGGACAGCGATAAGCAAGCCCGCCTCAAGCCGAACGCCGAGGTTGTATTCAAATCGGCGGCGACCGATCAGCAAACCGGGGATGCCCTAAGAGCCGCGTTCACTACCTTTGTCAATCAATATCCCGATATCTTTTTTGAGGATCGGCGAGAGCGGCTCGAATTTACTGACGCCACGCTCGCCGAATGCGTGGAGGATCTTGCACCTCTGAACTTGCTCGGCGTGGGCCCCGAGGTCGTTTCGGTCGCTTTTCAAGTACTCCGCAGTGCAGCCCTGAAACAAGAAGAAGGGCAATACTTTACACCTCAACCCATTATAGCGCCGGCCGTACGGGCAATGAATATTGGCCCCACCGATCTCATTCTTGATCCGGCCTGCGGTACTGGCGGCTTCCTCGTTGAGGCGATGGTGGCGATGCGCGAGAACGTCTTAGCATCGCACGGCGATGTGGCTGAAGTTCCACGATGGGCTTCGAAAGCCCTCCATGGCATTGATAAGGATGCCATCGCGGTCAAGCTTACGAAGGCTGTCATGCAGATTATGGGCGATGGTTCTGCCAACTGCGCCCGCGGCGATAGCGTGCTCACCCATAAGTGGGCGACCGAATTCTCCCATTTGCCCGTGTTGTTCATGAATGGCCGATTCAGCATCATTTTCACCAATCCCCCTTTCGGCGCTCCCTTGAAGGTGAAGCGCGCGGAAGCAATCAAAGCCGGGCTGAGCATCGCAATTGCGCAGCCAGAAGGTGACATTGAGCTGGGGCTGGCGATGCTCAATCGGTGCCACCAGTTGCTCCGGGAGGGCGGGCGTCTTTGTATCGTTCTTCCCGAGACGTATTTCTTCTCATCCTCCTATAAGTTCGTCCGTGAGTGGTGTCGCAGTCGATTTGTCCCTGAGATTGTCATCAACGTGCCGATGGAAGCATTTCAAGGCTTTTGCCGTGCCAAGACGAATGTTTATGTCTTCCGAAAACTTCGCGACTTTACCTCAATAAAGGATGCACAAAAACGAGCTGAAGCCGAGCAGAAGGCATTTGTAGCGGCGGAAGCTGCGAACGTCGTGATGCTAAACCCGCGCACATGCGGCATATACAAAAGCGGTGCGCGCCGATTTAAGGTCACAAACCATGGAGAACGTACGGACGAGGTGGACAATGAAATGCTTGAGCATGTGCTGGCATGGCGCGCTCGGGAACAATGCCTCCCGGAGCCGTGGAAGTCCCTGTGTCCGAGACTATCAAGAAGGATGTTCTCGTTCCAACATACTATGATATCCGTTACGACCAAGCATTTGATTTGTTGAAAGCTCAGCTGGGATGTTCGGAGATCACAATCGGAAAACTGATGGAGGATAGCTATATCGATATACGAGGCGGACACGGAAGTCCAAGCAATGATGTGCGGGTAGGTTCCGTACCGTATGTAAAAGTTTCGGATATTCGATCCCTCCGCGTAAATGTAAATCCCACCAATATGGTCCCTCTGAAGTTGGCACAACAAAAATTCTGGCGCGGCAAAACGAGCCGCTTACACGCTTGGGATCTGATAACTCCGAATCGCGCCAGCAGCAATATTGGAGAATTCGCGGTCCTTCTTCCAGGCGAGGAGGAGGTCGTGCTCACGAAAGAAATGTTCATAATTAGCATTACGGAACAAGGACGCAAAATTATCGATCCGTTCTATCTTCTCTGGGCGCTGTCGCTCAAGGCGGTGCGCGATCAATGGCGACGTATAGCGCTCATGCAGACCAACCGAGAAGATGTAGGCTCACGACACCGAGAGATCCGGCTTCCTTGGCCTCCCAATGAAGTTGATCCAAAAACCTGGGCGGCAGACCGCTCAAGAGACTTCAAAGCATATTTTGAAGGAATTTCCCAAGCCAAGAATGCATTTATCACGGCGCTTCAGTCTGCCAATGAGCAATTCATCGGCAGTGTGTTTAGGAATGCGGAGGATAATCCCGCGGAGTTAGAAGAGCCGGTGGATAACAATATGGCGATCGAAATAGATCCTTAGAATATGTCCTTTCCCTAAATGGAGCAAGCTTTGAGCGCTCACCGCTCTGTGCTGCGTGGCTCCGTTCCTACTCCCGCTCCAGCTCTTTGATCCGCTCTTCGTGGTCGGCGAGCGTGTGTGAGATCCCGCCGATGAGGCGGTGCACGCCGGCGAAGCCGTCCTTGGTCTCCTGGCGGTGTAGGTCGAGCTTGGCATCGAGCTGGCCCACTTTATAATCGAGATTGTCGAGGCGCTTGTTCACGTCCGTGAAGCGCTCGTCCACCGCCGCAAATCCGGCGCGCATCTCTTCGAAGCCTTTATCCATGCGATCAAGTCCGGCTTTTACGAGACGCGCCAATACCTCGGTTTCGCTCTCTTCCCCGTTGGATGCGTTCTCCATGCGTTCATTGTACCTGGTAGCATCCGGTCAGCAAGTATCAGGCCTTGATCTCGGGCTGCGGCTGCGCCGTGCGCCGCTTCGCGATGACGCGAGCGAGGAGCACAGCAGCCGGAGCGCCGCATGAGGCACAAAGCTGGACGACCGAGAACAATCCGTGCCCGATGCCGATGGCATCTCTCGTGCGCTCAATAACGGCGCCGCAATCGTCGCATTTCGTGATCGTCATGTGGTGCATTCTAGCATGGGAGCATCGCTCCCCTTGGGGGTGGTAACAGGCAGGGGGAGGTGGAGGGGGTCGGGGCGCCCTTTCCCGCCATGGTCGATTGCTCGGCGTTCTGCTGGTGCGCGAGTTTGACACGCGAAAAACCCGCCCCGTGAGGGGCGGGTTTCGCGCGTCGGGCAGGACAATCAGGCGTGATGCACGAACTGATCAAACGGCTTGCCGTCCACGGTCTCCTTGCGGAGGTCGACCTCGATGGTCGGAAACTCCGGGTCCATCAGGTACGGCGCGATGCCGTACCCCTCCTCCTGCAGCACCTCGTCGCGGATCATCTCGGAGAAGATGATGCGGGCGAGGTAGGGCGGATCGTCCCAGCGGGAGCGCCCGCGCAGGAGGGCGTTTCGCAGAACATCCTCCAGGTACTCAGCGCCCCAGTGAGTGTAGAAATAAATTTTGGTTTGCTCTCCATAATCAAGAGCTATATTTCTTCGCATTCCCATGTGTGTTGTGTTAGATGCTAATATGGTCGCAAGCGGGCTATTGCTTGCGCCGGGGGGGCGCCTTCTCGGGGCGGCCCTTTTGCGTTTTGGGTGCGGCGGCTTGGCCGTTGCGGTAGCTCTCCAGCGCGATCGCTTTCATCTCTCGGATGATGATCGCCTGCTCCCCCTCCGGTATTCCGGCGAGGAGCTGCTGGAGCCGCGCTTCAAGTTCTTGCATATACGACATGGTGGTGTTGATGCTTAGCGCTCGTAATTCGTGTGTTCGACCTGGCGGGAAGGGCTTTGCCCCCAACCGCTCACACGGGGCCTCGCCTGCGGCCGCATGGCGACGGCAGTCAATGCCCAGAGCGAAGCGGAGCGGCTTGACGGCCGGAGCTCGGCCGCTAACGTGGAAGGTGTGAGCGGATGGGGGCGCCGGGGGTCAAGAAAAAGCCGCCCATGAGGGCGACCGCAGAGCAATTAACCGGCGTGGCCGGTGCATTAGGCGTCTGACGCGGATGGCGGCCGTGCCGGGCTTGAGAGGGCCCGTTACGTGCATACCTCTAAGTCGCAACCGAAACGGTGCGACAGCCGCCGGCATATGGTAGAAGTCCGAATGGCGATCGATCTCAGAGAACCGATCGAAGTATGGGAGCCGCGCTGCCGCGGCGATTGGCGAGATTTTGGGATCTTTCTGATTTGCAGGCGCGATGGGGCGGATGTGATCATGCTGACTCCGCGGAGCATGGGTGCGCATCCCTTACAGGTTTATGAACGGCTTCTCTATGATAATCATCCGATTAGTCGGCCGGACGCAGGCGGGCTGTTTTCTCTCACGGAATTTGACTTTACCGTTCCACCTAACCACCTTGACCTCGTGCCAGAGTTCTTTAGGAGAGTGTTCGCAAGCCCGCAAATTGGACCGTCGCACTGGTTCAACCGATATCGTAGCGCCCACATACTGATTCGTTCCGAACCGAGCGAATGGGGCACGATCGACGACGTGCTCCACGGTCCGGACATCTTCCCAAACGCAGGCTGAGAGCGGGTTTCGATGAGTGGAGAAATCAACGCTGTCGCTCGGCCTTCCGCAGGTTGCCCCTATACTATATATGGTATGGTGTTGGGGGAGGGATACTATGGCTACTAAAGCGTTATCAAGAGAACTGCCTACGAGCCCGCCGGAAAGCAAGCAGCCTGCTCGATCGGTTGTGCCGTTGCAGATCGACCACCCGAAGGCGGCCGCCGTTGCAAATCGGCAGGCTATGGCCGTTGTCGATCTTGGCGGTCAGTACTGCCACCTGATTGCGCGACGGTTAAGAGAGATCGGGGTATGGCCCGTGATCTTTCCCTCGTCGGTTCACCGGAATGTCCTCGCGGGCTTCGGGGGCGTTATCCTGTCAGGCGGTCCACAAAGCGTTTATGATAAGGCTTCGCCCTCGATAGACGGAGTATTGTCCCTTCCGGTCCCGGTGCTCGGCGTTTGTTACGGCCACCAGCTACTGGCCCATGAACTCGGAGCACAAGTCCAACCTGGCAGCGAAGAGTACGGGATAAGTCAGCTCGATATTTCCGATGCTGATATTCTGTTTGAAGGCACAGCCCCACACCAGACCGTATGGATGAGCCACGCGGACGTTGTCTTCAGCGTTCCGGAAACCGCTACAGTTTTGGCGAAGACGGAACGTTGTGAAGTCGCCGCCTTTGCGGACCATCGCCATAAGCTGTACGGAGTTCAGTTTCATCCGGAGGTTAGTCACACCGAATTCGGAAAGCAAATTCTTGAGAACTTCGCTATCAAGATCTGTGGATTACAGCGTGATCATGATAAGACCGACCGAATTGGTCATCTGATAGAGCAAATCAAATTTCAAGCAGGGAAACGCTCAGTCTTTTTCCTCGTGAGTGGGGGAGTAGATTCGACGGTAGCCTTCACGCTATGTGCGAGGGCCCTCCCGCCGAAGCAGCTGCTTGGGGTCTATGTTGATACCGGATTGATGCGGAAGGGCGAAACTGACGAATTGCGAGCATCCCTAGAACATTTCGGAGTGGGCGCTCGGCTTAAAATCCGGGACGAATCTACGCGCTTCTTGAGAGAACTTGAGGGTTGCATCGACCCGGAACAGAAGCGTCGAATTATCGGACGGGTATTCCTCGATGTGCAATCGCAGGCCATGAGGGAGTACGACATCGACGAAGATCATTGGCTGTTGGGGCAAGGCACGATCTACCCTGACACAATTGAATCCGGCGGACGGACCGGTTCAGCCGCCCTGATCAAAACCCACCACAATCGGTGTGATGAGGTGCGGGAATTGTTAGATGCTGGGCTTGTGATCGAACCATTGGCTGAGTTCTACAAGGATGAGGTGAGGAAGATCGGCGAGGATTTAGGGTTGGCTTCGGCTATCACAAAACGGTGGCCATTTCCGGGACCTGGTTTGGCGATCCGTTGTCTTTGCACGGATGCCGATGTGCGGGGACACTGGCCAAAGCTCGTAGAGCTTCCGACAGAGTTTTCTGGGTATCAGGCGCTGAGCATTCCACTGCGGTCTGTCGGTGTTCAAGGGGATGGACGCACGTATCGAGACATTGTCGCCTTGCAGGGTAAGCTGGATTACCCTACTCTACAACGCATCAGTTCCTATCTTTGCAACGTAGGTAAGGTTCACAACCGGGTAATATTCCGACTTTCAGGTGAACGAGATTTTTCACACTTCGAGGTTTTACCGAATAAAAGTCTTACCGAAGAACGGCTGTCGCTCCTTCGTGATGCAGACTTCATTGCACGAAAGGAGATGACAGCCCGCGAGTTGACCGATTCGGTTTGGCAGTTTCCTGTCGTATTGATCCCCCTGTCAGCCGGGAACGGGGAAACCATAGTCTTAAGGCCGGTAAATTCGGAAGATGGCATGACAGCGAATTTCGCTCGCCTCAACGCTGATGTTCTTGCGGACATTGCGGGGCAGATCCAATCCTTGGCTGGAGTGGACGCCGTCTTTCTCGATATCAGCGATAAACCCCCTGCAACGATCGAATGGGAATAGCGCGTGGCTACGGAGGCCGATGTCCTGTCGGCAGCTCAACGCGTGTGCCACGACGATGGGCGCGGTGTCCGCGTAATCGACGTTATTCCGATCGGTACGGACCACATCGTTAATATCGCCTTCCCGAAGGCACCGGGAATGTCCGATGCGACCTGGTGGACGATCATTGAGGACATGAAATCGAAGTTACTCGGCGTTCCAGGCGTCGCGCGGGTTGCGGTGGACCTGACGAGCTGACGGAGTAGGCAACGTAACGCAGTCCTTCGGCACAAAGAAAGCCGCCCCTCGGGGCGGCTCGGAGTTTCGCGTTGCGGCTCAGTCGTCTTTCGGCGGCACGAGCATAAGCTGGCCGTCGAAGCCGATGGGCAGCGAGTTGATACGGACATTCAGGCCGTCACCGCGCTCGAAGGGCCAGGCGGCGCCGACGGTCATGAAGATGTCCTTGCCTTCGCCGTCCTTGCGGCCGGTCTTGGCGCGGACGTTGTAGATTGGCCTATTACCTTGTGCCATGCTTTCCTCCTTGGTTGTGCTCTGAGATGTAGTATACCACTTGAACTGAGGCTCGATTTCTCCGGGGTTAGTCCAGCAGCCGGACTTGTTCACCGGATGCGGTGAGCCACGGATAGTCGAGAAAATCCTCAGCATGGCTGAGGCCTTTGCGATCGGCGAAGAGAAAAAATTTTGGCGATACGAGCGCCGCAGCATGGGTGCGGTATGCGGCGATGATATTGTTGATGCGCTGCCTCCCAGGCGTCACCGTTAGGACGCGGACATTGGGGAGGCCGTAGCGTTTGGTGTGGAGGTCGTGTTTGTATGTCGCGGCGTAGCCGATGATCTTGCGCAAGTACGATGTCTTGTTGAGATCCGAGCGCTCCGTCGGCATCGTGCCGCGGTCAGCCTCGAAAAAGAAGAATTTGCGGTTCTTTCCTTCAATACGCTCAAGATCGCGAATGCCAAAAATTTTGTCCGGTGTGGGATGGAGCACGAGATCACTCCCTTTCCAGCGCAAGGCGACCGGCCATTGATATGGTCGCTTGCTCGCCTGGGTTTCCTCGGGTGCTATCGTGGAGAGGATTTCGTCGAAGTGAATAACTTGAACCGTCCCGCGCCGGCGGCAGGCGAGTTCGAGCCCGACCATGAAGTCGGTGATTTCAAGCGCATGATCGATTTCGCCGCGCACGGCGGTGCGAGCACGCGCGGTCCAATCGACCGACACGCGGCGGAAATTGTACTTGGCCGCGAGAAGGTCGATACCTTTGTTCCCGAGCGCGTAGACGATCGGGCGTGATCCGCTGCCGGCCTTGTAGGTCTCAACCTGGGCCTTCGGACGCGAGATATAACCGGCGTGATATAGGACTTGTAACCGGCGCAAGAGCTTCTGCGCGCTGGCGCCGGGAAACAGCGCTTCAATGAGCGCGACGATCTGAGCGGAAGTAATAAACCGGTGGCGAGCGATAATTTTGAGAATTTCCTCGTCGCGCTCGGTAATTTCAAAGTGCAGCGCTCGCGGCTGGCGCACAAAGCGCGGCAGGCGTTCGGCCGTCGTTGTGGGGGGCATTGTCACCATTATACCTCAGCCCCAGCCCGGGTCTTTGAGGGGTGGCACGGGCGCCTCCACGACGGCCTCCTCCTCGGTGAGATTGATCACCTGTTCGGCGGGCGGCGCGAGCTGCTGCTGCAGTACGCGCGCGATCAAGTCCCTGCGCCAGGCGAC
>Ga0073928_10008434_pt1 | contig 12939 bp, 9 predicted proteins | sample PaiPotPPA55metaG_FD_76969 | JGI IMG/M metagenome (GOLD analysis project Ga0073928, IMG submission 76969) | Iron sulfur acid spring bacterial and archeal communities from Banff, Canada, to study Microbial Dark Matter (Phase II) - Paint Pots PPA... ...
CGATGGAAAAAGCAATCACTGCGGCCGATGCGAACCGAAAATTCTCACAAGTCTTGAGGGAAGTCAGAGAAGGACAGAGCTACGTGGTGACCAGCCACGGAAGAGCCGTAGCTCGCATAGCACCGTTCCAGGAAGATCGGGCAACGGCCAGTAATGCTCGAGCTTCTCTTTTGAACCGCTTGCGCTCGGAACGTGTCGTCCGGGTTGGGCGCTGGAAACGCGACGAGCTATATGACTAGCCGATGCCGTGCCAGGCGCGGAGTGGACATGCCGTGAGGGTAGCGCTTGATACTAACATCCTTGCTTATGCAGAAGGCGTAAACGGCGCGTCAAGGCGGAAGATCGCTCTTGAGATGATCGGAAAGTTGCCAACGGAGGCGACACTCCTGCCGGTGCAGGCCTTGGGGGAGCTTTTCCACGTGTTAGTGCGGAAGGCGGGAAGGTCGCCGGAACGGGCGAGGACTGCCATCCTAAGCTGGCAGGATACGTTTCCCTTAATCGAGACGTCGCCGGCAGTCCTGCTCGCTGGGCTTGAGTTGGCAGCGAAGCATCGTTTCGGAATTTGGGACGCGACAATCCTCGCCGCAGCCGCAGCCGCGGGCTGCCGGTTGCTTCTCTCAGAAGACATGCAGGCCGGCTTTACATGGAGCGGCGTGACCGTGACCAATCCATTTTCGTCCACCCGTCATGAACTATTGGCGGCATGGCTGGGCGTTTGAATCGTCCGGTGCCCGCCTCGTAAAATCCATTCCGAAAGAACATTAATCATGTCCATTGCAACCATTAATCCCGCCACCGGAGAAGTAGTCAAAACCTTCCAGCCGCTTTCAGACGCCGAGATCGAGAAAAAGCTGGAGCTTGCCGTCAACGCGTTCAAGGCTGAACGGAAGACGCCGTTTGCGACGCGCGCACAGCGCATGCTGAAGGCGGCGGAAATTCTGGAGCGGGACAAGGACAAGTTTGCTCACCTGATGACGCTGGAGATGGGCAAGCCCTACAAGGCTGCCGTGGCTGAAGCGGTGAAGTGCACGACGGCGTGCCGCTACTATGCCGAAAATGCGGAACGGTTTCTGGCTGACGAAGTGGTCGAGACAGGAGCGAAGAAGAGCTTTACTCGTTATCTGCCCATCGGGCCAGTTCTCGCCGTGATGCCGTGGAATTTTCCCTTCTGGCAGGTCATTCGATTTGCGGCGCCGGCGCTGATGGCCGGGAATGTCGGGCTGCTGAAGCATGCGTCGAACGTGCCGCAGTGCGCGCTGGCGATTGAAAGTATTTTTCTGGAAGCGGAATTTCCTGAAGGCGTTTTTCAGACGCTGCTGATCGGTTCGGCGCAGGTGGATGCCCTGCTGAACGATCCGCGGGTGGTGGCGGCGACTCTCACGGGCAGCGAGCAGGCTGGGATTCAGGTAGGCGTTGGAGCGGCGAAGCGGATCAAAAAAGTTGTGCTGGAGTTGGGCGGGAGCGATCCGTTTATCGTGATGCCCAGCGCGGATCTGGACGCAGCAGTGAAGACGGCGGTGGAGGCGCGCGTTATCAACAACGGGCAGTCTTGTATCGCGGCGAAGCGGTTTATCGTTGCCGAACCCATTGCGGCGGAGTTTGAGCGGAAGTTTGTGGAGCGCATGGAGAGCCTGCGGATCGGCGATCCGTTTGATGAGAAGACGGAGCTTGGTCCGCTGGCTACGGCTGATGCGGTGACTTCGCTCGATGCCGATGTACAGAAAACGGTAAAGGCGGGAGCGAAAGTGCTGACGGGAGGGCATCGGCTGAAGGGCAAGGGAAATTTCTATGCGCCCACGGTATTGACGAACATTCCGAAAGGTTCTCCCGCTTATGGCGAGGAACTCTTCGGTCCGGTGGCGTCGATGTTTCGAGTGAAGGATCAGGATGAGGCGATTCGGATTGCCAACGATGTGCGCTTCGGCCTGGGAGCGAGCGCGTGGACCAATGATGAGAAGGAGCGCGAACGCTTCATCGACGAACTGGAAGCTGGCATGGTGTTCATCAACAAGATGGTCGCTTCCGACCCGCGCATTCCGTTTGGCGGAGTGAAGCAGTCCGGCCACGGACGGGAGCTGGGGGCGCTGGGCATTCGCGAGTTCCTAAATGCTAAGACGGTGTGGATCGCATAGAGGCGGTGTCTGCTGCATTAGTTCTCAAAGAGTGTAGTGGCGTGTTAACAACAACTACGCCGTGGAGCTACCTCTGCGTTAGCGCTTGCAGTACGGCCTGCTGCTTGGCGATTAGCGACTGGACACCCTGGCGGGCGTAGGCGATCATCTTGGCTAGTTGCGGCTCGTCAAAGACTTGATGTTCCGCAGTCGCCTGCACTTCCACTAACTTGTGTCCGGCGGTCATGACGAAGTTCATGTCTACGTCGGCGCGGGAGTCTTCTTCGTAGCAGAGATCGAGGAGAATTTCTCCGTCCACAATTCCTACGCTTACGGCGGCGACGAAATCCTTGAGCGGAACTGAGGTCAGCGTTCCTGATTCCACCAATTTTTCCAGGGCGAGGCCGAGGGCCACGAAGGCGCCGGTGATGGAGGCGGTGCGGGTGCCGCCGTCGGCCTGGATGACGTCGCAGTCGATCCAGATGGTGCGTTCGCCGAGGCGCGTGAGATCCGTCACCGCCCGTAAGGAACGGCCGATCAGGCGCTGGATTTCGTGGGTGCGTCCGCTCTGGCGGCCCTTCGAAGCCTCGCGCGGGGTGCGGGTCAGGGTGGCGCGGGGGAGCATGCTGTATTCGCTGGAGATCCATCCCTTGCCCGTGTTGCGCATGAACGATGGGACGGTTTCTTCGATCGAGGCGGTACAAATCACGCGGGTGTTGCCTACTTCAATCAGCACGGAACCTTCGGCGGTGGAAATGAAGTCCGGGGTGAGGACGACGGGGCGGAGTTGGTCGGGCGAGCGGTTATCGGAGCGATAAAACATTTCCCAAAATTGTAAATGATCGGGTGAGGGGGACATGGGATGTCGGGGTCGATCTCTCTAGCGAATGCGACCAGGGGGCTGAAGCCCGAAATGATTCTGGCGCTTTACGCGGCGTTGGAAGCGCCGCTCTTCCACGGTGCTCTTCCGATCACACCTGCGCTTCCACGTTTGCACAGGCTCCACGGCGCGCATATTCTTCCATCATCGCGCATGCTCTTCCACAGTTGCGGATATGTTTACAGCGTCTTCATCAGTCTTCTACTACGCGGATTGCAGTTGCGTTGCGAGTGGTTCACTGCGGTGAAGCCCGGTTCGATTCTGGTGATTTACGGTGGTGGTGGAAGAAAATCCCCATGTCTCGCAAAGGCGGCGAGACATGGGGCACCCAGCGAGAAACCCTCGGGACTAAACTGTCGTGCGGAAAATCTCGAGTGATTGGCGCTTGTCTACAGAGACGTGCGAGCTACGTCTCTACGGGGAGAGTTGTGTGGCTAGTTGGTTTATGGCGGTGACGTCGTAGAACGAGGAGAGGTCGGCGTGGCCGGCGAGGGTGTCGCGTTCGTTTCCGTCCACCAGGATCTTTACTTTTTGAATGCCGGGAGTGTTGGCGGAGATGGTGTGGATCAAGGAGGCAATGGTCAGTTCTTCCACCAGCACGCCGGAGCGGTGTTTGTCGGCGAAGGCGGAATTAAGATCGATGACTGCGACTCCGGGATCGACCAGGAAGACGGCGCGGACTTCGGCGCCCGCGCCCAGGACGTGGGGCGAGGACTTGTCGAGATATAAGGAGAGCAGAGCGCGGAGAAGTTCTTCGGCCCGCTGTTGGCGTCCGGAAGGCATGGGAATCTGAGCCGACTCAGCGCGCAGGCTGCCATCATCGTCGTGCGCGACGAACAGAGTGACTCGCTCGCTGGGTCCGGCTACCGGGGGGGACAGCGGGCGAGTATCGGTGGACGCGACCGGCGTGGAGGCTGCCGTTTTTCGCATGTGCCAGGCATAGCCGGTCAGCCCCAGCACTGCGATCAGCAGCACTGCTATTGCGATCACGAAGTGGCGGGGGATCATTGGTTACGCCTCATGGGTGGCAGCTCGTCGGTTGGATACTGAGAGGGTGTTCGCAATCGGGTTGGTGGTCAGGATTGAGGTGGGAGTCGAGCTGCGCTCGACTGGACAGCCGGGGGCGGCTGTCCCCACATTCTGATGATTTGGCGCTCATTGTTGGGCTCCGAGCTGGTCGCGGGTGGCGGCGATCGCGGTGGCGACCGCGCTGGTGACAAGCTGCTGGTAGTCAGGTGCAGTGAGTTGAGAGGAATCGGGACCCTGGGGTGCGACTTCGACGGCGATGGCGGGGCCAATGACGTTGTTCAGCGGGCGGAGTGGGGCTGCCAAGGTTCGTACCGGGATCTGGCGGCGTTGCATTTCGGCGGCGACTGCGTTGGCGGCGCTCTGGCTTAGCGGCAATGACGCGTGCTGAGCGGAGGTCCAGGAGCGGAAGGTTCCACGATCATCGCCGCCGAAGGGAAGCAGGGAGGTATAGACGCGCACGCCACGACCGTTGGACGCGGCGTGCAGGGCGATGTAGATCGCGGCATGATCGGCATTGGCGAAGACGGCACGTTGGTCGAGCGAGAGGTTGGCGTCGGAATCGCGCAGCACCAACGTGGGGATGCCGCGACTCTCGAGTTCCTGGCGGAGGCTGCGGGCCAAGGCGACGGTAACGTCTTTTTCGAAGAGCGTGTTGCTGAGAGTTTCTCCGAGATCATCGCCACCGTGGCTGGCGTCGACTACGGCGAAGTAGCGTCGTCCAGGCGCGATTGTCGGGGGCTGGGCAACGGAGGCTGCGGGAGTCGGTGGGACTGTAGCCGGGGGCGGGGTGGCGGAGGCAGTCGGGTTTGGACTCGGCGATTGCGGACTCGGGGCGGCGGATGTGGCTGTCGGAGAGATCGTCACTGTGCGACCGTCAGTGCTGAAGCTGGCGATCACGGGGATGGAGGCGTTCACCGTGAGGATCGCCGCGCCGTTGCCTTCGCTGTAAATGGCTGAGGGAATGGCTTTGCTGCCGAAGGTTAGCGTGGGCGAAGCGGGGGCGACCAGCGGTTCGCGCGAAAAAGTCATGCGCAGTGCGCCCGGTTCGGTCGCGATGCTGGGGTTCACCGAGGAAGTGAAATGGAAGATCAGACGCGGTGGATTGTCCGCGGTTAGTGACGCGGTGAAGTGGGTGGCCACGCTGCCGATGAAGAGGCGTCCGGAGTCTTCGTGAAGCGTGGCGGGGCCGCCCAGGAAGCGCGGTAGCAGGGAAGTAAGCGAAGTGATGGGGACGAGGCCGCGATTATCTTCTTCGAGAAATCTGCCTCCGAGATCGGCGTCGCGGCCCTGCACGCGGGCGTGCGTTTTGCCGACCTGGAAATCGCCTTCGACATTGTTGTAGCGGAGTCGCCAGCCCCACTTCTCGGACTTGGCGCTGACTTTGCCCAGGGGCTCGAGCACTTCGAGCAGGCCGACGTATTGGCGGCCGTCGCGCTGCACTGCGGGGAGGGAATAGTTGGCGGCGACGGAGTAAACGGAGAGATGTTTTTCGGGTGGGGCGCCGAAGAGGACATTCGACAACAACATGATTAGAGAGCACGCTGCGATCATCGATGCGGCTGGCCAGCGCGGGCGGCTCGGCTTGGGGCTAGTCCAAGGCATAGGCGGTTAGGCCGCTGAGGAGCTTGGGGTAGAAATCGGTGGATTTTTGCGGCATGACTTCGCCGGCCAGAGCGATGTCGCGGACCTGCGCCACTGGGCAGGGATTCATCAGGAATGCGATGTTGGCGGCGCCTTTGCGGACTTGGTCCAGGGCTTCGGAGGGGTCGCGCAGGTAAGAGAGGTTTTGCTGGTTGCGGATCGATTCTTCGGAAAGCTGGAGCACGCCTTCGAGCAGGCACTTGTGAAGTTGGACGACGTCTAGCGCTTGCTGACGGGGCGAGAGACCGGCAAAAAATTTTGCGCCAGCCGCCTTGGGCGAGTGCAGCAGGAAGGCGCGGTTGGCTGTGACCGCTAACAGCGCGGTTCCGGCGCGGTCTTTATGTTGCTTTTTCTCTTGCTCTTGCTCTCGCAGCAGAGCGGTAGCGCGCTCCGCGTCGATGGCGGGGTCGATCTCTTCCACTGCAAAAACTTGGCTGCTCTTTTTCTGCAACTCATCTACGGAAAATGAGTCGAGCGAATGGACGACGCGATGGGTGGGCAGGACCAACAGGCCGGGATCGTTCATGTTGACCAGGGTCATCATGACGAATTCATAGGGCGCCTGCGGGTTCGAACCTGTGCCCACCGCGGCGCGACACCCATTGCGAAAGTTAAGCGCGGTTTCGTAGCGGTGATGGCCGTCGGCGATGACCAGCTTTTTGTCGCGCATCTTTTTCTGAACAGAGGAAATCACGCCGGGATCGGAAATCTGCCAGACCCGGTGCACGACGCCGTATTCGTCGTCTACTTCAATCGTGGGGGCGGTGGCGGGCTTGAGCAGGGAAGCGATCTCTCCGGAATCTTCATAGAGCAAAAATAGTTGCTCGTAATGCGTGCGGGTGGCCCGCAGAAGATCGAGGCGGTCGGCCTTCGGCTTGGACAAAGTTTGCTCGTGGCGGAAGACTACATTGGCGGAATAATCTTCCAGGCGGCCGAGCGCGATGAATCCCCGCCGCTCGAACTTGCTGCCCGAGGGGGCGGTGAAAGCCTGGGAGTAGACGTAGATCGAACGTTCGGAATCCTGGCGGAAGATGCCTTCGGCTCGCCACTGGCGGGCATAGGCCGCAGCACGGGTGTAGACGTTATTGTTTCCGTTATCCCCTGGTTCGCGGCGGCCCAGGATGATGCGCACCAGGTTGTAAGGGCTGGCAGCGTAGTAGCGTTCCTGCATCGCGGGAGTGATCTTGTCGTAGGGCTGGGTGACGACCTGCGCGGTGGGAACTCGCTGCAAGTCATAGCGGAGAGCACGGAAGGGATGGATGTCGGCCATGGGAAGCATTGAATTGTAACAAGATAGGCCAGAACTGCCACAGGTACCGGGGAGTGCTCATTTCTCGCGGCTTTGCGAGAAGTGAGAATGTTATGTTCATTCGTCACAGACAGGGATGTAGCGCGCGGTTTACGATTGCGGTTGCCTGACTTGTCGGTATTGCACACGAGACTCACACGGGATGGAAGAGCCCATTTCTCGCAAAAGAGGCGAGAAATGGGGCACGAGAAAGGTGGGGTCGGGGAACGAGAAGGGGGCGCCCATCGAACTCTGAGGGCAACCTCTTTCCTGTAAAAGAACAACCAAGCTGCGGTTCTGCCATTTGTCTCTGAGATTTGACAAAAACCTTTGCGCTGCGAGGCGGAAGCTGTGCTAACATCCGCCTTATTGAGGTATTTATGGCCCGCCTGCGTAGCGATGATGGGCGCTGGTCATCTCACCCGATGGCCGTAGTTCGACGTGGCTGTCTGGTTCTCCCCTGGGACCCGACGAAACCCCTCCTGTGTAAAAACCATTCTCTGGGCTGCACGATCCGGCTATGGCTTTCGCTAGCCCTTGTCGGACTGGCTTGCCTGGCCGTTCCCGCGTTTGGGCAAACCGACGTGAATGACGTGCACATTGTGCCGAGGGAGGCGGACAAACCACCCGAAACTCCGAAGCCGGAGTTGTTGGCCACCACGACGGACCTGAGCGCGCACGTACGTCCGCTCAAGGTTGATGTGGACCTGGTGCTGGTTCCGGTGACGATCACCGATCCCATGAATCGTCTGGTGACGGGTCTGGATAAAGTCAACTTCCAGCTGTTCGAAGGTAATTCGGCGCAGGAGATTCGCACCTTCTCCAGTGAGGATGCGCCGGTGTCGTTGGGCGTGATCTTCGATTCCAGCGGAAGCATGGCCAGTAAGATGGACCGCGCGAAAGATGCGGTGGTGGAGTTCTTCAAGACGGCGAACCCGCAGGATGAGTTTTTCATGATCACCTTCAACGACGAACCGGAGGCGGTCAGCGACTTCACTAATTCCGTGGACGAGATCCAGAACAAGCTGGTTTTCGCGGTGCCTCGGCGCCGCACCGCTTTGCTTGACGCCATTTACATGGGGATCAGCAAGATGCGCCAGGCCAAGTATGCCAAGAAAGCGCTCTTGATCATCTCCGACGGAGGGGATAATCACAGCCGCTACACCGAGGGCGAGATCAAATCGCTGGTCAAGGAAGCTGATGTGATGATCTATGCGATCGGCATTTATGATCGCTATGCCTCCGCGATGGAAGAACGGTTGGGCCCGCAGCTGTTGAGTGAGATCACCGAACTGACCGGGGGGCGGGCATTCACGATCGACAATCCCAACGACCTGGGAGACGTTGCCACCAAGATTGGGGTTGAGCTACGCAATCAATATGTCCTGGGATATCGTCCGACGAAGGTGGTACGAGACGGCAAATGGCGTAAGATAAAAGTGAAGTTGATGCCACCGAAAGGATTGCCGCCTCTGAGGGTGTATGCCAGGACGGGATATTACGCGCCTGCGGAATAGGGTCGCGAGGGTTCTTCTCTTCACGCTGTTGATTGGGGCCGGGATGCAGATGGCAATGCCCGGCTGGTCGCAGTCGGCTGCGCCTCAGCAGGACACGACACCAGCGACGCCATCTTCTTCCTCCCCCTCATCCGCCGCCCCAGCAGCATCACCACAACAAACACAACCGAAGAAGGGCGATCAAGACAAGAATCTCAATGACCAGGGAGTCTTCGTCTTTCGGAAGGATGTGGACGAAGTTCTGTTGCACGCCTCGGTCATCGACGACAAGCAGCACATTGTGACCACACTCGACCGCAACGCATTTACCGTGTTCGAAGACGGGAAGCCGCAGAACATCATCTCGTTTCATCACGAGGACATTCCGGTGTCGATGGGAATACTGATCGACAACTCGGGGTCGATGCGGGAGAAGCGTGCCAAGGTGAACCAGGCCGCGCTCAATCTGGTGCGAGCCAGCAATCCCAAGGACGAAGTCTTCATCGTGAACTTCAACGACGAATACTATCTCGATCAGGACTTCACAAATGACTTGCTGAAGCTGAAGGAAGCGCTGGAAAAGATTGACGCCCGGGGTGCCACCGCGCTCTACGATGCGGTTGTGGCCTCGGCCGAGCATCTGAAGCGGAATGCGCGCCTGGAGAAAAAAGTATTGCTGATTGTGACCGACGGCGAGGATAACGCCAGCAACGAGACTTTGGAGCAGGCCGTGAAGCAGTTGCAGGAAGAGAATGGGCCGTCGGTGTATGCGATTGGAATTCTAGGGGATGAGGAACACCCCAAACGCGCCAAGCGAGCGCTGGAGATTATGACCCAGCGCACCGGCGGGATCGCCTTCTTTCCCAAGTCGCTGGATGAGGTGGACGCCATCAGCCGGACCGTGGCGAGCGATATTCGGAGTCAGTATGCCATTGGCTTTAAGCCGACCAATCCCCGGGGGAACGGCGGCTTCCGGCAGATTCACGTCGAGGCCAGATCCAAAGGGCGCGGCAAATTGATGGTGCGCACCAAGAGTGGGTATTACGCTGGGGGCAAGTCGGCAGCGGCGGGGAGCAAGTGAGATCGGGCTACAGTTTCCGTTGGGATTGGCGATTAGCTTCAGACTTGCCGGTTCGTCGCACGACATGCGAGCAAACGGGAAGGGCACGACTTCAGTCGTGCCCTCTAAGCAACTTGCGACGCCGGCTCTAGCCGCTGAGGTTCGGCGGAGACATCATCGGAGTTAACTTCAAAAGCATCCCTCAGCGGCTGAAGCCGGTCCAGAGTACATGCTCTACGGCACGAGTGAACTCGTGCCCTTCCCGGTTGTGCCTGTGGCATAAGTAAAACTTGTGCGTTTCCGGTTCTACGCTAGGGCGATATTCTTTGAAAAAAACCATGTCAAGAGAGGCGAGACATAGGGCCCCTCTAATGTGACACGGGGCACCCGCAACGTCTCCACTCGAACTAGTGATTCTCCAGCGACTGCGTGGCTGATTCGATCAGGGACGATTCTTCTTCCAACGCTTTCCCTACTCGCACGATTTCCTGTTCCGCCTCGGCATACCTTTTCTGCTCGATGCCTTCGCGCACGCTGGGGACGGTCTTCACCCCGTAGCCGCTGTAGATTCCGGGAGCATAGAGCAGGTGCTTGTACCACAGACGCCGCGGGAGTCCCTCGTTATTGGTCAGCTTTCGTTCGCTTTGGATGAGGCGCTGATTTAGCGCTCGCAGAGATTCCATCTGGCTTGTCTCCAGACTAGATTGGGTCTTGGATAAGGCCTGGCGGTATCGCTCTGCGCTGCGGGCCAGCCCTTCCGCCGCGTTCTGCATGGGAGCGAAATTCAGATGCGGAGGAACTTCCTCACGAGGTGGCGCGACGGTGGGACGCCGGGGATCGAGTGTGGCTTTGAATACGCCTTCGTCTAGTTCCTGGTTGCGCTCGCGGATTTCTTCTTGTTTGTCCCCCAGCAGTTTTTCCAGATCTTTGGTGTACTTCTGAATCGTGTCGGCAAAATCCACGAAATCGAAAGGCAGGATTTCGGCGTCGGCGAGGCGCATCACCGAGGTTCCGATGGTCTGCGAAAGGGCTCGGCCATAAACGAAATCGACGTCGGAAAAATGGGTGTACCAGTAGAAGTCGTCATAAATCGAGTGATAGATGCCTTGTTCGTCCTCGCCTGCATAGCCGAGATCGAGAGTGGCGACGCCGATGTGATCGAGAAATGCGGTGAAATCCGTGCCTGAGCCCAGAGCGTTGATGCGGAGATCGGTGCGCTGCCGCAGTTCTTTCCGGTCGTCGGCGGACTTCGCCTCGGCAATCTTCGATAATTGCAGTCGCCGCCAAACCGTCAGCTTGGTTTCGGGATCCTCGATGTCGCGGGCCACGCCATTGATGAACTGTTCGAGAGTGTGGGACCCTCCCATTTCTAGAATGCCACGATCGTTGCCGTCGCTGTTGATGTAGACAGCGGCATGCTGGCGCAATTCGTCGGCGTGAGCCTCGACCCACTCGGTTGAGCCCAGCAGCATGGGTTCTTCGCCGTCCCAGGCGCAATAGATGATGGTGCGCCGTGGTTTCCATCCCTGTTTAAGCAGCAACCCCAGCGCGCGGGCTTCTTCGAGGAGGGCTGACTGGCCGGAGATTGGGTCTTCGGCTCCGTTCACCCAGGCATCGTGGTGGTTGCCGCGAATGATCCACTCGTCGGGGGCGATGCTGCCGGGAATTTTCGCGATGACGTCGTTGACCGGCTTCGTATCCCAGTTGAAGTCGACTTTCAAATGAACTTTTGCCGGCCCTGGTCCCACGTGGTAGGAGATGGGCAGACTCCCGCGCCAGTCTTCCGGCGCCATAGGCCCTTTGAGCGCGGCGAGCAGAGGCTGGGCATCGCCGTAGGAAATGGGGAGGACTGGAATTTTCGTGAGACTCTTCGCATCTTTGAGGGCCAGCCGCTTTGCACCAGGCGTGGCACCCACGCCGGGAGTGAGCGGATCGCCGGGGCTCGACGAGGCAAAGTCCATCACACTGCCGCGCTGCACGCCGTCGGGATTGCGCATCGGTCCCTTGGGAAAAACATCATCGACGGTGTAGCCGTCATCTTTCGGTTCGGAATAGATCAGGCAACCGACGGCTCCGTGCTCGGCCGCAACTTTCGGCTTCACTCCGCGCCAGGAGTGGTAGTACTTGGCGATCACGATTGCGCCCTTCACGGAGATACCGAGGCGTTCGAGTTTTTCGTAGTCTTCGGGCAGTCCGTAATTCACGAAGACCAGAGGCGCGGTCACGTCGCCGTCGATCGAATAGGCGTTATAGGTGGGAAGTTGCTCGGACTTCTGATTCGAGGTGGGATCGGTGGCGAGCGCCGGCTCTTCGAGCTTCGCCGTGAATTTGGTGGGCTCGATCATTTCCAGCACACGCACTTTCGGCGTGGGAAACAGAACGTCGAAGGTTTCGATGTGCGCGTCGAGTCCCCACTCCTCGAAGCGGGCGAGAATCCATTCGGCGTTGTCCTTGTCGTACGGAGACCCCACGTGATGCGGGCGGGCGCTGAGGCGGCGCATGTATTCCTTCAGATTCGCAGGGTCGGGGATCGCACGAAACTTCGTTTCCCAATCGCGCTCGGCTTGGCTGGAGCCGGGCGAGTAGCCAATCAGAAGGGTCTCGTCGGCAGCTAGTAACAGCGAGGGAACAGTCAGATTGAAGATCAAGAGCAGGGCGGCGAAGCGTCGCATGCGATTCCTTTCTGGTTTTCAGGTGGGGAATTATAGCCTGAGACGAACTGAGCCTGCCGTCGGACCGTGCTTTTCTCCGCGAACTTGGCGGCAGTTCTCCGCGTTCTCCACGGTCAAAAGCTTTTAACCGCAAGAGTTCGCGGAGGAAAGCCAGTGCACTTAGTTTGAGCCGCTACCCAGCGCCTTCGGTAATTGACGATCCTGCACGGTCCCTCGTACCCTGTAGGGTGACTTCGAAAACATCTGAAAGGTCCCGCCTGCGTGTTGCCGACGACATTACCGAACTGGTCGGCGAAACTCCCGTGTTGCAATTGAAACGGATGGTTCCGGCCGGGTCCGCACACATTTTCGCCAAGCTGGAATACCTGAATCCGGGCGGAAGCGTAAAAGATCGCGCGGCAATTGGGATCATTCGGCGGGCGGAGCAGGAAGGGAAGCTTGCCCCCGGTGGAACAATTGTGGAGGCCACTGCCGGAAATACCGGGATCGGGCTCGCGCTCATCGGCGTGAATCGCGGCTACAAGGTGCGGCTGTTTGTGCCCGAGAATTTCTCTCAGGAAAAAGTCATCATCATGCAGGCTCTCGGAGCTGAGGTGGTTCGCACTCCCGACGCCGAGGGCATGCAGGGCGCGATCCGGCAGGCGAAGGAACTGGTCGCCAGCCATCCCACCGCATTCATGGCCGGCCAATTCGAAAATCTCGCCAATCCTGACTATCACTACGAGACCACGGCTCGCGAAATCTTCGAACAGATGGACGGAA
>Ga0073928_10008436_pt1 | contig 12936 bp, 17 predicted proteins | sample PaiPotPPA55metaG_FD_76969 | JGI IMG/M metagenome (GOLD analysis project Ga0073928, IMG submission 76969) | Iron sulfur acid spring bacterial and archeal communities from Banff, Canada, to study Microbial Dark Matter (Phase II) - Paint Pots PPA... ...
CGGCCAAGGGATTTTAAGTCCCTTGCGTCTACCTGTTCCGCCAAGCGGGCACGGCGCCGGACCGGCGCGACCTACATAACCCGGCAAAGGCCGCCGCGTCACGCCTCGACCGGCGCGCCGCCCTCACGGGGCGCGCGTCACGCGCAGCGCCCGCCTGCCGGGCGAGCGCGAAGCGGGCGTCCGCGCTCGCGTCATCGCCGCGGTTCCCGCGGCGGGTATTTTCCGGTTTTGCGGCGTCTCTCGTACCCGGCCTTTGCAAGGTAATAGCGGCGTATTACGTTTGGTGCTTACCCTTACGCACCTTCGCGCGCCGTCGTTCCGATCCCTTTTCGGGAGAAGAACCTAAATGGAACATGAGTCGCCTTCGCCGGCAGTTGCCACCCCGCGCCCATCGCGGCCGCCACAGTCGCCGTCGCAATCGCGATCTTCGTTTTTGACTCCGTTACCCCCGTGGAACTCACCGCCGGCGTGCTCTACGTCGCCGTCGTGCTGATGGCCGGCAATCGAGCCAGCGAGGTGACCCGGCGGATCCACGCCCTCGTCAAAGGCGCTCCGCCGCGCAAGGAGTGGCTGGACATCAACGAAACGATCGTCGAGGCCATCGCCTTGACGCGCGGCGACGCGGAGCGAAACGGCGTCTCGCTGCAGACTCCACTTTCGCGCGACGTGCCGCCCGTTCCGGGAGATCGGATCCAGTTGCAACAAGTGATCCTCAATCTGCTCGTCAACGCCATCGAGGCCATGAGGGACGTCGATGGGCGGCCGCGAGAGTTGCCGGTCGACTCCCGGAAGCACGAATCGAGCGGCGTCCTGGTCGCCGTAGGGGATTCGGGCAAGGGCCTCGGCTCGGGCAGTCTCGACCGCGTGTTCGACGCCTTCTATACGACCAAGCCCGACGGCATGGGCATGGGGCTGGCCATCAGCCGCTCGATCGTCGCGGCGCACGGCGCACGGCTGTGGGCGACCGCAACGCGCCCCAAGGCGCGCTCTCTCAGTTCACCCTGCCGTCCGTCGCGGAGGAGGTCTTGCGACCGTCGTCGTTAAGGGCCACCCGGCTCGTGGAAACGGTTCAGCGCGTGCTCGCGGCCTGACGCGACGCGCTGGCGCCGCCACAAGCGCTGGCCTGATCGAATTGCGCTTTTAGTCGCAGATCACGTCTCTAATATCAAGGTACCAGCGCCCATTGGCCGCCGGGCATCCGACAGATGTTGCCGCTCGCCCGAACGGTCGCGCCATCGATCATCACGCTCTGCTCGACCACGCGGCAGGGACGGCCCGCTGCATCCGTGTAAAGCGCCTTGATGACCACGGTGTTCCCCGCACTGCGGCCCGCCGCGACACGCGTCGCCACCGGGCTGGCGAGGAAGGCGCGGCCGACGAGCTCGGCCTCGGCCATGTTGCCGAGACCGGCCGCCGCCACGATGGTCGCCGCGCCGGCGCCTGAGGATCCTGTTCCGCCGCCTGCAGCGCCGGTCGTGCCGCCGGAAGCGCCGCCCGCGCTGCCCATGCCGGCACCGCTGCCGGCCGCCGCGCCACGGGCAGGACCGGCGGCCGCGCTGCCCGCACCCGAGCCCAAGGCGGCCCCGATGCCGCCGACTTTAGCCGCAGCGTTTCCGGCCACGCCCGGGGCCGCGATGGCGCAAGAGAGGCGCTATCGGCGGCACCATCACCGCCAGCGCCACCGCGCTCGTTGCAAGCATCTCTCGCATTACGGGATGCAGCATCGCCGCGCCCTACCCAGGAGTGAGGCCAACCATGCAAACCGCGGGCGAGGGAACTCGTTCCAATGCCTCGGCCCGCTCGGTCGCCCTTGCGGGCGGGCTCAAGACCCCTTGGACCAAGTTCCTCATCGGGCCGCGTCGGGTGGTGAGCAGACCTTACAGACGGCCTTCTTGAGCGAGGCGCTTCTTGATCGACGAGATGTGCGCCTCGCCATCGCGCAGCGCGTCCGGCGACGTGTGGACCGAGTAGTAGCCGGGGACGAGATCGTGCTCGTGCGGAGCGGCCGAGCCGAGGACGAACTCGGTATCGGTCAGCGCTGCGAATTCGACCGCTTCGCTCGATGGCTCGAAAGCCGCGAGTTCGCCGTGCCGCAATTCGTCAGGCGCCGACAAGACGCCCGATGCGATGGCGGCCCAGAGGACGGTGTGGCCCGTCGGGGGCTCGTAACGCCAGCGCTCGCCGGCCTTCAGGCGTACCGCGAGATAGTTGATCGGCGAAGGGGACGCGATGGCGCTCGATGCGGACCCGTAGCTGCCGAGGAGGACGCGCGCCGAACCGTCTTCCGGCACATCCTCAGGGGCCTGGTAGATGCTTATGGTCGGACCCAATTCGAGTTCCGGCGGCAAGGCGATCCACTGCTGGAAGCCGCGCGTCCGGCCTGCCTTGTCGAGCCCGCCGCCGTGCCACATGCCGCGTCCAGCCTGCATCCATTCGACGCCGCCGGCCGGCAGTGTGCCCCTGACGTTGTCCGGGTCGATATAGCTGACCGCGCCTTCCGCGACGTAGGTCAGGGTGGCGATGCCCGAATGGGGGTGGAGGGGCCCGTTGAAGGGCGCGCCCTCATGGTCGAAAAGATCGAGAAACACGAACGGCTTCAAGATCTCGCCCAAGTCGGACGGGCTCATCAAACGTGTGACGGGGCCGTGCGTCCGGCCACGGCTACGCTGCACGATCGCCCGCGCCAAGCGCGGAGGCGGTGATTTGGATTGGGCAAGGGTCATCGGGGTTCCTCTGAAAATAGCGCGGGAATCAGAGCCGTCGCCGCGCAGTGGCTGCTCAGGACACGTTGGCGCGCGCCGTCTTCAAGGCTGCGGTCCACCACAGCAGATCGTCGACCAGCGTCCCGGCGGGCGCCTCCAGCTCGGCCAGTCCAGCGTCGACATCGCCGCCCCTGTAGTGCGCCCACAAGGTGGCGACAGGGATGTGGACCGATGAGCAAATCGGGGCGAGCTGAAGCGCGATCGCCGTTTCGCGGAGCTGCTGGCCGCTGCGTGCGCCCATGGCGGAGCCATAGCTCACGAAGCCGGCCGCCTTGCGATTCCACTCCGGATAGACCCAGTCGATCGCGTTCTTGAGCACCGCGGAGAGGCCGTAATTATACTCGGGGGTGACGAAGACGAAGCCGTCGGACTGCGCGATCGCGGCGGTCCATCTCTGCACGGCCTCGTTCTTGTAAGGCGGGCGACCCGGCATGGCCGGCGGTGCTGGCTGATCGAAGAACGGCATCGGAAAGTCGCGAAGATCGAGAAGCCGAGCGTCGACGCCCTCGCGCTTCTTCAGGTGTTGCAAAATCCATTTCGCGGGCTTTTCCGAGAAACGGCCCTCGCGGGTGCTTCCAACAATGACGGAAATGACGGTCATGCTTTTACTCCTTGCGGTTCGCCGAGAGAAAAAAGGTAGCTTGATCACGGACGCAGATCGTCTCCCGGCCCAGGCATGCCCATTCCGGTATAAAACTGTGACCTGGACTAAGTTGGATACCGGCGCTATCGTCCGCAAGAACGCACAGATCTGATACCAGGGCACACCGGAATGACCGTCCAACTCCCCGATCCCGCCACCGAGGAATGCCGCGCCCTCAGCTCCATTCTGGCGCGGGTAGGCGACAAGTGGACCGTGCTGATCGTCGTCCTGCTCGGCGACGGCCCGAAGCGCTTCAACGAGATCAAGCGGATGGTCGGCGGTATTTCACAGCGGATGCTCACCTTCACGCTGCGGGGATTAGAGCGAGACGGGCTGGTGACGCGGACCGTGTTCCCCACCACTCCACAGCGTGTGGATTACGAGTTGACGAAGCTCGGCAGCACTTTGTGGGAGGCCGTGGAACCGCTCAGTTCGTGGGCGCGCGCTCATGTGAGCGAGATCCTCACGTCGCGGAAACAGTTCGACGAGGACGCCGCGAGCTAACGTCAGTGCTTACCACCCGGAGGATGCCGGCGATGACGAGGACGTCGCCTACAATCGTGCATGCCGGGCGGCTTCGCGTTATCGTTGCCGATCTTGCCCGGAGGTGATCGATGGACCGCGTCGCCAGCATGACCGCTTTCACCACCGTCGTCGCCAGCGGCAGCTTCGCCGCCGCGGCGCAGCGGCTCAACATGTCGCCGGCCATGGTCACCAACCATGTGCGCGCGCTCGAGGAGCGCCTCGGCGCCCGCCTCCTCAACCGCACCACGCGCAAGCTCAGCCTGACCGAGGCCGGCAAGACCTATCTCGACCAGGCCGCCACGATCCTGGCCCAGCTCGAGGCGGCCGAGTCGAGCGTCAGCGACATGCAGGCGACGCCGCGGGGGACGCTGCACGTCAATACCGCCAACGTCCTCTCTGCCGCCCTGGTGCCGCTGTTCGACGCGTTCGGCTGCGCCTATCCGGAGATCACGCTCGAGCTCGTCACCACCGACCGCATGCCCGATCTCGTCGAGGACGGCATCGACGTGGCGATCCGCTTCAACCCGGCGCCGGAGTCGAGCCTCATCGTGCGGCACCTCGGGTCGTTTCGCGTCGTCACCTGCGCCTCGTTCGCCTATCTGGCGACGCGCGGCGAGCCGCGCGAGCCGGCCGACCTCACCGGGCACAACTGCCTTTCCTACATGTATCCGGGCTTCACCGCGCTGACCCGGGAATGGCGCCTCAAGGGCCCCCAAGGCGAGGCGACGGTGCCGGTCTCGGGCAACCTCCACACCAACAACATCGACCTGCTGCGCGCCGCGGCGCTCACCGGGCGCGGCATCGTGCGGGCGCCCACCTACCGGATCCAGGACGACATTCGCGCCGGCCGCCTCGTCCAGGTGCTGCCGGAGTGGCACTCGGGCGACTTGCCGATCGTGGCGCTCTATCCCAACCGCGAGCACCTGCCGGCGAAGGTGCGCATCTTCATCGACTTCGCCGTCAAGCATTTCGCCGAGGAGCTGACGCACGGTCCTCAGACGAAGATCGCCGCGACCAGCTAGGGCGGCAGCAATAGGGCCGCGCAAAAAAACCGCCGGAGATTGACGCGTGTCAATGCGCCGCGCCGCTTCCGGTCCTATGTGTTGAGCGGACGGGGCCACTCGTGCAGCGCGGCGGTGGAGACATGTTCGATAGGAGAGCGACATGACCGAGACCGTCATGCAACATGTTCTTTCCCGTCTGCATGACATCGGCGTGAAAGACATCTTCGGGGTGGCCGGAGACTTTGCGTTTCCCGCCCAATAGGTGCCGCGGCGACGCGCGTTCTCGCAATCGTGCCCGACGCAGCGCGGACGCAAGGGCAGCGAAATCTCGCGCGAGCCATTCGGCGGCTTTGCCCAGGCGCCGCCGAGCGTTTCACGATCCCACCCGCGAAAGGAGAAATCCCGATGAAATGGATGTTCATGCCATCGTCGCTGGCCATTGCGGCGCTCGTCCTTGCCCTGCCTCGGGCGCAGGCAGCCGGGCCCTATGACGGCGACTGGTTCGTCGATGCCAAGCCGGCCGGCCAGGCGCAGCCCACGGCGGAATCCAGTGGATGCGACGCCGTGCGCATCGAATTCCGGGTCATAGACAATCGGGTAACCGGACACCTGCGCCGGAGCCCGTATGGCACGGGCCGCGTCGAGTCCGGCGAAGGCGGCCCTCCGATCAGCGGCACCGTTCAGCCGGACGGGACGGTCAATGCCCAATGGCAGAATTACCGCGCCACCGGCACGTTGAGCGGCGACCGCGCCGAGGTGCGCTGGAAGGGCGAATGCGGGCCGCGTGTCGCCACGGGCGGCCGCATCGGAGCCACGGGGTCGTCGCAACAGCGTCAATAACCACCGCGAACCGGCACGGCATGCCGGATGGACGCCTGTTTTTCGCCGACAACCCGATCCGCCGCTATTCGATCGGCGACCGCACGCCCGGTCTGCGGTGCAACGCCGACGGCTCGCTCGACCTTTACATTCAGCAGGCGTTGCCGCCCGCCGCCGACCGGAGCAATTGGCTGCCGGCCCCCGCCGGCTCTCTCGCGCTCATCCTGCGCGCCTACCTGCCAGGACCCGCGCTGATCGACGAGTCCTACGCGCCCCCGGCGCTCGAGCGGCAGCCATAGCGCCCTGTCCTAAGGGGATTGCTTCGCAATGGCATGGCACAGATAACCCAAGGGGAACAAGATGAGGCCGACGGTAGCACTCCCGAGGTCGAGGTAGTGACCGACGCTGCGTTCGAGTCCCCAATGCATCCACGGAAACAGGTGAAATGTTGCGGAGATGAGTTATGACCGCCAACGCCAAACATCCTGCCCCGAACAGTTGGAGGAGAACGCTCACCGACTTTCGTCGCGAGAAAAGAACGACCGAGCCGGCAAACAGCACGCCTGTCAGCATCGCAATCCCGAGCAGCGCGGTGTACTCCTGCCTACCCATTCTCTGGTTCCTTTCAAGCTCCGCCGAGCGGCCTTCGGCGCAATGTAAACCGACCCCTCGTCCGGCCTGACGATCGGCCGACCCCATTGGCGACGCGGCGTCGCCCCGGCCGGCGCGGCGGCGCAATCCTGGACCGGCATGCTTGCGAAATCGTTTACTCCGTCCCGGTCAGCGACGGAGCGAGCCAAACCTCGCCCAGCAGGCGGCGTAACGCCGGTACCAGGCTCCTCCCGGTAAGGCGCCTCGTCAGCCGGTCGGCAGAGGCTGCTCGAGGAAGAAGCGCAGCATCTCCCGGGCGGCGTCGGGCCCTCGGGGATCGGTGTAGGAGCCCGCGGGACTCCCGCCCGACCAGGCATGGCCGGCTCCGTGGATGACCCACTGCTCCAGGATCGCCCGCCCGCTCGCATCGTGCTGCACGGTGCGGCTATAGGCATGCCCGCCGGGCACCCGGCCGTGCTGCACGCTGAGCCGCAGGTCCGGGGCGGTGGTCTCCTTCGCCCGAGCGATGACGGCGTCGCCATTGCCGGGATGCACGGTCGTGTCCTGATCACCATGGAACACGATCGTCGGAACGCCCCGCCGGAATCCCGCGGCACCCGAGGCGTCTCCGGCTCGGTTGATGGGGACGCGCGTTGCCTGCCGCATGGCGGCGAACGCGGAAGGCAAATCGCTGGCAGCGCCGCAGGCAAGGCCGGAATGCACGCCGATCGCGGCGTAGAGATCGGGATAGGTCGCGCCCATGATGGCCGCGGCCGCGCCACCGGCCGAGAGCCCGGCGACGTAGACGCGCTGCCGGTCGACCGAGTAGTCGCGCATGATCCGGCGGGTGATGCCGGCGATCAGCGCGGGCTCGCCATGGCCGCGCCGCTGGTCGCCGGGGCTGAACCAGTTCCAGCACTTCGACGCGTTCGCGGCGGCAGCCTGCGCCGGATAGACGATGAGACAGGTGTGCTCTTCGGCGAGCGCGTTCATGCGCGTGCCGGCGGCGAAGTCATCGGGCGATTGCGTGCAGCCATGCAGCATGACCACCAACGGAACCGCCTGGCCGTGACGATAGAAGCTGGGGATGTAGAGCTTGTAGGCGCGGCTTCCGGCTCGGTCGCGGTAAGATCCCGCCACGAACTGTGCACCGTCCGGCAGCACATCGCGATGAGATGCCGGTGACGGGTCCGCCGGCCCGGGCATCGCGGGGCGGGCGCGGCTTACGCGCCCGACAAGGTTGCGCAGCGCCTCGGCGATGCGCGGCCCCGCCGTTCGCTCCGCCGTCCCGGCGCCGCTGCTCTCGGCGCCTGACGGCTGCGGCGCGCCCGAAGATGACGGGCGGTGCGTGATCTCGACCGTTTCGGGCACAAGGTCGATGACACGCGACGCGCGTCCCGCCGGCACGTCCGTCGTGTCGTTGGCGGCGGCGAAGTTCGTATCCGGCGCCCTTCCGCCTCGAAGCAGGCGTTGCAGGAGCGCGGTCGCGTCTGTGAGCCGGCCGGCGCGGGTGAGACGGGTCGCCTCGAGCATCTCGCGGTGCATGCTGTCGCTCATGTCCAGATCTCTCTGTGCAGGGAGCAAGTCGCGGCGTCCTCGCGAGGAGGGCCTCATCCGTCTCCCGATTGGAATGTGTTACGCGACGGACGGTTGCCCGATCACCGAACGCGGTCGGCCAGGGCCGCCTTGACCGCCGGGCTGGCATGCAGCGCTCCCAGCACGGCCACCGAGGCGATCGCGGCGCGGGCAAGCTCGGGCGTGACATCCTGGCCGATGCTGGCCAGACCCAGCACGTGGATGTCGAGCATCTGCCCGGCGGCGCGCACCGCTTCGAGATCTTCACGGCGGTAGTGACGCAGGCCGAGATCCAGGCTCTGCCGGGATACCGACTGCTTCACGATTTCGGCGTGCCGTTCGAGTTGGTTGCGGATCGCCGTGCGGATGAAGTCCGTTCGGTTCGAGTAGAACCCCTCCTGCACCATCAGATCGACGTGGCCGAGGTCCACATAGCCGAGATTGACGGTGATCTTCTCCGTGTCGCCGGATTTCGTTCGCAGCTCAAGCACATTGCCGGCCATCTCAGCACCATCCGTCAGCCATCCAACTGGATGGTAAGGTGGATAGGCATTGCCGGTCCGTCAAGCGGCACAATGGATTTTCTTCGGGTCTCGGGAGGGTCCCGCGACCAAGGCGACAAGGATCGCGCCGGCACGCCGATCTCCGTATGCCTTCCGCTGGGGCGGGTTTCCCGGTGGGAGCTGCATGAGAAGCGCCCGGAACGGGAGCTGAAATTCCTCACCGAGCGTCTTTTGCCGATCTGAGCCGGCTTTAGAACAGCTGATCGATCCCCCGATGCGGCGTCGTGATTGCGCAGGAACTTAGCTATTCGCGCCACTGTTACGATCATTAGCCTGCATCACCGGCACGTCGTGAGAAAGGTAACTCGGATGAAATGGTCAATCGCACTCGCCACCGTCCTGCTGCTTGGCAGCGTCGCTTCGGCGGGGGCCGTGGACAAGGATCGCGTCGAAGGTACGGGAAACCAGGTTAAGGGCAGCGTCAAGAAAGGCGCCGGCGAAGTCACCGGCAACGAGCGGCTCGAGCGCGAAGGCAGCTCGCAAAAGTCCAAGGGGAAAGTTCAAGAAGGTTGGGGAAAGACCAAGGACGCCGCTCGCGATGCGGGCGACGCCATCAAGGAAAAGACGAAATAGCATCCCGTGAAGTGCCGCACGTCCAGGGCGGCACGCCGGCCCCTTGGCTTGGCCCGCTCATCTGTCGTGGCCCGAAGGGCGCAGGCGCACCAGAGGGAAATTCCGGGGACATGATACCCGATTAGGCGGACACCGCAGCGTTCCTTTGCTTCGGCTTGGGGCCCGAGCTCGCGACGGGCGAGCGGCCGCTTGAGGCGCTTCTCCCGCCGGGCCACGTCCGTGGCCTAGTATTATGTCCCCGTAACGTTGCCGCCGAGGCCGCGCACCAGCGCTCCGGCCTCTTGCATCGCTGCATCGAGCCGCTGGGCGTCGCGCCCGCGCACCACCAGGCTGGTGCCGAACTCGCCGCGGCGGTGGAGAATGGCGGTTCTCGAGTTGACGCCACTTAACTAGTATGTTAATTAACATCTCGGTCAAATACGAGGTGCTTTGCCATGGCGGCTGCACGGGCGCCGCAGCTCGACAGCCTGTTCGCGGCTCTCGCCGATCCGACGCGGCGCGCCATCATCGAGCGGTTGCTCGCCGCGGGCGAGCTCAGCGTCGGCGACGTCGCGGCACCATTTGCCATCAGCACGCCGGCGATCTCGCGGCACCTGCAGGTGCTGGAGCGGGCTGGGCTGATCGAGCGCCGGATCGAGCGGCAATGGCGCTTCGTGCGCGTGCGCGCGGACGCGCTGGCGCCGGTCGAGAGCTGGCTCTCGCGCCAGCGGCGGCATTGGACGGCGGCGCTGGACCGGCTCGAGGCGCTGGCCGCCGCGCAAACCCCCAAGCGGAGGAAGTCATGAGCGATGCCAAGGTGAGCGAGACCACGCTGCGCCTCGAGCGGTTGATCCCCGCGCCGCCCGAGATTCTCTTCGCGCTCTGGACCGAGCCCGCTCAGCTGCTCAGATGGTGGGGGCCGGCGGGCTACGAGACCTCGGTTCACGCCCTCGACACGAGGCCCGGCGGCGGCTGGCGCACCACCTTGCGCCGGCCCGACGGCAGCGTGATGGCGATGAGCGGGGTATACCGCATCGTCGAGCCGCCGCGCCGCCTCGCTTTCACCTGGGCCTGGGAAGATGAGAGCGGCGCGCGCGGCCACGAGACCGAGGTCATGGTGAGCTTCGAGGCGGTGCCCGGCGGCACCCGCCTCGTGCTGCTGCAAAAGCGCTTCGAGAGCAAGCAGGCGCGCGACAACCACGATGTCGGCTGGTCGGCCAGCTTCGACCGGCTGACGAAGATCGCCGGCTGATGCCGCGGCGAGACCGGCCATGACGAAACCGGAGATCATCGGTTCTTCGCGCTCGAGCTACACGCGCGTCGTGCGCATGGTCTGCGAGGAGAAGGGGATCGAGTACGTGCTGACGGAGACGCTGCTGCGCACGCCGAAGATCCTTGCCATTCATCCTTTCGGCAAAATGCCGGTGCTGCGCCACGGCGACTTCGAGCTCTGCGAATCGAAGGCGATCGCCACCTATCTCGACCGCAGCTTCCCGGGCCCGCTTCTCATCCCGTCCGATCCCCGCCGCGCCGGGCTTACCGAGCAATGGGTGTCGCTCGTCAACACGGTGATGGACGACACCCTCATCCGGACATATCTCTTCGCCTACATCTTCCCGAAGACCGCCGATGGCAAGCCTGACCGAAAGGCGATCGAAGCGGTGACGCCGGCGGTGCGCGAGCAGCTCGGGATTCTCGACAAGGCGGTCGCCAAGACCGGCTATCTCGTCGACGATCAATTCACCTTCGCCGACATCAATCTGCTGCCGATCCTTTACTACGTCCGGCAATTGCCCGAAGGCGCGGAAGCTTTCGCCGCCGCGCCCCATCTCGCCGGCTATTACGAGCGGCATGCGGCGCGGCCGAGCTTCAAGACGACCCTTCCGCCCCCCGGCCCGCCGCGCCGCGCAACGCCGAGTTAGCGCAAACCTCCGGACCACGCGAGACGATCCTCGCCGCAGTCCCAAGCTCTTGAAGCCGGCATGCCGGCCCGCGGGGCGCGCGTCACGCCCGCGCCCGCCGCTTCTTGGCCGCGCGCGCCGGCTTGGCCGCCGGCTTCTTCGCCGACGACGTGTCGCCGGCGAGCGCCCGCTCGGCCGCCTCGGCGAGGAAACGCGAGCGGTTGGCGCTCTTGCGGTCGATGCGCTGCAGCAAATCCTCGGGCAGGGTCACGTTGACGCGCAGCGCGCGCGAGGACGGCACCTCGACCGGCACCAGGATGCGCGCGGCCTCCTCGACATCAGGATCGCGGGCGACGGCGTCCAATTCGCTGGCGGCCGGCACGGCGAGGCCGTCCTCGACCATGAGGTGGACGTGGCCGCGCAGGCCCTCGGCGGCGTGGAGCGCCGCCGCCTGCAGCGTATCGCCGGCGCTGGCGAGGCCGGGCAGATCGGGGAAGAAGACGCTGTAGCCGGCGCGCGAATTGCCCTCGACGATGGCGGGAAAATAGATGGTGGACATGGTCTCTTGCCTCACTTCCTAAGCGTCACGCCGGACTGTTTCTCGATGCTCTTGAGCGTGCCAAGCTTGATGTCCTTCACCGGGTGCATGACGGTGACGAGGCCGGTCTTGGTCGGGGTGGGCGAAGTGGTGATGGCTGCCGGTGACCCGCTTCAGCCGCCACCCATCCGCCTCGATCGCCCGGATGATGTCCCGGCTGTTCATCTATGTGTGTTATACACACCCGCAGCCGTCGCTGCCACAGGAAAGTGTGTAAGGTGTGTATAGATTTGGTGGGAACGCCCGCGTCACTCTGAAGCACGGTAGCTGCGCGCCCCCTCACCCTCCCGGCGCTGCGCGCCGGGTCCCTCCCTCTCCCCCGATGGGGGCGAGGGGCAATGAAGGAAGCCCCCAGCTCACTCCTCGACCGGGTTGCCGCCGAGGCCGCGCACCAGGGCGATCACCTCTTCCTTGGCCGCCTCGAGCCGCAGGGCGTCGCGGCCGCGCAGCACCAGGCTGGTGCCGAACTCGCCGCGGCGATAGAACGGGTAGGAGCCGATATCGAGCTCGCCGTAGCGCTTCTGCACCTCGCCCAGCCCCTTGGCGATGATGCCCTCGGGCAGGTGGCAGGAGACGCTGCGCGCCAGCATCGGCCGCCCGCCCTTGAGATCATGCTTCACCGCGTCGAACATCGCCTGCATCACGCGCGGTATGCCAGCCATGACGAAGACGTTGCCCATGCGGAAGCCGGGCGCGCGCGACACCGGGTTGCGGATGAGGCTGGCGCCCTCCGGCGTGTGCGCCATCCTGAGCCGCGCCTCGTTGAGCTCGTCGGGCTTGTAATGGCCGAGGAAGATCGCGTGCGCCTCGGGATGGAGCGTCCACGGCACGCCGAAGGCGCGCGCCACGCTCTCCGAGGTGATGTCGTCATGGGTCGGGCCGATGCCGCCGGTGGTGAACACATAGTCGAACCGGGCGCGCAGCTCGTTCAGCGTGGCGATGATGGTCTCGGCGATGTCGGGGATGACCCGCGCCTCGCGCAGGGTGACGCCGACCTCGTTGAGGCCGACGGCGATGTAGGCGAGGTTGGCGTCCTGGGTGCGGCCGGACAGGATCTCGTTGCCGATGACGAGGACAGCGGCGGTGACGATCCTCTCGGCGCTCTCGCGCGCGGCGCTCATGCGGGTCTCCCGGGGCCAATGGCGGCGGCCCCTCGTTAGCGGCAATCGCCTTCCGGCGCAATCGCCGGCGGCGCGGCGCCGCCATGGCGGCGCGATGGGCACTGCATCGACCGGTTGCCGCAGGCGCCGGGAAGCCCCATCTGCCGGGTCGAGGTCGAGAACGGCCCTGTGCTATACTGGCGGCCGGGAGCGGGGACGGGTAGGCGGCGATGATGAAGAATGCGAGCGGCGATGCCCGGGTGCGGCCGGTCGATCCCGAGGAGCGGCGGATCAAGATCCATC
>Ga0073928_10008437_pt1 | contig 12936 bp, 10 predicted proteins | sample PaiPotPPA55metaG_FD_76969 | JGI IMG/M metagenome (GOLD analysis project Ga0073928, IMG submission 76969) | Iron sulfur acid spring bacterial and archeal communities from Banff, Canada, to study Microbial Dark Matter (Phase II) - Paint Pots PPA... ...
GGAAAAAGTCGGATCGAAGCGGCGCTGGAAACCGATCATGCAAACCACGCCCGCTTTCGCGACAGCGTCGGCGCAAGCACGTGCGCGCTCGAGCGTCAGGTCGACTGGCTTTTCGCAGAACACATGCTTCTTTTGCGCCGCCGATTTCAGGATCAGATCGGCATGCGTGTCCGTGCTCGAACACACGACGGTCGCACCAATCGATGCATCGCCGAGTGCGCCTTCCACGTCGGCCACTTGTGCACCGTGAAGCGCGGCCAGTGCGGCGGCGGCTTCCTTGTTGACGTCAACCACGTACTTCAGCCGCACACCCGGCTGTTTCGCCAGGTTCGCCGCGTGGATCTTGCCGATCCGCCCTGCTCCGAACACCGCCACTTCAATCGTCATAGGCGCCTGTCTCCCTTGATTCTTCCACGTTCAGTTCAAGCCGGTACGCAAGCGCGATAAACAGCGCCTGGCACAGGCAGATCGTGCTCGTGAGCGAACGGAACGCGAACGCGCTGCCTTCCTTCACGAACAAATGCGCGCTCGCGTGACGCGCGAGCGGCGAAAGCTGGCCATCGGTGATCACCAGCGTCTTGGCGCCGTGATGCTGCGCGGCGCGCACGCAGTACTGCGTCTCCTTGCCGTACGGCGCGAAGCTGATCGCGATCACCACGTCGCCTTTCTTCACGCTGCGGATCTGTTCCCGATACATGCCGCCGAAACCGGACACCAGATGCACGCGTTTCGCCGTGTGCTGCAACGCGTAGACGATATAACTCGCCACCGGGAACGAGCGCCGCACGCCGACCACGTAGATGTTCTCCGCCTGTTCCAGCATCTTCACCGCGGCTTCGAACTGGACGTCGTCGAGACCCGCTTCGAGCTCCGCCAGTCCGCTGCGGCTTGCCGCGATGAATTCGCGCGCCACCGAGCCGCCGGACAACTTGCCCGGCTTTTCATCGATCAGTTTGCGGATGCGCTGCTGATAGCTCTGCGCGGAACCGTTCTGGCCCGTGTAGGCCTGCTTGAAGATTGCCTGGAGGTCGGAGAAGCCCGAGAAGCCGAAGCGCTGGGCGAAGCGCACTACAGCCGACGGATGCACGCCGCACGCGCTGGCAATGTCGCCGGTGCGATCCATCATCACGTTGCTGCGGTGCTGTTCGATGTACGTCGCCACGCTTTTAAGCTGGCGCGGCAACGCGTCGTAAGCCTCGGTGATCCGCTGCATCAGTTCGTCGACTGTCTGGATCTCGGCCGTCTCTTGGGGGTCTTGCGCGTCTTCCTGCATGCCGTGCTCGTCATTGTTCTGTCTTCGATGAAACCGATTATAGATATCCGGCGGAACAAATGGAATTAATTTTCCAAACTTCGAATAGTTAAACTTCCTATTGCAGATCGATCAAACTTGTCCTAATCTTGGTCGTGAGCAAGGGGGCGTCAAACGGTCAAGCGCCGTACGCAAGACGCCGGATGCTCGTTCAGAACAACAACCGTGATAGGTGGAGACAATGAGACTTTGCAATCGCCGAGGCGCCCTGCGCGCGCTCGCGGCTGCCGCTGCGTTGTGCGGCGCAGCAGCACTGAGCAGTCAGGTAGCGCACGCTGCTCCCGACGCCCATTTCGTTTTGATCAGCCACGCGCCGGATTCGGACTCGTGGTGGAACACGATCAAGAACGCCATCAAACAGGCGGACGAGGACTTCAATGTCCAGACGGATTACCGCAACCCGCCGAACGGCGATATTGCCGATATGGCGCGCCTGATCGAGCAAGCTGCGGCACGCAACTATGACGGCGTGATCGTCACCATTGCCGACTTCGACGTGCTGAAAGGCGCAATTTCCAAGGTCACGGCGAAGCACATTCCGCTGATCACGATCAACTCGGGCACCGAGGAGCAAAGCGCCCAGCTCGGCGCGATCATGCACGTGGGACAGCCTGAATACACGGCCGGTAAAGCGGCGGGAGAGAAGGCGAAGGCGGCGGGCATCAAGTCGTTCCTGTGCGTCAACCACTACGCGACGAATCCGGCTTCGTTCGAGCGTTGCCGCGGTTTCGCCGATGCGATTGGCGTCGATTTCAAGGCGTCCACGCTGGACGCAGGCCAGGACCCGACGACCGTCCAATCCAAGGTGAGCGCGTATTTGCGTAATCACCCGGACACCCAGGCGGTGCTCGCACTCGGCCCGCTGTCGGCTGATCCGACGATCAAGGCGCTCAAGCAGATGGGTGTTGCCGGCAAGCTCTGGTTCGCGACCTTCGACTTCGACACGGACATCGCGAAGGCAATCCAGGACGGCACGATCCAGTTCGCCATCGACCAGCAACCCTATTTGCAGGGTTATATCCCGGTCGCGGTGCTGGCTATCGTAAAGAAGGATCACACCACCGACCCGGTCAAGATCCGCCAGGCCCTCGAAGCGAATCCGAAGTTCCAGGCGCGGCTTAGCACCTATGGGCTCGCTCCTTCCTACGGGCCGCGCAATATCGGCTCGGGTCCGGGCTTCATCACCAAGGAAAATGTCGACAAGGTACTTAAGTACGCAGGTCAGTACCGTTGAACCCGATGGCGGCGCGGCCAGCATCGCGTAAGCACCGCGCCGCCGTCTTCGAAGCATCGGCAGGCACCAGCAAACATTCACCACGTCATCCGCACCACTCAACTGTATCGCTCGCGTATCAGCATGTTCGCTTTGTGAACCAGCGCCGCATCGCGAATGAAAGACGAAGGAGACATCATGGGCGTAGCCGGAAAACCTATTCTCTCGGGACATCGCAAGCCGTCTGACGGCGTGGCGACATCGAGCTCATCCACCTCCGCCGCAGCGGCCTCCGCCGACGAGCGCATTCGCCGGGAATCCCGTTTCGGGCACATCCTGAATCGTCCGGAATTTGCGGCAATCTCGGGGGCCGTGCTTGTCTTCGTCGTGTTCGGGATCGCCGCCGGCGGCTCGGGCATGTTCAATCTCGACGGCATCATGAACTGGTCGCAGGTGTCCGCTTACCTGGGCATCCTCGCCGTCGGCGCCTGCCTGTTGATGATTGCGGGGGAGTTCGACCTCTCGATCGGCTCCATGATCGGTTTTGCCGGGATGATGGTCGCCATTCCCACCGTCTATTTCCACTGGCCGATCTGGCTCGCGATCATTTTTGCCTTTGCGGGCTGCATGCTGCTCGGCGCGCTGAACGGCTATATCGTCATGCGCACGCGGCTGCCGTCGTTCATTGTCACGCTGGCTTTCCTGTTCATCCTGCGCGGCCTCACGCTTGCGCTGTCGATCATGTTCGCCGACCGGACGATCGTTTCGGGCGTGGGTGACATTGCCGCGAAGGACTGGTTTGCCAATACCCTTTTCCATGGCGTCGCCTTCCACGATATTTTCGCGTGGCTCGGGAAAATAGGAATCCTCAAGATGCTCGACAACGGCCAACCGCTCGTGCCAGGGATTCCGAAAGTCATCCTCTGGTGGGTTGTGCTCGCAGCCATTGGCGCATTTGTGCTCGCGAAGACCCGTTTCGGCAACTGGATTTTCGCGTCCGGCGGCGACGCGGTGGCGGCCAAGAATGTCGGCGTGCCGGTGCGGCGCGTGAAGATCTCGCTCTTTGTCCTGACCGCGTTCTGTGCGTGCCTGTTTGCCGTGCTGCAGGTGTGCGACATCGGTTCGGCTGCCGCCGACCGGGGGCTCGAAAAGGAATTCGAGGCGATCATTGCCGCGGTGATTGGCGGGACCCTGCTGACGGGCGGTTACGGTTCGGTAGTCGGCGCATGTTTCGGCGCGCTCATCTTCGGCGTGGTCCAGATCGGCATTGGCTACACCAGCGTGCCCTCTGACTGGTTCCGCGTGTTCCTCGGCATGATGCTGCTGATCGCCGTGCTGTTCAATCACTACGTGCGCCGCCGCGTCTCACAGGCACAATAAACAGGCTCAATAAGGTCAAGGAGAAGAAACCATGTCCGATCCCATCCAGAGCGCACCGCCCGCGCCCGAAGACACCATCCTCGCACTGGAAAACGTCAGCAAGTTCTTCGGCAAGGTGATCGCGCTGAACGGCGTCACGCTGCGCCTGAAACGCGGCGAAGTGCACTGCCTGCTCGGCGATAACGGCGCCGGCAAATCCACCCTGATCAAGACGCTCGCCGGCGTGCATACGCCCTCCTCCGGCGAGTATCTCGTCGATGGCAAGCCGGTCCACTTCGGCTCGCCGAAAGAAGCGCTCGACCTCGGTATAGCAACCGTCTATCAGGATCTCGCGCTGGTACCGCTGCTGTCGGTGGCGCGTAATTTCTTCATGGGGCGCGAGCCGCAGAAAAAGCGCTTCGGCTTTATCAACGTGATGGACCTGGACCTTGCCGCCGAAACATCGCGTGCGCGGCTCTCCGAAATGGGCATCAACGTGCGCGACCCGCACCAGCCTATTGGCACGATGTCCGGTGGCGAGAAGCAATGTCTCGCCATTGCTCGGGCGATTCACTTCGGCGCGCGTGTTCTGATCCTCGATGAACCGACCGCCGCGCTCGGCGTGAAGCAGAGTTTCAATGTGCTGAAGCTGATTCACACGGCGCGCGCGAAAGGCATCTCCGTGATCTTCATCACGCACAACGTGCATCACGCGTATCCCATCGGCGATTCGTTCACGCTGCTCAATCGCGGAAAATCGATGGGCACGTTCACGAAGGACACGATCACCAAGAACGAAGTGCTCGACATGATGGCGGGCGGCGCCGAGATGCAGCAAATGATGAACGAACTGGAAGGCGAGCCGGCTTAGGCAGGTACGCACGGCCGCGCTCGTTTGTCGTCATCTACAGAACAGGATTGAACATGGCATTGCAATCATCAACCGGATCGCGCTTCGCCACCGGGCGAACCCGCGACATCATCTGCCTCGGTCGGCTCGCGGTCGATCTCTACGCGCAGCAAGTCGGCGCACGGCTCGAAGACGTGTCGAGCTTCGCGAAATATCTCGGTGGATCGTCCGCGAATATTGCATTCGGGTGCGCGCGGCTCGGCCTCAAATCCGCGATGCTCTCGCGCGTGGGCAACGACCACATGGGCCGTTTTCTCACCGAGACGCTGGAGCGCGAAGGCTGTGATACGAGCCATGTGCGTATCGACCATGACCGGCTCACGGGGTTGGTGCTGCTCGGCATAGAAGACCGCGATACGTTCCCGCTCGTGTTCTATCGCGATGACTGCGCGGACATGGCCGTCGATGAAAACGACTTCGACGAGGCGTTCATCGCTTCATCGAAAGCGCTGCTGATTACGGGCACGCACTTCTCCACGGACCAGGTCAACCGCACCAGCCGTCGCGCGCTCGACTACGCCCGGCGCAACCAGGTCCGCACGGTGCTTGATATCGATTACCGGCCGGTACTTTGGGGACTCACCGGCAAAGCCGATGGCGAGACACGGTTCATCGCGAACGAAGGGGTGACCGCGCATCTGCAAAGCATCCTGCCGTTGATGGATCTCGTGATCGGTACGGAAGAAGAGTTTCGGATTGCGGGCGGCAAGGATAATCTGATCGATGCGCTCGCGGCCGTGCGCGCCGTAACGGACGCCATGCTGGTGGTCAAGCGCGGGCCGATGGGCTGCTCGATCGTCGACGGCGCCGTGCCGGCTTCCATCGACGATGCGCCCGTTCATCGCGGCGTGGAAGTGGAAGTGCTGAACGTCCTCGGCGCGGGCGATGCCTTCGCATCCGGCTTCCTCGCCGGATGGTTGAGAGACGAACCGCTGGAAGTCTGCGCGCGCACGGCGAATGCATGCGGCGGGCTGGTCGTCTCGCGTCATGGTTGCGCGCCCGCCATGCCCACGCCCGCCGAGCTCAGCTACTTCCTCGATGCCGCAAACGCCGACCCGGTCCGCATGCGCAGGCCCGATCGCGATGCAACGCTCGCGCGCCTGCATCGGGTCACGCCAGCTCGTAAAACGTGGGACGAAGTGCTCGGTTTCGCCTTCGATCACCGCAACCAGTTCTTCGATCTCGCGCAGCAAACCGGCGCGGACGAATCGCGCATCGCCGCGCTCAAGGCCTTGTTCGTGGAAGCCGTAGCGCAGACGGAAAAAGAACGCGGCCTGGAAGGACGCATCGGCGTGCTGATCGACGACCGCTATGGTCAGGACGCGTTGAACGCCGCGACGGGTCGTGGCTGGTGGATCGGCCGCCCCGTGGAATTGCCCGGCTCCATGCCGCTTGTCTTCGATCATGGCCGGTCGATCGGCACGACGCTGATCGAGTGGCCGCGCGAGCACGTCGCGAAGTGCCTGGTCCACTATCATCCCGATCATCCGCACGACCTTCGCCTGGAACAGGAAGCGCAGATTCGCGCACTGTACGACGCGGTTCAGGTGAGCGGACACGAGTTATTGCTCGAAGTCATTGTGCCGAAGAACGGCCCACCCATCGAGGAAGACACCGCTTTGCGTTCGCTGAAACGCCTCTACAACCTTGGCATCTATCCCGAGTGGTGGAAGCTCGAGCCCATGAGCGCGACCCAATGGCAAGCGATCGATGCACTGATCGCCGAGCGTGATCCGACGTGTCGCGGCGTCGTGCTGCTGGGCTTGTCCGCAGCCGTCGACCAACTGTGCGAGGGCTTCAAACCGGCGGCGTTGTCGAAGACGTGTCGCGGATTTACCGTCGGCAGGACGATCTTTCACGAGCCGAGTCACGCGTGGCTGGCGGGTTCCATCGACGACGCGGAGCTCATCGCGCGGGTTCGACGGACATTTGAAACATTGATCGATGCATGGCGCGAAGCACGGGCAAAGAAGACCTCACAAGCGCTCGCGCAGGAGCAGGCAGCATGAACAGCACGCTTCGTTTAACCACCGCGCAGGCGCTGGTCCGCTATCTCGCCGCGCAGCAAACCCCGGACGGCGAACCGCTGTTGGGCGGTGTCTTCGCCATCTTCGGGCATGGCAACGTAGCAGGAATTGGCGAGGCGTTGTACGCACATCGCGAGACGCTGCCGACCTATCGCGCGCATAACGAGCAGGCAATGGCACACGCGGCGATTGCGTATGCGAAGGCACACTTTCGACGCCGCATGATGGCGGTGACCACGTCCATTGGTCCGGGTGCGACCAACCTGGTGACGGCCGCCGCGCTCGCCCACGTGAACCGGCTGCCGGTGTTGTTGCTGCCCGGCGATGTGTTCGTCTCACGCGCGCCCGATCCGGTCTTGCAACAAGTGGAAGATTTCGCCGATGGCGGCATTTCCGCGAATGATGCGTTGAAACCCGTCTCGCGTTACTTCGACCGTATCGTGCATCCGGCGCAATTGCTGACTGCGCTGCCGCGCGCCATGCGCGTGCTGACGGACGCCGCATTGTGCGGACCGGTGACGCTCGCGCTGCCGCAAGATGTGCAGGCGATGGCCTACGACTACCCTGCGTCGTTCTTCGAACCGCGCGTGGTGTCGTTCCATACGCCCTCGCCCATCGATGAAGAAATCGCGAATGCAGCGGCTGCATTGCGCGCCGCTAAAAAGCCCTTGCTCGTCTCAGGCGGCGGTGTGCTTTACGGCCTCGCGACTGACGCGCTGCGTTCTTTCGCCGAGCGCCACGGCATCCCCGTTGCCGAAACGCAAGCGGGGAAAAGTGCGCTCGCGTGGGACCATCCGCTCAATCTTGGCGGTATTGGGGTGACGGGGTCGGACGCTGCCAACGAGCTCGCACACGAGGCGGATTGCGTGCTCGCGGTCGGTACGCGGCTGCAGGATTTCACGACCGGATCGAACACGCTCTTCACGCAGGCCAAGCTGGTCGGTATCAATGCAAATGCATTCGATGCCTTGAAACAAGGCGCTTTATCGGTAGAGGCGGATGCGCGTCTTGCCCTTGATGCATTGAGCGCAGCGCTCGACGACTGGCGTGCGTCGCCACCGTGGACCGCACGCGCGCATGAACTCGCGGATAGCTGGCGCGCCACGGTCGACAAGGTGACGAACGCATCGCAAGACGACAACACATTGCCGCGCGAAGCCGATGTGATCGGTGCGGTGCAGCGCTCCAGCGCGCAGTCAGCCGCGCATGACGTGGTTGTATGCGCTGCCGGCACTCTACCGGCCGATCTGCAGAAGCTGTGGCGCACTAGCACGCCCGGCGGTTACCACGTCGAATACGGCTACTCGTGCATGGGCTATGAAATCGCGGGCGGACTCGGTGCGAAACTCGCGCGGCCGGCAAGCGAAGTGATCGTGATAGTCGGCGACGGCAGCTATCTGATGATGAACAGCGAACTGGCGACGTCCGTCATGCTTGGGGCCAAACTGATCGTGGTGCTGCTCGACAACCGCGGATACGGTTGTATAAACCGCCTGCAGCAAGCATGCGGCGGCGCGCCGTTCAACAACCTGATCGAAGATTGCCGCCAGGGTCCCGAAGGGGCACCCGCTATCGACTTCGCGATGCATGCACGCTCGCTCGGAGCGAGTGCTGAGCATGTGGCCAATATCGACGAACTCGAAGCCGCGATGCAACGCGCACGCGCGTCCACCCGCTCGTATCTGATCAGCATCGACACCGACCCGGCACGTCCTACTGAAGAAGGCGGCTGGTGGTGGGAAGTCGCAGTGCCGGAAGTGTCGTCGCGTGAGGCGGTGCGCTCGGCGCGCGCAAACTATGAACATGAAATCACGGCGCGTTCGAAGCGCACGAAGGAATAAGCGATGAGCACGTTCGATGTACGAATCGGCATCAATCCGCTGTCATGGATGAACGACGACCTGCCCTCTCTCGGCGGCGAGACACCGCTGAGCGTGGCGCTGACCGAAGGCAAGCAGATTGGCTATGAAGGGTTTGAACTCGGCAACAAATTCCCGCGCGAGCCGCAAGCGCTGAAAACCTTGCTTGCCGGATACGACCTCGCGCTCGTCTCGGGCTGGTATTCCGGGCGGCTGGCCGAACGCAGCGCCGAGGACGAGATCGCAGCCGTGGGTCCGCATCTCGACCTGCTCGCGAAGAACGGCGCGACGGTCATGGTGTACGGCGAAGTCTCGGACTCGATCCAGGGGTCACCTCGACCGCTGTACCAGCGCCCGCGTTTTTTCTCCGATGACCGCTGGAACGAGTACGCAACACGCCTGAACACCTTCGCTGAATACACGCTATCGCGCGGCGTCCGGGTGGCGTATCACCATCACATGGGCGCGTATGTGGAAACGCCTGCGGATGTCGACCGACTGATGAGCCTCACGAACGAAGCCGTGGGCCTGCTCTTCGATGCCGGACACATTACGTTCGCCGGCGGCGATCCGCTCACGGTTCTCAACAAGCACATCGCGCGCGTTTGCCATGTGCATTGCAAGGATGTGCGGCCAGAAATCACCAAGCTTGCCCGGAACCGGAACTGGAGTTTCCTGGAAGCCGTGATCAACGGCGCGTTCACCGTTCCAGGCGACGGCACGGTGGATTTTCCATCGATCATCGCCCGGTTGAAGCAGCACGGTTATCGCGGCTGGCTCGTGGTTGAAGCGGAACAGGATCCGGTCATTGCCACCAGCTATGCGTACGCCGAAAAAGGCTACAAGACGCTGCGTGCGCTCGTAGACCAAAACCTTCAGGAGGCAGCATGAGCCTGCTCGTCAAGGCATCGCGCGAAGGCCAGACTATCGCGCGCGTCACGCCGGAAACGGCGTTATGGAAACACGTAGGTTTCGCCGCTTATCGGCTGGAAACCGGGGACATCGTGCATGTGCATGAAGCACAGCGCGAGGTGTGCATTGTGGTGTTGTCGGGAACGGTGAGCATAGAAGCCGGTGATCATAAATGGGAGAAACTCGGCACGCGCGACAGCGTGTTCGAAGACACCGCGCCCTACGCCGTTTATCTGCCGCCCAAGCTCGCCGCGACTATTCGCGCCGACCGCGATGCGGAAGTCGGTGTGGCGAGTGCGCCCGCTACGGGCAAATACCCGGCGCGGCTGATCGAGCCATCGCAGATGAAACGCTCGACCCGTGGCAAAGGTGCGAATACGCGCTACGTCTGCGATATTCTTCCGCAAACCGAACCCGCCGAAGGCTTGCTCGTAGTCGAAGTCAAGACGCCCGGCGGCCATGCGTCGAGCTACCCTCCGCACAAGCACGACAAGGACAATGTGCCGGTGGAGAGTTCGCTTGAAGAGACTTATTATCATCGGCTGAATCCGCCGCAGGGGTTTGCGTTCCAGCGCGTCTACACCGACGAACGCGATCTCGATGAAACCATGGCCGTTGAGGATCATGACGTCGTCATGGTGCCGCGTGGGTATCATCCGGTCGTGGTGCCGTATGGCTACGACAACTACTACCTGAACGTCATGGCCGGCGACAAACGAACCTGGCACTTCAAGAACGATCCAAAGCACGAGTGGATCGTGGAGAGGGATAGCAAGGCTTCTTAAGTTAACCTACAGAGAGCCATTCGTTGATCACACGCTCGTTCGCAGCAAGCGCGGCGGGCGTGCCGTCGAAGACGATCGCGCCGTGACCCATCACGGCGACCCGCGTGGCCAGCTCACGCGCAATGCTCATGCGTTGTTCGATCAGGAGAATCGCCACGCCACGGTCCCGCAGGTTCTTCAGGCATGAAGAGACTTGCTCCACGACCTGTGGTGCGAGCCCTTCCGTCGGTTCATCGACGATCACGAACGACGGATCGCCCATCAACGTCCGGGCAAGCGCGAGCATTTTCTGCTCGCCTCCTGACAACATCCCCGCCTTCACGGCCGCACGTTCCTGCAACACGGGGAAAAGTTGCTCGGCGTCGTTGATGGTGAAACTACCGAACCGCGATCCGCCCCGCTTGATGCCAAGCTGCAGGTTTTCGCGCACGCTTAACGTCGGGAAGACATCACGCTGTTCAGGCACGTAGCCCACGCCCATCCGCGCGAGAACGTGAGGCCGTTTTCCGATCATCGATACCCCGCGAAAGTTTGCTACCCCTTGCGCGTGTACCAGCCCCATCAGCGCTTTGGCGAGTGTCGAGCGTCCCGAGCCATTGCGTCCCGCCAAGGCCACGATCTCGCCTTCACCGATACGCAGACTCACGTCGTGCAGCACATGACTTGCGCCATATCCCGCGTTCAGGCCATCGATTTCAAGCAGCCTAGTCATGGCATTTCGCCGAGATAGGCCGCGCGAACCGCTGGGTTCGCTGCAATTTCAGCGGGCGTTCCCGTCGCAATCACGCGACCTTGCACAAGCACCGAAATGCGATCGGCGAGCGCAAACACCGCTTCCATATCGTGCTCCACGATCAACAAGGTCTTGGCTTGCGTCGTCTCGCGAATCAATGCAAGTGCACGCGCGGCTTCCGCGCGATTCATGCCGGCGGTGGGTTCATCGAGCAGCAGCACGGACGCGCCCGTGGCCAGTGCAAGCCCCAGATCAAGCGCGCGTAACTCGGCATAGCTGAGGCTGGTGGCGAGTGCATCGCCGCGATCGGCAAGGCCGATAGCCGTTATCACCCGGTACGCCTCCCCGTCGATCGCACTCGAACGGAACCATTGATCCTTCCAGGTCGCTGCACTGGACCCGAGCGCCGCGCAACGGACGTTGTCGCGAACGGTGAGACCTGTGAACACGCTTGTGGTCTGGAAGCTGCGAGCGAGGCCCTTTCGTCCCAGCCGATGAGCCGGCATCCCTGTCACGTCGGTGCCGTTCAACGCGATGCGGCCACTCGTGGGTTGCGTGCGTCCCGCGATCAGGTCGAACAAAGTGGACTTACCCGCACCGTTGGGACCGATCAATGCATGACGCTCGCCTTCGCGAATGCTCAGATCGACGCCGCGAAGAATCTGCGCCGCACCGAAACGCTTCGTGATCTCCTTCAGTTCGAGCGCGGTGTTCATGGCACGCTCCGGGCTTGTCTTGTGAATAGAACCGCAATCACAGCGCTGAAGAACGCGAAGCACCAGGGAGCGGCATGCCGGCCATCGAGAAGGAAACCCGCGATGTGCGCAAGGCCGTCGCCATGACTATCGAACTGCAGGGCGTAAGCGAGTTCCATAGCGATGACGATCGCCAGCAGCCACGCGCCAGCGGCGCACAAGGCAAACGCGATAACTACGTAACCCTCACGTGATCGTGCAGCAATAAAGCCCACCAGGCCCTTGGGCGCCGCCACCACAACCCACACAAAAAACAGCCCAAGATATGCCACCCACGCCAGCGATACACTCCCCACCGCCAAGCTGAAAAACGTCAGCACCACGGCTCCCAGCACCGGCCCAAAGAATTCTGCAGTCCCACCAATCACCGCTGCAATCAGCACGCTTCCCGAGCGCGCAAGGCCTACCCCTTCCGCCGATGCCAGCTCCACATTGATCAGCCCCAGCCCGCCCGCCACACCCGCGAAAAACGCCGCGACGATCACCATCGCAAAGCGCACGCGGCGCGGATCGAAGCCGATAGCCGCCGCACGCACGGGGTTATCGCGAACCGCATTCGCCACCCGCACGAACGGCGTGCGCGAGAACACGAACATTGCGATACACGCCAGCACGCACCATCCGGCGATCAGGGCATAGGCCTGAATCGAAGGCCCGAAGTTCAAGCCGAAGATGACAGGGCCGCTCGCCCGATCGATAGGAACACCGCCCTCGCCGCCGAACCATCCCGGCACGAGCCACACACCCGCTGCGACCAGTTCGCCGATACCAAGCGTGATCATCGCGAATGTCGTACCGGCGCGACGCGTTGAAAAGAAGCCGAATACGACCGCCACGAGCGCCGCCGACACGCCGCCGATCAACGGCACAAGCGGCAACGGCACGGGATATCGATTGAAGATTTGCGCGGCGGCAAACGCTCCGAGCCCGGCATACACGGCGTGCCCGAACGACAGTAACCCTGTCTCGCCGAGCAGCAAGTTGAATGAGAGCGCGAACACGATCATGGTCGCGGTTTGCGCGAGGTAGGCGAGCAGCCAGCTTTCTGAGGTGAAGACCGGCGGCAATGCA
>Ga0073928_10008438_pt1 | contig 12935 bp, 10 predicted proteins | sample PaiPotPPA55metaG_FD_76969 | JGI IMG/M metagenome (GOLD analysis project Ga0073928, IMG submission 76969) | Iron sulfur acid spring bacterial and archeal communities from Banff, Canada, to study Microbial Dark Matter (Phase II) - Paint Pots PPA... ...
GATCGAAACCGACGGCCGCGGCCGCAATCGCACAGTCCTTTGCTAACAGGCTATAGCCAAGAGAAAGGAGCGCGTTGACCGGGTCTCGCGGCGGTCGCCGGTTACGGACCCGAAAATCGAATGTCGATAAGCCATTCGATTCTGGTTTCAACATTCCGGCGAATGCACCAAAATAGTTGGCGGCGGCGCTGCCTTCAATCCCAAGAAGTTCATCCAGACTCTTGGCCATCAGCGCGTCATTCACAGCTTGGCGTAATCGGTTTATTAAAGGCGTAGGCGGCTCCTCATGGTTACGCATCAGCATGGTCCGCTGATTCCGGATTTTGCCGGCCACAAAGGATCGCGCGAAAAGCCTGCGAGTACGTTCGTCACGGGCAACATCAAATTGTGCGATCCGGGTAAAAACGTTGGTTAGACCTAACCCGTGAGTCATCCCGTAAAACCAACCACCGCCTGAGAAATAAATAATCGGAACTTCCTGTTCACAGAGTTCTTGCACAACCTGGGTTGATACCTGGATATTTCCGAATAGCCCAAGCTGATTGATGTCACGTATCCGGACCTCTTGTAGGACGGTCTTCTTCTCACGGATTTCTAATACTTCCCCTTTCCTGCCGACGAAAAGGCCGGGTGAGTTCAGGTAGAGCGCGCGCCGTTCATCGCGCGGGGTCAAAGATCGACGCCCGTTGTAGCTGGCCCCCGCCCCGGCCTTATCTGCGAGGTCGCTCCCGGCATCTTCTGATGACTCGGGACCGAGCTGGCGCAGAAAATTCGTTTCATCTGGCAGACACACCGGAGCCAACGAACAACGTACACATTTAGGCGACGCCACCAGAGGAGCAGGCCGTTGTCCTTTCGAGCATTCCCGGGCTTTGGCTACAATCTCAATCGCCCACTTTTCAATCTCAGGCGTGATTTCTAAGCGAACCCGTTGTTTCGTGCTCCGATAGTAAAGGATGCCCTCTTTGCACTCGTAACCGTTGTCTCGGAGAATCAGGCATTGAAGCGTTAGCTGAATCTTATCCGTATCCCAGAGGTCGATCCCGTCATCATTCTCCCGCGGTGCTCCAACCTTATATTCGACTGGAGAAACCTGAACATTGCTGAAGAGATCGGTACGCAGCTCGACCAGGTCCATCTTACAAACCACACCGAGCCGATCAGAGGCCAGCTCAACCGAACGCGCATGAAGCTTGTCTTCGGAGGCGTCTGCACCGTCCGCACTTGGTAAAGCACCTGACCCTTGATCGACTCTTTTATGACCCTGCGATCCTCGAATCGTATCTGCACTCTCTACAAAGACACCTTCGACCTGCTCGTAATAGAACAGGCGGGGACAATAGACGAACTCGTTAATCATCCGAGCCGGGAGATAGGCCGGCACCAGATTCGGCTGAGCGAAAAGGTCAAGCGAAGCCGGACTTGCAGTTTGCGCCGTCTCTTGCTGCGACGAAACCGCGCACTCCCTTGTTCGTGACGCGGCAACGCCGAGGCTGATCTCTTTTAAACGTTCCAGACGGCTAACTGCCCGTCTGCCTGGCGACATCCTGCGCGTCTTAGGTCCCGCACGTTTAGCCATTAGAGTTAAGTGCTCACATTTTTTCCAAAGGACAATAGCGCGGAGGAAAACTTACCCAAGCAGATCGGCGGAGGAAAGCCAAGCAAAACCGTAAATTGGACGGCGTTGTCCGGTGGAGCTTGTGACAAAGCCGGCTTACGTCACATTGCACACATGAAAGAAGTCTCCATCCGGGAGCTACACCAACACACGGGGAAGCTTGTCCGTCAGGCCCAGAAGGAACCGATAGTGATCACAGATCGCGGACAACAAATCGCCGTGCTCAAATCGATAACCGGAGAAGAGAGCTTCGGCCAACCTTTCCCTAAGCGGAAATTGTCTTCGCTTCCTAAGGTTCGGGTCGATTCGACGATTTACATTTCTGAAGAACGCGATGCCAAGTGATGTTTGGTCTTTCGGACGCGCTCGACCAAAGCCGGTTTATTCGGGTTCAGCTCTTTTGCTCTCCTGATTGCCTTCGCCTGAGTGGGTTCGACCGCGCTAGGCCGTTTCGAATTGCCTTTTCTCACCGCGCAGTCTCCTTGCTTACGTTTTCCGACGAACAACTGCTTATCGTCAGCCATTTTTCCTCGGTTTGACGAAGGCGACCTGGATACGTCTCTAAGGTTAATCAGCGCTCGTCGTAAGGCTTCGTTCATGCGGGATTGCCAGCCTGGGCCCGCTGCTTTGTAACCGGCGAGGATATCAGGATCTAGGCGAAGTGTGACTGGCTTTTTGACCGGCTTTTTCTGCGGTCCGCGTTGTCCGCGATAGCGCTTTACAGAGGCCTGATACAAGCCGGCAGGAAGAACTTCCTTCGCGGGTCTAGCCCGCGCAAAATCGATATTCGTCCATTCTGGATTTTCCGGATCACTAGCGATTCCCCGATTGATCTCGACGTCCTCGGCCCTAGTCGGTTGTCTCACTTTCTTCGCCATTTTCTTAACTCTCTTTCTGTTGGCCTTTCGCAGGCTGATGACGCAATGGTTCCCACCACGCGGAGTGAACTCAACGGCGTGCAAGCGGCCGTTAAATGATTCCCAGCAGCGTATGGGCTCTCGCCGTAGTCTCTGCGTAAATCTTTTTCGACGAGAGCCTCTGCCCACTCGAACGAGTCAATCGCCGAAAAATCACACCGTGAATAGCAAGATTCCTTTTGCTCTTTGTCTGGTCTCATTCATACTCCATTATTTAATTGTATGTACGCTAAAATCAACGGCGTGGGTAACGCAGTCCGACAGTCAGGCATGCCCTTACAGCCGCCGAGCCAATGAGGGACTCATACCAGGGACAGGTCAGCAAATTTGGGGCTGTTGCCACATGTCGGGCTACGCATCCCGAAAACTAGGGCCTGTCCCCCATTGACCGTCGCCGACGGTTAATGGAAAGGAACCAGCGGAAAGCTGGCAAAAGCTGCAGATCGCTCCCATGTTAGAAGCATGCTGTAACAGCCCTGGCGAGGAAATTGGGGTTAGCCCCTCATCTGTCGTTGCTTCGGAGAAAAGCCAAGCGCTTTGGGTTGCACGAACCAGAAGATTGGATTGCTCTTGCCGGCCAGAGAGGTTGTTATCACTATTCCACCCAACGGCCAGCCAAACCAGTCTCGCGGGAGGAGTTTCCGGACGAAGAATTGGCGGCATTACTGCTCTCACCCGCCAATGACTACGCTCCGGTGCTGATTCGTGTCGCAGCCCAACTTCTCAGTGCCCCAGGCACCGATATCAAAACACTGGTGCAACTCTGCCAACGAGAAAACGCTCTTTGCCCGTTAGCGTGGATCATGACGGCGGCGGTCGAGTCCGAGCCCGAGAACCCGTTCTGGACAGAACCTAGGCGGCAAATCTACCATTATAGTCGAAGGAAAATCAGCTTTCCTGAAGCGGTATTCCCGCACCCGTCACGTTTCCGAGTCGAAACTGGTTTTCAGCGGTTGGTTAAAAAGAAAATAATCGAAAAACGATGGCTCCGTCCAACCCCGAGATCATTTTGAGAAAGCTGAACGAGCACTTGAGCGAGCCACATCTTCCTCGAGAACCAGATCATCATCGGAAGTAACTGGAAAGAGAGGAGGGTACAGATCGCTCTTCCTGGAGCGAGCAATCTCGTGCTCTTCAGACCTTCCAGTCTTGATCTCTTACTCAGTAAAATGGCTCGGGCGGATGATCCAGTCGATCGAGCTGACATGCTTCAGCTGATTGAGCACGAGAATTTCTCACAAGAAACGGTCGAATCTGCCTTTAGTATTGCGCGCTGCCCGTCCGAGTCAGACCCGGTGGAACAGTTTGAGAAAGCAAAGTCCTTTGTCCGCTCCTATTGTAGACTGCGCTCAACCGAGTGAATGCTTGCTTTTATAACCCGACAGATTTGTTCCTAATAATCATTCTGCTGGGACAAACAGGCCCAGGCCGAAATGACAGGAATGGCCGAGGGCGATGGGGCCGGCGACGTTCCGACCAAAATCAATCCGAAAAAATCCAGCCGGACGGTTTCCACCATCGTCTCCGCGCTTCTGGCGAAAACGCTTGAACTGGATTGGCCGGAGATTGCGTTTGTCTATCCCGAATACTCCGTGCTCGTCAACCGCAGGTTCTATCTTTACGGCGTCGATTGATAGATCTTTCAGATCCGGTCGTCGGCTAATGAAGCGGACGAGTTCCTCACGGAGGAGAGCAGCCAGAAACTTTTCTGTACAATTCCATAGGTCAACCGGATCGCGCTTCCTACCTCGTTTCTTGAGATGGCGCGGAGCAACGAAAGGTGTCGCCGAGGTCCACGCGTGCGAAGGACGTAACGGCAAAGGCTGGTAGTCGTCGACCCGGCCTAAACCAAGCAGCAGAACTCGTAATGGATGGCCAGACTGTTCCCGCTCATGACTCTTCAGTTCACGCAGTCGATCGAGAGCTCCGAGTTCATTTCCTCCAAATCCGTCTATTGCGACGATGGTAAGGTGGTCAAGCCGGCCATCGTTGTCTTCATCAGTCGGCAGGTAATAGGCATGGCCATGACCTTGCAACGGGCGGCTGTCAGCGTCTTTGCCTGAAAAAAGTGCGGAACGTCCTCGCGATCCGTCGGAGGCAGTGAATCGCCGTCCATAGATACCCATCAACATGCGTCGGGCCGACTCCGCAACAGGCAGGGTCTCGGTAACCAAGGGTGACTCAGCCGAATCCAAAGCGAATCGCGCGACATGGATCTTGCCTTTAGCCACTCCCAGCATAATTCATCCCCTATTCCATTTCGGCGACTACTTGAGTCGCCGAAACAGGCGCCATGATTCCGAGGCCAAGAAATCGTCCATCGCCGATCACGATTGGGCCTTCAATTGGTTTCACAAAAGTAATCTGAACGTGCCAGAGCCGTTCTTTCACGAAACGCGATCCGGTCGAGAAAGCCTCCGCGCGTTCCCCTTTGCCCTCGAATGGCTCACGTTGTACACAAATCTCGACAACTGGGACTTTGGTGTTGGCATGGCGCAAAGCTGCCAAGACTGCCGCGTGCGCATTGCGCTTCTCTTCCGCCCTTTCGGTTGCGTTCTTTGCCTGCTCGATTCGGCGTTTAGGATCTATCCTACGTCGTCCGGCCGATTCCGGGAGGGCGGCGGCGGTGACAGTCCGCCAAATCTGAGCTCTGCGGTTGAAGCCATAATGTCGAAGCATCGACATATCGCTGGTAACGGAAAGAAAAACGGCAGGGTTGGATTCGGGAACTTCTAAAGCACTGAATGCCCAAAAAATGTCCTCTGCTCGGATCGGAGAATTCGCCGGAACTTCAACCAGAACCCGTCGAATTCCCCGATCCGCGTAGTAATGACCGATGGACGGCAACGGAATCATACGAAGCCGTTCTTCGGGGGAGCCGCCGATTGTTCCATCCAGCTTCCGACCGATCAACCACTGATCGATCTCAGCTTTCTTCGATGGAAATGCAGAAGCCAATCGGCCTTTGACAGCATCGCGCACTGTCTCTACTAACACGTACGCTTCGTGCAATGGGAATGGGCGAAGGGCGCCGGCCGATCCCCGCTCGTGAATCTCAAATAGCTGACGGATTGGCGGAGCATCATAATTAATCAGCTTAAAACGAGGTTTTGGTTGCTGCCGGAAACTTTGCGAGAATGGACCACCACTTGAGACAATCTGAAAACGATTCAGGTTTGCAGCATAACGCGCTTGAAGGCTGGAAAGCGACCCCTTTGTAGGCGACGGAAGAACTAAGCCACCGTCTACTGTCCCGGACGGGCGATAGATGGTACCGGGGTACTCGTCCAACTGACTATTGAATTCGGCGTGGTCCAGCAATCCAATCCAGGCCCACGCAAAATCTATTCCTCGACCAAACTGGTAAAGCCGCTCGGCTAACCTGCGGAGCGTCTCAATATGATCGCGTCCCGCGGCACCTTCTGGCAGGAACCACGCATAATGGAATGGTTCTGACGGGTCGAAAATTCTTGGGAAAATCGATTTCTTCGTCCGGATCGATCCTATCTTTCGAGGGTCTCCACCCTTGGCATCTAAGTCATTGTTCGGAACGAAATTTTGGACCAGCTGCCCGTCTCGAACCAGCGGGGCGGCAATGATAGGAGCCGGACGGTTTTCAAGCCACTGAAGCACCTCCAACTGGCCCTCCGGAGGGGGACCGCTTAATCCAGCTCCAGCTAACAAGGCTTGAAATAGTCGGGCAGGGGAAGGTGGCCAGGCGCCGGCTCCGTGATACCGCCCTTCGTGCATTCGCAAAGAGATCACCAAGACGCTAGACATGGCTACGCAGCAGACTCTTCGTCGTCATCTTTCGCAGCGAGTAACTTTTTCGCTTCCGCGATGTCAAAAATGTACTCCATTTTCTCTGGCCACTTTTTCCGGAAATGAGCGGCGCCCGCTTCCGCGACCGCATGAATCGCGCCGATGGCGGATTCACTAGTCAAATCGATTCTTTCAGCATTGCCTCTACGTGGAACAGAATGCCACTGATCGTCACCGCTGAAGCGGAGATTGCATCCCTCACGAAGAAAGAGATCGATGTCAGTAGTGGCGGCAATTAAGGCGAGGCCAAGCAAATATTTTCGAAGAGCTTTCGTCTCGTCTTCGTCACTCGCGCACAAGCCGCGCAATGCAACGAGGTTAACCGTTAGGTCTCGTAGAATGCCCGCCTTGACCAAAACCCCACCCAAAATTCGGCGCTCTGGATTTGCACTGCCATCCCTAAATTGGCGAATCTGGGCTTCCGCCGCCTTACCCACTTTTCGAAAAGTTGCTGGAGCATCGGCAAGGCCCTTTGTTGAAAGTTCCTTTTTCTGCTTCTTCGCCTCGTCCTGCAGAGCTTTCTGCTGGTCTTGATCAAGCTCCTTCCATACTGAGTTGAACTGCGCGGCGGCGTGAAGGACTTCAACATCCCACGCGCGGATGACAGAGCGAACGAGCCGAGGCCGCTTCTCTGACGAGCCGCCACGTGAGTCCCATACACCAAATACTAGCGATGTCGGCGCGATTGCACAAAGCGGACCGGCATCACCCGAGCTCCGTAGACTGGAAAAAGCCTTTCGAATTCCAGTTGCAAGATCACCAGATGATTGGACAACAGCGTCGGCACCGCGATGGGCCAGATCGAGCAAGGACAGTTTTGTTGGGTCTTTGCCGTTCCCGAGAGCGATTCGAATCTGCGGCACCAACCACTTGTCGCGTTGTATTTCGTCCGATTTGAAAACAGGCTCCATCCGATTGGCTTGTGAGCCAATGCTATCAACGAGAGCGATCTTTTTGCCGTTCGACAGCGTGTCGATATTGTATCCAATATCTGCGTACGTTGGCGGGTAGATGATGCACGCGTCGCTGTCCTCCACGCATTCCACGGATGTCAGCTTCTGTTTCAGATTCACCGCCACCGGTCCGTCTGAATCAGTCGCCCATTGCTCAAGTGTTGTTTCAGTTATGGCGTTCATTGTATTTTCTCGTTGCCTTAGATTATTCTTCCGGACGCGAATTGATTTCTTCCACAGTTGTGATGCAGCGGGCCTGGTTTTCCTGACCCGGCCACTCCAATCGCATTCTGAAAAACCGCTGGTAAAAAGGGAGTTCAGAACATCCCAAAGCTGCCCGCGAAAAGATCGCGTCGGGCAGTTCGGTGTCGCTGGGTACGCCAATTACACTATAGAAATACTCCAATTTGGATTTTCGTTTTGGACGAGAGTAGGTCAGCCCGACCGCCGCCAAAATCTCTACGAGCGGATAACCGACAGCGCAGAATCGATCGCCACTATGGGCGTTCAGCGAGAATCCTATGTCTAGTGGGATGTAATCCCGTCGCCAATCAAATCGAAAGCTACTACTTTGCCTTGCAGAAACATTGAATGGATCGGATGCAAGGTCGCCCTTACACTGTTTGATTAATTCAAGAGCATCCTTGGCTAATGCCGCTCCCGGATACCCGCCAGCACCGGCCCAGAATTTCGCGTTGTCCCGTCCTGTCTTGGAAGTATCATCTCCCCAGTAATCGACGACGATACTTTTGCCTTGATAGGAAAGGCGAGCGGGTAAAGTCGCAGGAGTAGCCGGTCGCGGGACCGAAAATGGATCGCTTTCAGCTTGAATCTGCCTCGTTGGAACATCCCAGCTATCGGTGGTCAGTTCCTCTTGAGATGGCGACAGCGCTGTAACCTCGGCCTTGCTGAGAAATTCTATGACCGTTCTTACAGGATTGTTAGCTCCGTCAGCGCAGATTCTGAAACGTGCGTTCGGCTCATCGCTCCAGTCGAACCCGCCGGCGGCGTTGCCGAGCAATACGCCCGTGGATTCCAGAAGCCCTAAACAGGCGAAGACTTGGCCGGGATTAAATAGATCGATGGGAATAAAAGCTTCAGACATCGAGATCAGTTTTCTTTGGGCGTCACTTCGAGGTTACGCGACGCTTGTTGATCGGCCGCTCGGAGGAGCGATTCCCACCAAGCCAGTCCCCAGGGACCCCAATTGCGTTGAAGTCTCGCAAACCGCAGCGCGACTTCGCGTGCCCGTTCTTCAAGGATTGAAGGCGGAAGGTCCGGGCAACCGCTCGTGTTGATATTTGGCCGAGAAAAGCCGTGGTGAGTGGCGATAAGATGCAAAACGAGGTCCTGAAGATCGCTCGGCAATGCTTTGAATTCGTGATCGTCATTTGCTGCTGCCAACGAAGCGAACTCATGACGATAACCATCCAAGAGAGATTGGTTTATTGGTCCCGGTGTCTTGGCGTAAGGCCGGCCGTCACGCGGTGCGTTAAAGGCGTTTTGCCACCTAACGTGTCGCTTGCCCTCGTCGTGTAACCGGGCTGCAATCTCCAGCATTTTCGCGTATACACCAGACAAGCTTAGACGCTTCGCCAAATCGGAAGCCTTTGTCGCAGTCAGCTGTTGGTGCTGATCGAGAGCCTGCAATTGGCTAGCGGATCCGTCATCTGGAGTGGCGACATCGTAACGCCACTTCTCCACGACAAGCCACTTCAATGGGTCGCCCTCGGCGGAGCGATCAATCGGAATTCGAAACCGCTGCCTCCAACCAGAAGCCGCTGATTGTTGCATCTCGCATCCTGCATCAGTTACGCACACACGAAACCGAATTGCCGGGTTACCATTGACAGGGGGGAGCCAATCGTCGGAGCCGTCCAAAGTGGAAGGGGAGCTAGAAGTTCCCACATCAAGAAGCCCGTCACGGCTCAGACCCCCAAAACGCGAATCCAGTATCAGAGTGGCGTTTTTGAGGCGTTCCCCTAGATTCTTGTCTCGCCTTTCGTTCTCTTTCTTGTCGTCTGCAGTGAATAGAAAATCTGCAATTGTCAGACGCGCCACACGAGGCGAACCGTCTGCCTCCAGAATGACTGCGCACGGTTGGCTTTGATTAAGCGCTTCGTTTGCGTGGTCAGTTGGTGCCTTGCGTTCTGGTGTTGTGGAGTCAACTATCAAGGCCGCTCGAGCCTTCAACCAATCCACTACCCTAGACGTTTCGGTTTCCAACATTTCGCTTGTGTGGGTCGGCGCGGCTTCAAAGAAAGCCTCTATCTCTCGAGTGAGCGATATTCCGCCGTGTTCGGGAAACGGTAAATGGGTTCGCCATACAACGGTTGTCTGCGGCTCATCGTCTATCCAGCCACGAAGCCATGGCTGAACGCGGGGCCTGCCCGTGTGGTCCTTCAAAGAGGTCATTGCCCAAGCGTCAACGAGCGGGCGAGTAATACCAGGACGCAACGGTACTGACGACGTGGCTTTGGCGAGAATCTGCCCCTCGGAGCTATTGGCCGGGGGCCTCAGGCAGTACAAGGTTTTCGGACTGACGTCGATGCTATTTTCTGACTGTGGAAGAAGTTCGAACGGTCTAGCCAACGCTTGGGCTTGTTGAACCTTGGTATAATGATATGCCACTGCCTTTTCTTCCTTCTTGTCTCGTTCTGCTGGGGCTTTGGCCAGAGCCTTTTCGACAGTCTTTGATGGCTTCGGGTCCGGCTCTTGAAGGACAATGATTTTGGCATTTCCCTCTCCCCGTCGATTAACCCGCCCCAACCGCTGAACCATGCGTTCCCACGTGACCAAGTCGCAAGCCATGTGATCTGCGTTCAAATCGACGCCTACTTCGCCAGCTGACGTTGCAAAAACGAAGGTCGGTCGGTTTGGGGAGGATTTGGATCCAGCGAGAAATGAATGAGTCTTGAGCCACGAAGCGGCATCCTGCCGCTCGTGGACTCGGCGTCCGCCGACAAACAACTCGCAATCAACTTCCGTCTGTGGAATTCCTTCTTTCCTGTTTCCTTTTGCTATCTGTTCGGTGGCCTTTTTTGTGGCAATAGCATCTTCGCGTCGGTCGCAGTATACGATTACCTTCAAATTCTTCTTTCCACCGCCCGTCAGCGCCCAAGCTTCGCGTGCCAAGGAATCAGCCAGCGTGTCAGTATTATCCAATCTCCTGATCTGCAGACTTTTCGCGGCGGTGAGCCGCTGATGCGTTACAGTTTCAGGCTTGAAATCATCGTCCCCGAGAACGAACGCCGTCCGATTCCCTCTGCCGGTTGCTGAAAGCGTGAGGACCTTTGGTCGGGGAACTAGTTGAGTTCGTTCATTGATATCTGGGAATAGGTCCTCTGACAAGGAGATCGTCTCAAGCAACCTCTCAAAGGGCGGAACCAGGTGCGCTTCGTCTAGCACGATAAGGCTATCAACACCCATAAGCCCAGCGTGGTATGGACGCATTCTGCGAGAAATACCGTACCCCTCAAACAAAAGCCGGGACCCAACCATATCGACCGTGCCTAAAATGATCGCGGGCGAGGTAGGATCCTCCAGCCACTCTCGATTGTCCACGTACTGTCCGCGCAGGGTCGATATTGGCAGAGCGCTCGCAAGACCAAGAGCTTCTCTAACTCTCGACTCTCGTTCGACAAAATTGCGGAGACCGGACGCGACTTCAGTAGCTTGATCAACGACAGCTCGTCGGTCCACGATGTAGAAGAGTCGTCTCGGAAGCCGTGCCCCGGCTGCGCGAGCAACCAGCCAAATCGCCATCACAGCGGTCTTTCCAAGACCTGTCGGAATGTCGAGCGCCGCTGGTAGGTCGCCCTCAATGAACTTGTTCAGCAGCTGCATTTGCCATGGAAACGGCGACTCTCCGGGGCCAAGCATCAATGCTCGTGCAAGGCAATCAGAAGGTTCAATCATTGAAACACAGCTGTCGCTACTGGAAAGACTCGAAGTCATACTTCAAGATCTCCACACGCCAAGCGGCATTGATACCCGAATCGCTCGAACCCACTCGTGGTCTTGAAAACCGGGCCAAAATCTAACTCACTCATCAAAACATAGACGTCACCTCGTGTGACTGGGAGCTATCCATCTCCAGCCTGGAGACGAGAAGTTGAAATGGTCTGATGGAAATCCGATTCCGGGTGACGACGTACAACATACGGCAAACTGCGCGCGGAATAACATCAGAAACCGATTCACAGATAAAGAAAAAAGTCGACATTAGGTCGTCGCAAGCTCTGATTTGGCGTGCCGTCGGTGCTTTCTTGCCAGCCTCTAATCAAGGGAAAGCGAGACTTTGTTCCGGGGGTTACGCTTCTCTTTATTAGTAATTCTTTTGCTTCTTCCGGTTTCGGTTTCTCTCCATTTTCTTGCGACAGCCCACGAGGGATATGACATCGGCAGGGGCAGAGGGGGAGAAAAAAGTGAAAGGTGATTGGTGAGAGGCCTGCCATCCGCAAGCGTAACCTTTCGACAAGCTCGAGGCCGGGCGCGTCAAAGGCCGATCGGTGATTAGATTGGGGACTGGTGATAGGGAGACGGACACAGAGTCACATCCGGAGGAAAGTTGGAGTCGAACGAACCAGGGACAGGTGACCGCGTGATCCTGAAGACAGCCCAGGATTTCCGCTAGCACGCTCGATGGGAGGTTTTCCAAAATAGCGCGGCCCCAATGAAATCGCTTTGCACGCATGGCCTCATTGAGGCTAATGTTAAGCTGTAACGATTTTGGAAGAGATCGAAGAGAAAATTGCACGACTCTCTCGGCAAGAGCTTTTCGAGCTGGTTCGCGGGTTACGGGAGCGGCATAACGATGAATGGGATAAGCAGATCGAAGAAGACTTGGCCGTTGGGCGCTTGGATTTTCTGCTTCAAGAAGTCGATAAAGAGATCGCCGCAGGAAGAACCAAGCCGCTCGACGAAATCTGTAACGATTCCTAGGGGGGCGGATCAAGGGACGGGACACTAAGTCAATATAAATTTAAGAAACGACTTTCTTGCTACCAGCCAAAGGCATATCTGGCTAGACGCGCAGTTTCGGGCAAGGGGCGCTGTGTCGAGTACCGATCGACAATAACGAACGCTGATCGATCACACGCCATAGAGTCGGTCGCCTTTTTTCAGCAGTTCAAACCCGCGGACGCGGGGTGCAATTCGGATTAGCGCAGTACTCTAACACTCCAAATACTCCCGCCCGCATCGCTACGCGAAGCGTTGCGGGCGCGGCCATCACTCCGCGTAGCCGGATTCGAGGACGAGGACGACGACGAGTACGAAGGGCTTTGTGGCTCGACATTACGCCGGCTTCCGTCAAAAATCGATATAGCCACTCGCGCCATTATGAAACGCGTTAGCACCGGCTTTTTCCCACCGATTCCGGTCGATAACGATAAGTCGAGGCCAATGTATACACAATTGTACGATTGGTTTCGATCGGCCATAAATAGTGGACACCTACGCCCGGGACAACGGATTCCTTCCAGCCGGTCCCTTGCCTTGGAGCTCCAGGTTTCGCGCATTACGGTTTTGACCGCCTTTGACCAACTCCACGCCGAAGGCTATCTTGAGAGCTCTGTTGGCTCAGGCACGTACGTGGCCAGATCTATCCCGGACCAAGCGGGC
>Ga0073928_10008439_pt1 | contig 12933 bp, 12 predicted proteins | sample PaiPotPPA55metaG_FD_76969 | JGI IMG/M metagenome (GOLD analysis project Ga0073928, IMG submission 76969) | Iron sulfur acid spring bacterial and archeal communities from Banff, Canada, to study Microbial Dark Matter (Phase II) - Paint Pots PPA... ...
CCCGGTTTCCAGATCGGCAACGTCTTTGTGTTGCCCGGTGTGCCGAGCATCATGCAGGCGATCTTCGAGCAGCTGAAGTACCGGCTCGCCGGCGGCGACAAGCTCCTCTCCCGCAGCGTCAGCTGCCACTTGGCGGAGGGCACGCTGGCGAAGGATCTGGGCGAGTTGCAGGGACGCTATCCGGACGTCGAGATCGGGTCGTATCCGTATTTCCGGCGCAGCGATTTCGGCGTGACCCTGGTCTTGCGAGCCACCGACCGAGACCGCCTCGCCGAGGCGACAGAGGCGCTGAAGGCGCTGATCCGCGGCCTCGGCGGCGATCCGCAGGAAGGGCTGAGCGAGGATTGAGCGGCACGCGGACGTGGCGAAACGGTAGACGCAGCAGACTTAAAATCTGCTTCCCCAAGAGGGAGTGCGGGTTCGAGTCCCGCCGTCCGCACCAGCGCCCTCGCCGCTCACAGGCGCAGCCGTCGCGCCGGCGAGCGATCGGATGGCGTCATCTGCTACCGCGGCGCGACCTTTCAAAAAGCGATCCGTCAGATCACGGTAGTACGGCGCTCGAACGTCACTCTCAATCCACCCTTCGGCCGCAAGGTGACGCTACCGACCGGCTCGATCGGATAGCCGTCCGCCAGGCGGATACGGAAGCGCTGTGCGAGAACCGCGACCACGAGGAGTATCTGCGTCATGGCCAGAGCCGCCCCGACGCAAATCCGCGGGCCGATGGAGAACGGCAAATAGGCCAGGCGCGCCCGCGCTCCCGCGTTTTTCGGATTGAATCGTTCGGGATCGAAGAGATCTGGGGCCGGCCAGAGCCGCCGGTGACGGTGGACAATCCAGGGCGCGATGGCGATAAGCGATTTGCGCGGAACGCGATGGCCGCATACCACGTCGTCTTTTGCTGCCTGACGCAGCATGGCCGGGACGGGCGGATAGAGCCGCATCGTCTCGTCGATGACCTGACGGGTGTAGACGAATTTGGCCAGGTGGCCCGGGGTTGGCGAACCTCCCCGCAGCAACTCGTCGAGTTCGGCATGGAGCTTCGCCTCGACCGCAGGGTCGAGCGCGAGCAGATACCAGATCCAGACCAGGGCGCGGACGGTCGTATGGGCGCCTGCCGAGATGATGCTCACGGCCTCGTCGCGGATCTCATTCCTTGGCAGGAGATAAGTCTCATTCCGGTCGCGCGCGTGCGCCAGGCGCCACATCGCGTCCCGGCCGCCGGCGTAGCCGTCGTCACGTCGCGCATCGATCAACCCGTAGAGTACGCCGTCGTGTTTGGCGATGTTGCGCCGCACCTTACCCAGCGGCTTGGATCCCGTAAGCCACCGCGGCAACGCCAGGAAATCCATCGCGCGCGGCTTTGGCGGAAGATGTGCCAGGCCTTCGACCATCCCGACGGCATCGAGGTTCCCCCCGGTCAGCACGCGGTTGAACAGCAAGACCAGCAAGTGATTGAACTCGGCCTCCAGATCGAACGGCGCACCGGGAGTTTCGATCGAATCGGCAAGCCGCTCGGTCGCCCCGATCATCGCCGGCACATCGGGTGCAAGCGCCCGGTGGTCGAGCGCTGCGGCGGCGGCGCGGCGGTGCCGCCGCCACGTCTCGCCCTCGCTCGCGAACGTCCCGGTCCCCACCCCGGCGCCGAATAGGCGGCGGATGCGCGGCACCCGCGGGTAGTTGTCGAAATTGTCGAGCAGGACGTGCTTGATGCCGGCCGGATCGCTGATGACAAAGACGTGTTGACCGAAATAGCGACGCGCGACGAACAGTTCGTCGAACAATTCCTCGTCGCAAGCCGACAATGGGTTCGTGGATAGCGCCTTGAGAAGCGCAAGGGTCGAGAGCGGCCGTGCCGGGCGTGGCGGCATCGCTGGGATCGGCGCGTCATCAATAGCGATCGTCGGCAAGTTGGATAGCTCCCAAGCCGCTGGGGAAATGTTTTCGTTTAGTCGAGACCGCTTGTGCTGGAATACCAGCATGCCTGCCGGGGCGAGAGAGTTAAAGCCTAGCAGAAAGCTACTCCGCCGGGCAGCCGGATATGGTCTGGGTAAAGCGGGTCCAATCCTGACTTCTGCCGAAGAGGGAAATGCCGATGTAGCCTCGGAGGTTGAGGGTCCCATCGGACTGCAACCGCATCGTACCGTGGTAGCTGCCACCGGATTCCGGATCGTAAAGCGAACCGTCGCTCCACTGGTTCTGGCCGTCCGGTTGAAAGCCCCACATAACCATCAGACCGCAAAGCGGTCTGTTACGCAATCCCGGGTCCGGGTTACGGATATCGAGAGCTTGAGGATTGTGATCTGAAGGTTTCATCCGGAACCAGAGCAATCGGCCGCACAGGCTGCCGCCGCCGCATCGCAAAATCTCCACCACCGCGGTTTTGGGTTCGGTGAGCCATCGACCCTCAACCGGCTCTGGCCTGGCGTCAGCCATCAGAACGAGTGCGGCTCCAATCACTGCCTTCGATCGAATGCGCTTCCACATTCTGGGTGATCCCGAGACCGGATTACCGGCCTCCGGCTCTCCGATTCCCCTGCTGAACAATTGAGACCTCGCTCGTTCGACCAGATATAGGGCACGGCTTGGTCCGGTCCACTTGGTCAGGAACGCACCGCGGCCCGGTAGGAAGCCCGTTGCACACACATTCGCCTCGATTGGACGCCGGTTGCTCGCTTTTGGGGTCGGGGGGCCCTATGCTCGCAGCGTGCGGGTGTCTCGAGGAGGATGGGAATGAAGCCCGAAACGGTGGGCATGTCGTCGGCGCGACTGGCGCGGCTCGACGAAGTGATGAGGCGCCGTTATGTCGATGGCGGCTATTTGCCCGGCATGCTGACCTACGTCTATCGCAAGGGTCATCTCGTCCATACTGGCGTCTGCGGCGACATGGACATCGAGCGCGACAAGCCGATGCGCGAGGAGGCGATCTTCCGCATCTACTCGATGAGCAAGCCGATCACCGCGGTCGCCCTGATGATGCTCGCCGAAGAGGGCCTGATCGGCCTCGACGACGCCGTCCATACCCACATCCCGGCCTGGAAGGACCTCCGCGTATACGCCAGCGGCATGCCGTCGCTGCTGCCCGACGCATCGTCCAGCTTTATCACGACGCCCACCCTGCGGCCGATGAAGGTTCTCGACCTCGCGACCCACACGTCCGGTCTCACCTACGGCTTCATGATGCGGACCAGCGTCGACGCCGCTTATCGCAGGGCTAAGGTGACCGACCGTCAGACCCCTGGCGGGCTGCCGCAGATGATCGACCAGCTGGCGCAAATCCCGCTCGATTTTGCGCCCGGAGCAGCCTGGAACTATTCGGTCTCGATCGATGTGCTCGGGTACTTGGTCGAGAAGCTCTCCGGCATCGGCTTTGGCGAATTCTTGCGCACCCGGCTGTTCGAGCCGCTCGGCATGAACGACACCGGGTTCTATGTGCCATCGGACAAGGTCGAGCGGTTCACCTCCTGCTATCAGCCCGAGACCAGTGGCCGGGGGCTGAAGCTGCAGGACGACGCCCGGGAGAGCCCCTACGCCAAGCCGCCGATGTTGGAGTCGGGCGGCGGCGGCCTGGTGTCGACGGCGCACGATTACCTGCGCTTCTGCCGCATGATGCTGAACGGCGGCACCCTCGACGGGGTGCAGATCCTCAGCCCGAAGACGGTCGCGCTGTTTAGCCTGAACTACCTGCCCGACGGCAGGGAGATAGCCGACATGGCGCTGCCTGGGATGTTCAGCGAATCCAGCTATGCCGGGGTCGGCTTTTCGCTTGGCTGCGGCGTCAATGTCGATGTGGCCAAAACCCGCCTGCCCGGCTCGCTTGGCGAATATTTTTGGGGTGGCGCCGCCGCGACCGCCTTCTGGATCGACCCGAAGGAAGAACTGACGGTCGTGTTCATGACCCAGGTGATCGGCAGCGAGGCGCGTTTGACCTTGCGCCGCGACCTGCGCACGCTGGTCTACTCGGCGATGACGGAGTCGTTCGCGTAGCCTTGGATGCGCGGCGCTGTTCAATCGCGCGCTGTATCTATATCCCGAGATAGGCCGCCTGCACCTGCTTGTTGTTGGCCAATTCGGCACTGGTGCCGTGCATAATTACGGTGCCGCTTTCCAGTACGTAGGCGCGCTGCACCAGGCTCAGCGCACGGCTCACGTTCTGCTCGACCAGCAGGATCGCCGTGCCCATCGCATGGATCTCCCGGATTTTTTGAAAGGTGACGTCGGTTACGACCGGCGCCAGCCCCAGCGACGGCTCGTCCAACATCAGCAGACGCGGCTTCAGCATCAGACCGCGGCCGACCGCCAGCATCTGCTGCTCGCCGCCGCTCAGCGTGCCGGCGAGTTGCTTCCGACGCTCGGCCAGCACCGGGAAGATGCTGAAGACGAGGCCGAGCGTGCGGGCGCGCTCGATCTTGGCACTCGCGATGTAGGCGCCGATCTCGAGGTTTTCTTTGACCGTCAGTTCCGGGAACACCTGCCGCCCCTCCGGCACGTGGGCGATCCCCAGCGCGGTGATCTTGTACGGCGGCAACGAAGCGATGTTTTGCCCGCAGAAGGTGATCGTGCCCGATGTCAGCCGCACGAGGCCCGAAATAGCGCGCAGGGTCGTGCTCTTGCCGGCGCCGTTGGCGCCCAATAGGCCGACGGCCTCACCCTCTCCGACCGCGATGCCGACCTCGCTCACCGCCGGGATCGACCCGTACCCGGCGCTGACGCCGGACAGCGCTAGCACCGAGCCTCTCCAGGCGTTGCCGCATGCACGTAACCGGTCCCGAGATAGGCGCGAATCACCTCTTCGTTGGCGACGACCTCCTGCGGCTGGCCCTCGGCGATCTTCTGGCCGTGGTCGAGGACGACGATGTGGCGCGCCACGGCCATGATGGCGCGCATCACGTGCTCGACGATGACGATGGTCAGCCCGCGCTGCGACAGCCTTGCGACGAGCGCGACCGCCTGGTCGATTTCCGCCGGGTTCAGCCCGGCCATGACCTCGTCGAGGAGCAGCAGCCGAGGCTGCGTCGCCAGCGCGCGCGCCATCTCGAGCCGACGCTGGTCGATGGTGGTCAAGTCGCCTGCCGGCGTGTGCTGCTTGGCCGACAGCCCGACGAAGTCGATCGTTTCGCGGGCCCTCGCGCGAGCGATTTCGGGCTTCTTGTCGCGCAGGAATGCACCGGTCATCACGTTCGCCAGGACCGTCATCTTGCCGAATGGTCTGGCAACCTGGAACGTGCGCGCCAAGCCGTGCGCGCAGATGTCGTGCGGCCGCAGGCCCACCAGCTCGCGACCGAAGGCGAACACCGAGCCTGCGTCGGGTCGATGGTAACCGGTAATCAGGTTGAAGCTCGTCGTCTTGCCGGCGCCGTTTGGCCCGATCAGCGCGACGGTCTCCCTCTCGTTGACCGAAAAGCTGAGATCCTGAACGGCGCGCAATCCACCAAAGCGCTTGCTGAGGTTGCGAACAACGAGCGCCTCAGCCATCGAGGGGGGCTTCTCGGATGCGCGCCGGGCCGGCACGAACGACGCGGCCGTACGCCTCCGCCAGAACCCCGAGCAGTCCGGTCGGACGCCACAGGATCACGGCGACCAGGATCAGGCCGTAGACCGTCAACTGCACCCCGCCATGGCTGCCGCCGAGCCAGCTCTGCAGTAGAGCAGAGGTTGCTTCCAACAAGACGGTGCCGAGGACCGGACCCCACAAGGTTCCGATGCCGCCGACGATCGACACCAACGCCGCCTCCACCGAGACGTTGAAGCTGAACGCGGTATTGGGATCGATGAAGTAGATGTACTGAACGTAAAACGTTCCGGCCATCGCGGTCAGGAATGCGCTGATCAAATAGATGTGTCGCTTGACCCGCAGGGTGTTCACGCCGATCGCTTCGGCGGCGTCTTCGTCTTCGCCGACCGCGACCAGGTAGTATCCGATCCACGATCGCTCGATCCAGTAAGTAATGGCAAGCCCGATCGCCAGCATGGCGAGCGCGATGTAATAGTAGGCGGCCTTCGCATCGAACTGCATCATCAGCGGAGAGTTGCCGAGGTTGGGTAGGGTCGTGCCTTCGGCGCCCCACGCAAAATCGCGAAACTTGAGAAAGAGCAGCATCAACACTTGCGCCGTCGCGATGGTGGCGATCGCGAAGTACGGTCCGCGCAGCCGGAAGCACACCGCGCCGATCGGCAGGCTGGCCAGCATCGCCACGACCCCGCCGGCCAGGATCCCGATCCAGGGTGACACGCCGAAGCGGATCAAGAGGATCGTCGAGGTATAGGCGCCGAGCCCAAATAGGCGGCGTGACCCAACGACAGCTGCTTGGCGTAGCCGCCCATCAGGATCCAGGCGACGCCGATGAATGCGAACAGCAACACCCTGATGAAGATGTCGATGGCGAACGGATTCGGCACCACGAGGGGTAGCACGAGGGCAAAAACCGCGAGCCCGCCGAGCCAAAGGGCACCGGTGATGCGCGGCCTCTGCATCATCGCGTCCACCCGCCAAAGAGCCCGCTCGGCCGCACGGCGAGCGTCAGGAGCAGCATCAGGAACACGACGATCAACCCGGAATCGGCGCCGACGAACTGAATCCCCAGCGACTCTGCGACACCCATCATCAGGCTGGCGATCAGCGCGCCAGTGACGTTGCCCAGCGTTCCCAAGACGACGGCTACGAACGCCATCAGCACAAACACCTGGCCGACCATCGGATAGGCCGGGTAGAACGGCATCAGCAGCGAACCGGCGGCGCCGGCGAGCGCCAGCGCCACGCCGACCGCGACGCAAAACACGCGATCGGGATTGATGCCCATCAGCATCGCCACGTCGCGGTTTTGCGCCGCCGCGCGCATCGCCTTGCCGAGATCGGTCGCGTGCAGGAAGACCCAGAGGGCGACGCTCAGTCCCATCGCGACGACAAAGGCGATCAGTTTTGCCACCGCGACGTAGAGCGCGCCGATGTGGATCGCGGTTTCGGTGTACGGAGTTTGCACCGTCCGATAATTGGCCGTGAACAACAGCAGCGCCACGTTCACCAGCAGCAGGGAAACGGCAAAGGTCAGGAAGATCTGGGGCATGTCGCCGAGCGCCAGAACCCGGCGGATCAAAAATTGCTGCAACAGCACGCCGACAACGAACAGGACCGGCATCGAGACGACCAGCGACACCAGGGGATCGACCCCGAAGCGGGTCGCGAGGAAGAAGCTGATGTACATGCCGATCATCACAAACTCGCCCTGGGCGAAGTTGACGATCTTCACCACGCCGAAGATCAGCGTCACGCCGATGCTTACGAGCGCGTAGATCCCGCCGATCAGCAGGCCGTTCACGACGGCCTGTGCCACTGTCGCCAGCATCGGGCCCGCGCCCTTTAGGCCTTCAGCAACGAAGCGCGCGCGTCTTCCTTGGGAAATACAGTCGCCAGATCGGCGTGCTGCCACTGGACGCCGACCGGATGGGCGTGGATGTTCTTGCCGTCGGGGCCGAACTTCACCTTGCCGCCGGGACACATCGCGGCGTAACCCGACGAGACGTCGAGCGAGGCCAAGGCGTCGCGCACTTTTTGCGGATCGGTCGACGCCGCCCGCTCGAGCGCGTCGGCGATCATAAAGGTTTGCGCGACCAGACCGCCGGCATACTCGAAGAGAAACTCGCCGTACTGCTGCTTGTATGCGGCATTCACCTTTTCGGCGTTGGCATCGATGTCGTGGTTCCAGTGCGCCACGCCCAGCAGGCCTTCGGCGAGATTCCCCACATTCTGGTAAAAGTCGGGAATGACGAACCCCCCGGAGCCGCCGTTGATGGCGACCTCGAGGCCCACCTGCTTGATCGCACGAATGATCAGGATCAGGTCGTTCAAGTAGGAAACCGGAAACAACATGTTCGCGCCCGAGGCCTTGACCTTGTTGATCAGCGGACTGGCATCGGTCAGGCCGGCCGAGTACGGCTCGAACAAAACGATCTCCGCACCCTCGCCGGGCGCCTGTTCGCGCAGGCCATTGGAGGTCGCCGTGCCGAACGCGGTGTTCTCGAACACTACCGCCACCTTCGGCTTGTCGTTGACCAGCCTGGCAATGCGGAGTTGCGCCTGCGCGAACTGCGAAGCCCGCGCGAAAGGCGTAAAGGTATAGTTCCGGCTCTTGTTGAGCTGGTCGGTGCTCGAGCCGGTCAACAGCGGCACTTTCGCGCGTTCGGCCACTTCGCTCGCGATCAAGGTCAGGGCACTGGCAAAGCAGCCGTGGATCGCCGACAGCTTGTAGCCGGTGATCAAACGGTCGGTCTCCGTGCGGGTCACGGTCGTATCGCTCTGCACATCGGAGACGATCAGGTTCAGGTTGGCGCCGCCCAGTGATTTGATGCCGCCCGCATCGTTGACCATCTGGACCGCGAGCTTGGCGGCGTTGACGCAGCCTTGCCCGATTTGCGCGAAACTTCCGGTGACCGGGTAGAGCGCCCCGATGTTCACCGCTTCTGCCGCCCTGGCATTGCGCGAGAAGCCGAGACCGGCGAGCGCGGCGGCGGACAGTGCCGCGCCCGCGGATTGTGTCAGGAAATCTCTGCGACCGTGCCGCCTTGCCCGATTCCGGGACGCTTCCATCGACATCCTCCCCGACGGTGATTCGACTGATGTATACAACTTAATTTACGAGATTGTATACAATTCTGCTTTGCGTTATCAAGGCTCCTCTGCCGGGGTGCGGCAGGGGCATGACATGACCGTCAGCAGAGTAACCCGACAAAAGCGTATCGCACCGGAAGCGACCGCCGGGACGCATCGACCGGTGCACGAGCCGCTGTCGAGGGCGCAGATGCGGGAGCACGCGATGGCCAATGTCATCGCCACGAGCCTGGAAGAGGACATCGTCTTGGGCCGGCGCCACCCGCGCGAGCGCCTGATCGAGCAGGATCTCTGCAACCGCTTCAACACGCATCGCGGCGATGTGCGGCTCGCTCTGTTCGAACTCGAGAAGAAGGGGATCGTTCAGCGCATTCCGAATCGCGGCGCGATGGTGCGCGATCTGACGCCGAGGGAAGTGATGGAGATCTACGCCGTGCGCGAGGAAGTAGAGGTCATGGCCGCGCGCATTCTTCCCTTTCCCGTTGCCGAACGGGATCTTTCCGAGCTCGAAAATCTTCAGAAGAAGCACAGCAGTGCAATCGACAACGATGATATGCTCACCGTATTCTATGCCAACCTGCATTTCCACCAGGCTCTGTTCGGTCTTTGTGGAAATGCCTGCCTGATCGAGACGATCAAGCACCTCGAGCACCAGGTCTACGGCATTCGTTTCTATGCCAATGCTTTCCCCGAGGCGCTCGATCGGGCGCGGCGCGACCACGTCGAGATGATCAAGGCGTTGCGCGCCTCGCGCCGTGACGACCTGATGAAACTCACGCGCCAGCACCTAAAGCCGTCACCGCAGGCCTATATCCGGGCCTATGAACGCCGTTTCAGCAACGCTGGCCAGGGCAAGCGCGGACTCGCAGAGTCCTGAGCCAGAAGTTCGCGGCATTATTCGAGGCGAATTGTCATCGCGAGGAGCCCAAAGGGCGAAGAAGCAATTTCGCGCAGCCTCACCCCTGCGGCACGAGATTGCCTCGCTCGCAACGACCGAGCCGATTGATTTCGCCGCCTGGGAGGTTACGCTCACGCCCTCGCGGGCAAGCGCCGCCAGCCTTTTCCAACCACATTTACCGCGGCGTCTACGGAGATCCCGTTTCCCTCTCACCCGAGGAGGTTGTGATGCCCGAACCTGAACGCATCGATCGGCGCCGTGCCGCACTGATCGCCTACGACGTCTGTCGGCGCGCGCTCGCTCCGTCAGATGCCGCGCGCAGGGCCGCGATGCGTCCCGTGCTCGATGCCTGGGTGCAGGTGGTCGCGGCGGCGCGGGCGGCGAGTGTGCCGGTGATCTACACGACACCCGTCAGCCGCGGCGATGGCGCCGACGTCGTCATGCTGCCGACCGATCTTTCGGCCGAGACCGGCGTGCCGCCACTCACCAACGCTGTCGAGGGCACGGCAGAGGCCGGCTTCCCCGACGAGATCGCGCCGCGGCCCGAGGATTACGTCTTCCTCAAGCGCCGCCCGAGCGCCTTCTATGGGACGGGCGTCGCCGAGCTCCTGCACATGCTGCGCCGCGACACCATCATCATCGGCGGCGGCGCCACCAATCGCGGGGTCGAGACGAGCGTCCGCGAGGCCTTCAACCTCGACCTCGCTTCTATCGTCGTGCGCGAATGCTGCTGGAGCGGCGACGCGGCCGCCCACGCCTACAGCCTCGACAAGGCGATGAAGATGTACGCGCGCATCCGAAGCCTCGACCAGGTCGCGGCGATGCTGCGGCAATGAGGGGTCGCCACATGATTTCTACGCCGCAAGGCGCTGGCGCGCGGCATCGCGGATCATGGCGGCGCCCTTTTCGGCGATCATGATCGTCGGCGCGTTGGTGTTGGTCGAGGTGACCGCCGGCATGACCGAGGCGTCGATGACCCTCAGCCCCTCGATGCCGCGCACCCGCAACTCGTCATCGACGACCGCCATCGCGTCATGCCCCATCTTGCAGGTGCAGCTGGCGTGGAACACGGTCGAGCCGGTCTGCCGCGCGTAGTCCAGCAGTTCGTCGTCGCCCTGCACCGCGGCGCCCGGCAGCCGCTCGCCGACGATATAGCGGGCCAGCGCCGGCGCGTCGAACAGCCGGCGCACCAGCCGCAGGCCGCCGACCACGGCGCGGCGGTCGGTCTCCTGCGACAGATAGCGCGGGTTGATCGCCGGCGCGGCGCGCGGGTCGGGCGATTTCGCCTCGACATAGCCGGTCGACAAGGGCCGCATCTGCCAGATGCCGCCGCTCATGCCGGGGCTGTCGTCGAGCCGCCGCAGCGGCCCCGGCGCGAAGCTGCCATGCGCCAAGAGGCACTGCACATCGGGGGTCGCCGCCTCCTCCAAAACCTTGGCCGAAACCGCGACCAGCGAGGCGGCGTAGGTCAGCATGCCGGTGCCGGTAAAGAGATAGCGCAAGACCTCGCCGGCAAACCCGACGCCGCGCGACCTCTCGTTGAGGGTCGCGATGCCCTCGACACGGGCGGTCACGCGGGCGAGGAAATGGTCCTGCAGATTCTTGCCGACCCCGGGCAGCGCGTGGGTAACGGGCATGCCGATCCGGCCGAGATGGGCGGGGTCGCCGATCCCGGACAATTGCAGCAGGTGCGGCGAGCCGATCGCCCCGCCCGCCAAAATGACCTCGCGCGCCGCATCGGCCCTCTCGACTTGGCCGCCGCGCGAAAATTCGACGCCGATCGCGCGCTTGCCGTCGAGCACCACGCGGTGCACCAGCGCACCGGTGACGACCTGCAAATTCGGCCGCTTCATCGCCGGGCGCAGGTAGGTGCGCGCCGCGCTTTGCCGCCGCCGGCCGCGCCGCGTCTGCTGCACCCAGCCGATGCCGCCGCCGGCGCCCGGCGGCAGATGGTTGACGTCCTCGCGGTATTCGAGGCCGAGCTCGATGCCGGCTTCGATCATCGCCTGGCACAAGGCCGGTTTGTCGGCGGTATGGGAGGTCAGCAGCGGCCCCGCGGCGCCGTGAAAATCGTCCGCCCCGCCCTCCCAGCTTTCCGCCTTCTTGAAGAACGGCAGCACGCCGTCCCACGACCAGCCGCGATTGCCGAGCTGCCCCCAATGGTCGAAATCCTCGGGTTGGCCGCGCACATAAATCATGCCGTTGATCGAGCTGGAGCCGCCCAGCACCCGGCCGCGCGGATAAAGGATGGTGCGGCCGTTGACCCCCGGATCGGGCTCGGCGGTGAAGCCCCAGGTCAGGACCGGGTGGTCGAGTAATTTCATGTAGCCCGCGGGGATGTGGATCAGCGGATTGCGGTCGCGCGGGCCGGCCTCGATCAGCAACACCCGGGCGGCGGGGTCTTCGCTGAGGCGATTGGCGAGGACGCAGCCGGCCGAGCCGGCGCCGACGATGATGAAATCCGCCTGCATGGCGTTCTCCCTCACAGCTGACTTTGCAAGCAATTTGTCGGGCGGACAAATTCAGCGCAACGCCAATCGGCGCGTCACCCTCGATGCGAGCCCACAAAATGCGAGGAGGTTGTCGCGAAATTGCGTGTGGCTGTAGGCCCGGCGCGTCAGGCCGCGGCGCTGCAGGGCCGGGATCTGGGTGCCGTGAGCAGAACCTGGCGAGGGCTCGGCATTCGCCCAGGCTATCCGCCCGATCCGATTTTGCGCAAGGCGAGCCTTCGGGGAAATCAGAACCGGATCGCGACCTGCAATGCGAAAAAATCGGCGGCGAGGCTGGTGTTGCCGATCAGCGAGCCGGCGGTCGGGCTGACCGCATCGAGGGCGACCCGGTTGCCGAAAAGATGCTCGTAGGCGAAGTCGATGCCGATCGACGCCCCGAGGCTATAGCCGGCGCCGATGGCGATGCCGATGCGGTTCGTGTCGGGGAGCCGCGGGGTGCGGTGCGCGGCGTCGGGCACCGGCGTCTCGTCATAGGAGAGGCCCGCCCGCAGCAGCAGCGCCGAGTCGATGCGATAGGTCGCGCCGAGGGCGGCCGTCACGGTGTCGCGCCAGTTCTCGATTGTGAGCGCGGCCGGTTGGTTGGGGTTGGCAAACAGGATGCGGATCTCCCGGAAGCTGCTCCACTGTGTCCAAGTCAAGCTGGCGCGCAGGTCGAGCTGCGGCGCCAAGCGCTGTACCACTCCCAAATCGAGTTCGTCGGGATAGGCGAGGCGGCCGGAGACGTTGGTGTCGACGAAGGCGCCGGTCGCGGCGGCGACCAGATCGCCGAGCAGCGGGCGGGCAAACTTTGCCGAGCCGTTCAACCTTGCCGCCTGGTTATAAAAATAGCTGAGCCCGACTCGGGTCTCGGGCCATGGTTCGAACAACACCCCGCCATTGACGGCGAACGACCAGTCGCTCGCCTTGATCTTGATCCCGCC
>Ga0073928_10008440_pt1 | contig 12932 bp, 12 predicted proteins | sample PaiPotPPA55metaG_FD_76969 | JGI IMG/M metagenome (GOLD analysis project Ga0073928, IMG submission 76969) | Iron sulfur acid spring bacterial and archeal communities from Banff, Canada, to study Microbial Dark Matter (Phase II) - Paint Pots PPA... ...
GGAGCCGCCGGCGGAGTCGGAACTGCCGCAGTGCAGGTTGCGCGCGCGCTGGGCGCGCGCGTGATTGCGCTGACGAGCACCGCCGAGAAGGGCGATGTGGCGCGGCGCGCCGGCTGCGAGACCGTGATCGACACATCGGGTGATTGGGTAGCAGAACTCCGCGCCATCAACGGCGGCCGCGGCGTTGACGTGATCCTCGACCCAGTGGGTGGCGACCGCTTCGACCAAAGCCTTCGCTGCCTGGCGCCTGAAGGGCGCCTCCTTGTCGTCGGTTTCACCGAAGGCCGCATCCCCACGTTGCAGGTCAACCGGTTGCTGTTTCGCAACATCGAGGTGGTCGGCGCAGCTTGGGGTGCGTTTCTAGCCGTCGAGCCCGAGTTGTTTGCTTCCACGCAACTGGCGCTCAACGGGATGATCGAGACTGGTGCTGTTGCGCCAATCGTTGGCACCGCGTTCCCGCTGGAGAAGGCTGCCGATGCGCTGCGTCAGCTCGAGGAGCGCCGAGCCACCGGGAAGTTGGTGGTCACGGTCGGGCGCGCCGGGTAGCGCTCTGCATTCGCTCCGCCGCTCAGCGGCCGAGCGGAATAGGGACGGGTACCACAGATGCCCCCGGCGGTACAGCGAATGAGGCGGTACGGCCGTCCGAGTAAGTCCTGCGCCACGTGTGAGTCGAAGAATCGAAAACATCGACGGCGTGCAACGTTGCCCCATTAACGCTGAAGGCACAGTCCTCTCGCGCATCACCCCCACCCGTGCGCACCAGGTGGCAGACTCCGCTGACCGAGACTCCATTCAGGGTCGTGATAGCTGAGGCGCGGACCTGACGAGGGCTGTCGTCGACCACGACGAAGGCAACAGCTCCGGCATATACATGGACGCCCTCTTGCAGTTGGTGCTGCAACGGAAGCAGCGTGACCTCACCAACGTGGACACCGTGCCCGTCGGCATAGACGGGGAGAGACGGCGTGGCAACCGCCAGCCATACACCCGCCACACCCAGCATGAGACCGGCGACGCTGAGAATCCTCGCACGCTGGCGACGCCAGTTGCGGCTGAGCTTCGACTCATTGCGGTGTGCAGGCACCAAGCCGCCCAGAGGTACCGGAAGGTTCTGAGGGGTCCGGTCCAACCTGAGCCGAGGCGACCGCGTCTCAATCCGCGCGTTGGTTGAGCGCAGACTCACGGTCCAAGCGCGACGGTGCAGTCTTCCACGACACAGGGTTCCAGGCGAAGGGACATGGTGATACGCACCCGGCGTCGCGGAACGGGAAGCAAGCGCCCGTCGCGGGTCTCGCGCATGGACCGATCCTCGAACTCGAGCACGGCCTTCACGTTGTGTTCGATATCAAGGAGATCGCCGTCAACGCGGAGCTCGGCGTACGCACCAAAGTCAGGCCTCATCAATTCGCCACTGTCGCGAAATGGAGCGAGCGCGGAGTGAACACGCTCGCAGAGATCTGCTGCAACGACGCCACTGAAATCTGGAGGCTGCCCCGCCATGACCAGCCCGAGCCCGAACGTGAATTGTTCCACAGCGTCTTTGATGCGTTCCAAGCGCTGCTCCCGGAGTTCATCCTGACCCCGGTCATTGCTCGTTCTTCTCTGCGCGATCGACTGAAGAAGCTTCACGCGGTCAGCCTTGCGGGTGAGCGAGCGATCGCGGCCGTCAGCCGGCGATACGCCGCCTTCAGGCTCGGCGAAACATCCTGCGCGGGGATGCCCTCCATGACAGCGTACCGAACTCGCTCAGACTCATCCGGGAGCGGGACGACTGAGCAAACCCGCTGGGTTACAGCTTCCAGATACCGTTTGGTGAGCGGATGCTCTCTGTTGCGTCGGCTTCGCGGGACCAAGAATGCAACCACCGTTGGCGGCAGACCTTGCACGTCCAGATAGTCCAGCACGCCGTTGAACTCCTGTTTAGAGGACGCTGTCGGCAGCAACAAGGCGTCTGCCTGTTCGAGCCAGTACGCGGCTACCGAGGCCTCGGGACCGCCTGTCGGATCGGGAAGACGGTTGCTCATGTCGATTACCGAAAAGGTAAAGTGCGCGCGCAGATAAGCGGCAAAGCGCTCAATGTCGGTTCGTGAATACTCCGAGGTCTCACGCGCTTCGGGATAGCAGGCAAGCGCGGCGGTGGAAGCGTGCACGGGTGGTGGCGGATCATCACCATCGGTGAGGGCAACAACAACGTGGCGCACGGTCGCGGCCGTTTCCGGCAGGCTTAGATGTCCCCACGCATCAATAAGCCAGCCGACCGCATCCTGGACAAAATGACCGGGGTCGGTGAAGAGCCGCAAGAGTCCCTGCAGCACCGTCAGGAGGCCGCCAACAGCACGTGGCACCGCGGTTGCCGCACCAGCGGCGTTACCGATGAGTGAGCCGATGGATTGTATCCAGGTCTGCGGATTCCACCAGTCCGCGGCCATCATATGGAACCCGGGGTCGCCAGCCCACATCAAGGTCACGGATCTGTGAGGCGAGTCGCAACGTGTCGATCTCGACGCATATGCTCATCGTGATCGCCACCATTCTTCGGAAGGTTGAGCTCGCATTCCGCTCGCTCGAATGCCGCAGCCGGCTCGTCGCGTCTCGGCACGATTCGCTTATGGCGCTGCAGTGAAATCGTGCACAAATACGTATCCATTCAACTGACGCCGGAGATGGCCTTGACCAGCTGGATGACAAGGATCGCGCCGCCACCTTTGGTCACCATATCCACCAGGAAGGATCCACCACTTTCTCGGTGCTCCATCATTTTGTGGATTCCGCTGATCGCGACCGCTGCTGGAATCAGAAACTGCGCCGATGTGAGAATCGGACCGGCAACTTTGGTGAGCACAGCTCCGGATACGGGATCAACGTTCGGGTCGGTCGCGGCTATCAGCAGCCAGTGGATGACCCGACCGGCGAGATATACGACCATGTACTGCACTCCCCAACCATCCGCACGGAACCGAGATCACGGGCACCAGCAGCGTCAGGCTAACGAGACCATCAGGACCCGAGACGGACAATGGAGCGCAGCCGATCCCCCACGCGGCGGCAAGTCGCGCGATCAGCTCTGCGGACGGATCTCCCCGGCCGCACGCTCGAGATAGAGCGCCGCATCGGCACGTTCCAGCGCTGATTCGGCAGTGTCATCGCTCCCGACGCTGGCAAACCCGACGCTGAAGCTGTGTCCACCGCTGCGAGCGCGCACGCTGTCAAGAATATCGCTGACGGTACGTCGCGCTTGTTCCAGAGTCACATCCACCAGCGCGCAGACGAACTCGTCACCCCCGTAGCGGAACACGAGGTCATATGAACGCACCCGCTCGCGTATGGCGGACGCCACGTCGCGCAGTACCTGATCACCGGCGGCGTGCCCAGCGCTGTCGTTCACGTGTTTGAGACCGTCGACATCCATGAACGCGACCACGATGCCGCGCCCGCCCACCCGGTGAACGCGGGCAATCTCGCGCTGCAGCGCCGTCAAGCCGGTGCCGCGCCGCAGAATGCCGGTGAGATCGTCCACCGCCGCGGCCGAGGCTAGCCGCTCGCACTCAGCCACCAGCCCGCGTAGCCGTCGCATCGCGCTGCGCAGCGAGTCAGTGTCGACCGCGTCGAGTTGTGCGGCGTCGATACCGAGTTCCGTCGCCAGGACTGTACGTGCCACCGCCGGCGAGAGCGGCCGGTTGTGTCGCAGCGGTGACGACAGTGACCAGCCGACGAGGTCGCGGCTACCCGGTGGCTCTCCGGCGGATTGGGGAGCGGCGTCAGGCGGCTGAGATGGGGGACGTGATCGAGGACGTGATCTGGTCATGGCGACGGCGCATCAAGCGCCACGGCTCTGATGGTATGGCAAGTCGCCGCTCAGCGAATCCGTCCGTAGCTCGAGACGTCAGATACCGAGGTAGGCGCGCTTGACGTCGGCAGAGTTGAGCAGTTCGGTAGCCGGGCCGGAGAGAGCGACGTGCCCAACCTCCAGCACGTAGCCCCGCGAGGCAGCTTTCAGCGCCAACAATGCGTTTTGCTCGATCAGCAGGATGGTCGCGCCCTTCGCATTGAGCTCTCGGATAACCTCGAAGATCGAGTCGATGAGGATGGGAGCCAGACCCAGCGATGGCTCGTCGAGTAGCAGGATGGACGGGTCGCTCATCAGAGCGCGGCCGATCGCCACCATCTGCTGCTCGCCGCCGCTCAGGCTGCCGGCCAGTTGCGAGTTGCGCTCGTGCAGCCGGGGGAATAGCTGATACACGCGATCGAACGAATCGCGGATGCCCTGGCGATCGCGGCGCGCGTACGCGCCCATCTCCAGGTTCTCGCGCACAGTCATGCGGGGAAACAGACGGCGGCCTTCGGGTGCATGCGCCACGCCCATCCGTGCGATCCGCTCGGCACCCAGCGTCTGGATCTGTGCGCCGCGCAGACGCACCTCGCCCTTCGCAGGACGGATGAGCCCGCTGATGGTGCGCAGCGTCGTCGTCTTGCCCGCGCCGTTGCTGCCGATGAGCGCGACGATCTCGCCCTCGTTCACGTACAGGGAGACGCCGCTGAGCGCTCGCACCCTCCCGTAGAACACGTCGAGGTCGCGCAGCTCCAGCAGCGGAACGCCGCTCTGCGGCGCCGCCGTGCTGGCGGCTGGGGGTGCGACGACGTCTGTCATGCGGTATGCATGACCTTGCTGGCGCCAGTGCCGAGATACGCCTCGATGACCTGCGGGTTCTCACGCACCTGCGCCGGTGCGCCCTCGGCGATCTTCTCCCCATGGTCGAGCACCACGATGCGATCGCTGATTTCCATCACCACGCGCATGTCATGCTCGATCAAGAAGACGGTCAGCCCCTCATCGCGCAACTGCGCGATGAGCGCCATGAGCTCGTTCTTCTCCTGCGGGTTGAGCCCGGCGGCCGGTTCGTCGAGCAGGAGCAGGCGAGGGCGGGTAGCCAGTGCTCGGGCGATCTCCAGGCGGCGCTGCAGACCGTACGGCAGTTCGCGCGCGTACGACCCCGCGTAGCCGGCCAGGCCGAGCTGGTCGAGCAGGTCGAGCGCCCTTCGCTCGACTTCGCGCTCCTCGCGGCGCGAACGCGGCGTGGTGAACGCACCGTCCCACACGCGTTCCTTCATCCACCAGTGCGCTCCCACCATGACGTTGTCCACCGCGGTCATGTAGGAGAAGAGCCGGATGTTCTGGAAGGTCCGCGCGATTCCGAGCGTCGTGATGCGGTGGGGCGGCACACCGCTGATGCTGTGTCCGTCCAACCGGATCTCGCCGCGGGTGATCAGGAAGAGCCCGGTGACGCAGTTGAAGGCGGTGGTCTTGCCGGCGCCATTGGGCCCGATCATCGAGACGATCTCGCGCTCGTCGATGGAGAAGCTCACGTTGGCAACGGCCAACAGACCGCCGAATTGCTTGCTGACGTGGTCAAGCTCGAGCAGCGGCATTAGCTAAGCCCCTGCACCGCGGAGAGCGACTCGGACTCAATGCCCGACTCCAGTTCCACCTTGCGCGCCCGGCTCGGTAACAGCCCAGCCGGTCGAAACAGCATCATGAGGATGAGCGCGGCCCCATAAATGATGAAGGTGTATCGGGTGAAATCGATGCCGCTGATCGCAGGAACGTTGAAGTTGTGCCCGAACGTGGTCGACCACTGGTTGAGGTTCGGCAGTACCCAGAAGATGACGAACGTCAGCACGAACGCACCGAGCACCACGCCCGCGATGTTCCCGATGCCGCCGAGCACGATGATGCTCAGAACCGCGATAGAGACGGCAAAGCTGAAGTCGTCCGGCGACACGATGCTCACGATCGCGCCGTAGAAGGCGCCGGCAAGTCCGCTCACCGATGCGCCGATCGCGAATGCGAGCAGCTTGCTGGTTGTGGTGTTGATGCCGGTCGCCGCAGCAGCCACCTCATCCTCGCGCAGCGCCACCCAGGCGCGGCCGATCCGGGCACGCTGCATGTTGCGTAACAGGATCACAACGATGACCGACAGTGTGATGAGTGCCCAGAAAAACCACTGCGGGTTGGCCGAGAAATCAATTGGCCCAATCCTTGGCGTGTCAATTCCCGAGATGCCGTTGGGACCGCCGGTGAGACCTAAAGCATTGTTAGTGGCGAGGTCGGGGATGATCTCGCCGAATCCCAGCGTAACAATGGCAAGGTAGTCGCCTCGGAGGCGGAGCGTGGGGGCGCCGAGAATTGCGCCGAAGGTGGCGGCGATGGCGGCCCCGATGAAGATGAGCAGAAACAGGGAGATGTGCACGCCATGCACTGGAGACGCCAGTGAGGCGCACGCATAGCCGCCGATGGCGAAGAACGCCGCGTAGCCGAGATCGAGAAGGCCGGCGAATCCCACCACGACGTTGAGCCCCAAGCCAAGCAGCATGTAGACCGCAAGCGATTGCGTCGCCCAGAGAACGAAATCCGGCGCCTGGTGGAACATCAACGGTAGCAGCGCGCCAAGAGGCAATGCTGTGGCGGCGAACATGGCATTGGGGCGGCTCAGCACAAGCGGCTTCAGCCCATACACCACAGCTGCGAGCGCAAACGCATACATCTCGAGCCACACCGCCGAATTGGTGACCGGCGAATTGCCCAGGGTGCCGAAGAGCGGCTCCTCATTGGCCCACCGCACCAGAATCCATACGACGACCGTGAGGACGAGACCGACCACACCAGCGATGGCGCGCACGGCGTCGGAGCGGACACCCAGCGGGCGGTGACGCAGCCGCTGAACCGCCTCGACGATCGGCGAGAGCAGCACGATGAGCATGCAGACGCCGGTCACGTAGAGCAGGAATGTGCCGATCCCGGTGGGCGCTGAGCTGACGGCGTCCTGCGGGCTGAACCCGACGCCCTCGCTGAACGCGGTCACAAACCAGGGCAGCAGCCATCCAAGCAGGACGAGTGCCGCGGCCGTGACTGTGAGAATGGTGTAGACGCCGGTTGAACTGACGCGCTGGACGGGACGGAAGAGGCCGCGCAGCATTCTCAAGACCGAGTCGCGACTTCCACACCGAAGAGACCCACCGGACGAAAGGTGAGGATCAACACGAGCACCGCGAAGATCAGTGACTCGCTCCACTCACCGCCGGCAAGTGACCCCCCGAACACGTAGATCAAGCCGATGAGAAATCCGCCGACACCGGCGCCGACGATGTTGCCGATCCCGCCGAGGACTGCCGCGGTGAACGCGATAATCCCGACGTGGAACCCCAGATTCCACTTGAGATCGCCGTAGTTCACGCTGTAGATGATCGCGCCCGCGGCGGCGAGGGCCGAGCCGATGAAGAATGTTGTCGAGATGGTGCGATTGATGTTGATGCCACAGATGAGCGCCGCCTGACGGTCCTGCGCGGTCGACCGCATCGCTTTGCCGAGTCGCGTCCGGGTGACGAATGCGCCCAAGGCGAACATGAGCACCAGCGCCATGGTCACCACGAAGACGTCGGTCCAGCCCACCGAGACGGCGCCGAGCCTGAAGGCCTGGCCGGTTATCCAGCTCGCCTGGTGTGTGGCGACGTTGTCCGGTCCGAAGAAGAGGAGCATGAACCCCTCGATCAGGAACGACACTCCGATTGCGGTGATGAGCGGCGCGAGACGAGGCGCGTCGCGTAGGCGCCGGTACGCCACGCGTTCAATCAAAACGCCGGTGAACCCGGCTAGGACCATCGAGATCGGGAAGATAATGGCGAGCGCGAGCACGAGGCCGCCGCCGCTGCCTGTGGCGAGAGCGTTCAGTCCGAAGTGGTCGGCAATGAGGAAGGCATAGAAGCCCGACAGGGTGAACACGTCCCCGTGAGCGAAGTTGATAAGTTCGATGATGCCGTACACCATGGTGTAGCCGATGGCGATGAGCGCATATATGGCGCCGAGGGTGATCGCGTTGCGCATCTGCTGCCCCATGAGCGTCGGTCCACCTTGGTGCAACACGCCGATGATGGCCCCGAGGATCGCCAGAAGCAGCAGGGCGGCGAAGTTGTTCGACAGCAGCGAATACGCGGTGCGCAAGACGGATGCGGAGCGGCCGGCCAGCACGCTCTTCTGGCGGGACCGGGGCAGGAGTCCCTTCTGATCGACAAGGGCTCCAGGACGGCGAGGAGGACGAGGGGGCGCTGCAACACCGCTGGGGAATCGGCTCTCGCCTAATCCCCTCGTCTCCTGCGTCACTTCCAGATCCTCAACAGAAAACGGGGAGGACGCTCGTGCGCCCTCCCCGTTGGTTCAACGCTTCTCGGCGTCAGCTCTTGGCGCTGACGTTACCCGACGAGTCCACCTGGTACGCGCTCACGCCCACCCACTTAGCGCTCGTCACCTTGTAGAGGGTGAAGAAGGGATTGGTCGTGTCGCCGTTTTGGTCGAAGGCTGTGTGACCGATCGCGCCATCGTACGAGGTGTTGTGGAGCTGCGCGACCACCGCGTCACGGAACGCCATGGAACTGGACGGCGGCTGGTTACCGTTGTTGACGAGTACGGCCTTGATCGCTTGGATGAGGATGTTCATCGCGTCGTAGCCGAACGGGCTGTACGGCTCATTTGTGCCGTCGTTGTACGGAGCCGACTTGGAGGCGTAGGCCGACGCGAAAGCCGTATAGAACGCCTGAGCGCTCGACAGCTTGCTCGCGTCCGGCGCGCTCGTCGCTTGGCTGTTCTCAGCCTCGCTGGTGTTGGAACCTGAGTTCGCGTCGGTGATGAACTTCGTGTCCTGGCAACCGTCACCGCCCAGCAACGGGAGCGTAAGCCCCGCCTTGCCTTCGTCACGGCGCACCAGTCCACAGCCGTTCCCCGACGTGCCGCCGAAGAAGATCAGCTGCGCTCCGCTGCTCTGCACGTTGCTGATCTGGGTACTGAAGTCGGTCGTGCTGCCGGGCAGGCTGGCTTTGCCGACAACGGTGCCTCCGTCAGACGTGAAGTGCTGGCTGAACAGCGAGGCAAGGCCGGCGCCGTACGCCTCCTGGTCGTCAAACACGTACGCCTTGGTCAGGTTGAGCTGCTTGGTCGCGATGTAGGCGAGGATTTCGCCTTGTGTGATGTCAGTGCCGATGACCCGGAAGTAGGTGTGGGGTCCGTTGTACAGCGAGTCCGTCGTGATCCCGCACACGGTTTGGGGGACGGCCTGCGCGGTGAGGCACGGGTTGGTGTTCGCTGGGCTGATGAGGGCAAGGTGTGCCGCCGAGGCCTTGGGGATCTCCGCCTCTGCGACCGAGGAGTTGAACGGACCGACTACGCCAACGACGGACGAGTCCGACCCGAGCGCGATGATGTTGGCGGCGCCCTGAGCCGGGTCGTGACCATTCTTGGCCACGCTCGAGTCGTCCTTGCTGACGTAGTTCAGCGTGCAGCCGCCCAGTGTCTTGGCGGTGTTTGCCTGGTCGACCGCCAACTGAGCACCTTGCTGCGGGAACGGCCCGTCGGTCGAGTCGCCGCCGGTCAGCGGCAGGTCGGTGGCCACCGTGATGGTGCCGTGGCATCCCGCCAGGCCTGAACCACCGCTTGACCCCGCTGGGCCTGAACTGGTACCGCAGGCGCTGACCAAGCCGAGACCAGCGATTGCAGCGAAGGACAAGAGAGTAGCCGACCTGTGCATAGCGCCTCCATCGAGTGGGGACTGTTATTCGGGCCTCTGTGTACACGCCTGCAGGAAGGGTTGTCAATCAGCCGCCGGGGTGATTTCCGGTTTTGAAGTCAGGATTGGGCCTCTTTCGGAGTGCCCCCCACCGATTGTGGTAGAGGTGACAGCGTGATCCTGGCCGCCGTGGCGAGCGCCCTGAGCGTGGCTTTTGCCGCAGTCGTCGCGGCCCGCTACCTGCGCACCCGGCGGCCGGCGTTCGCCGTCTGGACCTTCGGCCTCCTCATCTTCGCCGCCGCGGCCGGCTTCCAGGCCGCCGGCGAGGCCCATGGATTCGGGGAGGTGACCTTTCGAGGCTTCTACCTCCTGGGAGGCGTCCTCGGCGTCATCTACCTCGCGCTGGGCACGATCTTCCTGCTGGCTCCGAGGCGCGTTGCCTGGGCGTGCGCCGCGATCCTGGGGGTCATCACGCTCGTGCTCGCGATCGACGCCGCGGTGATCCCGGTGGACGCGGCGCAGCTCGGGAACGCCCGGGGCGTCTTGGGTGACGCGATCCAGAAGGGGACATTGCTGTTCATCGGCGTGGTCTTCCTCAACATCGTCGGGACGGTGATTCTCGTGGGGGGCTCGTTGTGGTCGACCTACCGGTTTGTGCGAAGCCGGGCAGGCGTGGACAGGGTGGTGTGCAACCTCCTGCTCACCATTGGGGCGCTCGTGATCGCATTCGGTTTCTCGACGGCGAAGACGAAAACACTGGGCATCTCGTCCTTGGACGCGCTGGCGGTCTTTGAGGTGGTCGGCATCGCGATCATGTTTGCCGGATTCCTGAGTCTCGGCAGAATCGGACAGCAGTCAGCCCGGCCGGTGACGGCGCCCGCAGCGATGTCGCCGGAGACCGGGGCCCGACCGTGAGCCACGCGGTGAGCGCCGACGCCTCGGTGTGGCGCGAGCGCGATGCTGAACTCGTCTCGCCCGCGTACAGCCGGTATTCAGACCTGGTCGTGGAGAGTGCAGAGGGTGCCCATCTGCACACCGTCGACGGACGCGACATCCTCGATTTCGGAAGCGGCATAGGCGTCACCGGTCTGGGCCACCGCCACCCGGCCGTCGTGGCCGCCGTTCACGAACAGGTCGACCGCCTCTGGCACGTCTCGGTGACCGCGCTGCATCCGAAAATGATCGAGGCTGCGGCGGCACTGGTAAGCATCGCTCCGGAGGGGCTCGATCAGGTATTCCTGACCAACAGTGGCGCCGAGGCTGTCGAAGGCGCCATCAAGCTCGCTCGGCGCGCCACCGGCCGCTCCGAGATCATCGCGTTCACCGGCGCATTCCACGGCCGGACGTACGGGGCGCTGACGCTCACCGCCAGCCGAGCGAAGTACCGAGAAGGCGTCGGACCCCTTCTTCCCGGCGTGCACCACGTGCGTTTCCCGTACTGCTTCGTCTTCTGCAATCACGAACCGGGCCAGCGCTGCTCGATCGCCGAAGGCGAGGACATCGATCTTCTCTTTCGCACGGCGGTAGCGGCGGACACAGTTGCGGCCATCGTCGTCGAGCCCATCCAGGGTGAGGGCGGATTTGTGGTCCCGCCCGCGACATTTCTGCCCACGTTGCGAAGGCTCTGCGACGAGCACGGCATCTTGCTCGTGGCCGACGAGGTGCAGAGCGGGATGGCCCGGACGGGGCGAATGTTCGCGGTGGAGCACAGCGGGGTGGTTCCCGACATCATGTGCGTCGCCAAGGCTCTCGGAAATGGCCTGCCGGTTGCGGCGATCCTCGCCAAGCATGCGGTGATGCAAGCGTGGCATCCCGGTGAGCACGGCACGACCTACGGGGGCAACGCGGTCGCATGCGCCGCGTTGATCGCAGTGATCGACACCCTGCAGCGCGAGCGTCTCGTCGAACGTGCCGCGCGTCTCGGTGAGGATGTGCTGCGGCGCGCGCGCGGCTGGCAGGAGGTCGCGCCCGTGCTTGGTGACGTACGCGGGCGCGGGCTCATGGTCGGCCTTGAATTCGTGCGCAACGGGCGGCCCGCAGCCGACGCGGTTGCACGCATCCGCGCCGACGCGCTGCGCCGTGGCCTGCTCCTGCTCAGCTGCGGCACCACTGATAACGTGATCCGCATCATGCCGCCACTCACGATCCCCGAGGAGGAATTGCACGCCGGGCTCGACATCCTCGAAGCCGCGATCAACGATGAGGCGGCGCGATGACAGCAACCACGACGGCGATCCACGCAGGCAACCGCATCGGCGGCGAATCGGTTCCCGCGGTCGACGGGCGAACCTTTGAGTCCCGCAATCCGGCCCATTCGTCCGACGTGGTCGGCGTATTTCCGCGCAGCGGCCCGGTCGATGTCGACGCAGCCGCTCGTGCTGCACGGGCGGCGTTTGCGGGCTGGCGGTCGACGCCGTGGCCCCAGCGGGGAGCGATCATCCTGCGTGCGGCCGAGCTCATGGAGGAGCGCAAGGAAGAGCTGGCGCGTCTGATGACACGTGAGATGGGCAAGGTTCTCACCGAGGCACGCGGTGACGTGCAGGAAGCCATCGACATGGGCAAGTTCATAGCCGGCGAGGGACGGCGGGCGTTTGGCGAGACCGTTCCCAGTGAGCTGCGAAACAAGTGGGCGATGACAATGCGCCAACCCTTTGGTGTCGTCGGTTGCATCACACCGTGGAACTTCCCGATTGCGATCCCGTCCTGGAAGATCTTTCCCGCGATCATGGCGGGCAACACCGTCGTGTTCAAGCCGGCGGAAGACACGCCCCTATGCGCGCTCCGTTTCGTGGAAGCGCTCGAGGCTGCCGGGCTCCCCTCGGGGGTGGTGAATATCGTCTTCGGCTACGGCGAGGACGCGGGAGCCGCTGTGGTGGCGCACCCGGATGTGGCGGCCATCTATTTCACCGGAAGCGTCGACACCGGCCGCATCGTGTCCGAAACCTGCGGACGGCTGCTCAAGAAATGCTCACTCGAGCTGGGCGGGAAGAACGCGATTGTCGTGCTCGCCGACGCGGACGTCGAGCTTGCGGTCGACGGTGCGCTCTGGGGAGCATTCGGCACCGCCGGACAGCGCTGCACGGCATCGTCGCGACTCATTGTGGAGGCCGAGGTTCTCGACGCCTTCACGTCGCGGCTGCTGGACCGCGCATCGCGACTGCGGCTGGGGGACGGCACGGAGGAAGGCGTCGACGTCGGCCCGGTGATCAACGAGACGCAACTGAAACGGATCGATTCCTACACGAGCATCGGCCGCGACGAAGGCGCGACGCTCGCGCTGGGCGGCGAGATGGCTCGCGACGGTGTCCTGGCCGAGGGCTACTTCTACAAGCCGACTGTGTTCACCGGCGTCAAGCCGGGCATGCGAATCGCGCAGGAGGA
>Ga0073928_10008441_pt1 | contig 12931 bp, 7 predicted proteins | sample PaiPotPPA55metaG_FD_76969 | JGI IMG/M metagenome (GOLD analysis project Ga0073928, IMG submission 76969) | Iron sulfur acid spring bacterial and archeal communities from Banff, Canada, to study Microbial Dark Matter (Phase II) - Paint Pots PPA... ...
GCCGGCGTTGGGTTTGCCTGCGATCACGACGTTGAGGCCTTCGCGCAGCAATGCGCCTTGACGCGCGGCGACCGTAATCGACTCGAAGCCCGCGAAGACCGCGGCGAGGCGCTCGCGCAACGCATTGTCCGAGAGAAAATCGATTTCTTCGTCGGGAAAATCGATGGCCGCCTCGACATAGGCCCTTAAGCCCGTGATCCGCGACTTCAAATCGGCAATCCGGGCGGAGAACTCGCCTTGCAGCGAGCGCACCGCTGCACGGGCGGCGGCGGCGGTGCCGGCGTCGATCAAGTCGGCAATCGCTTCGGCTTGTGCGATGTCGATCTTGCCGTTCAGGAAGGCGCGTTCGCTGAACTCTCCGGGACGGGCCATGCGGCATCCGAGCTCGAGCAGGCGTTGCAACAACATATCGACGACGAGTGCGCCGCCATGGCCCTGTAGCTCCAGGACATGTTCGCCGGTGTAGGACCGGGGCGCCGGAAAGTACAGGGCGATGCCCTCATCCACGCTCCTGCCTTGCGCGTCGAGAAAACTCGAGAACTGGGCCTGCCGCGGGGCGGGCAGGCCCCCGAGAAGACCGGCTGCGATCTGCGGTACCAGAGGACCCGATACTCGAATGACTCCGATGGCGCCTCTCCCCAAGGCGCTGGCGATGGCGGCAATGGTGTCGGGCGAACCCACGGCCGCTTTACGACCGCGTCTTGCTGGCCTCGGCTTCGACCACTTGATTGACGCGCCACTGCTGCGCGATGGTCAACAGCGTATTGGTCAGCCAGTAAAGAACCAGGCCGCACGGGAACCACGCCATCATGCCCGTCATGACCAGCGGCATGAATTGCATGATTTTCGCCTGCATGGGATCAGGCGGCGCGGGATTCAGCTTGAACTGCGCATACATCGCGGCGCCCATCAGCAAGGGCAGCACGAAGTACGGGTCGCGCGAGGAAAGATCATTGATCCACAGCAGGAAGGGTGCCTGACGCATCTCCACGCTCTCGAGCAGCACCCGGTAGAAGGAGATGAAAAAGGGAATCTGGACCAGCATGGGCAGGCAACCGGCGAGGGGGTTGATTTTTTCCTTCTTGTACAGCTCCATCATGGCGCGACCGAGTTTTTCGCGATCGTCCTTGAAAGTTTCCTGGATCTGTTTCATGCGCGGAGCGACGGTGCGCATTTTTGCCATCGAGCGGCCGCTCGCCTGGCTCAAGGGATAGAACAGTAATTTGATCAGCGCCGTGACGATGATGATCGCCCAACCCCAGTTGCCGACGAGACCATGAACCCAGTCGAGCGTCGCGAACAGGGGCTGCGCGAGCACGGTCAAAATGCCGAAGTCCACGGTGCGCTCCAGGTGCGGGCCGGTCGCCGCCAACTGCGACTGCAACTTGGGGCCGACGAACAGTTTCTCGTGGAATTGCGTTTTGGCGCCGGCGGCGATGTCGGTCATCGGGCCCGTGGCGCTCAGCAGGTATTCCTTGTCGCGGACCTGCAACCGGTACAGGTAGGGCTGACCGGCCTGCGGCACGATCGCCGATACGAATTGATGCTGCAGGGAGGCAAGCCAACCATTGGCGATGGTTTCGGAGAATTTACTGTCGGTCTCGTTCTCGACGTTCAGGTCGTGGGATTTCGAGCCGTCATAGACGGCCGGTCCTTTGAAGGAATAGGTCTCGACGTCGAAATAGGAGCGCGATGCATGTTCCCAGTGACGCAAGATTTGCGAATACGACGCCAACTTGCGCGGCGCGGCGCCGGTGCTCTGCACATCGTAAATCAAGTCGATGGAATACAGGCCGCGCGTGAAAACGAAGGTCTTGGTCACGGTCAGTCCCTGACCATCGGTCCAAGTCAAAGGCACCCGCAGTTCCTTGGCGCCGGCGGAAAGCGTGAAGGTTTTCCCGCTCGCATTCCAGGTCGCCAGATGCGTCGGCGCGGCTTCGCCGTCGCCGCCGATGAGACCGGTCTGCAATAAGTACAGGGAGGCCGGAGGCTCGCGGCTCAAGAGCCGTACCGGAATGTTCGGCGTATCCTTGCGCAGCGGATATTGCTTAAGATCGGCTTGATCGAGCTCGCCGCCCTTCAAATTGATCACCACATCGAGTACATCAGTGGTGACATGCAGCGGCGGGGAGGGAGAATCGTCAGGCGCGGGCGCAACGCCTGCCGGCGGCGCCGCGAAGGGCTCGGTCGCGCCCGGCGCCGCGGCGGTGGGCGCCGTCGCAGGCGTGGCCGGAGGCGCCGCGCTGCTCGCGGCCTGCGGCACCGAGTCGCCGAGAGTAGCGGCACTGCCGGGAGCGCCGGAGGTGGATTGACCGGCCGTGTCGCGCTGACCAGAGGCCGGATAGTCATGCATCCACGCTTCGTAATTGAGATACAGCATGGCAGCGAGCGCGATCCAAAGGAGCATGCGGGTGTTAGGCATTGATCATTCTCTTGTCCGGCACAGGGTCGTAGCCGCCCTTGTTAAAGGGGTGACAGCGTAGGAGGCGGCACAGGCCAAGCCACGACCCTCGTAAGGCTCCGTATCGTTCGATCGCGGTATGCGTATAGCAGGAACAGCTGGGATAGAAGCGGCAACTGGCCCCAAGCCATGGGCTCAACAAGAGCTGGTACACACGGATGAGCCACAGCAATATTTGTCTTAGGTCTGGCATCGCTGCGTAATCGACTTCCAGTGCTTGTCGAGGCTCGCGCGCAAATCGCTCGAGTTGGCCTGACGCGCCGCTTCCCGCGCAGAGACGGTGACATCGACCGGCGGCAGTGAATATTGGTTCAAACGAAAGGACTCTCGTGTGAGGCGTTTGATGCGATTGCGTGCGACGGCGCTGCCGAAGGTTCGCGTCGCTATACTCAAACCCAATCGAGGATAGGTTTCATGATTGGCCAGAACCGATAAACTAAAAAATGCATCGGCAAATTTCGTGCCGCGCCGCTTTACTTCGCGAAATTCGGCCGGCTGGTGTAAACGCTTGCGCGGCTCGAAGGTCAGCCTCTTGATAAACTTGGGGGTCGTTAGAGTGCCTGATCCGAGCGTCAGGGGCAGAGCAGCTTGCGACCCTTGGCGCGGCGGCGGGCGAGCAATCGGCGACCGCTCTTCGTGGCCATGCGCGCGCGAAAACCGTGGGTACGGGCTCGATGCAGATTACTGGGATTGAAAGTACGTTTCATAGCGCAACTCAGGCAAAAACCGCGGGCCAAATCAATGAATTGGGAGATTTACGAAAGGCGGCAAGGGTACTGAGCGAGGATGGATGTGTCAATAGACGCATCAGCAAGTTGGAGCTAGACTCCCTGCCCTTTCGTTTGCTTTGCCCCGTTGCCTTGAATCTTTAGGAGAGCGCTCTTGCCGGAGTCGCTATGGAACCGCTGTCTGCGAGTGCTCGAGAGCGAACTCCCGGAGCAGCAGTTCAATACCTGGGTGCGGCCCCTTCAGGCAATCGAGCGAGACGGCCAACTCAAGCTCCTGGCGCCCAATCGCTATGTCATTGAGTGGCTGGGCCAGAACTCGCTGCCGAGGATCAAGGAACTCATTCGGGCATTCGCCGAGGATCCCGCCCCGGAGGTGGTGCTCGACGTGGGCACGCGGGCCGGTGCCTCGGCGCCCGTGGTTGCGGTCAACGGCGGCCACGCCGCGGCCAACGACTCGACGGCCAGAGCGCGGAGGCTAGCGCCCTCGGTGCTGGGCGGACCGATCAATTCGGGTTTCACATTTGACAGTTTCGTCGAGGGCAAGAGCAATCAGCTCGCCAAGGCGGCCGCGATTCAGGTCGCCGGCAATCCTGGACGAGCCTACAACCCGCTGTTCATTTATGGCGGCGTCGGCCTCGGCAAGACCCACCTCATGCATGCGGTCGCCAACAGAATCAAGGAAAATAATTCTGAAGCGCGGCTCGCCTACGTTCACAGCGAACGATTCGTGAGCGATATGGTGAAGTCCCTGCAGCACAACACCATCAACGACTTCAAGACGGCCTATCGTTCCTTGGATGCGCTGATGATTGACGATATTCAGTTTTTTGCGGGAAAGGAGCGCTCGCAGGAAGAGTTCTTCCACACCTTCAACGCACTGTTGGAAAGTCAGCAGCAGGTAATCTTGACCTGCGATCGGTACCCGAAGGAAGTCGATGGGCTCGAAGAGCGATTGAAGTCGAGGTTCGGCTGGGGTTTGACGGTGGCGATCGAGCCGCCGGAGCTCGAGACCTGTGTGGCGATTCTAATGAGCAAGGCCGCGATTTCGCAGGTCGATTTGCCGGAGGAGGTTGCGTTTTTCGTCGCCAAGCGCATTCGCTCCAACGTTCGCGAGCTCGAGGGTGCGCTGCGGAGAGTGGTGGCGACCTCGAATTTTACGGGGCGGCCCATCACCCTGGAGTTGGTCAAGGAAGCGTTGCGCGATCTCTTGGCGCTGCAAGAGAAGCTGGTGACGGTGGAAAATATTCAGAAGACGGTCGCGGAATACTACAAAATTAGAATTGCTGATTTGCTGTCGAAGCGTCGTAGTCGCTCCATCGCCCGGCCGCGCCAGGTCGCGATGGCGCTGGCGAAGGAACTGACGAATCACAGCCTGCCGGAGATCGGGGACGCTTTCGGCGGCCGAGATCATACGACGGTGCTGCATGCCTGCAGGCGGGTCAAGGAGTTGCGAGAGACGGAACGGCGAATCGGCGAGGACTATATGAACCTGTTGAGAACCCTCGCTGGATAGGGTAGGAGAAGCTGTGGATGAGGCTGTGGATAAAGATATCCACAGTTCGATGACAGCTTCCAAGCCCTCTGCCGACAGGAGTGCGGTGTAGTTTTTGCAAGAGTAAGGTATTGATTATTAATGTTTTTCTGGAGTTATACCCGGGAGGGGGGACTTCATTAATCATAGTAATAATCTCTTTTTAAGAATCTAAATCTAAGATTGGTTGGACGGGTGTGACCATGAAATTGACGGCTGAGCGCGAGAAATTGTTGAGCCCCTTACAGGCCGTAATCGGGGTCGTGGAAAGGCGCCAGACCATGCCGGTACTGGCCAATGTGCTGCTTGGCGTCCGCCAGGGACAGTTGTCGATTACGGCCACTGATCTGGAAGTGGAGCTCGTGGCGTCCACGGAGGTGGCGGTTCAAGAGGCTGGTGATATCACGGTTCCTGGCCGCAAATTCCTGGATATTTTGCGCGCCTTGCCCGAGAAGGTTTCGGTATCGCTGGCGGTCGAGGGGGAAAAGGTGGTGATCAAGGCGGGGCGCAGCCGCTTCAGCCTGTCGACTCTGCCGGCCACGGAATTTCCGGTCATCGAGGACATCAATTCGCAGCAAACGGTGCAGGTTCCACGCAAGGAGTTATTGCGCTTGCTGGAGAAGACGCATTTTTCCATGGCACAGCAGGACGTTCGCTACTACCTGAACGGAATGCTGCTCGAGATCGACGGCCAGCTCCTGCGAGCGGTGGCGACCGACGGTCATCGCCTTGCACTGTGCGAAACCGCGTTGGCGGCGAAGGCGAAGACCTCCCAGCAGGTGATCGTGCCGAGGAAAGGTGTTTTGGAACTGCAGAGGGTGCTCACCGAGGAGGGCGTCGCGGAGCTGGCGATTGGAACAAATCATGTTCGCGCCCAGATCGGAGAAGTTCGCTTCACTTCGAAGCTTATTGACGGTCGTTTCCCGGAATATTCTCGTGTTATCCCGGCTGCGCCGGCCAATGCCATTCGGGCGGATCGGGATATTCTGCGTCAGGCGCTACAGCGGACGGCGATTCTTTCCAATGAGAAGTACCGCGGGATTCGCGTCACCGTGAAGAAGAGCGTGGTGACGGTCCAGGCGCACAATCCGGAGCAAGAAGAAGCCGAGGAAGAGATCGAAGTCGGTTACGACGGCAGTGATCTTGAGGTCGGATTCAACGTGAATTATTTGCTCGACGCCCTGGCCGCCATCGATGGTCAAGAAGTTGAGCTCGGCCTGACCGACAGCAACAGCAGCTGTCTGATTCGGTCTCCCGGGAACGCTACGGCGCGCTATGTCGTCATGCCGATGAGGCTTTGAGGCGTGCCACTTCGCCGGGTGCAAGTAACGGACTTCCGCTGCTTGCAGTCGGCGGCACTGGATCTAGATCCTCGATTCACGCTGATCAGCGGACCTAACGCCTCGGGCAAGACCAGCTTGCTGGAGGCCATCTATGTGTTGGGTCGCGGTCGATCGTTTCGCACGCGGCGGCTGGAGCATTTGATCAGGCACGGCTCCGAGCAGTTTGTGGTGTTCGGCGAGATCGAGGCCGCGGATCGGCGGATCCCAGTGGGCGTGGAAGGGTCGGCGTCCGGCATTCGCGCTCGGATAGGTGGCGCGAAGGCCTCATCGTTGGCGGAATTGGCGGTGGCGTTACCGGTGCAGATCATCGATCCGGAGATTCACCGCTTAATCGAGGAAGGCCCCAGTCGTCGTCGTCGCTTTCTGGACTGGGGTGTGTTTCACGTGGAACCTACCTTCGTTGCCCATTGGCAGCGTTACCGTCAAGCGTTGAAGCAACGCAACGCCGCCCTCAAATCTGGACAGCCCCGTGCCGCGGTGGCCGCCTGGGAAGGCGATCTTCTGAGGTTCGGGGAGCTCCTGACAGACGCGAGAGCTCGATATGTGGCTCTGCTGCTGGAGCCCGCGGCAGTCATCGGACGCAATCTACTGGGTATGGATTTGCAGCTGAGCTACCGCCCGGGGTGGGCCAGGGATCAGAGCTTTGCCGAGTCGCTTCAACAAAGCAGGAACCATGATCAGGCGAGCGGTGCGACTCAGGTTGGGCCGCACCGGGCGGAGCTGAGCATTCGATTGAACGGGATGGGAGTGAAAGACCGAATATCCCGAGGGCAGCAAAAGCTGCTGGCGGCGGCACTGCTGATGGCTCAGTTGAAACTGTTTCCTGAGGGCTCACTGGCGCAACCGAGCCTTTTATTGGACGACCCCGCGGCGGAACTCGACGATGATCGGCTTAGCGGGCTGATTCGTGAAGTGTCGGGGCAATCGGTGCAGTTGATCGTCACGACACTGCATAACGAGTTCTCGGCCTTCGGGACGCCGGGGCGAAGATTTAGGGTCGGTGCGGGGCATGTCGAGGCCCTGTAATTGTTCCACGTGGAACTGGGCGGATTGAGGCGGATCGCTTCAGCCGGCGATCCCAAATGTCGACTTTCAGCCGCTTGCCACCGGTGACTACGGCGCGCAAGCATGACCGGCCCCTCGATCATCGTCGGGGGAATCGAAATCCCCTTCAGCGATCCCAGCTTTTCTGGCGGTCGTTGCGGTGCATGCTCTATTCGGGCTCCCCCGTACAGTCACCGGCATCACTGAGATGCTGAGCCCCAAACGCAGCGGTCGTCATCCTTAGGTTCGGTACGATTCATTACTGGTGTCTGGCGGCCGCACATCTGGGTCGCACGGCGCGCCGGAGGTGCTGGAGCAACTGGGCGAAGCTGCGGCTGGCGCCCGCCGCGATCGGGATACCGTTTATCGTTCGTGCGGTGCTGTGGCGCCCGTTGGCGCGAACCCCGCGACCGCGACTGTGATCGACTGTATGGGTCGTCCGTGCGCAGCTGGTCGCACTACACACTTATACGTCAACGAGCTCGCGATGAAAGCTTGTGTCTCGTCCGATGGCGTGATGTAACTGCATGATTCTACGAGCATTTTCGGACTCCGCAGACTCGTCATTATTGCCGGAGAATGTTAGACTGGGGGGTCATAAAACAGGATCCACCATGGCCGATACCGACGTCTACGATTCAAGCAAAATCAAAGTCTTACGAGGGCTCGACGCAGTCCGGAAGCGACCCGGGATGTACATCGGCGATACCGACGACGGCAGTGGCCTGCACCACATGGTATTCGAAGTGGTGGACAACGCCATCGATGAGGCGCTTGCCGGGCATTGTGATCGCGTGGTGGTCACCATTCATGCCGACGAATCAGTGACGGTGTCGGACAACGGCCGTGGCATCCCTGTGGATATCCACGCCGAAGAAGGCCGCTCGGCAGCCGAAGTCATCATGACGGTGCTGCACTCCGGCGGCAAGTTCGATGACACGTCGTATAAGGTCTCCGGCGGATTGCACGGCGTGGGAATCTCGGTCGTCAATGCGCTCTCGGATTATTTGGAATTGATCATCCGCCGCGACGGCAAGGTGCATCGCCAGGAGTATCGGCTGGGCGAGCCGCAGGCTCCGCTCGTGGCCATCGGCGATACCGATGAGAAGGGCACGACGCTGCGCTTCAAGCCCAGCTCGCAGATATTTACCCATATCTCATTCAACTACGACACGCTCGCGAAACGTTTGCGCGAACTGTCATTTCTGAACTCGGGCGTCCGCATCGAGTTGCACGACGAGCGCGACGAGAAGAGCGAGGTCTTTCAGCACGTAGGCGGCTTGAAAGCCTTCGTCACTCATCTGAATCGCAGCAAAACGCCGGTACACCCCACGGTCCTGTGGTTTCAAACCCGCGACGGCAATACCCAAGTCGAAGTCGCCATGCAATGGAATGACTCGTACCAGGAAAGCATGTATTGCTACACGAACAACATTCCGCAGAAAGACGGCGGCACGCATCTCGCCGGCTACCGCGCGGCGCTGACCCGCACGCTCAACAACTACATCGAGAAAGAACTCGCCGCCAAAAAAGAAAAAATTCAGACGACGGGCGATGACTCGCGCGAAGGGCTCACCGCGATTTTGTCGGTGAAGTTGCCGGACCCGAAGTTCTCTTCGCAGACCAAGGACAAATTGGTGTCATCGGAAGTCAAGGGCGTGGTCGAATCCGCGGTTGCGGGACGCTTGGAGGAATTCCTGCTGGAACACCCCCAAGAGGCGCGCGCCATCGTCAATAAAATTCTAGAGGCTGCTTACGCGCGCGAAGCCGCACGCAAGGCGCGCGAAATGACGCGGCGTAAGGGCGCGCTCGACATCGCCGGCCTTCCCGGCAAACTCGCCGATTGCCAGGAAAAGGACCCTGCGCTCTCAGAGATGTTCTTGGTGGAAGGTGATTCCGCCGGCGGCTCGGCCAAGCAGGGCCGCGACCGGCGCACTCAAGCCATCCTGCCGCTCAAGGGAAAAATTCTCAACGTGGAGAAAGCGCGCTTCGACAAGATGCTCGCCTCCGCCGAAGTCGGCACGCTCATCACCGCGTTGGGAACCGGCATCGGGCGCGACGATTTCAACGTCGACAAGCTGCGTTATCACCGCATCATTATAATGACTGATGCTGACGTCGATGGGAGCCACATACGAACCCTGTTGCTGACGTTCTTCTATCGCCAGATGCCCATCCTCATCGAGCGAGGACACATCTACATTGCCCAGCCGCCGCTTTACAAGGTGAAGAAGGGCAAGCAAGAAACGTACGTCAAGGACGATCTGGAATTGAATGCCGTGTTGCTCGGCACTGCCATCGACGGAGCGGCGTTGCACGTCACTGCCGAAGCGCCGCCCTTGTCGGGGTTGGGTCTCGAGTCTCTGGCCAGAAAGTACGTCGAAGTGCAAGCCATCGTGCGGCGCTGGGCGCGCCGCTACGATGAGCGCTTTCTCGAGCAGTTGCTGTACGTACCTCCGTTGAGTACGGAATCATTCGACCGCATCGATACGCTGCGCGATTGGTGCCGGAATTTGGAGCAGCGGCTCAACAACCTCGACGATGTGTCGCGGCGTTACCGCGTCACCGTCGAGACCATGTCCGCCGGCGGTCATCGCGTCAATCTGCAGCGCTTGGAGCATGGCCTTACCTCGGAGAAGCACATACCTCGGGAGTTTTTCGAGTCGGCGGAATATCTGCGCATCGCGGAGCTCGCGCAGACCCTGAGCGATTTGATGGGACCGGGCGCCTTCGTCCAGCGCGGCGACGACCGCCAGGACGTGGCCAGCTTCAAGGTCGCCATGAATTGGCTGTTCGAACAGGCCAAGAAGGGCCAGAGCATCCAGCGCTACAAGGGTCTGGGCGAGATGAACGCCAGCCAATTGTGGGACACGACCATCAACCCGGAAACTCGCCGGCTCATGCAAGTACGCATCGAGGACGTGGTGGCCGCAGACGACATCTTTACCACGCTGATGGGCGATGCCGTGGAACCGCGCCGCGAATTCATCGAGAAGAACGCGCTGCAGGTTTCGAATCTGGATGTGTAAGTCTGTCAATGATTGAGCGTCAGGTCGACATCACAACGACAGCCGGCCGGATGAGCACGTTTGTCTGCCATCCGGAGCGTCTCGGCCCTCACCCCGTCATTCTCTTTTTCATGGACGCGCCCGGTATTCGAGAGGAGCTTCGGGACATGGCGCGCCGATTGGCGACAGTGGGCTACTACGTCCTCCTCCCAAATCTCTACTACCGCTCGAACGTGGCAGAGCTCGGCCCATTCATCGGCGACGCCGGCGCCGCCGTACGCGAGAAGATGATGGGGCTCATGGCCGGTCTCACAATCTCGATGGTCATGGACGACACCGATGCGCTGATTGCCTTCGCAGACAGAGACGATGCGGCGTCCAGAAGCCCGATCGGGTGTGTCGGTTATTGCATGAGCGGCCAGTACGCCATCAACGCCGCGGCGCGCCATCCCGATCGAGTGGCCGCTGCCGCCTCGATCTATGGCACACGCCTGATTACCGACCGGCCCGACAGCCCGCATCTGGCGGCCCGGCGGGCCAAGGCCGAATTCTACATCGCCTGCGCCGAAATCGATCGCTACGCGCCGCTCGAGATGGTCGGATCACTGCGGCAGTCGCTGCGCGAAGGCGGAGTGAATGCCGAAGTCGAACTCTATCCCGGCGTCGAACATGGATTCGCGTTTCCTCAGCGCCCAGCCTACGACAAAGCCGCAGCCGAACGGCATTGGGAACGGCTTTTCGCCCTCTTTGCCGGCGCACTGCGAGCGAGCGTGCATCGGCCCGATTAGGGCGCATACTGACACCGCCACCCTGGGCGGCCTTACGAAGCATCAAATGGGCAATGAGAGAGATATTCCGGACGCCTTGCCATCGATACATGGCCTGACTCCACGAATGCGGGGTCGCAACCGCGTGCGCGCCGTTCCACAATTTCTTGGCATGGCCAAAAAACCACAAAAAAAATCATCGCGCATTTCCCTGGCGTCGAATTTGCGCGCAGCGCGATCGTTGTTTCGTTGGTCGCAGGAGGAACTCGGCCTTCAGTGCGGGCTGAAGAGAACCTACATCGGCGCGTTGGAGCGGCGGGAAGTCAATCCGGGCATTGATAACCTTGACAAATTGGCTCTTGGCGTCGGGGTGCTTGCCCATGTTTTGTTGCTCAGCCCGGAGCTCGCCTACGGCGAAATCTACATGGCCTTCTCATCGACGTCCGAGGCCGCACACTGAAGGCGGCTCCCTGTGGCTTGGGAGTGCCATGGAAACGTGGCACTCCGCCAGCTACAGGGGGTCGTCACGAGTTTGGAACTGGCTGAGCATTTGAACGTCGGCCGGCGATCTGCGCCGACAGGGGTCCGCGCCGCCGCCTAGCCTGGCGCGAAGCAACGGATACGCGGGGCCGCTCCGACGTCAATCTCCGAGGCTGCGCCCATGATCGCAATTCCACCCACTCTCGCCCGCAAAGTCCTGGACGCCGCCCCGGATGCGATGGTCATTATCGATGCCTTCGGCACCATCTGGTTTGCGAATCGCCGAGTTTCCGCTCTATTCGGCTACGAGCACGATGAAATCATCGGTGAGGACATCGAAATGCTGATGCCTGAGCGACTTCGGGGTCACCACGCGCCACACCGAGGGGACTTGGTCAGCACAGTGCGCATGCGCACCCTGGAGCCCGGGCTTGACCTCTATGGTCAGCGGCGCGACGGGACGGAGTTCGCCCTGGAGCTCAGCCTGAGCCCCATTGAGGATGTCGGCCAAACCCTCTTCGCGGCCACCATTCGCGACGTGACCGATCGCCGGCGAGTCGAGGCTGAGCTGGTCGTTGCGCGCGACGGAATAGAGGCCATGCGGGAACTCGCCGATCGAGCCAACCAAGGCAGGAAGCGCTACCTAGAAGCCGCCAATCACGATTTGCGCCAACCGCTGCAGACCCTCGTCCGTCTCAATGAGACGTTGCGCGGGCTTGTGACCGACCCCCGCGCCGTCGAAGTCCTGTCGCAACAGGGGCAAGCTATCGGCGTCATGTCAAGACTGCTCAACGACCTCCTCGACATCGGCAGGCTCGAGTCTGGAGCGGTGCGACCCGTGCCGATCGACTTCGCGGTGGCGGCTGTATTCGAAGAGCTGCGCGCAGAATTCACCAGTGTTGCAGCGAGTAAGGGACTTCAGCTGGAAATCGAACAGTGCGATGGACTGGTGCACGCCGATTTCGCGCTGGTGGAACAAATATTGAGGAACCTCGTCTCGAACGCCATCGAGTACACCCGCGAAGGGTATGTGCGCCTGCGTTCCCTGCGCTGGGGGGAATTCGTTCGAATCGAGGTGCTCGACACGGGAGCCGGCATTCCACGCGCTGAGCTGCCGTATATCTTTGATGAGTTCCACCAGGCCGATACTCCGGCCGGCAACGCGCACGCCGGCCATGGCTTGGGACTGACCGTCGTGCAGAGACTCGCCAAGTTGCTCAGACTCGAACTCGAAGTGCGCTCGGAGGTCGGGGGCGGTTCGGCGTTCTCGATCGTCTTGCCGGCGAGCAACGGTCCGGCCGTACCGGGCCAACCGGGGCCGACGGTATCGCCCATCTTCATACGTTAGGCGGCTGACACTGTGCCTTTCAAGGACTCGGCTGCACGCCGAACGACGTCGGAACGCTCGGTGCGTATGGCGTCCAGCCGCCTCTGTGCGGCGGCTACGATCTCAGGCCGGGCCCGCTCGGGTCGCCCGCAATCGAAAGGTGGTTCGGGCGCGTATTCGATCGCGAGCTGCACGGCCTGCGCATAGTCGACCCCGGCAATCGCGGCCACCACCGAGAGCGC
>Ga0073928_10008442_pt1 | contig 12930 bp, 13 predicted proteins | sample PaiPotPPA55metaG_FD_76969 | JGI IMG/M metagenome (GOLD analysis project Ga0073928, IMG submission 76969) | Iron sulfur acid spring bacterial and archeal communities from Banff, Canada, to study Microbial Dark Matter (Phase II) - Paint Pots PPA... ...
AGGGCCGCACGCATCGACATCGGGTTGGCGTTGTAGCAGTCATCGATCAGCGTTATCCCGTCGGACAGGGCCATGTGCTGGCCGCGGCCGGGCGACAGAGCGAGATTGACGCGACCCGCTGGGGTCACGCCGACTGCTGTGGCGGCCGCGACGGCGGCCAGGAGGTTGCGCCGCAAGTGCGCTTGGCTGAAGCTGACCTCGAGCGCGATCCTGCGGCCGTCCCTGAAAGCGATGGTGACCTCATCGTCTCGGGACTTGACGAGCGTCACGTCGCCTCCCTCGCCGAAGGTGATCGTCGTGACGTCGGCGCGAAGATGGGGGTCTAGCAGCGGCTCGTGTGCCGGGATGACGGTGGTGCCGCCGGGTTTGATGGCCGCGATGAGCTCGGCCTTGGCCGCTGCGATCGCTTCGAGGGTGTGCATCAGCTCGAGGTGGACGGGGCCGATGTTGACGATCACGGCGACGTCGGGTTGCGCGATTGCGGCGAGCTCGGCGATCTGACCCGCACCGCGCATCCCCATCTCGAGGATCAGGATCTCGGTGCCCGCGGGCGCGTTCAGGATCTCCAGCGGAAGGCCGATCTCGGTGTTGAAGTTCTGTCGTGAGGCGACCGTCCGCTTGTGAGGGCTGATCAGCGCGTTCAGGAGATCCTTGGTCGAGGTCTTGCCGCTCGAGCCGGTGACGCCGATGACGTTGGCGTCGAGGTGGTTTCGCCATGCGTGGGCGAGCTCCTGGAGGGCTTTCAGCGGGTCCTCCGCTGCGAGCAGGACGCCCGGCGGCGCGCACTTCGCAGCATCCGCATGCTCGGAGGATGTGAGTATGCCCCAGGCGCCCTGCGCCAGCGCCTGCGCAGCAAACACGCCCCCGTCCTGATTTGCCCCTTTCAGGCCGACGAACAGGGCCCCCGGACCGGCCTGGCGGGAGTCGATCACCGCTCGTTCGGGGCCTGCGCCATTTGGTGGCGGCGGGCTGATCAGCCGAGCGCCCGCAGCGCGGGCGACCTGCTCGGGCGTCCACCCTCTCATCGTGCAAGCGGGGCGCTGCGCAGCACCTCGCGCGCCACGGTGACGTCATCGAATGGGATCTTGTGGCCGTCTGCGAACTCCTGGCCCTGTTCGTGGCCCTTGCCGGCGATCACGACCACATCGTTTTGGTGCGCGGCTGCGATTGCCTCCGCGATCGCCTCACGCCGATCGGGGATCGCGGTAGCCGCGCTGCCCGCGCCTTGGAGGATCTCCTCGATGATCTTCCCGGGGTCCTCCGAGCGCGGGTTGTCCGAGGTCACGATCACCCGGTCGGCGAGTCGGGCCGCGATCTCGCCCATCAGCGGACGCTTGCCGCGGTCACGGTCGCCGCCGGCGCCGAACACGACATGAACGCGAGCGTCGGTCAGGCTTCTGGCGGCCTTGATGACGTTGTCAAGCGAGTCCGGCGTATGGGCGTAGTCGACGATCACCGCGAAGTCCTGGCCCTCGTCGACCGGCTCGAACCGGCCGGGGATCTGCTCCGCGGTCTCAATCGCGGTTTTGGCGGTCTCGATCGGGGCTCCGACCGCGCGCGCGGCGGCGACCGCGGCTAGCACGTTGTAGACGTTGAACAGGCCCCGGAGCGGCGAGCGGAACTCGAACTCGCCTTCGGGCGAGCGGAGGGTGAAACGGCTGCCCTCGAGACCGGTGTTCACCTCGTGGGCGGCGTACGTCGCGGCCCGCTCGATTGCGAACGTCACCGGTGCTTTGAGATCGGCAGCGAGCCGTCGGCCGTACATGTCATCGACGTTGATGACGGCCGCGCCCGGCTCGGCTGCGAACAGGCGGCGCTTGGCGGCGAAGTAGTCCTCCATCGTCTCGTGGAAGTCGAGGTGATCCTGAGTCAAGTTGGTGAAGACCGACGCGTCGAAGTGGATCGCATCGGCGCGGTGGAGCTCGAGCGCGTGCGAGGAGACCTCCATCGCCACAGCTTGGTCACCGGCGTCGAGCATCGTCCTGAACGTCCTTTGCAGGTCGATTGCCTCAGGGGTCGTGCGCACAACCTCGTGCTCGACCCCGCCGATGATTGATTTGACGGTGCCGAGCAGCCCGGTCTGGCGGCTGTCGGCTTGCAGAATTGTGCGGGTCAGAAACGCGGTCGTCGTCTTGCCGTTCGTGCCGGTTACGCCAACCGTTATGAGGGTTTTGGTTGGGTCTTCGTAGAACGCTGCGGCGGCGGGGGCCATCGCGGCCCTCACGCTGTTGACCCGGATCTCCGGGACACCCGTTTGCAAAGGGCGTTCGACGACGAGCGCCACAGCCCCTTTTGCGACCGCCTCCTGCGCGAACTCGTGGCCGTCGCGGGTGAAACCGGGGACGCAGAAGAACAGCGTGCCTGGGGTGACGGCGCGGGTGTCGTAGGCGAGGTTGGTGATCTCCAGATCGCGCGCGTCAGGCGGGGCGCCCGCGATCAGGCGGTTCAGTTGCATCGGCTGCGGAGGGTAAACCTGCCGTCGGCAGAGCTCCATCGAGAACAAGGGGCCGAAGCTCGCTCAGCCTCGACGAGGACGGATCACTGAAGGTCTGGATCGGGCGCCGCTAGCGGTCCGCTGCACCTGAGCTCGAGCTCGCAGCCCGCACGGATGTGCGAGGCCATCCGTTCATCCCTGTCCGAACCCCCTCGACCCACGGGCCATCTCACGCTGCTCGATCACGCGATCGACGAGCCCATAGGCCACCGCCTCCTCGCCGGTGAAATAGCGGTCGCGCTCCATGTCGGCGTGTACGCGCTCGACCGATTGCCCCGTGTGCTTTGCGTAGATCTCATCGACCCGGGCGCGGAGCGCGAGCACCTCGCGCGCATGGATTTCGATGTCGCTGGACGGACCCTCGAAACCACCGGAGGGCTGATGGATGAGGATCCTGCTGTTCGGGAGCGTCATCCGCTTACCGGCCGCCCCGCCGGCAAGTAGCAGCGATCCCATCGACATTGCGATCCCGTAGCAGATCGTCTGCACGTCCGGGCGAATGAACTGCATCGTGTCGTAGATCGCGAGCCCCGCGTAGATCGAACCGCCCGGCGAGTTGATGTAGAGATGGATGTCCTTGTCGGGGTCGTCGGACTCGAGGTGGACCAGCTGGGCGACGATCAGGTTCGCGGTCTCCTCGTCGACCGGGCCGCCCAGAAACACGACGCGGTCATTGAGCAGTCGAGAGTAGATGTCGAACGAGCGCTCGCCACGAGCGGTCTGCTCGACGACCATGGGAACGAGTGGCATACCGAATTCCTCTTCTTGAGCTGGTAAAGTGCAACCAATGGGTTGCACACAACCGTATCAAAAAGCGCAACCTTTCGGTTGCGTCTCCGTTGCTCGGGGAGGAGACCCACAATGACCGATCGGATCGAACGTGAGCTCGTCCTGGATGCCTCACCCGAGGATGTCTGGGACGCCGTGACGGGCGACGGGTGGCTCGCCGACGAGGTTGACCTGGAGCTCATCCCTGGCGGAGGAGCGAGCTTCCGCTCCGAGGACGACGAGAAGCAGGGCTGGGTCGAGGAGGCCCACGCACCCGAGCGCCTTGCATTCTGGTGGGGGTCCGACGGTGAGCCCGCCACCCGGGTCGAGCTGACGATCAGCTCCGAACAAGCCGGAACGCGTCTGCGCGTAATCGAGACGCGCCCGCTCGAGGTCCTCGATCTCGTCGGCATCCCGCTACCCGGCAGCGGCGGCGCCAGCTATGGACCCGCGCTCGTCGTGGCCTGAAGCGGTGCCGATCAGCTCTGATCCTGCCGGCGCGGTGTTCGGGGCACTCTCAGACCCGACTCGTCGCCAGCTCCTCTCGGCGATCGCCCAGCGTCCGGCCGCGACCGCAACCGAGCTCGCCGCCGAGCTCCCGATCTCACGCCAGGCCGTGCTGAAGCACCTGACCGCGCTTTCGGACGTGGGGCTGCTCGACCGGGAGCGCCGCGGACGTGAGGTGCGCTACCGCGTCACCCCTGAACCGCTGAGTGAGGCTGTTTCGTGGATGGCGGCTGTCGGCGGCCAGTGGGATGAGCGGCTCTCAGCGCTGGGGCGTCAGTTCGGCGAGATCCCCAAATAGGGGACGGCCCAGCCGACGATCTTCTGGAACGCCGGCGCCGCCACCGAGCCGCCGAAGATCGCGCCCTGGGGCTCGTCGACCATCACCGCGACCAACAGGCGCGGATGGCTGGCGGGAACGAAGCCGATGAACGACGCGATGTACGCGCTGCTCGAGTACTGACCCTGAACCACCACGTTCGCGGTGCCGGTCTTGCCGGCGAGGTCATACCCCTGGATCGCGGCGCCCGAGGCGGTACCGCCGTCCGCCAGGACCCCACGCAGCATGTCCCGCAGCTCCGCTGCCGTCGAGGAGGAGATGATCCGACGCCCTTCGGGAATCGGCGTGGGCTTGCCGCCGATCGCCTTGACGACGTGGGGCGGGCGCAGGATGCCGCCGTTGGCGATCGCCGAGTAGGCGGTGGCCATCTGGATCGGTGTGACCGACTCACCCTGGCCCAACGGCAGGTTGCCCATCGAGGAACCCGAGTACTGCGAGGCGTGCAGCACGATCCCCTGCTCCTCCCCGGGCAGGTCGACGCCGGTGGGTGCCCCGAAGCCAAAGCGATGCACCCAGTGATCGAAACGCTGAGGTCCGACCTTCATCCCGATCTCGTCGGCCCCAATGTTGCTCGAGACCTTCAGGATCTGGGCCACCGAGAGCGTCTCGTCGCCGTGCGGTTCCGCATCATGGATCGTGCGGTCAGCGACCTGCAGCTGAGAGGGGATCCCAAACTGGGTGTCCGGGGTGACCACTCCATCCTGGAGGGCGCCCGCGACCGTGATCGCCTTGAACGTCGACCCGGGCTCGTAGTTGAACCCGACCGCTCGATCCTCGTTTGCATATGACGGCGCTCCGGCCGGATCGTTGGCGTTTACGCGCGGCCAGTTGGCGAGCGCGAGAATTTCGCCATTGTTCGGATCCATCGCGATTGCGGTCGCGCCACGCGGTGAATACTGCGCGCCGACCCCTGCCAGAACCTGCTCCAACTCGTCCTGGAGCGCCGCGTCGATCGTCAGCTCAACCCTCTTGCCGGGCTGCGTCGCCCGCACATCGTCAATCGAGATCGCCTGCCCGATCGCATCGTTGACGATCTTCCGGGTGCCGTCGCGGCCCCGCAGCGCCGCGTCATACCGATACTCGACCCCGCTGAGACCGCGGTCGCCCCAGCCGACGCTTCCCAGCACCTGCGACGCCGCCCAGGAGCGCGGGTAGACGCGCGTGACCTGCGGGATCATCGTCAGCCCGTCGATCTGGAGCTTCGAGATCTCCGCAGCCCGATCCGCGGGAACGAGATGCGCCAGGTAGACGAAGCCGGTGCGCGGCTTGGTGAGCGAGGTCAGCAGCGTCGACTCGGGTTTCCGCAAGATCGGCGCGAGCTGCTGCGCCACTTGGGGAGCGTTCTTGATCAGGTGGGGGTCGGCGGCGACATCATCCGCCGCCTGGCTGATCGCGAGCTCGACCCCGTTTCGATCGGTGATCGAGCCACGCGGCGCCGGAATCGTCAGCGAGGTGACCTGTTGCGTCGCCGCGGCGTGGCGGAGTGATCCCGCCCGCACGGCGCCGAGGTAGGTCGCTCGCAACAGCGCGATACTTAGCAGCGAGACGAACGCGACGAACAGGATCCCTATGCGCCGGTCGACCACTGGCTCGCCCTAGGGAACGCCGGCGCCACCGGTCCCGGCGCCAGCTGCCGGCGCAGACGTCGCGGCCGGCGCCGCGTGCGTCGTGGACGCTGGCGTCGGGGTGGATGGCTGGGATGGCGTCCGCGTACCAGTGGTCGCCGTGGCCTGCGACGGGGACCCCACGGCTGCCTGCGCGGTGTTGATCGTTGTTGTCGAAGCTGGGGTGGACGCGGCGAGGGCCGAGCTGGGCGCCGCGGGCGTGGAGCTGATCGTGGGTGCGCCAGCCGTGGCGGTGGTCGAGGCGCTCGCCAACCCGGTCACAGCGCCATTCGAGGAGAGCAGCGACAGGAACGCCTGTGAGTTTGGCGCGTGAATGTTTGCGATCGCCTGCGGGGTGTTCGCGCCCGCACTCCTCGAAAGAAACCCGACCCCCGTGGGCGGCGCCATCACCATGCCCATGCCGGCGGCGAGTCCCTCGATCCGCTGGTCGTCAGCGAGCGACGCAACCGTGTCGCGCAGCTGCTCGTTGCGGCTCTGCAGCGCGGTTCCGCGCTCGATCGAGCGCCCGATGCTCGCACCGAGCTTGAGCACCTCGACTTGCATCGCGACGATCCCGGCGAGCATCACGCCGAGCAGCGGGATCCACACCCGCCCGCGAACGAGCCGGTCCAGCAGGGCCTGATCAGGAAGGCCTCGAACGAATGCCGCAGCCCGCTGCACGGGATGCATCCGCCCCGACAGCCGCGAAGCGGGCCGGGAGCGGGCCGGTGCGCGGCGCGGAAGCGGACCTGAAACACGACGGGGGGACTTCGGGGCGGGCCGCACACGAAGCCTTAGGGGGTGCGCCGACGATCTTTGCTTGGTCGTCGTCGCCGCTGCGGTGTTCCTCTTCACCCGTCCGGCAGGCGTCATGGCTGCGGGCGTCATGCGGTGGTGACCTCCAGCTTTCTGGCAGCGCGAAGGTGCGCTGACTTGGATCTGGGATTTGCCGCCACCTCGCCCGGCGTCGGGGCGACAGCGCGCCGTGTCAACAGCTCTGCCTCGGGCGTGCGTCCGCAAACGCACACCGGAATCTCAGGCGGGCACACACAACCGCGTGAGCGACCCGCCAGGAATTGTTTGACGCGGCGGTCCTCGAGCGAATGGAAAGAGATCGCGGCCAATCGCCCTCCTGGCGCAAGCACCTCCCACGCCAACGGAAGCGCACGATCGAGCTGGTCCAGCTCGTCGTTGACAGCGATCCGCAGCGCCTGGAACGTACGCCGAGCCGGATGTCCGCCGGCGAACCGGGCCGGAGTCGGCACCGCCGCTTTGATCGCGTCGACCAGCTGGCCGGTCGAGCTCAGCTCGCCGCGCCGTGTGGCACGAGCGATTGCACGTGCAATCTGGACCGCATAACGCTCCTCGCCGTACTCGCGTAGCAGCCGTGCGAGCCGCCGTTCGTCCCAGCCGTTCACGACCTCATGCGCTGTCAGCGACTGGTCTGGGTCCATCCGCATATCGAGCGGCGCGTCGTACGAATAAGAGAAGCCGCGCGCGAACGTGTCCACCTGCATCGAGGACATCCCGAGATCCATGTAGATCAGCTGCGGCCGCACTCCGTCCTCGCGCAGTTGCTCGAGCCCGGCGGCGAAGTCGGCGCGGATGAACCGAGCCTGGCTCTCGAACTCAGGTGCCAGCTCGGTGAAGCGTTCCTCGGCGAACGGATCCCGATCGATGCAGATCAGCGCGCCGGCAGAGCCGATCCGATCGGCCATCAGGCGTGCGTGTCCGCCGGCCCCAAAAGTGCAGTCCACGACCACGTCATCCAGGTGCGGATCCAGCAGCTCGATCAGCTCGCCGGCAAGCACCGGGGTGTGCGTGTGGGTCATGTCAAGTAGTGTTGCCAAGACTCGCCGCAATGTCGGGGACTCGAGTGAGTACTTCCTCGCTGTAGGTGCCGTAGCGAGCGCGGTCGAACACCTCGACACACTCGCCTGCCCCAACCAGCACGAGGTCCTTGTCCAGCCCGGCGTAATCCAGCAGCGTCGGTGGGATCATCACGCGGTTGGCGGAGTCGAGCTCGGTCTCCTGAGAGCTGCCGAAGAAGAAAAGCTTTAGCTCCCTGGCCTGAGGCGAGAGGGGGTTCATTCCGTGAAGCGCCGCTTGGGTATGGGCCTGGTAGGCGTCGGGGATCCAAAGCGCGATCGATCGGGGAGCCCCAGGAGCCGTCTCCAGCGAGGCCGCGAGAACGACGCCATCCGCGAGTGCGGCGCGGAACTTCGAGGGGACCGTTAGCCGGTGCTTTGCGTCGAGCGCGTGTTCGAACGTTCCGCGGAAGTTCAAGGATTCTCATTCGCCTGACCGAATTTCAAACCCGGGTGGCTGGGTGGGAGGAGCCCTGCCACCCGGGTTCTGCATGCGGCCGCCACTGTAACCCACTTTCTCCCACATTGCAACTCAAATCGCATACGGACTCCCACTGGCTCGCCTCTGGGGCCCGGATCGGCACGAATGGGCCGTCGTTGCTGGGATCGCCGCACATCGCCCGCGGGCGTGGTTGCATGCATGAACTCGTGCAACCCGCCAGCCTGGGCGACGGATTGCAATCGGCGCGCTTTTCCGTCGGGAGCTGGTGCTAGTCGGTCTGCGCCGACGGCTGGTCCCGCGCCGACGCAGGCAGCTCGAGCACCAGCCGGGCCCCCGACTCCGACGGCGCCGCCGCCAGACGACCTCCGTGTTCCCTTGCGACGGCCGCCGCAATGGCCAGACCCCGTCCTCGCAAGCCCCGCCGGCCTGCCGGCCGGGCGAGGTCGGCCACGGGAGCGGGCAGCCCCGGTCCCTCGTCCCTGACCTCGATCCGGATCGATCCGGCTTCCACCCTTCCCCCGACGCGGACCCTCCCTCCCCCGTGCTCGATCGCGTTCGCGACCAGGTTGCCGGTCGCCTGCGCGAGCCGGAGGCGCTCGCCCCACACCGTCGCCTCGCCGCCGTCCCACGAAAGCCCCAGACTGACCTTGCGCTCAAGCGCCGCGGCTCGCCACGCCTCGAGCGAGTCCACGAGCAGCTCGCCCACGCCGACGTGCTCGTAATCCGGCTCCGGTTCGGAGCCATCAAGGCATGCGGCGAGATCTCCGAGCGCGAGCGTCGCCCGTCCCAGCTCGAGATCGATCGCGCGCAGCTTTGCCGTCGACAACCCGCCACGACGCATCCCGAGCTGGATGCCCAGCCGCGCTGCGGTCAGCGGGCCACGCAGTTCATGGCAAGCGTGCATCACGGCCTCGATCTGCGCCACTACTCGATGCCTCCGTCTATCAATCTGTAGCCGACGCCCCATACGTTGACGACGAGCCCCGTGCGACGACCGCCATTCAGCTTGTTGCGCAGCCTGCAGGCGTGCGAGTCCAAGGTCCGCGTCTGACACATCGCCTGGAAGCCCCAGACGCCGCGAAGCAGCTCCTCGCGCGTGAACACACGCGCCGGATCGCTCGCGAGCGCCCGCAGCAGCGCGAACTCCTTCTTCGATAGCCGTACCGGCTCGCCGTCAACCCAAACCCGGCGGGCGATTGGATCGAGCTCCAGAGGCCCGATCCGCATCCTCCGCGACGACCCCGGGCGCCGGCGGCTCCGGCGCAGCAGCGCACCGATGCGGGCATGGAGCTCGGGATAGGAGAAGGGCTTCAGCACATAGTCGTCGCACCCCCGCTGGAAGCCGCGCAGAATGTCGAGCTCCGCTGCACGGCCGGACAGCACCAGCATCGGCAGCTCAGGATCGACGCGAGCCGCCGTTCGGTCGGATTCGCGCACGCGGCGGATGAGCTCGAGGCCGTCCTGATCGGGCAGTCCCAGGTCGATGATCGCCAGGTCGGGGAACTTGGCCTCGATCAGCTGCTGTGCGTCGCCCGCGCACTCCGATTCGATGATCTCGTAGCCGTCGACGACCAGGTTGTCCGCCAAGAACCTGCGGGTGGCCGGATGGTCCTCGACGATCAGGATCGTGTCAGCCGCCTCCATGTTGGCTTAGAGGCTCTGGCGGGAACTTTTCTCCCCCCTCGCGGTGCTGCGAGACGGCCAGACGGTGCAACATCGCGTTCAGTCGCTGCGGCGAGGAAGGAATCCCAAATATGATCCCGACGCGGCAATGTACAGACGCGGGAACTACAGCTCCGGCGACGATTTCGTGCTCGAATACGGGGAACTGCGCTTCACCTTCAACGAGCGCGATTTTCGCGAGCGCTGTGAGCAGGCGGCGCGCAAGGTCGGCTTCATCGGCCGCGCCGTCGAGGAAGACGAGGCCGAGGATCTGATCAATCTGGTCGTCAACGGTGAGGTCACCGATCCGGCATCCGCGCTTGGCGAGCACGTCAACGACTGCTGGCCCGAGCTGGTGGGGCCCTCGGAGCGCTCGCTCGTGCACTGGTTGCGGCGACTCATCTTCCGCAGCGCCTGGCTTGACCAGCGCGTCAAGGAAGGCGAGCTCGACGTGTGCTTCGACGAGGACGCGCACGCGTTCATCTACATCCAGCCCGACCGCGGCGGTGAGCCGATCGAGCTCGCGCCCGAGCCGAGCTGGAACCGCGTGGCCTACCGGCGCTAGCCCGCTTGGCTTAGCGTCGGAGGCCGGGAATAACGTAACGCTCGTCGGTGCTCGGTGATCGAGCGTGACGAAGCACGCCACCCACGGTCGTTTCGTCACGCTCGCTGTCCGCCGCGAGTCGAGCGTGACGCTGTCGCGGCCACGGACTGACCCGTCACGAGCCGGTTGGTGCCGCCCAGACCCCCCGCCGCCCAGGCCCACTCCGACGCGCCCCCCCTCGCCCGCGACCCCCGCGACCCGCGACCCCCGCGACCCCCGCGACCCCGCGACCCCCCCACCGACCCGCGGCCGGCCTACCCCCCGGACCCGATGATCGCTGAGATCTGCTGGTTCGCGGGCGCCGGATTGTCGAGCAGCAGCCGCGGCACCGTCACCAGCTTGTAGCCGCGCTCGCGCAGGCCCGCGAGCACCCGAGGCAGCGCCGCGACCGTCTCCGAGCGGTCGCCGCCGGCGTCGTGCATCAGGATGATCGCTCCCGGTCGCGCGCCGGCCAGCGCAGAGTGAACAATCGCCGAGACCCCCGGGCGGCGGTAATCGGCGGTGTCGACCGTCCAAAGGACCATCAGCATCCGGTAGCGACGCAGCAGCGTGAGCGTCGCCGCGTTCCACAGCCCGTAGGGGGGCCGGAACATGCGCGGAAATGGCGCCCCGTACTCGCCGATTTTCGACGTCTGCTCCAGCAACTCGGCTTGCTGGCTCACCTTTGACAGCCGTGCCATCGGGGCGTGCGTCTCGGTGTGGTCGCCGATCGGGTAGCCATCGCTGACGATCTGCGTGGTGGAGGCGTGGAAGTACTGCTCCAGCACCCCCACCTCGAAGAACGTGGCCGGCACGTTCCAGTGCTGCAGGATCGACAGGATTCGAGGCGTGTACGGACCCGGGCCGTCGTCGAACGTCAGCGCGATCTCGCGATGCTCCGCGCCCGCGATCCGCACATATGGCGTGTACCCCAGCGTCCGGGTGATCGCGGCGCCCTCGAGCGTCTGCTCGTCGGCTAACAGCGATCCGGAACCGCTGCCTGCGAGCGTCGCGATCCGGCCAAGGAAGCCCTGCCCTGCTGCGGCCGCATGGCGCGCTCCGCCAGAGCCGCCCGCCCCCACCCCGATCCCCAAAGCGAACGCGAACAGCGCCACGCTCGCAAGCGCCAGTGCCCGCCGGCGGCGGTGATGCGGCTCGTCGCTTCGGCGCAGCCACACCCGCACCTGGCCCTCCGCCGAGGGCCCGCGAGGCTCATTGGGAAGTGCCGCGGCTCCGTCGTCCATCTCGATCTAGCCCCAAGTCCATGATGCCGAGTCGTGCGACCGTCCGCAGTCCGGTTACCCTCCCGAAGCCATGTACGCGCCGGTCTGGGTCGTCATCCCGACATACAACGAGGCGGCCAACATTGAAGGGATCGTGCGCGCCGCCGCCGATGAGCTCCACCAGCTCGCGGAATACCGGATCCTCGTGGTCGACGACGGATCTCCGGACGGCACCGGAGAGATCGCCGACGCCCTCGCCCGGGAGCTCGACACGGTCGAGGTGTTGCATCGCAGCGCGAAGTCAGGGCTCGGACATGCGTACCTCGCCGGGTTCGCGAGCGCGCTCGCCGGCGGTGCCGAGCTCGTGATCGAGATGGACGCTGACTTCTCCCACGACCCTAAGTACCTGAAGGACCTGCTCGCTGCGGCCAAGGAGGCCGACCTCGTGCTCGGCTCCCGGTACGTGCCGGGCGGCGGGGTCCGCGACTGGGGGCTCCTGCGGCGCGTCGTCAGCCGCGGCGGGGGGGCCTACGCCCGGCTGATCCTCCGCGTCGACATCCACGATCTCACCGGGGGCTTCAAGTGCATCCACCGCGAGGTGCTGGAGGCAATCGACCTCGACAGCGTCCGGGCCGAGGGCTATGTCTTCCAGATCGAGGTCACATACAGAGCGCTGCTCGCCGGCTTCAAGGTCGAGGAAGTGCCGATCGTCTTCTCCGACCGCACCGCCGGCGCGAGCAAGATGTCGGCGCGGATCGCGATCGAGGCAATGTTGAAGGTCCCACGCCTGCGCCGGACCGCGCGCAGCGCGGTTGCGCGGGGCGCGAGGAATCGCGCGCCCGTAGGCGCGCGATGAGCGCCGACCCGAACCTAATCAAATCGCAACCTTCCCCAAACCGCAGCCGACCGGCGGCGAGGCATTCTCAATAACGATGAGCGTCCACGGACCGCTGGGCGCCACGCCTCCGAGCGGTGCCTTCGAGCTCAGAACGCCGGCGCTGAACGCGCGTGGGCTGTCGTCGCGCGCACGCTTCGGCCTGCTCGGGCTCTCCGGGTTGCTCTTGACCGGGTTCGTCATCTCGATCTCGGCAGCGAACACGGACAACCTGCTGCCGGAGTCAGTGCGGCCTGTCCCCAGCTGGCTCGCCGGACCCTTCGGCAGCACTGGCATCAATCTCCACGTCGGCGGAGTGCTCGCCGCCTTCACGCTGATGTTTGCGAGCTACGCGCTCGTCGTGCACGCCGCGGACCGCCTCTCTCCCCGGCTGGTCCTGACCACGATCGCCGCCCTGTACGCGCTCGTCCTGCTCGCTCCGCCGCTCCTCTCAACGGACGTTTTCAGCTACCAGGCGTACGCGCGGATGTGGTCGATGTATGGGGCAAATCCTTATCTCCATGGTCCACACGTGATCGCGCTCGACCCGCTCTACCCGTTCATCGGG
>Ga0073928_10008443_pt1 | contig 12927 bp, 7 predicted proteins | sample PaiPotPPA55metaG_FD_76969 | JGI IMG/M metagenome (GOLD analysis project Ga0073928, IMG submission 76969) | Iron sulfur acid spring bacterial and archeal communities from Banff, Canada, to study Microbial Dark Matter (Phase II) - Paint Pots PPA... ...
ACGTCGGGCAGGGTAAAAATCTTCGCGGTGCTGTCGGCCGGGGCGTCGAGCGGATTCGATTGCGTGAACTTCTCGGTCATGTCGAGGTTGTAGATTTTCGTCGTGAGCTTCAATCCCTTGGCGTCTTCGTATTGGCTGCTGACCACCCAGATCGAATGGTCGTCATAACCGTAAATCGGATGCAGCGCTTCCATGGCGCGCTTGGCGCCGAAATATCCGCCGCCGGGGCGCAAGTAATAATCGTAGAGATGCCAGATCATGGACGGCCAGGCATTGTTGAGCATCCATTGAATGACTCCGGTGGCCTGGTATTTGTTGCGGCTGTAGGCTTCGTACATGGCGCGGACTCCTTCGTAGGTTTGCATTTGCGACTTGGTGGCGAAGTCCTGCACGTTGTCGGATTTGCCGTAGCGGTTGGCGAGCGCTTCGCTGAATACGCCGATGGTTTTGAATTCGCCGCCGCCTGCGTGATAGTTCCACACGTCGTCGATGGGCCACATGTGGTTTTTCCCCACCATCGCGCGAATGCTCTCGACCGGCGGGACGGCCGGTCCCATGCTGGTTTCGGTGTTGAAGCCATAGGCACCGCCGCAGCCTCCGGGATTGCACTGCTTGCGGTCGGGTTGTCCTTGCGGAGTGTCCAGTTCCCAATATTCGGGCGCGACATATTCATACGGACCCGTCATCTTGACGCCGCTGTCGCCGGTGACGCTGGTTTTCTTGCCTGTGGCTGACGAGACGACAGGATTCGGCCAGAGCAAATCTTTCTCGACATCGAGATACATCTGCTCCACATCGGGCGGGGGAGCGTTGTCGCTGCCATTGAGCCACATGACGAGGCTGGGATGGCTGCGCAGGCGATAAATTTGGTCGCGCAGAGATTGCTTGGCGATTTCAAAATCCTGTGGCTGCCAGCGCGGCCAGCGTTCCCAGAAATCGCAGCAGCACCATCCCGCCATCACGAGAATCCCCTGATGATCGGCGAGGTCGAAAAATTCCTGAGTCTCGAGTTTGCCTTCGAGACGGATGGTGTTGAGTCCCATGTCGCGGACGTAACGGAATTCATCATGCAGGCGTTCCGAATTTTCGCGCAGCATCAGGTCGGGTGTCCAGCCGCCGCCGCGAATGAGAATATTTTTTCCGTTGATGTGGAAGGCGCGTCCGCCGACCGAGTTGAAGTCGGAGGTGATTTCGCGAATGCCGAATTCGGTGGTGGAATGGTCGCTGACCGCACCATTTGACTCGAACTCCATGGTGAGGGTATAAAGATTCGGCTTGCCCATCTGTGTGGGCCACCAGAGGCGCGGATTCGCAAGGACCAGTTGTTGAAATTTATCGGGAGTGAATGTGACGTCTTTCACTTCGTTGGGCGCAAGTTCGACATCCTGTTCGAATTTGACCGCTTCGATCTGGCCTATGAGCTTGCCTTTGGCCGGCTGATTCGTGCTGTTCTTCAGTTGGGCGGTCACGGTGAGCTGCGCGCTATCGTTCGCCGGCGGATTCAGTTTCGATACGACCGTGGGATAGCGCAGGGCCACAGGGCCGCTGGTGGTGAGATAGACCTCACGCCATAGTCCCATGTTTTTGTCGGGAGGCGCGGGGTTCCAATCGACGAAGGTGATGGCAAGATCGTGTTCAGTGGGAGCGAAGACTTGTACCGCGAGGACATTCTCCGCGCCGGCCTTAGCGGCATCGGTAATGTTGAATTCGCAGGTGCGCCAGGCGCCGGCCACGTCATCGGACTTGGCGATTTGCTTTCCGTTCAGAAAAATGTTTGCGCGATAGTTGATGCCGTTAAATTTCAACCAGACTGTCTTGCCCTTGTAAGCTGCCGGCACGGCGAACTGCTTGCGATACCACCAGGAAACGGCGTAAGGGCTATCGGGCGCCATGGCGATGTTGGAAAAATTCGCTCCGATGGGATAGTTGACCCCGGGAAAGTCGCGCAAGTTTGTGCTGAACAGAGGATCGGGAAACGTCTTGTCCTTGACCAGGGCGGCAACTACGGTCGTGGGCACGGTCACCTCATGCCATGCCCGTGTTGAAAATTGCCGCGTAGAGATGACTTCTCCCCTGGCTTCGACTTTGGCGGAGGTTTGCAGCGACCATCCGTCGTGCAGGACGAGTCTTGTGTCGGCGGCAGGGAGCAGTGCTTCGGTCTTGCTTTGGACTTTGGCGGGGGGCGCCGTTTGTGTTTTGTCTTGCGCGAAGAGCGAGGAAGCCAGAAGGAATTGAGCCAGAACGCTGCAAATAACAGCAAGCCGCTTGCCTGAGTCCATGATGCTCCTGTAATGAGGTCGTAGTTGTAATTTATAGTTGTAAGTTAACAGTCGGACAGGTTTCTGGAAATGCTCCGCAGAATGGATAACATTTATATTAATTCGTTTCAATAGCGGAGTTTTGCGGCTGCGAGAGCTCTTTCTTTGCGAGGCCAATCTCTCGGGTTTGCGTTGCCGGCGCTGCATGCAAAAAGCGTCGAGCTGCGCTCGGCGGACAGCCGAGCGTGGCTGTCCCTAGATGACAATCGGGGCGGCCAGATTCGCCTAGTTTATAATAAAGGATTCCGCTTTCTATTCTGGAGTGATAAGACAATGATTCGATTCTTACAGACCCAAGGGCCGACCAAGAAGATCATCCTTAGCGGCATTCTGCTCGTGATTTGCGGCGCCATGGTGATCACGTTTATTCCTGGCGGCTTGACCTCCGAACTGACGGGCACGCCGGGCGCCGGCGTTGTCGCCAAGGTGGACGGCGGCGACATCAAGTCCGACGAAGTGCGCCAGACCGCACGCCAAATGGCGCAGCAGGACGCGCAACGCTACGGCGAGATGGCCGCGAAGATCATGCCTTTTCTGATTCAGCAGGAGACCGTGCGCGCCGTGGACCAAATGATCAACCGCCAGGCGCTGTTGAGTGAAGCCGGGCGCATGGGGTTGCGTGTGACGCCCTCAGAAGTGAAGGACGAACTGCAGCACGGCCGCTATGCGGCAACTTTTTTCCCCGGCGGCAACTTCATTGGCCAGGCGGAATATGAAGACATGCTGCAGCGGGCGAATCTGACACCCACCAAGTTTGAACAGGCGGTAGGCGACGATATTCTGTTGACCAAACTGCAGGCGCTTATTTCCGGAAGCGCCAACGTGAGCGAGTCCGAAATCCACGAGCAGTTTGTTAAAGAGAATTCAAAAGTAAAATTCGATTACGCGGTGTTAAAGCAGGACGATTTGCGCAAAGGCCTGCACCCCGCGGATGAGGAACTGAAGGCGTTTTACGAGAGCCACAAGGCGAGCTACGCGAACTCGGTGCCGGAAAAGCGCAAGGTTAAGTACGCGGTCATTGAAACAGGCAAGGCCGCGGCCGATGTTCAAGTAACACCGGAAGAGCTGCGATCTTACTATGATCAGCACCGCGATCAGTATCGCTTGCCCGAGCAGGTGAAAGTCAGCCACATTCTCATCAAGACTCCGTTGCCAGGGCCCGATGGCAAAGTAGACGAGAAGGGCGTGGCCGAGGCGCAGCGCCGAGCGGAAGATCTTCTGAAGCAGTTGAAAAGCGGCGCCAAGCTCGAGGATCTGGCCAAGAAATATTCCGAAGATCCGGGCAGCGCGAAGCAGGGCGGATCGCTGGGCTGGATCGGCAAAGGCCAGACTGTGCCGGAGTTTGAAAAGACTGCTTTCTCGCTCCCCAAGGGGCAGACCAGCGATCTGGTAAAGAGCAGTTATGGCTACCACATTATTCGCGTCGACGACAAACAGGAAGCCCACACCAAGACTCTCGACGAAGTGAAGGCCGAGATTGAGCCGGTCCTGAAGCACCAGAAGGGACAGCAGATCGCGCAGCAGAAGGCGGAGGCCTTGCTGAAGCAGGCTCGGGCGCAGGGCCTGGATGGCGCTGCGGCAGCGCAGGGCGTGTCTGTAATCTCGTCGGATTATTTCGCCCGCAAGGACATGCTGCCGGGACTGGGTCCGGCGCCACAGTTTATGGACGCGGTCTTCGGCGCCACTGAAAAATCGCCGCCGGATGTGGCCCCGGCATCCCAAGGCATCGTCGTATTTCAGCTTTTGGGAGTGAAACCGGCTGCGACGCCAACCTTCGAAGAGATCCGCAGCCGGGTGGAAGAGGAATTTAAGAACGAACGCTCGTCAATTTTGCTCTCGCAAAAAATTCAAGAGCTGTCGGATCGCGCCAAGGCATCGCATGATTTGAAGCGCGCGGCGAAAGAAATGGGCGCAGCGGTTAAGGCCAGCGACTTTGTTCTGCCCGACGCGCAGGTGCCCGAGGTCGGCTCGATGTCGGGACAGGCGGCGGTCGCGTTCACCATGAAGCCTGGCGAGATCAGCGGTCCGATTAACAGCGGTCCGAACGCCGTGGTATTGCAGGTGATCGAGAACCAGCAGCCTTCCGAGGCCGAGTACGCCGCGAAGCGCGATCGGATTCGCGATCAACTGCTGCTGGGCAAGCAGCAGGAACGCTTCGGACTTTTCGTTTCCAGCTTGGTCGACGAGATGACGAGAGCGGGCAAGATCAAGAGGAACGAAGAAGAGATCAAGGCCTTGAGCCGCAACGGCAGCGAGCAGGGAATGTAACGCTAACATGCATTTTCCGCGGGCCGCAGGCATTTTGTTGCATCCCACGTCGTTGCCTTCGAGCGGCGGGATCGGCGATTTCGGGCCCGCCGCCTATGAGTTCGTAGATTTTCTCGCTTCCGCCCGCCAGGGTTTGTGGCAGGTTCTGCCGCTGGGGCCGCTCGGCTATGGCAACTCCCCTTACTCTTCGACATCGGCTTTCGCTGGAAATCCTCTACTGATCAGCCTGGAACGGCTGGCAGAGCATGGCTGGATCGACCGAACGAAACTCGATACGACTCACTCCACGCCAACTTCCAGTCTGGTCGAATACGACCGGGTCTTCCCGCAAAAGATGCCACTGTTGTTTGAGGCTGCGCGGAACTTTCTAGGCTCGGCCTCGAGCGTTGCATTGCGCCAGTTTGAAAGTTTCCGTGCGGAAAATGTTTGGTGGCTGGAGGACTTTGTTCTATTCGACGCTTTGCGCGCGCGCCGCAAACTCGAAAGCTGGAACAAGTGGCCGCATGACCTCGCGCACCGCGAGCCGGCTGCTTTGGAGAAAGCGCGCAAGGATCTGGCCGACGATCTCCTCGCTCGAAGCGCATTGCAGTTCGCATTTTACGAACAATGGCGGGCGTTGCGGCGTTATTGCTCGGAACGGGCGATACGTGTCGTGGGCGATGTCGCGATCTTCATGAACCACGACAGCGCCGATGTATGGACGCATCCCGAATTATTCCGGCTGAACCAGAATCTGGAGCCCGAGGTGGTTGCCGGAGTCCCCCCCGACTTTTTCAGCAAGACGGGACAGCGTTGGGGCAATCCGCTGTATCGGTGGGAAGTGATGAAGGAGAGCGGCTATCGATGGTGGATTCAACGTCTGCGCTGGGCGACGGAAAATTGCGATTACATCCGTCTCGATCACTTCCGAGGATTCGATCAGTTCTGGGAAATTCCCGCAGGCGAGGAGACGGCAGTGAACGGCCGCTGGGTGGACGGACCGCGGGATGACCTTTTCCAAAAGCTTCGCGACGCGCTGGGCGGCCTGCCATTTTTTGCCGAAGACCTGGGCTACATCACTCCCGAAGTGCACGCGTTGCGGGAAAGATTGCAAATTCCGGGCATGGCGGTTCTGCAGTTTGGCTTCGGGGATGAAGGCGCGCACATCTATCTGCCGCATCGCGCCGAAGGAAAAGTCATTTATACCGGCACCCACGACAACGACACCGTGGCGGGATGGTGGCAATCCGGCGCCGCTGAACACGAGCGCCGCAATGCCGAGGCTTATGTGGGACGCTGCGACGACGGCATCCATTGGGCGTTTATCCGCGCGGCGCAATGCTCCGCGGCGAGCCTCTGCATTATTCCATTGCAGGATGTGCTCGGCCTGGGCAGCGAGGCCCGCATGAACACTCCCAGTCTGAACGGCGGCAACTGGCGGTGGCGTTTCGGGCAGCAACAGCTCCCGAGCGAACTGGCCAGGAAACTGGCGCACCTCGCCGAATTGAGCGATCGTCTTCCCGAACCAATTGCGGTACTGGCAGATGAGAGCTTTGCCGCGTGAACTGCGGAAATGTTTCGGGCTTAACTAGGTGCTGTTCCGTTCTTGTTGGCGACTAAGCGGTTGCGGTAGAATGCCGCCTATTCGGTTGTGACGGATACGGCTGTTCGATACATCCGGCTGAGGAACGCCATGTTCAAGCCTCGATAATTCGCCATCCTGATTTGGCCCCGTATGCCTGGGCTCCTTACTGATCTCATTGCATGTTTTGAGCGCCGCTTTCGCGAAAGATCGCGAAAGTGGATGCGGAAAGCTAAAGGTTGTTATGGAAGCAAGTTTTGTTGCTGCGGATCCGCACACTTCTTTGTGGGCCGCGCTCGTGGAGGCGGTCCGCGGGTCGCATCGGGACTACACGGCCGGGAGCCTGAACCGGGCGATCCTGCTGCTGGCTGTGCCCATGGTTTTGGAGATGGTGCTGGAGTCGTTGTTTGCCGTGGTTGATGTGTTTTGGGTGGGAAGGCTTGGGGCGAATGCCGTGGCTACCGTCGGACTCACAGAATCGATGCTCAGTCTGGTGTTTGCGGTAGGGATGGGGCTCAGTCTGTCGACGACTGCGATGGTTGCGCGGCGCATTGGGGAGAAGGATCCGGAAGGCGCGGCCGTGGCGGCAGTGCAGGCAATTGCGCTGGGAATCATCGTTTCACTTGCCATTGGGCTGCCGTGTTTCTTGCTGGCTCCGCGGCTTTTGCGATTGATGGGAGCGTCATCGGACATTATTGCGGTGGGCAGCGGGTATACCAGGATTTGTCTGGGCGGCAGTTGCGCGGTGCTGTTGCTGTTCTTGAACAATGCGATTTTTCGCGGCGCTGGGGACGCAGCCATTGCCATGCGGCTGCTATGGGTCTCGAACATCATCAACCTGATTCTCGATCCCTGCCTGATTTTTGGTGTAGGACCGTTTCCGCGAATGGGCGTCACGGGGGCGGCGCTGGCGACCTTGATCGGGCGCAGCATTGGCGTGATTTATCAGTTCTATCGGCTGCTGAAGGGGACAGAGAGGATTCGCATCCTGACGCGGCAGCTTCATTTGCGGTTTGATGTCCTGTGGCGGCTGGTGCGAGTGTCGCTAACCGGGATTCTACAATTTGCCATCGCGCACACCAGCTGGATTGGGCTGGTGAGGATCGTGAGTATGTTTGGGGCGGCGGCGCTGGCCGGATATACGATCGCCATTCGCATTGTCATCTTTGTGATTTTGCCTTCTTGGGGCTTGAGCAATGCTGCGGCCACGCTGGTGGGACAGAATCTGGGGGCGGGCAAGCCGGAACGTGCGGAGAGCGCGGTCTGGCGCACCGGGCTCTATAACATGATTTTTCTGGGGACGGTGGGAGTGCTGTTCGTGATGTTTGCTGAGCCGGTGGTGCGGTTGTTTACGCAGGACGCGGCGGTGTTGCCCTTGGCGGCGTCGTGTTTGCGGATTGTGAGTTGCGGGAATATTGGATATGCGTATGGGATGGTGATGCTGCAGGCGTTTAACGGGGCGGGGGACACCGTGACGCCGACCATCGTTAATTTGTTTGGGTTCTGGGTGTTGGAGATTCCGCTGGCTTATTGGCTGGCGATTCGAATGCAGATGCAGTCGAAGGGGGCATTTTGGGCGATTGTGGTGGCGGAGGGGGCGATTGCGGGAGCTAGCGCGATTTTGTTTCGGCAGGGGCGGTGGAAGCGGCAGAAGATTTGAGGGCGGTTGGGGTTTCAGCCTGGAAGCGGCCTTTCAGGCCGCGTGACCGGGTCAAAGACCCGGTCCGACACGTTCTATCGGGCGCGCGCCAGGACTAGGGTTACGTCGTCGGGTTGTTCGTTGTCGCCGATCCAGTCGTCGACTGCCATGGTTACGATCTGGCTGATTTGAGGCAGGGGGAGATCGCGGTTGTCCCGAACTAAGTCGATCAGGCGGTGCTCGCCGAATTCGCCGAAATCATTTTCAGGCTCGGTGACGCCGTCGCTGTAGGCCAACAAGATTTCTCCGGGATGCATTTCTACCGCGCCCTCTTCGTAGGTCATGTTGTCAAACAGGCCGACGACCGTGCCCCCGGCTTCGAGCCTGCGGATGGTGCCGTCTTTGCTGATTAGAATCGGGGGCAGGTGTCCGCCATTGCTGTAGGTGAGGTGGTGCGAGCGTCCGTCGTAGATTCCCAGGAAAAGAGTGGCGTACTTTTCGGGAGGAGTGCTTTCGTAGAGTTGATGGTTCAGTAGGCCGAGCAAGGCTCCGGGAGAAACTTCGACGCCCTCGGGCCAGGACGCCATGATGCGGCCTGAGCCGGCGACTGCGCCGACGGCCACCGGTTCGCGCATCTGAGGGAGACTCTCCACGCTGTAGGCCCGGACTGCGGAGTGGATGGTTGCCATCAATAATGCAGCGGAAATTCCCTTTCCACTGATGTCGCCGACCGCGAGAATCAGTTTATGAGAGCTGGCGGTGAGGAAGTCGTAGTAGTCTCCGCTGACGGTGCGGGCGGGCCGGCAGAATCCATGGACCTCGAGCGACTCAAGTTCCGAAACCTGCCTCGGGAATAGCTGCGACTGTACTTCCTGAGCGATGGCGAGTTCATTCTCCAGGCGTTGCTTCTCTTTTTGCTCCAGGATCAGCTTCTCAATGGAAGCAGTCATGGAGTTGAACGAAATCGCAAGATCGGCGAGTTGGTCGCTTGAGCTCACGGGGATGCGATGGCTGAAGTCGCCGCGATCGACATGTTTGGTGGCCTGATGGAGTTGTGCAACGGCGGCCGTCACCGTGCGGGTCATGCGGGTGCCGATGATGAGGGCGATCAGTTCGATGATGGCAAAGAAAATTCCTACACCCAAGAGGATGTAAGCCACGCCCTGAACGAATTCTCCGAGAGCGGCGAACAAGTGACTGTACAAGGTCGAGGGACGAGTGCGAACCCTTACCAGCACCATGCGTTCCGGCTTGCCAGTGTTCCAGTCCACCGCCGAAAGGGAGGTGCCGGCGAGCGGGATCTCAAGATCGAAGTTGCCCGCCGGGAAGGGAACGGAGCCCACGGTGAAGGTTGATTGCGACGCCCTGGTTTGTGACCCGCTCGGTTTCGATACTGGCTGGGTGGTTTGGACTGCAGGGCTTGGTAGGTTTGAGCTGGCGACTCCACTGCTGTTTCCGGACGGAGTGACGGAAGCGGAGCTGCCGGCAGTCTTCGCGGCTGGCCCGTTGATCATGACTCCAGAGGGGAAAACGGTGATTTCGCCGAGATCGGCCGCGATGGTGCCAACCAACTCTTTATCAAAGGGCTCGCTGGTCACAACCGTCAACCTATTGGACCTAACCGGAACCGAGGTGACGGCTCGCAAGTACAAACTGCCGCCGTCCCGGACGACGTCGCGAAACCTGCCTTGCACGAAACGGGGAATCGTGAGAGACGACCCCTTGAACTCGTTGCACATCGGCAGGGGCTTGTCGCCATACCAGGCGCAGACCTGGCGCCGGCTCCAGGCGGGGTCGCGCTTGCGCAAACCGGCGAGCGATTCGGATGCGGGGTTGTCTCCGCGCTCCAGACGCGCAGCCAGTTCATTGCAGACGGCGGCGTTAGCCGCCTCGAGACTTCGCAACTGAGAATCAATTTCTGAAGTCACGACGAACACGGCGAACTGTCCAGCCAGACCATAAAGCGTGATGAGGGCCATCGCGACCAGCAACACGGCGGGAATGACACCGATAAAGACATACGTGACGATCAGACGATTTCGCAGGCGCCACAGGACTCTCCGCTTCAACCAGCGGAAGGCGAGGATACAGAACAAGACGATGGCGAGGAAGGCAAGGAAGTCGATCCATCCACCCAGGTGATCGCCCCAAGTGGGAACGAACAGACGCAGGAATTGCTGCAGCGCGAACAACACGGTGGCCATGGCCGCCAAATAGCAGGCCAGGCGCGCCATGCGGCCTTCGGGCCACAATCCGGCCTTGATCAGCCGGAGCCGCAATTCTGGGTAGGACCATTGCATGCTGTTGGTGCGACAGTATCAAAAACAAGCTCTTGGCTTTTGGCTCTTGGCTTTTAGCTAAATGCTAAGAGCTAATAGCCTAAAGCTTTCAGCCGAAATTGCGTCACGCTCGGCCGATCAGATTTCAGGATAGAGGTCGAAGAAGGCTTCCAGGCTGGTGCGCAGTTGCTTTTCGATCTCTTCCTTACTGCCTTCGAGCACGTGCATGGTGACGTGGGCTTCCCGGCCATTCGAGAGCTTGACGGGAGCCTCACCCACTTCGATCACGTCCTCGGACGGCAGCAGCCTCATGCCATAGACCAGAGTTAGATTTGCCATGGTTGATTTTACGACGTTCCAGCAGAGTCCCGCGAACTTCGATGAGTTTGGGATTTAGGTTTCGGGGGATTCTCATTTAGAATTCCGCAGTGCACAGGATTCTTGTTTCCCCACTCTGGATTAGTTTCGTGTTGGTGTCTGCGCAGGTTTTGGCTCAGGAGCCGGCGGGCAATGCTCCTTCAACCCAGTCGTCTTCAACCCAGCAGCCCCAAGTGAAGGTCAACATGCTGAACGTGTGTTCGCCCTCCGCCGAGGAGCAGAAGGAAATTGCGGCGGCGCTGGCGCGAGTTCCGAAGCAGCCATTATTCGGCACGGATTTCGAAGTTTCCCGCGGGCGCTCGACGCTGAGCGACATGCCAAACATCCTGCAGCCGGGATCGAGTACGCACTTTGCGGACGAAAAGTCCGTGGCGATCTATGTTCGAATGCGCCGCGAGTTTTCGGTGCAGGCGCTTTTTTCCAGCGTGCAATATTCGTTCAGCAACGACGGGCAGAATATGGTGGAAACGCTGGTGCTGCATGTTCGCGATCCCAAGGATCTGATTCAGGTGTCGATCGAGGATAGCGCGTCATCGGTCACAAGCTCGGAAGCCATGCTGGGGTCGAACACCCCGGCGAGCCGAGTGCGCCTGGAACGATTCGGCAAATCGTCGGTTGCGCTGGCGCGCTGTTTGGCCACCGAAGGCGGTCCGGCGCCGGACCAGAGCGCGTACGAACCGCTGTTTCGCAGCGCGTCAGACGTGCTGGCGAACTATCGCGCGCTGTTGGGCGTGAAAATAATTGTGCCTGAGGAGTTGGCGAAAATCAGTGGAGAATCCAGGGCTGAGTCTAAGCCGAAGACTGGCGCGAAGGTCAAAGGAACCATGGCGAAACCGACTCAAGAGAAGAAGTGAATGCAAACTCTCTGGCTGCGCGAGCGACCGAGTGTCTTGCATCAAAAAGTTAAATTAGCCATCTAATCTGCTGCTACACCACTATTCATGAGCGAAACTCGCGACGTAGTCATTATCGGCTCGGGATGCTCCGGGCACACTGCCGCTCTCTATGCGGCGCGGGCTAACCTGAAGCCGCTGGTTGTCGAAGGGCATGAGCCGGGGGGACAGCTTTCGATGACCACGCTGGTCGAAAACTTTCCCGGGTTTCCGGATGGAATCCTAGGTCCGCAACTGGTCGAGAACATGCGGAAGCAGGCCGAGCGCTTTGGCGCGGAATACCGAATGGCGCATCTGACCAGCGCCGACCTGAGCAAGCGTCCTTTTCTGCTGCATTTGGGCGTTCATCAAGTCCACGCGCAGACCTTGATTATCGCCAGCGGGGCTTCGGCGCGCTGGCTGGGGTTGCCGCACGAGCAGCAGCTCATTGGCCACGGGGTTTCATCGTGCGCGACCTGCGACGGTTTCTTTTTTTCGGGCAAGGAGATCGCGGTGATCGGGGGCGGAGATTCCGCGATGGAGGAAGCGCTGTTTCTGACTCGCTTTGCGACGAAAGTGACGGTGATTCATCGCCGTGATGTGTTCCGCGCGTCGAAGATCATGCTGGAGCGGGCGCAGCATCACGATAAAATTAAGTTCCTGCCCAACACAGTGGTCGAAGACGTTTACGATGTGCACCATAATGAAGTGACCGGGCTTAAGTTGCGCGATGTGAAGACGGATAGGGTCTGGGATTTTCCCGCGAGCGCGCTGTTTCTCGGCATCGGCCACGAGCCGAATGCGAAGATGTTCGCCGGCCAGCTCGACACTGATGCCGACGGCTATCTTAAGACTCACAACTATGTTTTCACGCGCGTGCATGGGGTTTACGCGTGCGGCGACGTGCAGGATCGCCGCTATCGCCAGGCCATCACGGCGGCGGGCACCGGTTGCATGGCCGCCATCGAAGTGGAGAAATTCCTGGAAGAGCAGGGCAAGTAATTCCAATCCACGGCGTCGTAACGGTACTGGAAAAATTCCCCACTTCTCGCAAAAGATGCGAGAAATGGGGCACCCGCTTTAGGTTTGAATCCCGGCTCTTATCTGCGGCATCGCCGGTTTGTGATACAAACTTCTGTGGTCTTCCTACGAACGGCCGGCATTCCTTCCTTCATTCTTCCCGCCCTGGCAGGTATTTCATGCTAAGGGCGTTCTTCGTCCATCTCTCTGAAAACCCTACTCTGCGCAATTTCGCCGAGCGGTCCGCAATCGGTCACCGCGTATCAGGCAGGTTCGTTGCGGGCACGGAAATCGCCGACGCGGTTCGCGTCACCCAGACCGTCAACCGCGCGGGGATGAGCGTAAGCATCGACAACCTGGGCGAAAACGTTACCAATCCGGAAGAAGCCCGCCACAGTGCGCAGCTCTACCACCAGATTCTCGACGCTATCGTCGCCAATCAGCTGAATGCCAACATCAGCCTGAAGCTGACGCACATGGGATTGGATATCGATCAGAACCTGGCCCGCGAACTAGTCTCAGGCCTGGTGAGCAGAGCGGCAATGACGACGCCGCCGGGCTTTGTGCGCGTCGACATGGAAGGCTCTCCTTA
>Ga0073928_10008444_pt1 | contig 12926 bp, 11 predicted proteins | sample PaiPotPPA55metaG_FD_76969 | JGI IMG/M metagenome (GOLD analysis project Ga0073928, IMG submission 76969) | Iron sulfur acid spring bacterial and archeal communities from Banff, Canada, to study Microbial Dark Matter (Phase II) - Paint Pots PPA... ...
CCTCGATCACCGTGTATCCGCTCATTTCCAGATACTCACGCGCTAATTCGCGCACACCTTTTTCGTCTTCCACCAGCAGAATCGTTTCCGTTCCACGAAGCGTCGGCCGCGCGCCCGTGCGACTGTCGCGTCCAGGCTCCTCTGAGGTTTCAACCATCGGCAAATAAATCTTAAAACTCGTCCCGCGTCCGGGCTCGCTGTACACCCAAACATAACCGCCGCTTTGTTTTACGATGCCGTACACCGTGGCCAATCCCAGTCCTGTCCCTTTTCCTTTTTCTTTTGTCGTGAAAAATGGCTCGAAAATATGAGTTTGCGTCTCGGCGTCCATGCCGCAACCGTTATCGGTCACCGCGAGCATCACGTACTTGCCCGGCGACAGAACAACCGGAGGCCGCGCATAAGAAGCATCTAACTCCACGTTTGCAGTCTCTATCGTCAGCCGGCCGCCCTGCGGCATGGCATCGCGCGCGTTGACCGCCAGATTCAAGATCACCTGCTCGATCTGGCTGCGGTCCGCTTTGATCAAGCCCACATCGGGAGCGGAGGAAGTTTCCAGCTGTATATCTTCACCGATCAGCCTGCGCAGAATCTTTTCCATATCGCCCAATATGCTTTGCATGCTGACCACTTTTGGAGCCAGCATTTGTTTGCGGCTGAAAGCAAGAAGTTGGCGTGTGAGCGAAGTGGCCCGCTGCGAAGCCGTTTGGATTTGTTCGGCGTTGCGGCGCAATGGATCGCCTTCCGGCAAACGTTCTGCCATCAAATCCGCATAGCCCTGAATCACCATCAGTAGATTGTTGAAATCGTGCGCGATTCCGCCTGCCAAACGGCCAACCGCTTCCATCTTCTGTGACTGGCGAAGCTGCTCTTCGAGCTGTTTGCGATCCGTTATATCCAGCGCCATGCAGATCGCCCCTTGCAACTGGCCGCTGGCATCGCGAAGCGGTTCCACGTGGCAAGCGTACGATCCGCCTTTCCATTCGATATGGAAGGTAGTTGGCTCGCCGGCGATTGCGCGACGGTGGGCTGCAATAGGCGTGAAACTTTGGTCCGATGAGTCGAAATATTCCGGTAGGGACATCCCCACGATCTGATTTGGTTTCAGCCCCAGGCGCGTGAGCCCTGCTCCCAGCGCCGATGTGAACCGAAGATCCGTTCCCACCGTCCACAGAACAGCAGGAAGCTGTTCCACCAATACGCGCAAGCGCGCTTCGCTTTCTCGTACCTTTTCTTCAGAGCGCTTTCGCTCGATGGCCATGGCGATCTGGCCGCCGACCGAGGCCAGGAATTCCAAGTCTCGCTCCGTGTACGCGTTTTGGTCTTCGTAATGCTGAACTACGAGAACGCCTATCGTTGCCGCCGGCGTCCGAAGCGGGACGCCCAGCCATGACGGGGACGGCGTGCCGACCAACTCGACTTCCCCTTGCTCCGCCAGTTTGTCGAACGCTTTTTGCGGAATTAGCATCGCGTGTTCGTGCCGATAGACATATGCAGTGCAGCTTCGTCCTACCTGCTGCGGCGGCGGCGCCAGGTCAAATTGATCCGCGAAGAACGGAAAATGAAACATTTTGGTGGAAGGTTCGTAGAGCGCGACGAAACAATTTTCAGCATAGAGAACGCGCTTGAGCGCGATGTGAATCAGCCGAAGCAAATCATCCAGATTGTCGGTCGCATTCACGCCGTGGATTATTTCGAAATTTACCTGGCGTTCCAGTTCCCCGCGCTTTTTACTGGTAATGTCCTCGACGGTCCCTTCGTAGCAGGCTATCTTGCCCCGCGCATTCCGGATCGCGCGCGCGTTTTCTGAGACCCAGATCTTCGCTCCATCTTTTCGCCGTAGCTGATATTCAAACTGTTCCACCACGCCTTGTGCTTCGATGCGGCGCTTGAATTCTTCCCGGAGATCGCGATCGGCGTATAACTCTAGGTCAACGTTTTTGATTTCGCGCATCATCTCCGCGCAATCCGTGTATCCGCACATTCGCGCGAGCGCAGGATTCAGGCTCAGAATGCGGCCTTGCGGAGTAGTCTGGAAGATTCCTTCCACCGCATTCTCAAACAGAAGCCGCAACCGCTCTTCCGCACGGTGCTGCGCGTCTTCCGCCCTTCGCTTCTCGGTGATGTCTTCGTCCATCGCGAAGCTGCCAATCCGTTTTCCCTTCGCCATCAAAGGCACGCCGACAATCTGTACATCCACCATAGAGCCATCGCTGCGGCGGCGTTTTCCCTCGGCTCGGACCACTTCGCCATTCAAAGCACGCTTGGTCAATGCCAGTGCTTCGCCCGCTTCGCGTGCGGGAGCTAGCAACAAATCGATCTCAGTTCCGACAATTTCGGACTGCTTGTAACCGAACAGATTCTCAAATGCGGGATTGCACAGTTGCACGCGCCCATTAGCATTCAGTGCGACCGTTGCCAGCGGATTGTTTTCCGTCAGCGCGTGAATGTATGCGTCGTGTTCCGCGATTTTTTCTTCCGCCGCGCGCCGCGCGCTCACGTCGGGTGCGGCCATCAAAATCGCATCGCATCCCGCGTAGAAAATCCCATGCGTGGTGATTTCCACGTCAAAAACTTCCCCGTTCTTGCGCTGGTGCCGCCAGTGCCCACGAAATGTTAGTTCCGCGTTGCCCTTGCGTACTGCCTCGAGCATCCGGGGGATATCCTCCGCCGGGCGAATGTCCGTGAGGCGCATGCTTAGGATTTCGTCGCGGGTGTATCCATATTGGTGGAGCGCCGCGGCGTTTACATCCAGAAAAAGCAAAGTCTCCGGGTTGTAAATCATCATCGGCTGAGGATTATTCGAAAATAACAGTGGAGAATTTATTTCTCTGGAATTCGCGCTAGAGGCGCAGGTGTGATTCCCGTTTCCCGACGGCGTGGCTTTTTGAGTTTGCGTCAAGCTGCTCGCGTCGTGCGCGTTTCGCACGTCGGCGGAGTGCTCTGCGCGCAGCGATTTTATTTTGCTGGACATGTTTCGGAATAGAACGCTCGGGCGCCCATTTCGCCCGGTCTACCTTTATAACGGTTTGGAGCTGTGGGTCACAATGGTACGTCAGTACCAAAAGCTCACATTCTATGACACTTAGGGCACGCTCCTGGTCGAGTGGCCTGGCCCGGAAAGAATCTCTGCCAGGGAGAGCCGCCCGAGCCTGGGCAGCACCCCGAGGAGGCGACTGTGGACGGCTCGCCGGAGCAACGTCGATAGGCCTCAGCGGTTGATTCATTCGCACAGAAGCGGCCCTCATTCGAGCCGAGCAGGCGCCCCGAGGAGGCGACTGTGGACGGCGCGCTGGAGCCGCTTCGGTGGGCCCCAGCGGCCGATTTGTTCGTCCAGAGGCATCGCTCATTCGAAGAGCGTTCAGTTGAGTGGTAGAGGATGCACCGCTGGCGGGCGCCGTTCGAGTCGAGCAGGCACCAGGATGAGCCGACAACCGACCTAGCGTTGGAGCCAAGGTGATCGGGATTCGCGCGACGGTCATTTGAGTTTTGGGGGTTCGGGGATGGCGGCGCCGTCTTTGCGCGGGTCGGAGGCGCCGAAGTTTACGCCGGTGGAGAAGTCGCGGCGGACGGCTTGGCCGCCGCCTACCTTCTGCGAGAAGCTGCCGAGAAGTTCGATCTGGTGGCCGCGCTGCGTGAGTGCGGCGCGCACGTCAGCGGGAAAGCGGTCTTCCATCATGACGTCGCAACCGGCGAAGGTATATTTGGTGAACCTGGGCGCTTCGAGCGCGGCTTGGATGTTCATGCCGAGGTCGGCGATGTTGGATACGAATTGTGCATGGGCTTGCGACTGGTTAAATCCGCCCATGATGCCGAAGGCGATGCGCTCCTGGCCGCGCGTCATGAAACCGGGAATGATGGTGTGCAGAGGGCGCTTGTGTCCGGCGAGCGCGTTGGGCGATTTTGGGTCGAGGCTGAAGAGTCCGCCGCGGCTTTGGAGAGCGAAGCCGGTTCCGTCCGCGACTACTCCTGAACCAAAGCCCGAATAATTGCTCTGGATCAGCGAGACCATGTTGCCTTCGCCGTCGACGACGCTGAGATACATGGTGTCGCCCTTGGTGGAAAACTCGGGCTCGCCGGGGCTCACGTCGCAATTCGCTTTGGCCATGTCGATTAACTTGGCGCGCTGCGCTGCATATTCTTTTGAGAGCATTCCGGCGACGGGCACTTTGCTGAATTTCTGGTCGGCGACGTAGCGATGCATGTCGGCGTAGGCCAGCTTTTTTGCTTCGATCATCACGTGCGTTCTGTCGGCGGGATTCTGAAACTGAGCGAACGGGAACGTGTCCATGATATTGAGCATTTCGAGCGCGGCGATTCCCTGCCCGTTGGGCGGGATTTCGTACACGGTCCAGTCGCGATAAGTGGTGGAGATGGGCTCGACCCATTCGGCCGAGAAATCGGCGAGGTCTTCGGCGGACATTGTCCCGCCAAGTTTGGATGACGTGGCTACGATGCGATTGGCGACGTCGCCTTTGTAAAATCCGTCGCGGCCGCTCGCGGCGATTTGTTCCAGCGAGTGCGCTAGATCCGGGTTGCGAAATATTTCGCCGAGGCGCGGCGGGTGACCGTCGATCAGATAGGTTGCGGCGGCGTTGGGATTGGCTTTTAACTTTTCTTCCTCTGCCGCCCAATATCCAGCGTCCAGTTCCGCTACGGGAAATCCGTCTTTCGCGTAGTGAATAGCGGGGGCGAGGACTTCCGAAAAGTTCTTGCTGCCGAGGCGCGAGAGAAGTTTGGACCAACCTTCCACGGTGCCGGGAACGGTGACGGACTGGATTCCCTCCTGCGGCATTTGGTCGTGACCTTTGGCGTGAAGGAATTCGATGGAAAGTTTGGCGGGCGACCAGCCGCTGGCGTTGAGTCCATAGAGTTTGCCGGTCTTGGCTTCGTAAACGATGGCGAAGAGGTCGCCGCCGATACCGTTCATCATGGGTTCGACGACGCCGACTACGGCGTTGGCCGCAACCGCCGCGTCCACTGCATTGCCGCCCTGGGCCAGGATCATCGCGCCGGCTTGCGATGCCAGCGGACTTTCGGTGGCAACGATTCCGCCTCGCGATACAACCATGGAGCGGCCTTGCGTGCGGTTTTGTGTGTAAGCGGTCATAGTAAGAAGCGCGATGGCCAGGAGAAAGAGTATCAAACGTTGCGTGTGGCTGGCTTGGGTCATGTGCCTGACTTTGGTCATCTGCTTCGCGTGGGTCATGTGCCTAGGGTGGGTCATGTTTTGACCGGAAGGATATGCGATTTGGTGGTCCGCCACAATCGCCCTAGCCTTTAATCTGTCATCCCGCCTCACGTGTCATCCCGAGCGAGGCGATTTTCGCCGACGAGGGACCTGCTGTTGCCGTTCTTTTAATGTAGCTCACCTCTTCAGAGGTGAGGCTTTCGCCTCTTCTTTTGCGGTTGCCGCACCCCTTCAAACCCCGAAGGGCTCGGCACCCCGCACGGCGCGAGTGAACTAAGTAGTGAATTAGAGGTGTGGTGCTATCCGCCTGGACGTCATGTCAATGTGAAAATTAATAAGATAAGGATTCGCCACCTGCCTTTTGCCCGTTGACGACTATCTCAAGAATCTAGCCATTCGCGTATCGGGCGCCAAATTAACCAAAAATATACGGCGAAGAGGACCGAAAGCCCGAATCCACCGAACAGGATAACCGCAGGGTTAGTCCAGGAAGTTCCCGGTTCTTCTGCAAAGGTCTTGAACGGGAATTTATACAGCAAGAAAGATATTGTGGCTATGGCAGCGCATGTACCGAAAAATGCCTTCAACGGTTTCGACCAGGAAAAGATACCCGCCACAAACGCGTATGCCATTCCACCACATCCTATCGACAACGTTGTTAGATAGCCAATAGCCGCTAATACCTGGGGAAACGTTGCCTTTAGCCCGTGGCCATGAGCAAAATGATAGATTGCAAATATCGGCGCGGCCGATGCGCTAACCACTTTCCACTTAGATGAGGCAGATTTTACAAAGGCCCGCAATTTTGGCTGCCCAGGTTTTACGTTTGATACGAGTTCGTCTTTGACGTAGCTGACGATAGCCATAATCACAAAAGTGCCGGTCACGACTGTAAGTACAAGCAGAAAAAGCCCTGCGCCGATATTTGTAGTTCGTCCAGATTCGTAGCTCGTTCCAACCAATCCGAAATTGGCTAGGGCACCGACGCCGGTGAAGAGTCCAAGTACGATCATGCAAATAAAAAATAAAATGCCCCTCAGTGCATCAGTTTTTTCGCTTAGTTTTGTCGTGGGGCTCTCGGAACTGCCTTGATTCGCGACGGGCTGCGGCCGGATCACCTGATCACTATCATTAAGCGGCATAAAATATCCTCGCCAACTCCGAACTCTGTATATCTATATGATATCGAAGGCGCAGTATACATCGGAGACTATCCCGTGTATCCAGAAGAATGCGCCCTTCCAACCTGTCCGGGAGATTCCTTATTTGATAAAATGTCTGCATCTAACGTCCAAAAGCGATAGGAGACCTTAATGGCTAAGCAAACAGATGATTTAGAAGCTGTACGCCTTGTTACGAGCGCACTCGAAGGCTTCAGCCGAGATGACCAAGAGAGAATTATTCGATGGGCGCGAGAAAAGTTAGGTTTCGCGCCAACGGCTGCGAATCCGACCGACCCAATAAGAACTCAAAAGTTCGCACCTGCGCAGCTTTCGCCGCCTAATGAACCTGCCGACGTTATACGGCCACAAGCTGCAAAAGATCTGAAGACCTTTGTGATTAATAAGAGCCCTAAAAATGACATACAGTTCGCGGCAACTATTGCATACTTCTATCGTTTTGAGGCTTTACTCGAACAGCGAAGGAACGAAATCGATCGGGTTATTCTGCAAGACGCTTGTAGACTGGCCGGCCGAGAACGCCTGAAGGATCCGCTAAAGACTCTCAACAACGCCAAGAGCCAGGGCCTACTCGATAGTGGGAGCGAAGCTGGGAAGTTTGTAATTAATACTGTCGGAGAGAACCTTGTTGCAATGACGTTACCGAACCAGTCAGGCAGCGTCTCTTACCAGACGAAATCTACTAAGCCGAAGAAAACGACGAAAAGTCGTGTCAAGAAGAACAGGTGAACGTCGTATGAACGACGCGGACGAGGCCATCTCTCAGGCAATTATGGAGGCAGAACGGATTCGCTCGATCACTAAAAGGAAAACTGCACCACGAGTTAGAGGCTCAGAGCGCTACATCATCAGGGCAACGGCGCTAACTTGGTTTAAATCCCATCGGCCTCACCTTAAAGCGGTATTTTCTGAAGAGGATTTGTACCCTATTGACCAATCGTACCAATCCATTGTCGAGGCGAGCCACAGGCAGGCGACTCGTTCCAAATACTTAGCGATTCTCAAGACCATCGGCACCACTCTTGTCCAGATTCGTTCGGGAAACGCTGTTAGACTAGCTACCGCTGCCACAGACGACACACCGCCCGATTTCTCAAGCTTAGTCCCGGATCCAGCAATGAAGAAAATCCTGGCTAACCGCTGGATTGAGTGTGTCACTTGTATTGGGGCTGGCGCGCCGCTTGCTGCAGCCGTAATGATTGGAGGGCTTCTGGAGGGTTTATTACTGGCGCGAGTCAATCGCGAAGACAATAAGGCCTCTATTTTTACTGCTATAGCAGCACCCAAAGACAAGCAACGCAAAACACTAGCTCTGAAAGAATGGACCCTCCAGGATTACATAGCTGTGGCACACGAACTAGGCTGGATCACAGTAGCTGCTAAGGATGTAAGTGTTGTGGTGCGTGATTACCGAAATTATATCCACCCGCAGAAGGAGCTGTCACACGGGGTTTCGTTAGCCGTGGGTGACGCCATAATACTCTGGGAGATTGGAAAGAGCATTTCCAGGCAACTGCTAACGTCAAAACGGGAAGGTAACCTCCCAGATTAAGCATTTACAGGCGCGCGGATTTTCACGCTTGCGCTGTTAGCCCGTTCATCCCAGACCCCATCCAGCTCATTCCCAAAACGGAACCGCCCCGCAAAATAATTCATGCACACAGCCTCCCACTCCTTGCAATCCCTCCAAAACCGTGCTACAAAAAGCTTCACCCAAAATATCCTAATAATATTTTTGTGCCCCGAGAAACGGGGCCAGAGCGGACGTGCGTTTACCCGCCGTGGCGGGCCCGTTTGACCGTGGCGAGTTGACCCGCCGTGGCGGGCTCTTAGGAGGATATGTGCCGGCAGTTTGCGGAAGAGATGTGACGGTGACGCGGCCCCCAAACTCCGCCCGAACTAGCCACTTGCCACTAGTCACTCGCCACTTCTCTCGACCAGTTGTCACTTCAAAATGTGCAAGTGGGCGCCCACTTCTAATCGACAGTGCACTACCAACAAAATTCAACGCAACCCACTCAAAACAAACAACAAAAGAATTTCTAACCGGCGCCAGAACACACATTAGGATTTTCAACTTTTCGCGATTCACGACGCAAAATCTCGTCCAGTTGATACAGCGCCACCGCTATCGGATTAACTCAGAAAGATCGAGCGACAGCGCGTCCCGTCGCATTTCTAACCGAAACTGCCCTGCAAACAGAAACCGAAGAAAACAAACGATTAAGCTCCATCTAACCGAAACTAGAATCACCCGCTTGGGACCGGGAAATTGCGTTTCTACCCGGTTCTGCACAAAATATAGAAAGCGACGTATCTTACTCAAAACAAACGCTCGGCAAATTTCTACCCGGGGCCCCAACCGCACAGAGGCAAGATGCCGCGCTAAAGGCCGCGGCGCTACATTTAAATCTAAGGCAACGGCCGAACAGCGGGTTCCTCGGGGGGCTATTTTAGACTTTGGAGATAGGCGATTAGGGCTTTCAAATCTGGATCGGGCAAATCTACGGCGGGCATGCCGCCTGCGGTCATCTTTGCGGTGGGGTGGTGCAAGAGATTTGCTAGCTGATCTGGGGAAAATTTTGCGCCTACGCCGATCAGGGCGGGGGCAGCGGCGGTGCCGATACCGCCGTCGCCATGACAGGCGTTGCAGGATTGGGCTTCGAAGATGGTCTTGCCTTTGGCTGCGAGCGGGTCGGCGAGAGCGACGTTTGCGGCGGCCAGCGAAGCGGAAGAAAGCTCGGGCTCGAACGGTTTGCGCATGTACTCTTTTTCTTCCTGGTCCTGCTTGGTGAGTTGTTGGGCGACGGACGGGTCGTGCTTATCGAGATACTCACTGCGAAGGCCCAATCCTACCAATGTGAACATGACGAAGGCATAGGCGCCCATGGCGACCGGGCGTTTCCAGGGGCGGCGTTCGATGCTGCGGTCGAGAAAAGGAAGTGCGATTACGGCTAAAACCAAAATTGTTGGAATAACCAGGATGCCAACTACGGAAGCCGCGCCATGCCAGTATTTCAGCCACTGAAAAATGGGCAGGTAATACCATTCGGGGCGCGGAATATATTGCGGATCAGCGGGATTGGCGGCGGGGCCCAGTGTGGTGGGCACGAAAAAAGAAAGCAGTCCGAGGCCGATAATCAGCAGGGCGGTGAGAGAGAGATCCATCAGCACCTGGCGCGGATAAAAAAGCTCGGGCTTTTGTTTGGGGTGATAGGGGTCTTCGGTGAATGGTCCGGCGGCTCCGGCGTTGCGAAAAAGAAAAATGTGCGACGCAACCAAAATAAAAATGCACGCGGGAATCAGAAAAACGTGAGCGACGAAGAAGCGCGAGATGGTGAGCGTGCCCATGTCAGTGCCGCCGCGAATCAGACGCTTCAAACTTTCACCTACGAGCGGGACTTCGCTGACGGCGTTGGTTCCCACGGCGGTGGCGAAGTAGGCGCGCTGGTCCCAGGGGAGCAGGTAGCCGGTGAAGGCCATGGCGAGGACGAGTCCGAAGAGAACGCAACCGGAGAGCCACAGCAATTCGCGCCGCCCTTTGTAGGCGCCGTAGATGTAAGTCTGCGAAAGGTGGAGCAGCAGGACGACAACCATGGCGCTGGCACCGTAAAAGTGGAGGCTGCGAAGGAAAGAACCGGCGGTGACGCTTTTTGTGATGTAAGCGACGGTGGTGTGCGCGTGGTCGGCGGAGGGAACGTAATAGAGCGCCAGGAAAACTCCGGTGATGATTTGCGAAATAAAAATGAACAACAGTCCGGAGCCGAATATGTAAGCGAGGCGAGCGCCGCCGGGAATGGGTTCGTAAAGCGCGGTGGCGAGCAGAGTGTCGAGGCCGGTGCGACGATTCAGCCATCCGAGAAAACCAGGTTCAATATTTTGTGAAGGAGTATCTCGGTCGTCAGTGGAAGGCATGATGTGCGAAGCCTTTAGCCTATGACTTCTTTGTCCGCAACGAGCTGGCGGAAATACTGGAAGCGCACGATGAGTTGGCCATTTTGGACTTGAGATTCGAGCTCGTCCATGCCACGCAGAGATGGGCCGCTGACGCGCTTTCCGTCGGGAGAGAAGGTAGCGCCGTGACAGGGGCAGATAAATTCGTTCTTGGCAGCGACCCAGGGCACCGTGCAACCCAGGTGCGGACATATGGAGGAAAGAACGCGCGGCGCGGCTCCATCGCCTTTTGTTACGTAAACAGTTTTCTCGGAGATTGCTTTGCGCCAACCGTCCACTTGTTCGATCTGAATGGTTCGTGCCACAGGTTCGCTGAGCGATGAGAAATCGCTGACCGGCCCGACCAGCGCTCCTTTGAGCTGCGTGGTGCGGCGAATCAAAGGAAACAGTGTGAAGCGAATTAGCGGCACAGCGAGCAGCGCGCCAACGCAGAAGGATCCCAAGGCGAGCAAAGCTCCCAGGAACGACCGCCGCTTTTCAGAACTGGGCCCGGAGTTATCGGCGCTTGTTATCATCAAGACCTTTCAGCGCGTGGCAATTCGCAAAGCAGGTTTATTTTTTTGCCATTGCGCGAATGTAGGCGACCAGGGATTTGATCATGTCCGGTGACAATTTCGAACCGAAAGCGGGCATCTTCCCTTGACCCTTGGTAATCGTCGCGGTCAACTCTGCGTCGGATTTTTTCTGGACTTCGTCAGACCTGAGATCCTTTGCTTTCAAGGCCTTTCCGGTGGGCGAACTACCGCTGCCATCGTCAGCATGGCAGAGTACGCACTTGGCCTTGAAAGTCTTGGCCGCATCATCCTGGGCTCGCGCGGAGCGTGGAAGAGCAAGGGCGGCGAGGATAGCGACGAATGCCGCGAGTGCAAAATTCGCTAAGATTCTTCGCATGGTTTTCTCCTGATTTGTCGATTATCGTAGCGCGTATCGTCGCACTAGCGTATGGATTTTTCCAGCTTGGCCGTTGATGGGATGTCCGTGGCCAGGAGTTTACATCAGAAGCGCGGTACGGGCGACGAGCTAAGAAAATAAATCGCGCGAGCGTTCGATCGGGACCTCGACCTCAGTGTAAGCAAAAGGGAGCGAAACTTTCGGCGGGGTGTCGAATCTGATTGGGCAGCGGACGGAACAAGACGAGACAAGACCGGACGACAGGAGGGTTTATGCCGACGATTTCGAAGGACAACAAAGTGGCTACGTTGATCAATGTGTTTACGGTGGAACCGGGGAATCAGCAGAAGGTGGTGGATATGTTGGTGGAGGCGACGGAGAAGGCCATGAAACATATTCCCGGGTTTGTGTCGGCGAGCATTCACAAGAGTCTGGATGGAGTGCGGGTCATTAATTATGCGCAGTGGAAAAGCAAGGAAGATTGGGAAGCGATGATGAATAGTCCGGAAGCGCAGAAGCACATGAAACCATTTTTTGAGATTGCGAAGGTGGATTTTCATTTGTATGAAGTGGCGGACGCGATTGAGGTGCGAGGCGCGTCGGCGTAGAGGCGGGAAAAAAGGAAAAAGCAGGCAACTTCGCCGGCAAGATGCCGGCGGTACTCAAGGCGAGGCGAATCTTGCCTCCGGCAGGCAGGCCCGGCGGGCAGACGCAATCTGCAAAGCGAAGGCTTGCGCGGGTGAAGCTACGCAAGCGGTAGAGAAACGAATTGGAGTTTCTTTTACGGAGGGGATGAATCCCCTCCCTTCCCGACATCCATTGCGTGAACGTGAAACAGATGCGGTGGACAGTTATTTGCAGCGAAGCGGGTACCCTGTTTTGGGTCAAACGCCCGGCGGGCCGCATTCGGCGCAGCCAATTTTGTTTTTGTGGAACGCGGTGAAAGAGGTAGTGGAACGCGCTGATCAGGGCTTGGGGGTGGCCTGGCAGAGTTGTTGGAATAGCGGGTCTTCGCGCAAGGAAATCAAATCCGGATCGCGTTTGGCCCAATCGAGGTTGGCCCAGCCCGCTTCTTTTGCAGACTTCAGCATGTCGAGAGCTTCGCGGGGCTGCAGGAGCAGAGCGTAAGTGCAGGCGGCATTATAGAGGACGTTCGAATCACGAGGCCGCAAAGCGACCGCGGTTTGCAATTGCCGTACGGATTCTTCGCTCCTGCCCGTGGCGGCATAGTAGCCGGCCAGCAGCATGCGCGCGCGAACATCTTCAGGAACCGAATCGAGCTGTTTTTCGAGCGCAAGGATTCCACGATCCAGCAGCATCCTCGCTTGCTCCTCTCTACCCAGCGATTTCAGAGCATTCGTGATCGGAATGTAAACGTTGTAGTCGTCTCCGTTGGCTTGCAGGGCGCGATCGACAATGTCTGCAACTTCTTGAAACCGGCCGGAGGAAAAATAGGTTCGAGCCAGGACGGTGTAGGCACCTTCGCAGTCCGACTTGCACTCAATGGCGCGCTGCGCGAATTGAATAGCGTCGTCATATCTTTTCTGGCCGGAGAGAATCCAGGCGCGAGCGGCCAGCACCTCGGCAAGGCCGGGTTCGAGCGCGGTAGCACGCTCGCAAGCGGCCAAGCCCTTTTCGATCCAGCGCGCATTTTCTTCGCGAAACTGATAGATCATTCCGCAAGCGGTGGCCAGGCCGGCATGCGCCAA
>Ga0073928_10008446_pt1 | contig 12923 bp, 7 predicted proteins | sample PaiPotPPA55metaG_FD_76969 | JGI IMG/M metagenome (GOLD analysis project Ga0073928, IMG submission 76969) | Iron sulfur acid spring bacterial and archeal communities from Banff, Canada, to study Microbial Dark Matter (Phase II) - Paint Pots PPA... ...
CGCACTCGGCCTCGTTGCTCTACCAGTCCGCAGCGATCCAGCACCGCATGGATGGTACTTTTCGCCGGGATGGGAATACCGGAGAAGCGGCGCAGCAAGCGCTCCCGGATTTTGCGAGCTCCCATCCATTACCGAACACTCCTTCCAAGGCACCACTCCCTCCCCTTCTACGGGGAGAAAGTGTCACCTATGTGTCCGGTACAATGTGTTACCTATGTCTCAGGTCGCTCAGAGGACTGTCGCGACAGAATCGAGCCAAGTACCTCCTCTTGAAACTCTCAAGCCGCATCAGTGCTGCCTCAACTGCCGGTACTCCGCCAGTTTGTGCCGCCCCGGCGGGCGCCAATGCGCGTTCCGCGACAGCCGAAGCCTGACGCAGAACTTTCTGTATGTCAGTCTCCTGTTTTCTGGCGGCTTTCGCGCGCACTCTCGTCAACGTCGCTTTGCGAAGGACTCTCGCAACCTTTGCCTCATCTTCAACTACGAGAATACGCAACGTGCTGCCTTTCTTAATATAACTGGGCTAGGTTTTACTTCCGTTGCACTACCGAATAGTAGTTCGGTAAATGGTTTTCATGTTTCAGGAGAAGCGTTCCGCTCGTATCGAGCTACCAGATTATCTTCAGCGCAAACTGGATCTGTCGGGACGGGGTCTGCGTAGAGGTAATCAGTCCGGCATTGCCAATGGGTATTCCTGCTGAATCAAAAATATTTCGATTATCGATCGGCGGAGCGAAATTCGTGCGATTCGGAACATTAAAAAATTCCGCGCGGAACTGCATATTAAAAGTGTCGGAAATTCTCTTGATGTGGTTGTTCTTGAATAGTGAAAAATCGAAATTTAACGACCCAGGCCCGATCACCGTGTTGCGGCCGAGGTTGCCGCGAAGAGTAATCGGATTCGGTACGGCGAAGCACTGTGTTTTGATGTAGTGGTTGGGATTACCGGAATTGATTGGCGAACCGCAACCCGGGCCTGAAAGCAAATCCGGGACATCAATATTCGGGTCGGTACTCTTCATACCGAGAGCGTCTCCGCCGAAGCCGGGCGTAAACGGCACACCCGTGCTGGCTTCAAACACTCCTCCTACTTCCCACCCGCTGAGAGGCCACTCCTTTGCGCCACGAGCCCATTTTGGCGTCCCGATTTCCCACGTGTAATTTACTTCCAGATTTTGCGCCACGTTGAAATCCGCCAAGCCCCGGTTCAACCTGGGGGCAAAGAAGAGGGGACTCGAGATCGAATTGGAGTATTCGTCGCCAACCAGACTGCCCGAGGAGGTATCAATGGTTTTGCCCCAGGTATATGAGCCCTCGATCTGAGCACTATGCACGAGCTTTGCCTTGACCTTGAATTGGAGCGCATCGTAAAACGAATTCCCTTGCCACAGACCGGCGTTGATTAGACCCGCATTGACGTTCAGCCGACTGCGGCTTCCTACCGGCGAAGGCCAAAGATAACCCTGAGAAGTGAGTGTAGGTAAGACAATATCCGCATCCTCCACCCGGAACATTTGGTGCACCCCTCGCGAGCCAACATAACCAATCCTCATGCTCAAAACGCGAGCAAGATCCCGGGCTAGTGTCAGGTTCCATTGCATCACGTAGTTGCGTCGTGGGTTGGGATCAAAATATCCCTGGCGAAATCCACTCGAGGATACTGCGTCGACGATCGAGAAGGCCTCGGTAGGAAAGGAACCGGGAGGGAGATCCGTGGAATTTCCTAACTTGAAGAACGGAGCGGAATTGACCTCATTGAACTGGATCAAATAAGGCAGAGGGAGTACGTCAAACATTCCGAACCCCGCACTGAGAGATGTCTTCCCATCGTGAAAAGGGTCCCACGATACACCGACTCTTGGTTCGAAGTTGCGTAGCGTCGGATTGGAAAACAACGGATCGCCCAGATGCGGTTGTGCATCGGTAAGGTGGCGCAGAACCGTCAGCTTACCATGAACCTCTGTTGGCACGGTGGCCATTTCGTAACGCAGACCGAGATTGAGAGTCACATTCGGGCGCCAGCGCCAGTCGTCCTGGAAGTACATGCCGACGATGGTTTGACGAAATCCTCGCTCGGAGATGGCGCTCGGAATTGCCGCACTTAGCGAGAAAGGTTGATTAGCCAGAAAATCAGACAGCGAGCTGAATGAAAATTCTCCTCCGCGGTTCGAAATCGCCAGAATATTGTCCCGCATGCGCTCGACATTTGCGCCGAATTTCAGTGAATGCATACCTTTCGTGAGGGAGATGTCGTCGGAAGACTGGATTGAGGTCCAATGGAAAAGGTACTCGGACGGCGTCCCCAACCCACCGGAAAAAAAAGTAAGCCCGGGCACGATGATGGCCGCCGCGTTTAGACCCGGTACGGACCCGAAGGATGGGTCAGCGACCAGCGGATTTCCACCTGCGAAGGTTAAACCCGTGGTTGTTACCACGCGGTTTATCCCGACGTGAAAGGAATTCGAGCTCCGGGGATTGAACGTATGATTTTCATGTAGTGTAAAGGCTTGCCGGCGCGAGTCATACCCTGACCTCTTGTTATTCAGTTCATCTGGGTGCCGCACTATTCCGCTGTCAAACATATAAGTGCCAGCAAGTGCGTCCGAGTCTGAAAGTTTATGATCGACCTTAGTTGTAAAATAGTTTTCCGGAGTAACTTGCTGCCCAGCAAAGGTGAAGATTCCCGTGTCCCCAGGCCCTAAGAGGGAACCGTTAGGCAGTGGATAGAAGGCCTTCAGGAAACGAGTGACGTTCGGATCCAGCGTAATTTGACCAGTGGAAAGGTTTCCGGCGCGAGCTGCCGCTGAGGGAACGGTAGTGACCTGCGTAATACCCTGAGACTGCCGCAGGCCTTCGTAGTCACCAAAAATAAACGTTCGGTTCTTCCATATTGGTCCTCCGGCCGATCCACCGAATTGGTTGCGGCGGAAGGGAGGCTTGACCGTATCGAAGAAATTTCGCGCATCGAGCGCACTGTTGCGGATGTACTCGAATGCGTCGCCGTGGAAATCCGTGGCTCCGGAACGTGTGGAGGCCCCAATGATTCCGCCGGATGACCGACCAAATTGCGCCGGGTAATTGCTGGTAAGAACTGAGAACTGTTCGACAGCGTCGGACCCTAGATTCACTCCTAACGCGCTGCCCGGCGGCCCGTTTACGTAGTCATTGACGCTGATCCCGTCTAAGCGGGCATCATTTTGGCGCGGACGGCCACCAGATATCGTCATCTGATTGCCAAAGCCGCGCTGTGCCTGTCCGGTCTGCTGCGTACGCGCACTGGAAACGCCGGGCTCCAGGGCCGCAAGGTCGGATGCCGAACGACCATTCAGGGGAAGATTGCTGACGCTGTTCGAATCCACCACACCACTGACGGCGGAACTCGCAGAAGTTTTGGAGGATCCACCAGGAAGAGGCTGAAGCACCATGTTGGCTGGTGGAGATGAACCCGCTGTGAAGGTAACTGTGATGACTGCTGGAGCATAGCCGGGCGCGGAAGCTGTTATCTCATATCCACCCAGTGCAAGATTCTGCAGAGCATAGGATCCATCGACATTTGAAGTGAGGTTAATGGTTTGGTTAGTGGTTAGATTTTTTATCGCAATTGCCGCATTCGCGACTGGCGTGCCGGCGACTGATGTAATCAAGCCTGAGACTGTGGTGCCGGGCACCTGCCCGGCACATGGGAGAATGACCACCAAAGAGAATAGTAACGCCGCAAAGTTCCGCGCCCAAACCTTGTGACTCTTCCTATCTACATGAGGATGAGTCGCCATCTGGGGCCTCTACGGCCAAAACCCGTATCTTCAATGCAGCTAGAAGATGACCTTCAGGGCGAACTGGATTTCTCTCGCCGTGGTGGTTGTCCTGGTCAATTTTCCGGCTACGCCAGTTGGATCGCCACTCGCAAGAAAGATGTCCGTATTGTCAGGGGTGACCGGGGGTGCGAAGTTCGGGCGATTGAAGATGTTAAACATTTCCGCACGGAATTGAATGTTGAAGGTCTCGGAAATTTTGCGGATGTAGTTGTTCTTGAATACCGAGAAATCCACGTCCAACAGACCAGGAGAAATCGCGACATTTCGACCGGAGTTGCCTTTTAGGTTAAAGCAACGGAGGTCTCCCGGAGCCAGTGCCGCGCCGAGACTTGGGGGGGCCGGGTCACAATTGGCATCAAAGAATGCCTGACTCGGAGCAACGGGTACGGAAAAGCATCCCGTCTTGATATATGTGTCGGGGTTCCCTGGGTTCGTCAGCGACTGACAACCCGCACCACCAAGGCGGTTCGGATACGCCCAATCGTCTGAACTCAATGTCCCATTCGGGTCGCCACCGGTACCAAATGTTGGCGTGAACGGTATGCCCGTGCTGGCGGTAAATATAATCCCGAGTTGCCAGCCTTCCGTCAAAAAGCGAGCTGGCCCGGTGACGGATTTCGGCGACGGTAGTTCCCAGAGACCGTTGACGACCAGGGTGCGCGCCACGTTGAAGTCTGTCAGACCGCGACTAACCCTTGGATTGAAGAAATAGCTTGGGCTCGCGATGGAGTTGCCAAACGCGTCTCCCGCCACGGTCGCCGAACTGGTGTCAATACTGCGACCCCAGGTAAAGGTACCCTGCACCTGGAATCCGTGACTTATGCGCTTCGCTAGCTGCATCTCAAGCGCGTTGTAGTAAGACTGACCTTCGTAAAACATGCCGCGTACCGAACCGTAGTTTTCGTTGATTCGAGATGGCGGCGCACATGATGGGTCGTCACTGCCGTTGGGATCGGTTTGATTACAAAGGGGGGAGAATAAGTTACCTAGGACATCCACTTTCGGGAACAGGTATCCGGCCGAAGTCAGCGTGGGGATAACGATATCAGCGTCGTCTGGACGATACGGTTGGTGAATTCCGCGCGAGCCCACATAGGCAACTAGTGAAGTCAGGCTCGGCGTAAGTTGGTACTGAATATTGAGGTTGTACTGCATTACGTAATTGCGTTTTGGATTCGGATCGATATACGTGGCCCGCAGTTTATTGGACGGAAGTGGCTGAAGATTATTGGGAAACACACCGCGCGTCGGATCTTGGGGTTGGGGGTTATTTATGGACGTGTACGCGAAAAAAGGAGAAGCCAGCGTGGTCAGCAGGGTGAATTGATATGGCAGCGGCAGAACGTCAAACATACCGAAACCCCCGCGGACGGCCATTTTTCCGTTACGGAATGGGTCCCACGCAAAGCCGATGCGCGGTTCGAAATTTTTGGTCGTGGGGTTATTGAAGAAAGGATCGCCCAAATGTGGGGTGGCATCGGAAAGGTTACGCAGTACTGAAAGTTTGCCGGCGGTTTCCGTCGGCACGGTGACCATCTCATAACGCAAACCCAGGTTTAAAGTCAGGTTCGGTTTAAAACGCCAGTCGTCCTGGACATAACCGCCAAAGAGGGTCTGCCGAAGATTACGGGGCGTAAGGGTGCTGGCAACTCCTCCCTGAAATTTATTTGGCTTATTCGCATAAAAAGCAGCCAAATCATTAAAATGGAAAATTCCGTTCGGATCGGAGAGTGCTTTGATCTCCAACTCCATTCGCTCTGCAGCGAAGCCAAACTTGATTGTATGCGTGCCCTTATTAATGAAAGCATCGTCATAAAGTTGGAACGTATTCCAATGATAAAAGTAAGCAGCTTCACCGCCCACGCCGCCGAGGAAAGTGGTCAAGCCGCCGATGAAGATCTGCGGCGCGGTTCTTCCCGGGAAAGTGCCCAGCGAAAGGTCAGCGGCGGCCGGCACCAACGCTTTCGCCCCTATGTTGTTGTCGACGTTTTCATAGTTGTAGCCGAAGCGAATGCTATTGGCGAACGCCGGCTTGAAAATATGCGTTTCTTCCAGGGCCGCAATTTGCCTCGATGATTTGGTGGTGAGAAGGACGTCGTTTACGCCGTCCGGGGAAGTGTAAGGAGTCTTATCGAACAAATACGTTCCGGACATACTGTCTTTTTCAGAGATTTTATGGTCCAGGCGGGTGGTATAGAAATTCTCGTTCACCACTTGCTGGCCCGAGAAAGTGTAAGTTGCGGTGTCCGGGTTACCGGTCGGCGCTCCGTTGGGGTCGGGCAGATGATAAAAGGCCAGCGCCGCTTGAGCGGCCGGATCGATAGTTACGGGGGTTGAACTGCCTTGAAGGAAACCGCTGCGAGCCGCGATGGAAGGAACAGTGGTCACCTGGGTGAGTCCTTTGGACTGCCGAATACCTTCATAATCGAAAAAGAAAAATGTCCGTTCCTTAATGATCGGACCGCCGATGGATCCGCCAAACTGATTACGCTTGAATGGCGGGATTTGCCCAACATCGAAAAAATTCTTGGCGTCTAACGCGCTATTGCGCAGAAATTCGTAGACACTACCGTGAAAAGATCCGGTTCCAGAGCGAGTGATGGCATTAACGACGCCACCCGACGTTTTCCCGTATTCCGCGGAATAATTACTGGTAAGCACGGAAAATTCCTGAATCGCATCGACACCCAGGCTGCCCCCGAGGACGCTACCGGGCGCACCGTTGGCATAGTCATTTAAGCTGACGCCATCCAGACGATAGTTGTTCTGCTGGGGTCGCGCACCCGAAATGGTCAGTTGCTGCCCGAAGCCACGATTGCCGCGATCCGCGCCCGAAGAAAAGCTCGGCTGCGTCTGAATGGTATCAACGCCAGGCTGCAACGCCGCGAGATCCGTCCAACTGCGACCGTTTAGGGGCAATTCGCGGACGGTCGTGGCCTGGACGGTAGCGCTAATGTCCGAAGTCGAAAGTTGCACGGCCGGAGCTTCCGCAGTGACCTCGACCCGGTGAGTTACCGTGCCGACTTGCAGCGTGAGATTGAACTCTTGTTCCATCCCGACATTGAGTTTGATTCCATTTTTAATTTCAGTGTTGAATCCTTGAGCTGAAATAGTCACTTGATATTCGGCAGGCAATAAGTTCGCGGCGATGTAGAAGCCATCTTTATTGGTGCTGACGGTGCGCTCAACTCCCGTGGATACATCCCTGATGACCACTTGAGCGTGTGGAACCTCGCCGCCGGAAGAATCGGTGATTGTTCCCGTGAGTGTGGCGCCAGCGACCTGCGCCCGGGACGGAACTGCGTTGGTCAAGAGCAGCGCAATGGCTGCGCTTACCACATACACGAAAATTCCCAAGCGAATACGAGGAATCATAGAGCCCCCTAGTTGCCCGCGAGGCTAACGTAAAGTCAATTTCCATGCCTTAACAGCGAATTAATAAAAATTTAGCTACAACGATGCAATATTTTTGCTCAACTTGAAAAATGGGGCGGAATTACTGAGAGGTAAAATAACGATGAAGGGTGCTGGCAAAGCGTATCCTTAAGGCCATAGCAAGACGCGCGGCTCGGTAACCTTTGAAATGCAATCAGTGCGATGCGAACGAGCCGCCGGTCATCGACTATGCCAACACCGAAGGCAGCTCGCTACTGCGGGTATCGATGCCTCTTAAATTCAGCGGCCAGGTTAGATTTGTTGAACGCCGCAGCACCGCGCTATCGGGGTCTTGGGCATGAAGAATTCGTCGGGGGCGTTGAAATTATTTATGTCCTCAACATTGGGCTCGGAAATCAAACCCGCGATAATCGGACGAGCAGTTTCTTGCAGTTGTCGGTTAGTTGAGGGCCGCGCCTCGCGACCCAGAATGCCAGGTAGGGAAACGGCCAGAAGACCGGCGACCACGGAGCAAAAACAAAACAATCATGCGAAAACGTAAATTTTTCGCCTTCATCATAGCTATTCAAGCATTCCCAAGAAATATCCAATCCCGCGAACATTGTGGACGAGTTTTGCGCCGCCATGCGTATCTATCTTCTGGCGCAGACGATTAATATAGACCTCGACCAGATTAGTTTCGCTTTCGAAATGATGATCCCAGACATGTTCGACAATCTCGCTGCGTGTTACCAGCTCAGGGGCGTGCAACAGCAAAAGTTCCAATAACGCGAATTCCTTAGAGGTTAACGGAATGATTTCCTTATCGCGAGTGGCGCGCCGGTGATGGCGATCCAGCTCCAAGTCCGCGAAACGAAGCCGGGCATTCCCGTTGTGAAAACCGCGGCGGACGAGTGCCCTGACACGCGCGAGAAACTCGACCAGGACGAAAGGCTTGGTCAGATAATCATCGGCTCCGGCATCTAAACCCTCAACCCTTTGTTCTACTAGAGTGCGCGCGGTGAGCATCATTACCGGAGCTTCGACGCCGCGTTGGCGCAGTTCCCGGCAAACCTCAATGCCGCTTATTCCGGGCAATCTAACGTCAAGAAGGATGGCGTCATAGCTCACGTCGCTACCGAGCGCCAGGGCTTTTTCACCAGTGTCAGCGATGTCTACGACGTATGCATTTTCCCTCAGCGTACGTGCAATGAAGCTGGCAATTTTTCGTTCATCTTCGACTAATAAAATGCGCATAAAACCTTGCTAACCACAGCGAAAGCCCACGCGTTCGAGCTCAGTAATATCTTTCAACGGGTCGCCAGACACTGCCACGATATCTGCGAACTTGCCTTTATCGATGGACCCGATGCGATCCTGCCAGCCCATCATTTCCGAGGCTACCGTGGTTGCCGATTGAATCGCTTGTGCAGGCGTCATGCCGTACTTCACTAAATACGCAAACTCCTTAGCCTGGCCTCCGTGCGGAAATGGTCCAACTCCGCTCCCGAAGGAAATTTTCAGCCCACGGGAGATGGCTAGGCGTCCACTCTCTTCCCTCATGGCCTCCAAACTGTATTTCCCGCCAGTAGACTTTGCGTCCTTTTCCGCATATTCCGGAAGCGAGTAGTGATACGCGGTGAGTTCGAGGTAGATGCCCTTCTTCTTGATCGCGTCTGCCAGGGCATTATCTAATTCAATAGCGTGTTCGATGGTGTCGACACCGGCCTCGATACAGTTTCTCAAACCCTCACCGCCGAATATTCTTCGCGCACCAAATTTGGCTCTGACCGATACTATGCGATTTCAGAAAAACGTGGAGCCCGGCTGGCAAAGCCAAGCCCCATTTCCTCGACGAAAAGAAACTTACTGAACTTCGAAAACCAGCACTTCCGACGGAGTCGTTTCATGCTGAGGCACCGCTACGAAGTAGCGTTTTAATTCTGGTACCAGCCTGGCTGTCCGGCCCGCAGGACCAGACGGAACCTTGGCGGCCAACTTGTAATTGTCGGGACTTTCTTGCTGGTACACGTCCACGAAACCGTCGGCCGCCGCATAGATCCGCTTGTTGTCCTTGTCGAACACCAGGTCATCGACGCCTTTCGTGATTGGCAGCGTGGCGACTTCTTTCCCTGAAGTGGTATCAAACACCACAAGGTCTCCACTCCGGCAGGCCACAAACAATCGGTGATTGGCTTCATCGAGAGCCATGGCCACGTTTGTTTTGCCCTTACTAATCGGCCAACTGGTTAGAATTTCGCGTTTCTCACGATCGATAACATCGACGCGATTCTTGGCTTTGTTGTTTACATACATTTTAGGACTGGATGACTCCAGAGCCATAGCTTCCAAAGTTTCGCCGTCAACCTTAATATCCGCGACTTTTTTTCCGCTGGTGGTATCCACAATGCTCAACATGGAATATGATTCATGGACGTCTCCACCACCGTTGTCGATGTACAAATATTTCGTCTTTGGATCGTATCCGATCGAATCCGCATCTTCAAGGAGCTTGACGCTGGATTTCAGGGTGTAGGTTTTTCCGTCGTAAATTTTCAGATCACCGGCGTCGCCATCGGTCACATAAATTTGTTTCAGATCATCACGATAAAGAATGGCGTGAGGCTTACCGATATCTTTAATGGTGTGAATTAACTTTCCGCTTTTCAATTCAAAAACCAGAACGGCGTGATTGTCCTCAGGCGTGGCAAACAAACGGTTGCCGGCCAGATCCACAGCGAAATGATCGAAGCGTCCTTTGATTTCTTCCGGAAGCTTGATGGTTTGTACCAGCTTGAGAGGCTGAGTTTCCGATTTAACAGCACCAGCAAATAAAAGAGGAGCCGCCAGAAATGCCAAAAATGCTTTTTTCATGTGTTCTCCTGAATTTTTGTGACGCACTTTTTTCCGTGCGCGCTTGTCCGCTTAACGATGACGCGCCGGAATTGAGATGTTTGGAATTGCGTAATGAATTGAACTTGCATGTTCAACGGACACCGGAATGGTAGATCATTCGCGCTTTTTTGGGACTTAAAAGAAGATTAATTTTCATTTAAGTCCAAGACGCTCTACGCGCGATTTTGCAGAGAATAGGAAGCAATTCTTCATTTTGTCGTTCGCGCTGCTCTTGTCAGATGGGATTCGGCGTTGACTCGAAAATTCTCGCGAAGTAGCATCCGCGCATCGCCGACAATTCAAGCCAGTTAAATTTTGGCAGTGACGTGCGCGCGCCCAAGCCGCCAAGAAGGATAGGAATTCAATTGAGCAGCCAACGTCCTACCTCGGTTCGCTGGCAAATCCTTGTTATTCTTTCTCTGATTATGGTCGTAACTTCTTTCGGGCGCTTAAACCTAGGAATTGCCGGAAAATCGATACAGGAAGAATTTCATCTTTCGACCCAGGCCATGGGCTGGATTTTTGGAGCTTTCGCCTTTGGATATGCATTGTTTCAAATTCCTTCCGGCTGGGCTGCGGATCGGTTTGGCCCGCGAAAAACACTTACGCTCGCTATCCTCTGGTGGGCCACCCTCACAATTGCGATGAACGCAGTTCCCTTCTTTGCCTTGCGGCTCTCGTTGAATCTGGCATGGACATTTGGCGTGGTCAGATTTTTGACCGGCCTGGGCGAGGCTGCAAGCTACCCAAATGCCAACAGGATGGTCGCGTTCTGGACTACCAAGAGCGAACGCGGTATCGGAAGCAGCCTGCTGCTTGGCGGAGTTGGCGCAGGTGGTGTGATGGCGCCAGCATTATTTGCCGCCACCATGCAGCGATGGGGTTGGCGCTCGTCATTTCTGGTTTCCGGCATCCTCGCCGCTTTCGTAGCCGTCACGTGGTTCCTCTTTTCCACCAACCGTCCAGAAGAGCACCCACGAGTAAATTCCGCCGAGCTTGGAATTCTCACTGCGAATCGCCCGCCTGGGAGTGTGCCACGCGCATCCAGTAAAACACCGTGGCGAAGCATTCTCTCCAATCCCTCCGTGTGGGGTCTGCTGATTAGTTATTTCTTTCACGGCTACAGCCCGTTCATCTACTTCACCTGGTTTTTCATTTACCTCACCCGCGTTCGCGGACTCACTATTGCCAAGGGTGGGCTTTGGGCCACTACCCCGTTCATCGCTATGACAATTTTGTCCCCGATTGGCGGATGGTTATCTGACCGAGCCGTTCAGCGCCTCGGTGTCAGGCGAGGCCGGCAGAGCACCGTGTGGATCGGCATGACGACTTCCGCGCTGCTGCTGTGGTTAGGAAGCCGCACGGGAAATAATGTGGCAGCGATTCTGCTACTCGCGGGTGCTGCGGGCTTCAGCAATTTTGCAGCGCCGAGCTGGTGGGCGTCTTGCATCGATCTTGCTCCAAACCATTCGGGCTCGCTTTCCGCTTTGATGAACACCTGTGCCAACAGCGCTGGAGGCATCGCTCCGGTTCTCACCGGCTACATCGCGACGACATTTGGTTGGACCCGAGCGTTAGATTTCGCTGCGGTGATGAGTTTTACCGCGGGGGTCGTGTGGATTTTTGTAGACGCCAGCAACAACGTGGAGAGTTCCAACAGCGAGTATTTGCCGCCAAAACCGGTTCTGAGTTCTTAAAGCTATAAAGGAGCGAAAAACTTGAAGAGCATGATAGATGTGTTTCAAGAAATGCTGAAATCCCCGGGAATCATTCACGCACCGATCGCCTATGACCCGCTCAGCGCAAAAATTGCCGAGCGAGTTGGATTTCGCGCGCTGGACATTGGTGGTTACGCACTTGGCGCGAGTTCGTGTGTTCCGGAGCCGTTGTTGAGCCTTGAGGAAGTTGCTATGGCTACGCGACGGATAAGCGCTGCCGTCAATATTCCGATCATGGTCGATGGAGGAGCGGGCTACGGAGATGCCGTGCATGTCATGCGAACGGTGCAGGTTTTGGAGCAAGCCGGAGCCGCCGCCGTGCACATTGAAGACCAGGTATTTCCGAAGCGAGTGCACTACCACAAGGGACAGGAGCACGTGATTCCGGCCGAGGAGATGTGCGAAAAAATCCGTTACGCTGCGAAGAGCCGTCGCGACTCAGGTTTCGTGATCGCCGCTCGTACCGACGCGATGCGCACCGATGGGTTTGCCGAAGGCATCCGCCGGGCAAATCTTTACGCCGAAGCGGGCGCCGATATGATCATGATTTTCCCAAACACAGAAAGCGAGGCTCGCCAGGCGCCACGGGAAGTGCGTACCCCATTGATTTACGTCAACAGCGAAGGTAATCGCCTTGGGAGACCCATAATCGGAATTCGGGAACTGGAAGCCATGGGCTACAAGATGGTGAATGACGCGATCAGCGCGATCATCGTGATGTTCAAGTCTGTGAAAGAGCTTTTCGTTCGCCTCAAAGAGACTGGCAGCACCGGAATGGACCAGGAGGTATTCAGGAAAGTGCGTAAGGAAATAGAAGACACCATAGGGCTCGAAGAGTTCTATCGCATCGAGGAGAGAACCGTTGAAAATCAAAAATAGTGAGGTCGCAAAGAATCGAGAGGTTCTCTCTCTGTTTACTTTTAGCAAATCAAGTCTGTTCACCCGCAAAAGTTTCCTCGCTGTGAGCCTCGCGGTATTCGTCTCACTCGTCGGAATCAGGTTCTGTCCCCATTCCTGTAGAAAAGTAGAAGGCGTATTCTCCTGAGAAGTCAGTGAAGGAGAAAGCCCGGAATCTCCGCTAGAGGTTCAGGGCACAGGAGGAATACGCCATGGCGAAGAC
>Ga0073928_10008447_pt1 | contig 12923 bp, 9 predicted proteins | sample PaiPotPPA55metaG_FD_76969 | JGI IMG/M metagenome (GOLD analysis project Ga0073928, IMG submission 76969) | Iron sulfur acid spring bacterial and archeal communities from Banff, Canada, to study Microbial Dark Matter (Phase II) - Paint Pots PPA... ...
AATGCCGACGATGCCCTCATTGCCGACCACGGCGATCTCGGCGGAGGCGCCATTCTCCATCACATACAGCAGTGAGACGATGGCGGTCGTTGGAAAGTACACATGGCTCAGCGTGCCGCCCGATTCGTACAGCACCTGACCGAGAGGCATTTCGACGGGTTCAAGTTGCGCAAACCAGCGCTGCGATTCGGCATCCGGCAGTGCGGCAAGCAAGCGATTCTCTGTAAGGTCGGCAGAATGAGTCACAAAATTCCGCGGCGTATCTGGGTTCAAGTTCGTTCCATGGTGACGGTCGCAAACTGCATCCCGCTATCGCCCTATTCTAGCCAGTCATCGTACGCTTGTATGTTCTATACCGTACAAAGGATGGGCCGCCATTGTCAATGCCTGAAATGCATTGCAGCAAGGGACTAGGGGTAAACCGCAAAATTCGTCCGGATCACGTGGTCGGAGCGGGGCGCAGCGTACCACCGTGACGGAAAGCAAGTGCTCAATCAGGCAGAGACTGTGGCCGACAAATCGGATCGCAGCAACTTGGCGTACTCGTGGGCAGCAAGCGGCGCTTGGAAATAATGACCTTGTCCTTCGGCGCATTGTTGGGCCTGAAGCCTTAGGAATTGCTCCCGTGTTTCGACGCCCTCAGCAATCACCCTGAGACCAAAACTTCTGCCCATGTTGATCACCGCGCTGACAATATTGGCGTCGCCGGCATTCGTGCACAAGCCGCTTACGAACGACTTGTCGATTTTCAGAGCGTCGATCGGAAAGCGCTTTAGATAGCTCAGGCTGGAATACCCCGTTCCGAAATCATCCAGAGTGAGCCGCACCCCCATATCCTTGAGCGTGCGCAGCACGGCGATCGTGGATGCCGGGTCCTGCATGAGGGCCGTTTCAGTCAGTTCAAATTCAAGATACCGCGCATCCAATCCGGTTTCCCGCAGCACAGCACGGACGCCTTGGACGAAGTCTTTGGATCGCAATTCCACCGCCGAGATGTTGATCGCCACCGACATCGGCACCAGATCCGCGTCCAACCAGCTTCGGGTTTGGCGACACGCCTCGCGGAGGACCCATCGCCCGATCGGTACGATGTAGCCGCACTGCTCGGCGATGGAGATGAACTTCTCAGGAAGCACGATTCCTTGCCCCGGTTGCCGCCAGCGGATGAGTGCCTCCGCACCGGTGATCGCCTCCGTCTCGAAATCCATCTTCGGCTGAAAATACAGTTCAAACTCACGCCGATCGAGCGCATGGCGCAAGCCGCTTTCAAGGGACTGCCGTTCTAGGGCGTGCACGTTCATGTCGGGCTTGAAGAACTGGTAGTTATTGCGCCCATTGTTTTTGGCGGTCAGCATCGCAATATCGGCATTCTTGACGAGCGTCTCTGCATCAGTCCCATCCTCCGGATAAATACCGATGCCCATGCTGACGGAGATTTGCAGATCATGTTCCTCAACGTGGTGAGGCATACCGAGCGCAGCGAGTATTTTGTTTGCACTGAGAGCGGCATCTTCCGCATGCACTATGCTCGACAGCAGGATCACGAATTCATCGCCGCCCTGACGGCTGACGGTATCCGAGGCGCGCACGCTGGCGACCAGGCGATCGGCGACCGACCGCAGCAGTTCGTCGCCGATCGCATGGCCCAGGGAGTCGTTGATGTGTTTGAAGCGATCGACATCGACGAAGAGCACCGCCAGTTGTTGCCGCTGCCGGCGAGCCGCTGCCATGGCCTGGGCGAGCCGATCATTCAGCAACATGCGGTTGGGCAAGTCGGTCAGGTAGTCATGCTGCGCCAAATACGACATCCTCTGCGACATCGCGCGCACCTGAGTCACATCGTGAAAAACCATCACGGCGCCCGTCACCTGGCCTCGACGATCGTGAATGGGCGCGGCGGAATCCTCGATGGCGAATTCAATGCCGTCGCGCCGGATCAGGTTGCAGCTCCCGCTCAGTCCCACGGTTTTATTTTGCTGCATGGCAATGGCCATCGGATTCACGATGTGTTCGGGATTCGTGTTGTCGACAATTCGGAACACATCACTGAACGATCGGCCTAGTGCCTCAGCGCTTAGCCAGCCGGTCATCGTTTCAGCTACCTGATTGAGATAAGTCACATTCCCCGCGACATCGGTACTGATGACGGCATCGCCGATGGAATTCAGGGTGACTTCGGCACGCTCCTTTTCTATGAACAAAGCCTCCGCGTTCGCCGTGCGCTCGAGCATGTTGCGCAGAGCCTTCGACAATGAGTAACTGTCGAGGCGGTTATCTAGGATGTAATCTTGCGCGCCGCGTTGTACGGCTTGTTTGGCAACATCCTCGTGCTCCGGATTGCTCAGCACCAAGATCGGAATGTGGGGTGATGCCTGGGATAGCCGATCGAAGCTCTCGAGTTCTTGCCCGTCGGGTAGGAGTAAGTCAATTAAAACGGCTGCAATGTCATTTTTTGTGTGGTCGCATAAGCGAGCGAGCGCGGCGGCGCAACTTCTGACCCATTCGATGACAACAGGCGGGTCAGTTGACTTGGCCAGCAGCTCTTGGATACTCGCAGCCTTCGAGGCATTGTCGTTCACCAGAAGTACAGTTTGTGGCATCGCACCATCCTTGCGCATCACACCGCAAGCGATTAGAGCGAATTGATCCTTTACTGTCTGTCTGTTAGCGCACAAAGTTGATGGGGCACGCGAAGTCGGGCCAGCTTTACTGGGATCGCGGCTGACAATCAATCCGAAGAAGGCCCGGCAAGGGCGCGCAAACGCGCTTCGCTCTCACGCAGTGCGATCTCGGCCCGCTTGCGCTTCGTGATATCCACTCCGGTGCCGCAATATCCTGTGAAAGCGCCCGCTTCGTCGTACACGGGCTCGCCGCAGATGGAATAGTAGGCGTGCGTCCCGCCCGGTTGAACGGTCGCGAACTCGAAGTCGCAGAAAGACCAGCGCGCGGCTAACTGTGATTTGTGTTCGGACCATCCCCCGTCGGCTGGGACTACGTTCGGCAGGTCCCAGTGCGTCATGCCGAGGATGTCGGCGGCGCCGAAAGCGCTGCATCCGACGACTTGGGTAAATCGAAAGTCGCTGTCCTGTTCCCAGTACCAGTCGGATGTAAGATCGTTCAGTACACGGAAGCGCGCCTCGCTCCGCCGCAGCGCATCCACCGTCTGCTGCCGCAGCAGAAATCGGCCGAGTTGACTGCCGATGGAATGCACCGCCTGCAGCATTCGGTCATCGGGTTCGCCGACGTCGCTGCTGGAGAAGGCGAGCACGCCGATCACCTTGTCCTCCGCTGTGACCGGGAAAACACAGGCGCCGTTCTCGCCGGTTTCGGGCGCGAGAGCCGTCGGGGACACTCCTGCGCCTCGCGTGCTGCCGAGGACCCAGAGCGGCTGGCCCGACTGGCACACGCGCCCTGCCAGACCGGCCCCGGGGCGGAATACCATGCCACGCGACTTTTCCAGAAATTGTCCGACCACGGCGCTCGGTACTCCCCAGGACTCGGCAAAACGCAGCACGCCCGCCGACTGATCCAGACGGAAGTAGCGGCCACAATCCCAGCCCTGCGTCTCGCAGATCGCGCGAATCACCGCCTGCAAGGCGGCAGCTGCGGTGCCCGCGTCGGCAAGACAACGTGCCACCGTGAACTCAAGTCCCAACAGCAGCTCTCCGCGCTTGCGCTCCGTGATGTCCTCGCACGAAAGGACGGCAGACGCGTTGCCATTTCCGGTAATGCGCGTCACGCTGAGCGCGAACCAGGAGCGCCCGGCAGCCGAATCGCAGGCGTAATCGTAGCGAAAAAGCGCTCGCTCACCGCCGATCACCTGGCGGATTCCCGCGGCGATCGCCGTCCCGTCCGCCTGTTCAGCGGCGCAAGCATTGTCGCATGCCGCAAGATAGTCGGAACCCGCCACGACACCCGTGCCGATGCCGGAGTGCGTTGCCGCGAACGCGCGCCAAGCCTGATTTGCCGAGAGCACCACCCCGTCCTGATCTAGTATGGCAATCGGGGCGGCGAGTGCATCGAGGATGGTACGGGCCAAGCGATGCGGGCCCACCAAAGCCTCCGCGTGCTTGCGCTCGGTGATATCCCGCGTGATCCCGCGGTAGCCTTTGAACTGGTTTCGATCATCGAAGATCGGCTCGCCGCTGATGCTGAGGTACCGCACCTCGCCGGCGCGGTCCGCGCGCCTGATCTCGAGGTCACGGAATATGACGCGCCACTCGAGTTGTTGGCGGTGCGTCCGCCAGTCGGCCTCGCTCATGTTGTCAATCGACAGATCCCAGAGCGCCTTCCCGATGATGCCCTCTTCGGTAGATCCATCAGCGTCATCCGCAGCGCCTCTGTGCGACACGAATCGGTAGCGCTCGTCCTGCTCCCAGTACCAATCGAAGGCAAGTCCGATCAGACTGCGGAATCCCACCTTGCGCTCGATCAGCGCCCGTTGTGCCTCAGGCAGCAGGATGGCGTTGCCGCTCACGGGGTCGATGATGGCGTCTATCTGGCCCGCTTCGATCGCCAAGCGCTCGGGACCGCCCTTGACCAGCCGTAGGATCGCCTTCTTGAAGCCGCGCTCGGCATTCGTGCCGGACAGGGCCGGGTTCGACCGGGGAAGCGCTAGATCCATGGGTACTATTCCGCTATTCCAAGCGCGCGAAGTACGCCGCTTCTATCGCTGAGATTGCCGACGACCGTCGCGGCGGGTGACGGAGACAGCTTGGCGAGGCTGGGCGTGACAACGATGCCATCCGCCAGAGCGCGCAGCGGATATTCGAGAACGTCGATGATTTCCAGCCGAAAGTTGTCTTGCAGATGTTCCTTGCAGATCGCTTCAAGATTGGCGACGGCCCGAAGCGAATTGGGTCCGCTGTCCGTAATGTAGAGAACCATCACTACGGCAGTGGCGGCCGCGGGTTCGGATGCGCTCCGGTCCTTCCTCTTACGCACCATTGCTCGCCTCCGTCTTGTTCTTCTTCCCGGAGCCATTGGAAGCGTAGCGCTTCTCCGGGGAGGTGACTGTCCCGGTCGCCGCGCGTCCTGTCAGATCCGCGCTGCGAATCCTGCGCAGCGATTTCTCCCGGTCACTCGAGGAAACAATGCGCGCCTGATCGTCGCTGAAGGACGTCGCGAGTTCAACCCGCTGCCGCTCCAGATCATGCTCCAATGCCGTGATCCGCGCACGCGTGTCCGCCTCGGCTAGCTCGAGCGACGCCCGCTTTTGCTCGAACTCGGAGCGACGTTGCATCGTCTTGGAGCGCTCCTCATCTTCCTTTTCCCAGCGCAAGGTACCCATCAGCACCTCGCCTCCCGCCGTATATACGTCCGCCAGCATCGGACCGGCATCGCTCAAGATCAATTCACGCACCTGGTTCGAGTGAGCCGTACCCCGCGATTTGATGATGGTCAATGCCCGATTACGCTCCCCGCCCCGGATCAAGTACGACAGGTGGATCCAGGTGTCCGCGATTGTGGATATCTGCAAATCGGTCGCTTCGGTCTCCGGCTGGTCGCCTTCGTTGATGGCAGTGACCACCACGGTGATCTTCAGATCCTTCGCCGTGTAGATGAATCGGTTGGCGACGGAGCGTGCGGCCGCGAGTCCTCCGGCCTTGGCAATAGCCGACAGTGGGTCGATCACCATGCAGCGCGGCTGATGCTCGGCAATCAGCGCTTTGAGCTTAACCAGGTGGTCCTCTGCGGCGATTGACTCTGTCCGGCCCGAATACATCCTCAAGACGCCGCTCTTGACGTACGGTTTGAGCTGGATTCCGACCGACGTGAGATTTCGCACGATCCGATCGGCACCTTCATCGAAGCTCACGAAGAGAGTGCGTTCACCGCGCCGGCAGGCGGCCTCTGCGAACTTCCCCGCTAGGGTCGTCTTGGACGTGCCCGGCACTCCCGTGATCAGCGTGCTGCTCCCGCGGAACAAGCCGCCGCCCAGCATCGTGTCGAGCCGCTCGAAGCCCGCGGATACCCGCTCGCTCGAAGCGACCTGCTGGATTTCGGCCGGCTCGGGAGCGGCGATTTCCATCCCGCCCGGGCCAAAGCTCACCGGATACTCACCCCTGGCAAAGGCCGAGCCGCGATATTTCGTCACCTGGACCCGGTGCAACGCGACCCCGCACTCCAGACGCGACTCGAACTCGATCACGCAGTCCACCATGAACTGCAGGAAGCCGTAGTTCGCGGTCTCCGCGCCGTGGCCATCGATCTTGGCCGTGAAAATGGCGGCATCCACCTCGTTTTCCGCCAACCAATCGCGAATCCGGTAAATCTCCCGCATTTCCGACTTCGGGTTCTGCAGCAGAGTCAACAGCACATCGATGCCGTCGAACACGATCCATTTTGCGCCGATTTCCTCCTTCTTTGCCTTGAGCATGGCCAGCATGCCGCGCAGGTCGAATTCTCCGGATTGGACGACATCGGGCGACAAGTTTGCGTCCATGAAAAAAAGCCCTCCCTTGAGGAGAGCAGACAGATTCCATTTGAAACCGGCGGCATTCGCGATGATCTGCTGCGGCCTTTCCTCGAACGCCACAAAGATCCCGGGCTCCTCCCGTAGCCGCGCTGCGTTAACCAGGGATTGCAGAGCGAACACGGTCTTTCCCGAGCCCGGTCCGCCCTTCAGCAGACTGATGCGGTTCCGCGGCAGACCGCCGTGGCTCAGCTCGTCAAATCCTTGGATGCCCGTCGCAATCTTGGGCAGAGGTTGAGGAATTGCTTTTTTTTCCATCACTGTTTCTTCTCAGTCTAGGGCGGCCCAACGGTGCTCTGGAACTCACCTACTCACCTACTTGAATTCGAATGCTTTGAATTCGAATGCTGAGAAGACTCCGGTGGGCGGCGAACGGCCAGCCGCGTGGATGATCCACGCTTCAAATCGAGACGGTCGGTGCGTTGGCGCACATAGAGATAGAATTCGCGTCGAGATTCCACGACGGCATCCGATTGTGCCGCGCTCCGGGTTGGCCGGGAATTCCAGAGATTCACACGCCTCGATTGTCTTATGTGCGTTACCGAACATACTAAACCGCATTGCCTGCCCACAATTGAGAGTTGGGACAGATAAACCACACAGTTTCCGTGAACGACTCTACTCACCACATTGGAATGAACCGTTTACTGGCCGCATTGCCGAATTCCGTGCAGGCGCGCTGGCTGCCGTCACTGGAACCCGTCCAGATGCCCCTCGGCGGAGTGCTGTATGAGTCTGGCGTCACGTTGAGTCACGTGTATTTCCCGGTCACTTCCATCGTTTCCCTGCTGTATGTCATGGAAAACGGCGCGTCTGCGGAGATCGCGGTCGTCGGCAACGAGGGCATCGTGGGGATTTCGTTGTTCATGGGTGGCGAGTCCACCCCCAGTCGCGCAGTCGTTCAAAGCGCGGGTCATGGCTTTCGGCTCAAATCGGCGATAGTAAAAGACGAATTCAATCAGGCCGGACCCGTGCTGCATCTGCTGCTGCGATATACCCAAGCCCTGATCACCCAGATGGCGCAAACCGCGGTTTGCAACCGTCACCACTCATTGGATCAACAACTGTGCCGCTGGTTGCTGCTGAGTTTGGATCGACTGCCGGGCGATGAGCTCTTGATGACGCAGGAATTGATCGCCAACATGCTGGGCGTGCGCCGCGAAGGCGTAACCGAGAGCGCCATGAAACTACAGCATGCAGGACTGATCCGGTACGCGCGCGGGCGCATCTCCGTGCTGGACCGTATTGGCCTTGAGAATCGCACCTGCGAATGCTACGCGGTCGTCAAAAAGGAATATGACCGACTGCTTTCAATGAATGGGAAGTCCACTCACGTTTAGCCCCTCGTGTGCCGAGGGTAGCTGCGCCCGTGCAGCGCGAACTCTCATTGACGGATCGAACTCAAACGACCCATGTTATCGGCGAACAATTCGGCGATTTCCTCGGAGATCATCGGCTCATGGAAATAAAACCCCTGAGCTTCCGGACAGTGCTGCTCTTTCAGAAAAGTACATTGTTCATGTGTTTCGACCCCTTCTGCCACGACTCGCATGTGCAGACTTTTGCCCATGTTGACCACGGCGCTCACGATACTGGCACCGCCCGCACCGGGCGTGAGATCCTGAACGAATGAGCCGTCGATTTTCAACGTGTCGATCGGAAAGCGCCTCAAGTAGCTCAAACTGGAATATCCCGTGCCGAAATCATCGAGAGCAAGCTGTATTCCCATGTCTTTGAGTTCCTGAAGCACCAGCCCCGTAGATGCCGCATCTTGCATGAGAAACGTTTCGGTTATCTCGAGTTCGAGATAACGTGCCGCGAGACCCGTTTCCGCCAGGATGTCACGCACGCCCGCGACGAAATCTTTCGCGCGTAGTTCCACCGCGGAAATATTCACGGCAACGCTCATCGGCGCCAGGCCCTCGATCTGCCACGCTTTAGCTTGGCGGCACGCTTCGCGCAGCGCCCAACGGCCGATGGGCACGATCAAGCCGGTCTCCTCCGCAATGGAGATGAACCGCGACGGCGGGATCAGGCGGCGCTTTGGGTGACGCCAGCGGATAAGCGCCTCCACCCCGGTAATCGCGCGCGTCCGCAGATTTACCTTCGGCTGGTAATGCAGCACGAATTCGCGCCGCTCGAGCGCGTGGCGCAGATCGTTCTCGAGACCTTGCCGCTCGAGCGCATGAACATTCATTTCGGCTTTGAAAAACTGATAGTTGTTGCGCCCGCAATCCTTCGCTCGATACATGGCGGTGTCGGCGTTCTTGAGGAGATCATCGGCGGTAGTTCCGTCTTCCGGGTAGGTGACGATGCCGATGCTTGCCGAGACATACAGCTCTAACTCATCGATGCGGTACGGTTCGCTCAACGCCGCAAGCATTTTCTCCGCAGCCACCGTGGCATCCTGTGCATGAGCCACTTCAGACAGCAGTATTCCAAACTCATCGCCACCCTGACGGCTGACGGTATCGGAGCTGCGCACGCAGCCGCGCAGGCGCTCCGCAATTAATTGGAGCAATCGGTCCCCGGTTGCATGCCCTGAGGAATCGTTAACGTGTTTGAATCGATCGATGTCGAGGTAGAGAACTGCCAGCTTCTTCCCATGCCGATGCACCATCGCCATCGCCTGGGTCAGCCGGTCGTTGAATAAGATTCGATTCGGCAGGTCCGTCAGGCCGTCATGCTGGGCGAGATGCAGCATTCTCATCGACAGCGCTCGTGCCGTACTCACATCGTGGAACACCATTACGGCGCCCGTCACTTTGCCTTGGCGGTCGTGGATCGGCGCGGCGGAGTCCTCGATCGCCGATTCGAAACCGTCACGTCGAATCAGCATGCAGTTGGGAGTGAGACCGACGGTTTTATTTTCCCGCATGGCCAGGGCCATGGGATTCAATCCGGGTTCGCGGGTGCACGCATCGACTATCCTGAAAACTTCCTCCACCGGTCGCCCGGCGGCCTCCGTGAGCGACCATCCCGTCAGGTTCTCCGCAACGGCATTCAGGTAAGACACCGCGGACGATTCGTCGGTGGACATCACCGCATCGCCGATGGAATTCAGGGTGACTTCCGCGCGTTCCTTTTCAACAAACAAGGCATCCGCGATTGCGGTTCGCTCGATCATGTTTCGCAGCGCCTTCGGCAGCAAATAGTCGTCGAGGCGGTTCTTCAAAAGATAATCCTGGGCGCCGCGTTGCACCGCTCGCTTGGCGAGTGCCTTTCCCTTTGGGGCGACGAGAATAAGAAAGGGTATTTGCGGTGCGATACTAAAGAGGCGATCGAAGGTATCGATGCCCTCGCTATCCGACAGAAACAAATCGACTAGCACCGCAGCGATCCCATTCGGCGCGTTGCCATGTTGCTTGCCGAGCCGCGTGAGGCGTTCAAGCCCTTCGGCGAGCGTCCGTACCCAGTCGACCTGGAAAGGGCCGTCGTCGGAGTGAATCAGCGCGTTTTGGATCGATTCGGCCGCCGTCGGGTCGGACTGAATGAGCAATATGTTTTGCGGCATGAAATTCCTCTGGACCGAACTGCGCTCCCCAATTTTTGTCGCGAAGTTGCGACGCCGGCGCGGAAAGGCGAACACGCAGCAATGGCTGGTGAGCAAGTACTTATCGACGCGCGTCAGTAGAGCATCTGGGTGTTGATGTTATCTGTGCGCTGCACCGCATACCGGTTGGCGCATCGACGCGCAGGTACGCCAGCGCACAGACCGAATCAATCTCATCATGCTCCAATGTGAACCGACCAAACTTCGTTTGGCAGGAGAGCAACATGGATCTGCTAATTCTTGTGGTAGTGCTGTTATTGCTGTTTGGTGGTGGCGGAGGATTGTATTGGGGCATGGGTGTGGGCTGGGGGATTGGTCCGGTCGGATTGATAATTGCCGCCCTCGTGATTGCCTACCTCGTTTATGGGTATCGCGGGAGAAGGGGTGGCGGACTTTAGGAACATACATATTGAGATGGCGCGCACGCGCACTATCGCTCAGCTCAAGAAGGAACAGTCCGATGAAAAACGATACGCAGATTCAACGAGACGTACTCGCTGTGCTTGATCGTGAACCGAACGTAATTGCCGGCACAATTGGCGTTGAGGTACATCACGGGGTCGTTAAACTCGCGGGCCGCGTTAGTGACTCTGCAATTATGAAAAATGCGGAACTCGCTGCCGGTGCGGTCGACGGTGTTACGACCGTCGTCATGGATATTGATGTCGCCGCCGCAGGCGCAGCTGCGCCGTCGGCCGGTGATATTACCCGCGTCGCACGCGTTGCGTAGTCAAAAAAACGGCCGTCCGAGAGAACCACGCAAGGCATAGGTTCCTACGAGAACTACGCCTTGCCCTTCTCCCCGCCGCCTTGGCATCGCGCGCCGCCTTGACATCGCGCGCCGCCTTGGCATGGCGCGCCGCCTTGGCATCCCAGCCGACCGCCACCGTAAGGTGCCTGAGCACAGTCACCCTTTGTGTGCTGCCGTACAGATGCTTGCTTGAGAAGTGGGCATAGTTCACGGTCGTGTCGAAATTGGCGAATTTCGCGTCCCATCCCCGTGTGTTTGCATAGAGGCTGATCATGTTCAAAGAAGGGAGCGATTCCGTCATGCTCGATGATACCGGCAAGGCGGACGGCATCACCGAGGTTCGGCGCCAGGCGGCGCTGCTCAAGACGGGGGCTTTGCAGAACGCAATTCTCACCAGCGCCAATTTTTCGATTATCGCCACCGACGAAAAAGGGATTATTCAACTATTCAATGTCGGCGCCGAGCGCATGCTGGGGTATCTGGCTGCCGAGGTGGTCAATAAGATCAACCCCAGCGACATCCATGATCCGCGGGAAGTGAAGGCGCGCGCGCAGACGCTGAGCCTCGAACTCGGAACCACCATTACGCCGGGCTTCGAGGCCCTGGCTTTCAAGGCGTCGCGCGGGATCGAAGACATCTATGAGTTGACCTACATCTGCAAGGATGGGAGCCGCTTTCCCGCAATCGTGTCGATCACGGCGCTGCGCGATGATTACGGCCATATCATCGGGTACCTGTTGATCGGCACCGACAATTCCGTGCGCAAACAGGTCGAATTGGAACTGAACAAGGCGATGGCCGTCGCCGAAAAAGCCAATCTCGCGAAATCGGATTTCCTTTCCAGCATGAGTCATGAGCTGCGCACGCCGCTCAGCGCCATACTCGGCTTTGCCCAACTCATGGAATCCGGTTCGCCGGCGCCCACGGCCTCCCAGAAACGAAGCATCGATCAGATTCTCCAGGCGGGCTGGTACCTGCTGGAACTGATCAACGAAATCCTCGATCTCGCGCTGATCGAATCCGGGAAGCTGTCGCTGTCGCTGGAACCCATCTCGCTGGCCGAAGTCATGCTTGAGTGCCAGGACATGATAGAACCGCAGGCGCAAAAGCGCGGCATCAGCGTGGCCTTTCCTCAGTTCGACATACCATACTTTGTCCAGGCCGACCGGACACGGGTGAAGCAAGTTTTCATCAACCTTCTTTCCAACGCAATCAAGTACAACAGGGCGGGCGGAACGGTTGCCGTGGAGCACATCACGAGCACCCCGGGCCGCATTCGCATTTGCGTCAGGGACAGCGGCGAAGGTTTGACTGCGGATAAATTGGCGCAGCTTTTCCAGCCGTTCAATCGTCTTGGACAAGAGGCGAACGGCGAGGAAGGCACCGGCATCGGTCTGGTGACGACCAAGCGGCTGATCGAATTGATGGGGGGAGCCATCGGTGCGGAAAGTACGGTCGGGACGGGCAGTGTGTTCTGGATCGAATTGAACCTGACAGCCGAACGACGAGCGGCCCACGGCACAGCCATATCCTCGGCTGTCGTCCCTAGCCAAGTCCAAACCGACGCGCAGTTGCGCACCCTGCTCTACGTCGAGGATAACCCGGCCAATCTGATGCTGGTCGAGGATCTCATCGCGCGCCGTTCCGACATCCGCTTGCTGAGTGCGCGGGACGGCAACCGTGGTATCGAAATTGCGCGCGCCTCTCGGCCGGATGTCATCTTGATGGACATCAATCTGCCGGGTATCAGCGGTCTTAGAGCCCTGAGAGTCCTCGCCCAAGATCCGACGACAGCGCACATCCCAGTCGTTGCGCTCAGTGCCAATGCCATACCTCGCGATATCGAAAAAGGGTTGGAAGCCGGATTCTTCCGTTATCTCACCAAACCGATCAAGGTCGCCGAATTCATGGCTACGCTGGATCTTGCGCTGGAATTCGCAAAAACGCAGTCGGCCGGAGCCATCACGGAGAAAACAGCATGAGAATAGGTGCGCCCGATATTCTTGGCGCTCGCATTCTGGTTGTTGACGATCAGAAGTCCAATGTCAGTCTGCTTGAACAATTGCTCGGTGAGGCCGGCTACACCTGCGTTACCTCAACCATGAACTCACAGGAGGTCTGCGCACTGCATCGGAAAAACCGCT
>Ga0073928_10008448_pt1 | contig 12921 bp, 9 predicted proteins | sample PaiPotPPA55metaG_FD_76969 | JGI IMG/M metagenome (GOLD analysis project Ga0073928, IMG submission 76969) | Iron sulfur acid spring bacterial and archeal communities from Banff, Canada, to study Microbial Dark Matter (Phase II) - Paint Pots PPA... ...
AAGTGACATCGTTGAATCCGGACGGGCTAAAATCCCCAGGAGACCGCGCAGCCAGCCCGGAATTTACCTAACAGGAGCAACGTTGGTGTTAGCGCTGCCACCCCGCAAGGCATCCTCTTCTGTGATGTAGATTTCAAAAACTTTCACGAGTCGCGTGAGCTCAAATACTTCCTGGGCAGTCTTGCTTAGGCCATATAGAGCAAAAGTGCTCTTCATATCACGCGAAACTTTTAAACCTTCTACCAGGGAAGCCACGCCCGCGCTGTCAATGTATCGTACTTTTTCCATGTTGACGATCACGCGAGGAGCTTTCTTTTCTTTCAAAAGATTGAGCAAGACTTTGCGGACGTCGGGGGAATTATAGAGCGTAATGTCGCCGATCACATCAACGATAGTAGCTGTACCAGATTGGCGCGTTGAGATGTCCATATTAGAGAATAGCCCCCGGGGGACGTCAGAGTGTTTTGCCAGAGATTGCGTCCAGATGCAATCAATTTCCGCGTACTGGGACGGCGGAAAAGGCGGTAGGTCCGACGAAAAGGTGTCCTACGACCGGATCGAACTAGCCCCGGCGGTCTAAGGGCGTGTAATTGCGCAACGAATGGCCCAGGTAAACCTGGCGAGGCCGGGCGATCTTCTGCTCGGGGTCCAGCAGCATTTCTTCCCATTGAGAGATCCAGCCCGAAGTTCGAGGAATGGCAAAAAGCACCGGGAACATAGTGACCGGGAAGCCCATAGATTGGTAAATGAGGCCGGTATAGAAATCGACGTTAGGGTAGAGCTTGCGCGATACGAAATAGTCATCTTCGAGAGCGATGCGCTCGCACTCCAGCGCGATCTCGATCAAAGGATTTTTTCCCATCACATCGAAGACTTCGTAAGCGATGTGCTTCACGATGCGGGCACGCGGATCGTAATTCTTATAGACGCGATGACCAAAACCCATGAGCAGCTTTTCGCCCGCTTTTACGCGCTTGATGTAAGCAGGGACGTTGTTCACCGAACCAATTTCGACCAGCATGCGAAGAACGGCTTCGTTCGCTCCGCCATGAAGCGGGCCGTACAACGCGGCGGTGGCCGCGGCGGTGGCGCAATAAGGGTCCACATGCGAACTGCCAACGACACGCATGGCAGTGGAGGAGCAGTTCTGTTCGTGATCGGCGTGCAGAATAAAAAGAATGTCCAGGGCGCGCTCGAGCGTGGGGTTCGGGCGATATTTCAATTCGGTGGTGCGAAACAGCATGTTCAAGAAATTCCCGCAGTAGGACAAATCATTGTCGGGATAAACGAAGGGCATTCCCAAGCTGTGGCGGTAGGCGAAAGCCGCGAGCGTGGGCATCTTGCCGATCAAACGGTAGGTCTGCTTGCGACGCGAATCCAAGTTGAAAATATCTTTTGCGTCCGGATAAAAAGTGGAAAGCGCTGCGACCGTAGAAATCAACATGCCCATGGGATGGGCGTCGTAATGAAAACCATCGAGAAACTTCTTGATACTCTCGTGAATGAAGGTGTGATGCGTAATGTTGTAGGACCAATCCGCGAGTTGTGACTTGTCGGGGAGCTCGCCGTAAAGAATCAGGTAGGCGGTCTCGATGTAAGTGCTTTTTTCAGCGAGTTCCTCGATGGAATAACCGCGGTAACGCAGGATGCCCTTATCACCGTCGATGTAAGTTATTTTGCTGGAACACGAAGCTGTGTTGGTGAAGGCGGGGTCGTAGCCCATCATGCCGAAGTCTTCGCTATTTACTTTAATCGGCCGCAGGTCGAGAGCGCGAATGGTGTCGTTCTTGATGGGAAGTTCAAACTGCCGGCTCGTCCGGTTGTCCGTGACGCTGAGCGTCTCCCGCCGGGTTGCGGAGGGAACTTCACTGCTAACCACGGATTCGGGCTTGGTGGAACTCATAGCCTGACCCTCTCAGGACGCAGCGTGTAGAACTGGGCGCTGAATCGCTGAGTACCAATGTACACCAAAGCCAGCGGTGCAAGGAATGGGATTCAGCAAAGTTGTCGAGAGATTAGCGGTCGGCTTCCATACGCTACCGTATGGAACTATATCAGTGTGAGCTAACTGCTTTTAAGACTTGAAGCGGGCGCGCATGGCCTGAGTTGTTACGCGGTGACGGTATTCGAAAAGACGAGTCAATTTTCTTCGCACGAACCAACCAGCCACGAGCTTGCCGGCCCAGCCGAAGGGCAGCTCATAAAGAATACTGTCGGTGAGGGTACAGGCGCTGGGACTTTCCGGGTCCATTTTATGGGTGTGTTCCCAACGGCGAAAAGGGCCGGAAATTTGCACATCGCGGAACTGGCGTCCTTCGATGTAATCGCGGTGTTCGAACAGCCAGCGGATTTTAAATGGTCCCAGGCGAACGTGCAGGGCACCACGATCGCCGTCATGGATGCCGGGCGCCCTCTCCAAGACTTCTACGGGCTCCCAAGGAGGGGAAAGGCGTTCGAGAGCGTCCGGTTGGGCGTGCCAACGAAAAACTTCTTCAGCGGGGGCTTCGATTCGAGATTTCGCGAGGAAATGAAGCTCGCTCGGCATAATCGTAGGATGCAGTCTCTCACGTACATGCTCTTTGGTTTGGCTCGAAAGGGCAAGTGTCAGGATCCGGACTCGGCCGGAACAATTTCGATCTCCGGAGATTCGGAATTGCCGACGCCTATCTCTGAGCGATTGCGTCCTCCTGCTTTTGCGCGATAGAGCGCTTCATCCGCATTGCTTAGCATAATCTCGGGGTCGATCGGCGAAGCTCCGCTGCTCACCGCCGCTCCGAGGCTTACGGTAATTGAAATTTCACCGGCGTCCGTGGAAATTGGCTGCGCTTCGACTGCACGACGGATTCTTTCGGCCAATCCGAGAACATTGGTGGCGTCGGAAGAAGGAGCGACGACTAAGAACTCTTCGCCGCCATAGCGACCGACGGTGTCATAGGCACGTACAGTTACGGTGATTCTGCGAACGATTTCCTTCAACACGGCGTCGCCGCAAAGGTGGCCGTACGTATCATTGACCTGCTTGAAATGGTCCACATCGAGGAGAACAATTCCGAAAGAACCATTCCCGCGGACCTGACGGGAACGTTCGCGGCGCAGTGCATCCAGAATCACCGCGCGGTTGGATATTCCGGTAAGCGAATCGTGGGTGGCGCGAAACAAAAGTTCTTCACCGGCGACCATCAGTCCGTCCTGCAACTGGAGGATGCGTTGACCAACGTGAAGGCGCGCACGAAGTTCCTGGGCATCGAAAGGCTTGGTCAAGTAATCGTCGGCGCCGGATTCCAGACCGTGGAGCAAGTCATCTTTCTGGGTGCGCGCGGACAATAGGAGGATATAGACGTAGGGACGGTCCTTGCGTTCGCGGATTCTTTGGCAAACCTGAACGCCTTCCAGGCCGGGCATCATCCAGTCGAGCACAGCCAAGCGGGGAGCGTCTTTCTTTTCGAGCGCTTGCAGGGCTTCCGTTCCGCTGGTGGCCACGGCTACTTCATATCCCCAACGTGTGAGAAAAGCTTCGAGCAAGCGGCGGGAAATCGGATCGTCTTCAGCGATCAGTACTTTCTTTTTAAGATCTGGTTTTTCGTTCACAACATATCTCCTTGTGCCAAAAGCGCGGGGACGACCGATGCCGGCGTCCGCACGAGCCCGAATTTTGCGGTGAAGTGAAATGAACTGCCCTGACCGGGTTCGCTTTCGACCCAGATTGTTCCACCCATCAGTTCCACGAGACGCTTGGTGATAGCCAAACCCAAACCTGTGCCGCCATATTTTCGAGTGGTAGAGCTATCGGCCTGGGTGAAAGCGTCGAAAATTAGGTGGTGCTTGTCACTGGGGATGCCGATGCCATGGTCCTGAACGCGGAAATGAAGTTCTGCGGTTTGTTGCGTAAGCTCTCGCGCTTGGACCTGAACGGTGATTTCACCGTGCTCGGTGAACTTAATGGCGTTTCCGACAAGATTTGTTAAGACCTGCCGGAGGCGCGCGGGATCGCCCATCAAGTGTTCCGGGACGCCGGCATCGGAATGCCAGCTTAACTCCAGGCCTTTTTCTTCCGCGCGAAATTGCATTATTTTCAGGGTCTGGAACAAGCGCTCGGACAAGAGGAATTCAATATTCTCGAGTTCCAGTTTTCCGGTTTCCACTTTTGAAAAGTCCAGAATTCCGTTCAACAATCCCAAGAGAGAATCGCTGGAGAGCTTGACCATTTCCAGATACTCCCGTTGCTCGGGAGTGAGGGTTGTGTCGAGCACCAAATCGGTCATTCCGAGAATGCCGTGCAAGGGAGTGCGAAGCTCGTGGCTCATATTGGCCAGGAATTCTGTCTTTGCACGGCTGGCGGACTCCGCTGCCTGCGTGGTTCTGCGCAATTCCTCTTCTGCGAGTTTGGAAGTGGTGATGTCGCGCGCGGTCATACAGACCGAGGTGGGCCTTCCGTCTGAGGAAGGAATGACACTCACTCGAGCGAGGAACCACGTTTTCACCGGCAACGGCAATGAGTATTCGACGCTTTGCCTTTTGCCGGTCTCCAATACCTCTCCGAAAATCTTCAAGATGGGGTCGATGATATCCGGGCTCAAGAATTCACTGGCATGGCGGCCCAGCAATTGCGATTTGGGCCGAATCAAGAGAGTCTCGTCGGTGGTCCAAATATTCTTGTAGATTCCGTTGACATCGAATTCGAAAACGACTTCATCAATGGTGCTAATAAGGGCCTGCATACGGCCTTCGCTTTCGCGCAATTCGCGATCGGCGTGATTGCGTTCGGTGATCAGAGTTCCCAGACAGAGCCCCGTGACCGAAACAATCAGCATGAGGATTTGGAGGGAGACCAGCCTGGTAAGGCTCTGAGGAAAAATGCGAAGCATGAATATCGTTCCCACATTCAGCATCAACGTGGCGGCAGTGGCTCCTCGTACACCTCGACGCACGGCGATCCAAATAATCGGAAGGAAGAACAAATAGAACAGTTGGTAGGTGCCAGCGAAGCGCGAGCCCAAGGCGATGTAAAGGGCAGCTACGATACTGGCACCCTGAGCAAGGAACTCGAGGCTGTTCTGGAAATCGCGAGGTTTCGACCAGCGATCGGTGTCCGTGGAAAGTTTTCTCAACTCGAACGGGATACTGCCGGTCAAGCGGGACTTGAGCCAAGGCGTTACGTAAACCAGGAGGAAAGGGCTAAGGCAGAACAAGGCAACGGAGTCGCCAATCCACCAATTCAACGCCGCTGCAAAGTAATGGTGAAGGGAAATCTTGTCGCTCCATACAAAGCTGAGAGCTCCGCCAAAAGCCAATGCGAGGGTTGCGGCCATCACGAAGAAGATGTAACGGAACACGTCCTGGAGTGATCGCAAGATTCCGTCGAGGCGGATGTAACGGCGCAAGACCGCAGCCATCGCGGCGTATGAGAGGGCAATTAGCCCATTCACATACCAAATAATTGCGCCAAACGGGGAGAGGTGATAATTGACCATTGAAGTAACGAAGCCCGCGACGAAGATTAATGGCGCATACGAGAGACCCAGACCGATCAAGAGCGCCAATTCGAGGCCGGCGGGCGGATACCACGCATCAGTGCCCACCCAAACTCGAGAAACGACAGATTCGCGGTCCAGCAGTAAATGAAGGCCAATGAAGGTGACGCCAAGAAGCACGCGCCAAGGGTTGAAACCCCAGGTAAAGAAAGCGCCGCCGGTCCCGGGATTTGGAGGAGCTTGTTGGCTAGCTGATTTATGCTGGAAGAGTTTCAACACGGCACCGTGTGCAGCAGGGTAGAAAGTTCCACGTAGAGCCGGTCCACTTCAATCTCCAAGCCTGCAAAAACGGCTTGAGCGGCGATCCAATGTTCGGAGGATGCCAGTTTTTGCAACTCCTGGGACGCGCGAGCGATTCCAGGAGCGCCCAGGCTCGCTGACGATCCCTGCAGAGTGTGAGCCGCACGCAGGAGAGCATCGCCATCGGACGCAGCCAAAGCGTGACGAATTTCGTCCATCAGTTTCTGACATGCCGGAGTAAACATCCGGGCTAGCTCTTCGAGAGTGTCCTTGTCTCCGATGCGCTCGAGCGCTGCAGGTAAGTCGAAGACGGCTGGCCAAGATGAGGGGGTGGCTTCGGCGGTTTGAATGACTGGTGGCGCAGGTCGGGCTTCGGGATTGTTCAGTCGAGCGACGGCGGCGAACAATTCCGTCGTGCGAATGGGTTTGGTTAAGTAATCGTCCGCACCAGCATCCAAGCATCGTTCCCGATCGCCTTTCATGGCGTGAGCTGTCAGAGCAATGATGGGAAGGTGCTTTCCGGATGATTGTTCGCTAGTCCTGATGATGCGAATGGCTTCCAGTCCGTCCATGACGGGCATCTGCACGTCCATAAGGACTAAGTCGGGCGCCTCGCGGGCAATGGCATCAATGGCCTGGCGGCCGTTTTCGGCAAGAATTACTTTATGGCCGTGTTTTTCAAGGAGCTTTCTGACAAGAAGACGGTTTACGGCATTGTCTTCCACGAGCAAGACTTTTAATCCCGGCCCTAGTTCTTCGAGAGGATGTGGCTTAACGATTTCGTCCGCGGTTTTCAATTCTGTTTTTGCCAACTTGCTTAACAGCGCGTCGAAAAGCTCGGATGGATCGACGGGTTTTGAAAAATAGGCTGCAATGTTCAATTCCTTGCAGCGTTCGCGGTCTCCTGCGCCCGCACCCGAACTCAGCATGAAGATGGGGATGTGCCGGAGGTCATCGATGTTTCTGACCTGTTCGGCGAAACCGAGACCGTCAGTCCCAGGCATGTGCAAGTCCGTAAGGATCAGGTGGAACTGGTTTCCTGCCTGATGCGCGCTGTGGAGAGTGGCGAGGGCAGATTGCGCACTTTCAACTCCCTGAGAACGGATACCCCACTGAGCAAGCATTTCGACCAGAATTATCCGGTTAGTCTTATTGTCGTCGACGATAAGGACAGAGCGGCCTTGCAGGATTTCCGGATCCCGGGATTCCGACTCGTCAGGTTTTTGGTTGTTTAGTTTGAAATGACATGTGAAATGGAATGTGCTGCCTTGCCCTAATTCGCTCTGAACCCAAATCTTTCCATCCATCATTTCCACAAGACGCTTGGTGATTCCAAGACCGAGGCCGGTGCCTCCGTAAACGCGCGTTGTGGAGCTATCGGCTTGCGTGAACGCTTCAAAAACGGCGGCTTGTTTTTCCTCGGCAATGCCGATGCCCGTATCGCACACGGAAAACTGCAATTCCACGGCTGCGTCAGCTTGTGAAATTTTCGACACTTCCAAGAGCACTTCGCCGTGCTCGGTAAACTTAATGGAATTACCGACAAGATTCACGAGCACCTGGCGCAAACGGCCGAGGTCACCGAACAAGTGCTCGGGCACGCCGGCCTGTACGCGCCAAGCCAGCTCGAGAGATTTCTGGTGCGCTCGAAGGCCGAGCGTCTTCATGGTTTCTCCAATGCTCTTACGAAGGGGAAAAGCGGCCAGATCGAGATCGAGTTTGCCCGCCTCGATCTTCGAGAAATCCAAGATGTCGTTGAGAAGCAAGAGGAGCGAATCGGCAGAGGTCTTGACCATCCCCAGGTATTCGCGCTGTTCGGGATCCAGGTCGGTATCGAGAGTGAGCTGAGTCATGCCCAATATTCCATTCATAGGGGTGCGAATTTCGTGACTCATGTTGGCGAGGAATTCGCTCTTCGCCTTGCTGGAGGCTTCGGCTGCTTCTTTGGCGCGAAGCATGGCCTCCTCCGCCGATTTACGTACGGTGATGTCTTGATAGAGCAGCAAAGCGCCGGTCCGTTTACCTTCCAATGAGAGAGGGACGGAAAAAGCTTCCACGTCAACCAAGCTTCCATCGCTACGGCAGCGTCGCGTAAGCAAGTGGACCCCGTGCCCTTCCGCGAGTCTTTTTCTATGCGATTCCACTTCTGCTCGGAGCTCCGAATTTGAAACGAGATTGGCGAGCGTGTGGCCGAGGATAGCCTTCTGCGAATAGCGGAACAGCGTCTCAAAAGCGGGGTTACACATTTGCACAGCGTCATCGTTGTCGATCGCAGCAATCGCCACAGGAATATGCTCGATAAGGGAAGTAAGAAAGGCTTTGCGTTCTTCGAGTTCCTGCTCGATTCGTCTCCGCTCGTTGATTTCCTCCTGTAACTGCAGGGTCCGTGTGCTCACGCGACGTTCCAAATCGGCATGGGCGTGCCGCAGGGCCGATTCACGGTGTTCGATCTGTTCGAGCATCTCATTAAATTTATCGACAAGAAATCCGATCTCGTCGTCATTCCGCTTCGCGACGCGCAGGGAATAATCTTTTTTGACGGAAACTTCATGGGCCGTGCGCGCGAGCTGCCCAATTGGTTCAGAGATCAATTTCTGCAGACGTGATGCAAGAAGGAATGAAATCGCGAGAGAAAGAAGCACCGCAACCAAAATGATTATCGAGAATCGCATTTCGCGAGCTCGAAGCGCAAGAAGGTCCGATCTGACGTAGATCGACCCAATCACTTCTCCGTCTAAGCGGATTTGACGGAACACCATTAGATAACCCGAGCTGATCAAGGTCTCATCGACTCGCGGCGCGGGAGGCGATGAAAACTTGTTCGAGCCACGGCTGTATCCCGCAAGTGTCGTCCCGTTCTTGTTATAAACACAGGCTTCGGTGATGTGCTTTTGGAGGCTGAGTGAAGAAAGCGTTCCGCCGGCGGCAATTCTATCGCCGAAAGTCAGCGCGGCGGTGAGATTTGAACCGGTAATCTCGGCAGTAGTGACCAAATCACTGGCGAGCGAGCGCTTGAACGTTGTTACGTCATAGATGGCGAAAACGGCGGAGACAACCAAGATGGCGGCGGAACATGTAATCATTACGATGGCGGTCAATTTTCCGCGAAGAGAGAATTTGTTTAGAGAGCGCATGTCAGTTCTTTGCCGTGGCTGGCGAGTCGCGCACGATCTTTGCCAACGCCAGAAGCTTGGAGCTGAATTTCAGTCCGGAGCGATCAGCGGCGTCAGTATTTATGAGGAAACGGATATGGTTCTGTTCGAGAGCGAACTGGATGACGCCACCCGAGGAGGCAAAGTCCTCATTTTCGCCGATGACTAAAACGTATTGGCCACGAAGCTTAGCGATGACCTCGGGTAGCCGATTGCGCTCGGAAGCTGGAACGAAAAGGATTTGGCAGCCCACGATATCGACGGTTCGCTTCATACGAAGCAGAGCGACGGCGTGACCTTGAATGGAATGCCGGAGCAATGCATCGTCGAGCGCGCTGCCAAAGGGATCAGGGCCGAGAACACAAATTAGAAAGGCAGATTGGGGATTTGCGAATGCGCTCGGAGGCCATTCGACAAATTTTGCAAAATTGAAAAGAAAAGCGGCTTTTAGCTCGTATTCGGTGGGGCCGGTAGATTGAGCGGACAAGTGTGCGGGGAAAACGCCCAAGGAGAAAATGACGATGATCTGCAAAAGCAGGTAAGACATGCGAGGCGCGGAAATCCCAGTATGCCTTGTTTGCGGCGATCGAGTGGACGCTATGTGAAGCAGGCTCACTTGCATATCTCCGCTATCGAAATTGCCATGTGAACTTAAGGAAGCCGCTGCGCTTAATCAGAGTTGACAGAGAGGCACCCGTCGACTCAATGAATTCCAGGTGGCGATCTCTCACGAGATTCTGGCCCACCAGGCTGACCGATAGACCTTCACGAAAATGCCAGGAAAGGGCAGTATCTACTCTGGTGTAAGAAGCAATTTTCGGATCGGTTAGGCGGCCGACGAAATACGCAGAGGTGTCCCAAGCGAGCTTATGAGAGAAAGTAAAGTGGGAACGAAGTTGGACTGAATTTACGGGAGTGCTTCCCTCGGCGGCCGCCACGGAGGTGGTATCCAAACTGGAGGGATCCAAATGCATGTGAATCTGTTCGAAGGCGTATCCGGGAGTGAGCGTCCAACGATTCGACACCTTCCAGTTCGCGGCGATCTCAAGTCCGTGAGTTTCGCCGTGCATGAGATTTTCGTTAGTGGACGGAATAAACAAATGGGGAGGAGCTGGCGTCGTCTCGAAAAAGGGGGTGGCAGGTTCGACTGTTCCCTGGTGTCCGTAATCGCCGTAAAAAGCCGCGAGATCAATCGACAAACGTTTCAATAACATGGCCCGCATACCTGCTTCAAACTCGACTGCACTCTCACTTTTGTAGTGCGGGTTACCTATTAGTCCAACCAAGACGAGAACGCCGCCAGCGCCTGGAAAACCGCCAAAATTCAAGCGTTCAGAGACATCGAGGCTGGCAGGCGTACGTTCCGCCTGAGAGATTGCCGCCCAGAACATCTGACGGTCGCTGGGCTGCCAAGTCATACGAACGCTCGGCAGCAAGACAAAGCCGGAGTAGTAATCGTGCTCGAGCTTCGTTCCAAGTGTAAGAAAGAGCCGATCCGGCATGAGAGCAATTTCGTCCTGGATGAATGAACTCGCGATTTGAGTGTTAAGGTCCGCAGGATTTAGGGATATGGTGAGATCTCCATTAGTTTTCGAAGACGAAAAACGATAGCCCAAGCCCCAAACGATGCTCTGGCGTTGACCCCACAAAAAGTGATGTTGGAAGTCGAGATTGAACGTGTAGCGAGATTCGTCGAGAGAATCTGTACGTTCGTAGTTGTCGTATGACATTTGGAGGCTGGTGTCGGAACGGGCAGAAAAAGTATGATCCCAGCTCAACTGAAGGAAACCACCTGATAGATTCACCATTGGGTCAACGTCCACCGGGCTTGGAGAGGTGACGGAAGGTAAGTTGAGGGAAGGATTTCCTTCTCGGCCCCGGTATAGGCCTCCCGAAAAACTCAGCATATCGTTTGGTGATAGAACGCTATCCGACCGAAAACCAGCGCTTAGGTTGTGCCAGCCATCGCCACCACTTTGGCCGCTGAGACCGGGGAGGTCGGCTTGGTTGAAGTACTTGGCGTAAAATCGATAGTCGGTGTTGTAGGCGACGGTACCACCATATTGCGCCATACCCAATCCCTGGTCGAGGTTACCCGCTCCGGCCACAACCAGCGTTCCGTGAGTGCCGGCCGCTTTTTTCGTGATGATGTTGACGACACCATTGACGGCGTTTGCTCCCCAAATGGTCGCGCCCGGACCGCGAATTACTTCGATCCGCTCAACGTCTTCTAAGGGAATATCCAGCACATCCCAGAAAACGCCACCGAAAGTCGGGATGTACACAGTGCGGCCATCCACCATCACCAACAATTCGTTGCTGAATTCGGAATTAAAGCCGCGAGCGCTGATTGCCCAAGTATTGGCGTTGATTTGCGCCACGTTCATTCCCGGTACCATCCTTAGGAGATCAGGAATGTTTGTTGCGCCTGAATCGTGAATGTCTTCGGAGGTGATTACAAAAACCGCCGCCGCGGTACGGGAAAGTTTCTCCTCTTTTTTTGAGACAGAGGAGACCTGGACGTTCATCAAATCCTCGAGACTCTGGGAGGTTAGGTCCTCCGAATTTTGATGAGACCATGCCGGCAACACCGAAATTCCGAACAGGCCGATTAGGGCGAAAACGCAGGACAGGATCCACGCAAGAAAATGATTCCGCTCTTGCCGGTCATCGCACTTATACATTGCGCTTTCTCCACAAAAGATTCAGCGACCCAGAAAGGCATGGGCTTGTCGCCCTACTTCACTATGTAAAGGAACTGTTCGGTAAAGAAGAAGCAGAACTGAGGCCAAATCTATCTTGGTCATAAAGGCGCAAGACCAGTGGAATCAATCGACTAAGACGCGGCGGGATTCGTTTGGCACGAACGTGCGCCGAAGGGAATGTTTCAGGCAGGGTCGCCCGTGCCGATCTGGAACGATGTTAACGGCGTGTTAAAAAATGGCAGTCAATCTGCAGCGGCTTGCTTCCGAGGTATGATTCCCCTATTGTGTGCACATTCCTCGATAAAGAGAGCCGATGAAACGCGTACTAGTTATTGAAGACGACAAAGACATCGTGGAGTTGGTGCGGTACAACTTGGAGAAGGATGGCTATCAAGTGTCGGCGAGCGCGGACGGCGCGACGGGCTTGGCGCAGATTCGCAAAGTGGCGCCCGATCTGCTAATCCTGGATCTGATGTTGCCGAAACTTTCTGGCCTGGAGATTTGCAAAGAGATTCGCAAAGACGTAACTCTGAACCGGCTGCCGATCCTAATTCTTACCGCGAAAGGCGAAGAGGCGGATCGCGTGGTAGGACTGGAACTCGGCGCGGACGATTACGTCACCAAGCCGTTCAGCCCTCGAGAGCTTGCTGCGCGCGTGAAGGCGCTCTTGCGTCGAGCAGAGCCTGGCGCTCCTTCCGAGAAACCGCTGGAGATCGGCGCGTTGAAAATTGATCCGGCGGCGTATCGCGTCACGCGCGGGGGAAAACCGGTGCAAATGAGCACGCTGGAATTCCGGCTGCTATACTTTTTAGCGGCGCGCCCCAATCGAGTGTTTACCAGGGATCAGTTGCTGGACGCGGTTTGGGGTACGGAAAGATTTGTAACTCCGCGCAGTGTTGATGTATATGTTCGGCGGTTACGGGAAAAAATCGAGACGGATCCGCAACATCCGGGATTCATGAAAACAATACGTGGAGCAGGTTACCTCTTCGAAACTCGTGCGAGCTAAGTTTTTTTGGAGACTGGGACTCGCCTATTTAGCCCTGCTGGCCTGCGTTTTAATTGCCGTGGATTTATATTCCGCCCGAGTAGTGCGCAGCCACGCTATACGATCCGCAAACGATCAACTTACATCGCTGATGAATGTGGGGATGTCGCGCCCGCCTAGTGTGTCTGCAGGGCCGGAAGTGCAGGAATGGGCGGAGTGGCTGGGGAAAAGCGGAGCGCGCGTGACGATCCTGGACTCATCAGGGCACGTGCTCGCCGACTCAACGAGCGTTGCGAATGCCGCCT
>Ga0073928_10008450_pt1 | contig 12920 bp, 13 predicted proteins | sample PaiPotPPA55metaG_FD_76969 | JGI IMG/M metagenome (GOLD analysis project Ga0073928, IMG submission 76969) | Iron sulfur acid spring bacterial and archeal communities from Banff, Canada, to study Microbial Dark Matter (Phase II) - Paint Pots PPA... ...
ATAGCGCCTGCTGCACCACCTACGACCACCTCCCGCGACTTCGTGCCTTGGCGCTTCTCGGACGCCGGCCACCGTGCACGTGGTTGACACCACCCCGCCGGCATCCGAGAAACCTGCACAACACCGGAAGTCCGGCAGCGTCACTGTGGAGTCCTGCGTTGCGGAGACCATCGATTGAGATCCGAGCCTGCCAGTGACCGCTACGAGCTACCCATTCAGTTATTCGGAAATCGGGCTCAATCTCAAGGAGCTGGGCCACCGTCTCCTCGCGGTCGAGCGCCGCGTTCTCCTGGTTGACTGGATCGTTCGGATTCATCAATTTTTATCCGAGGGCACAAGAAAAATTGGCTCCGATTTCCGTTTCGGGTCCAAGAGCCGACATTTCTGAAGCACAGCTCCGAAGCAAACCGCACTTCAGAATTCGCTAACCCGCGCCCGCACAGATTAGGTAAATGCGATAGTGAGCAAGCCAGTGCAGAGCAGGACAACACTGGCAACGGTCACAGCGAGGAAACTGTAAGAAATGAATTCTTCGCCCATGGTACACCACCTACCGCTCGGAAAATCGATTGTGATGCGCGTAAGTCACAGCTTCCTAGACGGCACCAAGGCTACTTGCGAGCTCTGTACCGTCAACCGATCTCAAGTTTCGGCGTGCCCTGATTTCTTTGACAATACGTTGCGCCGCTCTCCTTAAGCCGTCATCGCGAAGCTCGTCGGCGCGCGGGCTATTTTTCATTGCTCGTTGCCAGAGTTCATCGAGCGTTTTGGCCGTCGTCCTCGAGATATCGAATATTAGCTTGGCGTCTAGGCCGGAGGTCGTGTGCAGCGGGTGGTCGCGGCGCGCCGCAGTGTCGACGTTTTGCATCACTTTTCTCCTTCGATCGACGAGGTCCTGCTGGCCCTCAGTGGCCGGCTTGCCGCCGGCCAGCCGGAACAGGCGGCGACGGGCTCTTACTCGGCCGGCCCATTGCGGGCTCGAACATTTGACGCAAACCTAGTCTGATCAGGGCCAACGGATCGATCCTACGGAGGTTGATTTGGATGTCGTGTTGGTTTGCGCACGCCATACCTTGGTTTACGCGCCCGGCGCCGAGCAGCGTCGCAGGGATATCGATGCCGAGTGCCTTGGCGGTCTTCAGGTTGATGGCCGGCCCTATGCCGCTTGATGTCTCAGTTGAGTAAAAAACGGAAGTGGCCGCGCTCGAACGGCAGGTCCGTTGTACCCTTCAAGAGCAGACATCGTTAGGTCATCCCGGCATGTCCGTTTCGTGCCGGGAGCCGACGTCACGCATTAAGGTTGCACGTTAGCTCGTACCACAGCATTCACCGCACTACATCGCCACTATAAAAATGGACATCGTCCCATCTCGATTTTTTATTCAGTTGGGAGCACGCAGGGTTGTCATGCGCCGATCCATGAAATTCGTGATGGCGCTTGTACTGTACCGTTGCACTTCTGGCACATCTGGAGAGATCACATGCTGAAAGCTTCTGGCGCTGCGCTGTTACTGGTCTCAGCGTTGGCGATGACCGCCGGCCCGGCACGCGCGGTGCAGGTCGTTGTTACGCAGGTGGACAAGAACACCGACGGGTCCATGACCTACCACTTCGCCGTAAAGACGGATCCGGGCGAGACCTTGACGCCGGGTGCGTCGAAAGCGACCGGTGATTTCGTGACGGTCTACAATTTCTACGGCCTGATTGACGGGTCGGCGAAAGTGCCGGCGGGATGGGAGTTTTCGTCCGAAGCGTCCGGCCGAACCCCGGAATTGAATGGATACCCGTCGGTATTGCCGGTGGACGTTCCGAATACGCCCAACCTGACCTGGACGGTAACGAAGCCGGTCGCTGCGGGGGTGCAGATCGACGGCTTCACCGCGACAACCCACGTGAGCACAATAGCGCAGGGTCAGTACACGGCGCAGGTCACACGCCAGGCGCCCCCTATCCGAGGCGTCGCAGCCGGAACGCCGGGTGCTGCCGCTGCGGCGTCCAAACAGGCGCTCATCGGCGCGCTGCCGACGCCGAGCTTCCTCGCTGACGTGAAGTAACAAGTCGCTTGCAGGTGCAGCACGTTAATCTGCCATAGGCAGACATCCGGATTTCGCGGATGGCGCAAGCATAGCTGCTCTCGCCATCTGCTGATTCGGGTCTGCAAATATTACGGCGTGTCGCCGTACATGGCCTTAAGTTGGCCGTGGGCGAAGGCCAGGGCCGGCGGCATATCCATCTTGCCGCCCATGATTTCGATATACGCCCCGGTTTGGCTGGCGCGGGCTGACTTCATTGCCTCGTCGAGTTCGCCAAGCGTGGTCACGCGCGCAGTATGCCAATTTGCGCATCCGAGCGCCTTCGGCAATTCGGCATAGTTCCATGGCGCGAGGTCGTTGTACGTCCAGTCCGGATTTTCCTCCAGTGCGCGCTCGATGAGGTAGCCACTATTGTTGAGGACGAAGACGATGACGTTTGCTCCAAACCGTCCCATGGCGCCGATGTCGTTCGCAGTCAATTGATGCGAGCCTTCGCCGGTGATCAGAATTGTGCGCCGGCTCGGGTCGGCAAGCGCGACACCGAAGGCGGCCGGGGTCGCCCAACCGATCGAGCCCCATAGAACCTGCGCTTCCACCCGCACGCCGTCCGGAAGGATCGTTGGTGTCACGCCGAGGCTCGAGCTGCCGGTCTCGAGAACAACCGTGTCTCCGGCGCGCAGAAACGCCGCGTAGCGCGGATAAAGCGCGGCCATCGTGATCTTGTCGGACGGCTTGCCGTTTACCGGCGCGAGCCCCTGCGGTTTTCCCTTGTATGGCGCCGATGATGGTTTGAGCTTGGCCAGCCCGGATAGAATGTCCTCAAGCCGGACATTGGCGATGACTTGGTCTCCGATCCTGACGTCGTCGAGGCCGACGGTAACAAACCGCGACAGATCGAGTTGGCCGGAATAGGCCGCCGTGGTGATGTCGTTCAAATTGACGCCGCCCAGATCGAGGACCAGATCGGCGCCTTCGATGATCTGCCGCGTCTTCGGCTCCGACACCGCGCCGGCATACATGCCGGCAAACTGCGGATGACTTTCACCGATGACGCATTTTTCCATGAGCGTCGTAACGAAAGGACAGCCCAGCGCTTCGATCGCGTTCTGTGCCTCTTTCTGCAAGCCGAGCCGCGAAATTGTGAAGGCGGGAAATGCGACGATGGATTTCGCCTTGTTGATGCGTTCCGCGATGATCGCCATCGCCTTTTGTAACGCGGCTTCGTTTGATCGAGGCACGATCGGCTTCACGTCAGCCGACGCGACTGGGGATAGCGCGTAGTCCGACGGCACTGCGATATAGGCAGGCTGATGGTTGCGGCGCGCCTCCGCGATGATGCGCTCCATTTCGACGACGCAGTTCTCCGGATTGATGACCGCATGACAGCACGCGGCACCGGCGGACAGTTCGACAAAATTGCCGAAGACGCCGTCGCCGAGCGTGTGATGGGCGATCTTGTGCAAGCGCTGATGCTGATAGGAGGGCATTCCGACGACGTGAAAAACCAGCGATCGTTCCGCCTTGGCGCCCATGACGCCGTTTATGGCGGATAGCTCGCCGACGCCATAGGTCGTCGCCAACATCGCCGCGCCCCGGATGCGCGCATGGCCATCCGCGGCGTAAGACGCATTCAATTCATTGGCACAGCCGATCCACTTCACCTTGGCGCTGCTGTCGACCGCATCGCAAATTGGAAACGCGTAATCGCCGGCAACGCCAAAGCAGTGGTCGATTCCTTCTGCGGCAAGGCGCTCGACGATGTAATCGGCGACGTTGATAGCTGATGCGTCAGTCTTTGGAAGCTTTTTGGCCATGACCTTCTCCTCCTTGCTACTTTTTGCAATTAGTGCCGCCAATCAAGGCGGGCCTCCGACACCGGATCATGCTCGGTAGTCGGCCCCGGCAAGACGCCGATCCGTTTTATGCGGTCGTTCTGCTGCGCAAGAGCAGCGATCGGCGATACCACCGCCGCGCCGCCTGGAAGCGTGATGAACTCGCGCCGCTTCATTTCACGGCCCGAATTGGCAACGGATGTAGTTTAGCACAATTCGGCGCCGAAATCGCGCGTCTCGCGTTCCCGGAAAAGTGCCACGAAGAGACATGGGCAGTTGCAACCAGCCAAAAAGGAGAGCGCGCCGCAAAGGCGGCTTCTCGCGTTCCCATAAACGCGTTTCATTCTCTGATCGGCAATGAAACATCAGCCGGCCGGTGATCTGGCGTACTACCATCGGCCGCGGCGGCGAAGAGACTTTTTTCCTGGTCCCCACACCTATGTGACAAGTATTTGAAAAAGTTGTTCGCCGAAGGCCAAAAAATTCTGAGAGATCATCCTGTCTCGAAATTGTTCGCTGAACTAGGGTGTGTTCGACAGGATGGCGCTTTAGCTCAACCATTCGCTATGGGCCGGCAGAATCGGCTCCGCTGTTCGTGACGCGCAATCTTCGAGTTCGCCACGTTCGGTGAATACTTACCGAGGGGAGGGGACTATGACCGTCAAACATCTTCGCATTGCGGCCATCATCGCGGTTCTGTTGCAGTTTGGCGCCGGAGGATTGGCGAGCGGCCAGTCGCCAGGCAAGGTCGTCACGATCGGCACGACGTTTCCCGACCATTTCCCAGTGATCGGGAATTTCTATCTCGGCGAGCCGGTGATTGGCTTCGGCTCCGATATCGGCCGTGTCGAGCATGTCCCGGTGATCTTCCTGCACGGCAACAACGACACTCCGTTCGCGACCGCCTGCAACCCCTTTGGGCGCATCCAGGCCTTCGCGCAATTCTTCCTCGATCACGGCTACCACCCGAGCGAACTCTGGGGGGTGGGTTATCAAGGCGATCAGTGCGACCTGGCGCAGGACAATACCCATCGCTCGGGCATCTCGCACACGACCGCTGCGGCTGTGCCGATGCTGCGCGGATTCGTGCAGGCGGTGCTCGACGTCACTGGCGCCAAGCGCGTCGACATCGTCGCCCACAGTCTCGGCGTCACCGTGGCGCGGGAATGGATGCTGCAGGACAATGCCTATCGCAAGGTGCGGGCGCTCGTCGCCATCGACGGACCCAATCACGGCATCATTGACTGCTCGCCCAGCCCGGCCAACTTCTACCAGCTGGCGAGCGGCGGCGGCTTCACGCCGAGCAGCGCGGTATGCGACGAGTACGGTTCCGACCACACTCAGTTGCTCACGGTACTGAACGCCGCGGGGGAGACGCCGGGTCCCACGCGTTACCTGGTCATCCGCAATAAGCCGGGAACACCCGACTTCGTCTACAACAGCCTGCCGGACGGCGTCTTCCCCGGCGTTCCCGCCGAGGATCGCGACGGCAACCCGCATGATTTCACCGCCAGCACCGGTCTCGCCGGCGCAGAGACAATCGACCTTGTCGGCCAGGGGCAATTCGACCCGATCCTCGCCACCAGCCATCTCGGGATCCTGAACTCTCCGGACACGCGCAACGCCGCACTGCGATTCCTGACCTCGTTACCAGGACGGGCCGATCAGGAGGGCGAAGATTAGAGCAAGGTCCTCGCGCGCGTGTGAATCAATTTATGAACACGCAGCCCAGCAGGGCCGGAGCAGATCAAGGATGGCCTCGGAGGCCAATGACAACAATGATTCATCATTCCGGATGCGCCTTCGGCCGGCAACTGCCGGCCGCGATGCGCGGGCCCGGAATCCGCACTCCCGATTGTGACTATCGATTCCTGGTCATCAGCGAGGTCCGCCTTACCGCCCGAACAACCGACATCGTCGGCCCGCCCAGTCAGGATGTGCCGATAAGCGACCTGCGCATGCCCCTAAAGATCGAAATTGGTGGGCAGCATAACGACGTCGCGAATTGTCATGCCGCGCGGCCGCGTCAGCATGAACGTCACCACGCTCGCCACTTCGCTCGCCTCCAGCAAACTTCCCGACTCCCTGGCTTCCTTCAGCTTCTCGGGCGGCCAGTCCGCGAGCAGGGCGCTGATGACGGGTCCGGGTGAAATTGAGCCCACGCGAATGCCGTACCTGAAGACTTGGCGTCGCACCGTCTGGACAAAGCAGTTGATCGCCCACTTGGACGACGCATAGACCGGCTCCCATGGCGTCGGAAAATGGGCCGCCAGGGAACTCGTGACGATGATGTCGCCGGTCCGACGTTCGATCATGTGAGGCAGCACGTCGTGCACGTTCTTCATCACGACGTTCACATTCAAGTTCAGCATCCGGTCGATAGCTCCGGTGTCCGCATCGACCAAGTCGCCGCCGAGGTACGTACCCGCATTCGCATGCAAGATGTCGAGTTGGCCGGCGTTCTCCAGGATTCTGGGCAGCAGCGTAGCGCAGTCCTTTGGGTCGAGCAGGTCGATGATCAACGGGATCGCTGCGTCGCCGTGCTTGTTGCGGAGCGCCTTCAGCGCTCCCTCGTCGCGGTCGACCATCACCACGCGCGAGCCTGCCGCCAACATCGCCTCGGTACTGGCCAATCCGATGCCCGACGCAGCCCCAGTCACGGCGGCAACCTTGCCTTCCAATTCTTTCGCCATAGGTCTCCACCTCGCTAGGTCACCACAATGCGCGCCGCCAGTTCGCGGAGAAAAATCTGGAAGAAGAACACGAATAGTGAATGCTGGGGCGGCGATTAGAGGATTATATAAATCATGAGCATATTCCTATCCTCATTGAGGCTAAAGAGAGTCCGCACTGCCTTGGCGATCATCGCCGGTTTGACGGCTGGAAGCTTGATTGGCCTTCGCGCCACGCATTCCGAGATTATCAAACAAAGGCCCTGCGACATCTACGCGGCCGAAAGTACGCCATGCGTCGCCGCGCATAGTACGGTGAGATCGCTATACGCTAAATATACCGGTGCATTGAAGGCGGCCACCTCGGAGCTGTCAGCTCAGGGATCAGGGGCTCCACCCGTTGTGGGCCACCTTGTTCATGAGCGCTCGAAGTCTAACGACGATTTCGGCTGCTCGCTTACCGTCGAAAGCGATACCATTGAGCGCCTGGCGGACTCCTTCCAGATCTGGCTGTTCGGCGCACAGCCAGTTTAACCCGGCCTCTGCATTAGTGACCGCCGCCGTGATCGCGTCGACGATCTCGTGAGCTTGCGCATTATAGGTGCGCACGAATTCCGCCGAGGTCTGCAATGGCACTTGGCCCTTCGGGTCGCTCACACTTCCTTCCGGCCGGAACGGGTGTTGATCCGTTAGCATGACAAATCTCCTCTACCGTAGAGGCGTTGAAGGTACGGAAACGCCGCGCAACCCACCGGCGCAACGAAGCAGTAGCCTCGCCCGCAGACGTTCGTCACATAGCCCTCGCCTCCCTGACCGTCACAGCGCCGCAGCTGGCGTCCGGCGTGGCCGTTTGCCGCCGGACGGGGAATGCCGTCAACTCTCGCGCGGATCATCGGCGGGATCGTAGTCATCGGCATGCTCCAAAGTTCGGCGTTGGATTGGTGAGCAGAACTGTGCTCACGATGGCGTTGTCGCCTTGCTTGCAATCGCTTTCAATGCGGCTGCCATAGCGTTGACTGTCGCGTTGTCCGCACCGTCCAGACCGTGGCGTTGCGCAAGAAATGCAGGATCGTTGTACGACAGCCAAGTGGTGGCCGACGCGTCCTGCCAGACCAAAGCCTTGAGTGGCAGATCGATGCCGAACGTCTGAGTAGACTGCATCAGCGGTGTGCCGGTCTTTGCGTTGCCGAAGATCAGGAGTTCTGTTGGCCGCAGCGGCAGCCCGACGGCAGTCGCGCCCGCGGCGTGATCAATATGGGCAAAGACCGTCATTCCCCTGGCCCTGACCTCGGCCTCGAACCGGTTCATCGTTTCCTCCGGTCCATGGCGACTTTCGATCGTAATCAATCCGTCTGTGGCCATTGCTTGGTGTCCCAAAGCATTTGCGATGGACTGACCCTACCGTCAGCGGACGCGTCCATCCTTGAGGCAGTTCTGAAAAGTTCTGAAAAACGACGCCCAACGACCACAGATTCTTGCTCGAAACCGTCCAAATGGCCTTAGATGTCCGAAGGGAGCACCGATGCCAGGCCAGGACCGAAAGCCCGTCTACAAGTTCGGCGCGTGGGAAATCGATCTCGCGCGCCGTGAGATGCGGCTGAACGGCGTTCCGACTGACGTTGGCAGCCGCGCGTTCGAAATTGTCGAGACGCTGGTCCAGTCGGCCGGCGAGCTGATCGACAAGTATGATTTGATGAACCGTGTATGGCCGGGTGCCGCGGTCGAGGAAAACACTCTACAGGCTCAAATCTCCGCGATACGCAGGGCGTTGGGTCCCGATCGAGGACTATTGAAGACAATCGCGGGTCGTGGCTACCGATTGCTGGGAGACTGGATAATTCAGCAGGAGGATTTTGCCGCGGCCGCCATGCCCACTGCTGAACCCGCTCGAAGCTATGTCACAAATCTTACCGCCCCACCCAGCGCATTGATCGGCAGAAACACAGCCGAGGCCCAATTATTAGAGCTGCTTTCGACCTATCGAATGGTCACCATGACCGGGCCCGGCGGTATCGGGAAGACCGTACTCGCGCAGGCGGTTGCCCGCACTCTGCTCGCGACTTTCCGAGGTGACGGTTTGCTCGTCGAACTGGTCTCGCTGTCGGACCCTGCGCTGGTGCCATTTGCGGTCGCGACTGTTCTCGGCCTTAGACATGGCGGCGACCAGATTTCTGTTGAATCCATTGCGCGGGAAATCGGAGCAAGAAAACTGCTGCTCGTGCTTGATAATTGCGAGCATCTGATTGAAGGGGCTGCGAGGTTGGCGGAGACGCTCGTACGATCCTGTCCAAATACGACGATTCTGGCGACGAGCCGCGAGGTGCTTCGCATCGACGGCGAGTATGTCTATCGCGTTCCCCCGCTCGATGTTCCGGGACAGGGCGGAGATGGAGATCACGATATCCTCGGACGCAGCGCAGTGCAGCTCCTGATTGCCAGGACAAAGGCATTGAACGCCGACTTCTCGCCGTGCGGGGAAAGCCTTCAGCTGGTCGCTGCGATTTCGCGTCAGCTCGATGGCATCCCGCTGGCGATCGAATTCGCGGCGGCTCGCGTCGCAACGCTTGGGTTGCAACAGGTCGCCGCGCGCCTGCACGATCGCTTCAACCTGCTGACCCGCGGCTTTCGAACGGCGTTACCGCGGCACCAGACCCTGCTTGCGGCCCTCGATTGGAGTTATGAACTGCTGTCCGAGACGGAGGCGCGGGTGCTGCGCCACCTTGCGGTATTCAACGGCGATTTTTCCCTCGATGCCGCTGCCACAGTGACGGGAAATCTCGACGCCGTCTCGGTCGCGGATAGCCTGGCAGGCCTGGTCGTCAAGTCGCTCGTCGCCGCCGACTTTCAAGCCGGGGACGGTCACTATCGTCTGCTTGACACGACGCGTGCCTACGCCCTCGAAAAGCTGCGCGGTACGGGAGAGCAACGGGAAGCCGCACGGCGCCATGCGGAATACTTCCGGGAAGCCCTCATTCAGGCCGAGACAGACAGCAATTCCCTGCCGCAAGCCGATTGGCAGAGACGCCATGGCCGACACCTCGGCAATGTCCGCGCCGCCCTCGAATGGGCATTCTCGGCGGACGGCGATTCGCAGATCGGCGCGGCGTTGACCGCGGCTGCAGTGCCGCTATGGGTCCACCTGTCGCTGTTCGGCGAGTGTCGCGAGCGCACCGAATTGGCGCTCGCGAAGCTGGACGATGGCGCTATAGGTCCGACACGCTTGCGCATGCAGCTCTGGGCGGCGCTCAGCTGGTCGCTGATGTACGGCCAGGGTCGTGCGCGAGATGCGGGCCCAGCACTCGCGATCACCCTCGAATTGGCGGACCGGCTCGATGACACGCATTTTCGTCTGCGCGCTCTCTGGGGCCTGTGCATCGACCAGTTCAACAATGGCGAATTTCTCAAGGCATTCGAGTTCGCTCAGCGCTTCACGAAAGCAGCGGCGGGCTCTGCCGACCCGACCGACTTGATGCTGGCCGATCGCCTTCTCGCCGTGTCGCTGCACTTTCTTGGCGACCAAAACGGCGCACGTCGCCACATCGACCGGGTCGACAAGTCCCTCGATCTGCTGGCCGAGAAGCCCAGGATTTTCCCACTCGATCTGCGGATCTCGACGCACTATTTCCGTGCTCGCATCCTGTGGATGCAAGGTCTCGCCGACCAGGCACTGCGCCTTGTCGAGCACAACATCGAGGAGGGGCGCGCGAATGGTCACGCCTTGACCTTCTGCAGCGTGCTGGGACAGGGCGCATGCCCGATCACTTTCCTGGCCGGTGATTTCGACGCGGCGGAGCGCTACGGTGAAGTGCTATTCGAGCACACTGAGCGCCACGCGATACGCCTTTGGCGGCTTTGGGCGGGCTGTTTCAAGGGCATGGTTATGGCCAAGCGCGGCAACATCGACGCTGGGCTGGGGCTCTTGCGGAGCGAGATCGATCGGGCGGGCGACGCCAGGTTCTTGCCGCGCTTCCTGCTTCCGCTCGGCGAACTCGCGGCCTGTCTCGGCGAAGCAAATCAGATCGAAAAGGGGCTTGCGGCGGCCGACGAAACCTTGGAGCGCTGCAAAGCCAGGCAGGAACAGTGGTACGTCCCGGAGCTACTACGCATCAAGGGCGAATTGATGCTGAAGGACCCGCAACATCAATCGGCCTCGTCGGCGGAACATTGCTTCATCAAGGCCCTGAAGCTGGCAAAACAGCAGGGCGCGCTCTTCTGGGAGTTGAGGAACGCGCTAAGCCTTGCGCGTCTCTGGGCCGGGCAGGACCGGAAGACCGACGCAAGGCAGATCCTTAAACCGCTGTACGGGGCGTTCACGGAGGGCTTTCAGATTGCCGACGTTCGCGAGGCAAAAACGCAGCTTGACAGGCTTGACGCTGACTAACGGCCAGACATCAATGCACTCGGTCAACCGGAAAATGGCCAGTCGCTTGCTTCGGATCCGGACCACTTGCAACTGCCGGTTTTTCGGGAGCACGACGTGCCGCAAGCGTTTGAATGTGAACGCAGGCCGGCTTGATTGTGCGCTGGGGGACCAGAAGAGCTTCCATCATTCTCAACAACGGCGAAACACGATATAGTGGTGCATGATGTAGTAGTGCGAGAGAAACGCGATGAGGGAGGCTGCTCATGACCGAGGCAATCGGGCGCCAGGCGATCGCAAAGGTCTCACGTCGATTACTCCCGTTCATGGCCCTGCTTTATTTCGTAAACTTCCTTGATCGCATCAACCTCGGTTTTGCCGCGCTCACTATGAACAAGGACTTGGGGCTCAGCGCCTACGTGTACGGGCTGGGGGCCGGCATATTTTTCTTCGGTTATTTTATCTTCGAGGTGCCGAGCAACCTCATCCTGGAGCGTGTGGGAGCGCGTCTGTGGATCGCCCGAATCATGCTGACCTGGGGCTTCATTTCGGCCGGCATGGCGTTTGTCACGGGCGAGACGAGCTTCATTGTGATGCGCTTTCTCCTGGGCGTGGCTGAGGCCGGCTTCTTCCCGGGCATGATCCTCTATCTAACCTATTGGTACCCCGCTTCATATCGCGCCCGCGTCATTGCTGGATTTATGCTGGCCATTCCGGTCTCGATTGCCATTGGAGCACCGCTATCGACGACGATCCTTGGCCTCGACGGTCTGCTTGGGCTTAAGGGTTGGCAGTGGCTGTTCATTACCGAAGGCGCTCCCGCAGTGGTTCTTTCGGCCGCCGTGCTGTGCTTCATGACCGACCGACCCGCACACGCGAAATGGCTCACTGCAGCCGAACGGGATTGGCTCGAAGGAGCGCTGCGGGACGAACGCGAAGCGATCAGCGCAGCTCACGGTACTTACAATCCTTTCCGTGCGCTAATCGACCCACGTGTGCTTGCCCTGTCGTTTATCTATCTCTGTCTCGTGGCTGCCGGCTACGGAACGGTTTACTTTCTGCCGCAGATCATCAAGGGACTCGGTTTCTCCAATTTTCAGACCGGGTTCGTGACCTCCGTACCCTCCATCGCAGGCTCCATCGGCATGCTGGTCTGGGGCTGGTATTCGGATCGAATTGGCGAGCGGCGCTGGAATCTGGCGGTGGCCAGCTTGTGCGGCGCGGTGGGACTGTTTGGCGCGGGCCTGTTTAACGCCTCGTACTGGGGTCTGTTGGCCATGTGCGTCGCTAGCGTCGGTCAGAATGGCACCAAGCCATGCTTCTGGCCGCTTCCGTCAACACTTATGACCGGTTCGGCGGCGGCAGCCAGCATTGCCGCGATCAACTCGGTCGGAAATCTTGGCGGCTTTGTCGGACCCTATGTTGTGGGTTGGATCAAGGACGCGACGCAGAGCTTTGAAGCGGGGCTCTATTTCCTGAGCGCCTGTTTCGTATTGGGGGCAATTGTGACCATGCTAGCGCTGCGTCCATCCAGCGAGCGGGTCGCACCTCAAAGCATCAGTCGTCCGGCATAAATCGGCCAGTTCGTGGCACGGGACACCGGCGATGTCGCAGTTGGGTCCATTCTCGAAAGTGAGTTCTGGCGGTTGCGGAGTGCGCTTTCGTCCATGAACGGACCTCATTGCTAGCGACGTGTTCGCCGAAGCTCGCAGAGCGAAGGAGGAAGGCGGAACGCGGACGGCGGAAGCGATACCCATCATGTTCTGGACGACCGCGACAGGTTTCGCGGAAGGCTCAACCCATCCTGCGAACTGTTGCCTGATGGGCTGTTTGATTTGCCCGACGGGCAAATCAGCAAAAACCTGTCCAGCCCCCTTTGCAAAAATATTTCTGTTTTTCAGAAATGCAAATCAGGCTATATGATTTGCCGTCCTGACCCACAGAGGGGCGGCTCGAGATCGTCACGGACGCGGGACAGGATGCGGTGGACGCGGATGCGCTCTTGACGAACGGCGCTTGATGC
>Ga0073928_10008452_pt1 | contig 12915 bp, 11 predicted proteins | sample PaiPotPPA55metaG_FD_76969 | JGI IMG/M metagenome (GOLD analysis project Ga0073928, IMG submission 76969) | Iron sulfur acid spring bacterial and archeal communities from Banff, Canada, to study Microbial Dark Matter (Phase II) - Paint Pots PPA... ...
ACGCATTCTGCCACCAGGCGAAGGTCCACAGGATAGTCGATCTTTACGGCATCGTAAGGCACGGGCTTGTCGGTCACCACTGTGTCCAAGCCGTATTGCTGAGGGTTCTTGGCCATAATAGTTACGGCCAGAATAATGGGCACATAATTCCGGGTTTCCTTGGGCAATACGTTGCGCTTATAGAGCTCCCAATAATCCGCGTAGCCGGTACGCTTCACCGCATTCTGAACTGTGCCCGGTCCGGAGTTGTAGGCGGCCATAGCGAGATACCAATCGCCAAATTCGTTGTACAGATCTTTCAAGTGATGCGCAGCCGCTCGCGTCGATCTCTCCGGATCCTGGCGTTCGTCGATCCACCAGTCGCGCTCCAAGCCATACCCCTTGGCGCGGCTAGCCATGAATTGCCACATGCCGCGCGCTCCCGCGCGAGACAATGCCAGGGGATGAAATCCAGATTCGGCCTGCGCTAAATAAATCAAGTCCTGCGGAACGCCTTCTTCCTTGAGAACCCTCTGGATCATCTCCTGATAACGACCGCTGCGAGCCAGCGCATGCTCGAGCGTTGGGCGTCCCCGGCTGGAGAAGTAGCTGATGTATCCAGCTACCGGGTCGGTCATCATTAACGGTAAGTCGGAATGCGTAGCCGCGACTTCGGCCTCGGCTTTAGCTTTCAGATTGGGATCGACCGGATACGTAACTTCATTAGCTTCGTCAATCGGCGCCGGCTCGGACTTTTGCTGGGCAAAACCGTCACCTTCCTGCAAGGCTTGCAGCTCCAGCCCGTTTACGCCATCCAGGATGCGATCAAACTCCTGCTGCAGGCGCTCGTCGGTGCGGACATCCAAAGAACTGCTTAACAAGAGATTGAAGCCGCGATCAAAATTTTCTTTGGCGGCTTCGAGATGGCCTGCTTTGTAATTCTCCTCGCCGAGGTTGTATTCCTTCTCCACCTGCGCAATTAAATCTGCGACCAGGTCAGTCTTAATTGGATTCTCAGTTTTTGGGGTCGGAGTAGCCTCAGGATGAGATTGATTGGCTGCGGAATTAGCGTTTAGCGGCGGCGCCGAGGATTTAGCCGCAGGCACGAGCGCAGCCGGTCGTTGCGCAGTCTGGCACGCGACGCTGCCCAATACCAGCGCAGTCACGGCAGCGATCAGAAAATAGAGTTTCTGAATCCTCATATTTCTCTATAACTTACCGCGCTGAATCTGCCTCGAGAACGCCCATTTCATGCTACTACCCAGGTTTTGATGGGTCAATCTGCAAGTCGGATGGATCACATTACTTTAGGAACCGTGCCGAATATTACTTCGGCGACCGCAGCGGTTGCAACCATTGATATTGGTCAATTGAACTGATTCACGCCATTTTTTAGCGTCGCCCATGCCATTTTCTGAATTCTGTCATCCAGAGAATTCCTGCCATCCCAAGAATCTCTGTCGTCCCGAGCGAAGCGAGGGATCCAGGTGTTTGCTTCCATCACGAGTGTCACGGGCGCGCCAGCAAGAACCCAGATCCCTCGCTTCGCTTCGGGATGACAGAATTAGGAAACTGTCAGACTCCGCAGTTCTGAATCTCCCGCAGCCCCCACCGAATCGAAGTCAAACATGAAAGCGATACAAGTCAGGCAGACTGGCGGACCAGAAGTTTTGCAACTGTCGGATTTGCCGATCCCGCAACCCAAGCCCAATGAAGCCGTGGTGAAGATCGCCGCGTCGGGAGTGAACTTTATCGATGTTTACCAGCGCGAAGGCAGATACAGCGTTCCACTTCCATTTGTACTGGGACAGGAGGGCGCGGGTGTTGTCACGGATGTCGGTCCCGAGGTGAAGTCGGTTAAGCCAGGAGACCGCGTCGCCTGGTGCGGCGTTCTGGGCTCATATGCGGAGTATGCGGCTGTCCCCGGCGAACGCCTGGTGCCGGTTCCGCAAGGCGTCAGCGATCAGCAGGCGGCCGGCGCCATGCTGCAAGGCATGACTGCGCAGTACTTGATCTACGACACTTTCCCGTTGAAGAGCGGCCAAACCGCCTTGATCCATGCGGCAGCAGGTGGCGCGGGGGCGCTGCTGGTGCAGATGGCACACAACATCGGAGCCCGCGTCATCGCCACGGTTTCAACCGATGAGAAAGCTAACATCGCGCGCCAGGCAGGAGCTGACGAAGTAATTCTATATAGCAAAACAGATTTCGAAACTGAGACCAAACGTCTGACCGGGGGCAAAGGCGTAGATGTGGTCTATGACGGTGTAGGCAAAACCACTTTCGAGAAGGGTCTGAACGTTTTGCGTCCACGCGGGATGATGGTTTTATTCGGCGGCTCCAGCGGGCCCGTGCCCCCATTCGATCCGATTCAACTCGCGCAAAAGGGTTCGCTGTATTTAACGCGTCCAACCCTGGTCCAGTACATCGCATCCACAGAGGGGTTGCGGATGCGCGCGAATGCGGTGTTCAAAATGATCTCCGACGGTAAACTCAAGATCCGCATTGCGCACACTTATCCGCTGGCAGAAGCACAACAGGCGCATCGCGATCTCGAAGGCCGGAAAACCACCGGAAAGTTCCTGCTGATCCCGTAGCGAGGCGAGACAAACTTCGTCGCCAAAAACGACTCCACAGTAGCGCCGGCATCTTGCCCTCGCCGACCCAACAGTAACGTTGCGAATCTAGATCACAGGCAATCTAGGAAAGTCCGGCTGGTAGCGGGATGCGTCCAGTGTCATAAGCTGATCAGCGCGGAGCAGGGCATGCGCCGCGACGACAAAATCCACCAACATCCGCTTAGGCGATCCCCCTCGCGAGCGGCGGCGCCGATTCGCGTAAGCAACAAACGCGTTGGCCGCCGTTTGCCAGATCTGCTCATCGAGAACAAACTCGACGGAAATGCCAGTTTCCCCCAGGAATTCCTGAACGAAGGGCCGAGTCACAGACGGATACGCGAGTAATTCACAGTAAACGGGTGCACAAATCACCAGTCCACCTTTACTCCGAGCATTGAACAACACTGACTCGATGCCGCCCGCGGATGGCTCGTCAGACCACAAGGCGGACAGAACATTCGTATCCAGAGCCGTCCTCAATCGCGGTGCTTCTCCTCATCGCGCAATTCGCTGATCCAGGCATTAATTTCCTTCCGGTTGCGAAAGGATTTTAAGGCCCCCTTGTATTTTTCAAAAGGATTCATCTCGCTGCGCAGTGGGCGGATGACAGTTTGACCGTTTTCCACCACGAACTCTACCCGGTCGCCAGCGGACAGTCCTATGCGATTACGAATTTCCTGAGGAACGGTCACCTGGCCCTTGCTGCTAATGGTGCTCGAATTCTTCATCTTTACTTGCCTTCCTTACAGTAAAGGATAACAGGTTTACTAATATGGTCAAGTTTGGCCTAACAATGGCCATTTAACGCACACTCAGCGCTTGCGGCTATATTTTCGCGCATGCTCGGGAGGCTCTAAAGTGGGCATTACTTGCGGGTCATCAATCGCCAACGGGGTTAGCGGTATCACTCCACTCTCGTTTACTTGCCACACTCCATCAAACTTCACGAAGTAAGGCTCGACCCCAATGTTCGGGAAATTTGCGGTGAGAAGGTCCCTGGCGCGCAGCAGCTCGGCGCGGTGATGTTCAGCCTCGGCGTCGCGATCTCCCTTGAAATGGGCCAGGCCGCCATAGGTTGCGCAGTCGGAGTGGCTCATCACCAGGACCCGTTTAGTCCCGTGCAAGCGAATCGACATTCTGACCTGTTCCAGAATGAAATCCTGTTCGAAATCATTGCGCGGCGAAGCCAGCGTCTTGGCGCCCCCGGCGACGACAATCATATCGGCGCGCTCGATTCCCTGCTTTTTCAGAAACTTTCGCACAACCGTGCTGATGCGGTGATCGAAGCAACAGAGTACGGCGGCATCCGCCACATACTGGCCGCTAGGGGATTCGAAATGGAAGACTTTGCGCATCGAACAGTTCGATTCTAATCGCTTGGTGTTTTACGACGGCGTTCAATCCATTCTACGACCGGTTCCGCGAATATGTGCTCAGGTACTGCGGCACCTCCCGCTCAGGGCAGAGTCTAGGATCATTTATCGGCTTGCCCGGAACCATTTCCAGCGGAATAACGCCTGCCCAAGTGGAAAAACCATAATCCTCTTCATCATCAATCGGAGGGCCTTGCCGCACCTTCGACGAAAACTCCTCGATCGGCAACCGCATTACCAGCGTGGCTTTCAGTTCTTTCTCGCTCGGCTGGCGCGACTCCACCCAGCGTCCCGGCAAAATGTGCTCCGACAACAACCGCAAAGCCTGCAACTTTTCCTCGGCGTCCCTCACAGCCACCGCCGTTCCTAAAATCATCACCGAACGGTAATTCATGGAGTGATTGAAAATCGAGCGTGCCAGCACCAGTCCATCCAGCAGCGTCACAGTGACGCAAACCTCGATTCCCTCGTCGATCCGGCGCAGCATGCGGCTTGCGGCCGAGCCGTGAATGTATAGGTTGTCGTCGGCTCGCCCGTAGCCGGTGGGAATCACGAACGGTTGACCGTCCACGACGAATCCAACATGGCAGATGATGCCTTCGTCCAAAATCTGATAAGCCGTTTTTCGATCGTAGACGCCGCGGTGAGGTTCGCGCACTACCCGCGTGCGCGCGGTAGGATTGTTGTCTTCAGGCATTCCAAGCGGAACTCCGGCAATCGCCAAGGATAAACAGAGTGTAGCATCCGCGGTGAACTTACTCGTACCACTTTGGTAGGAGAAAAAGTGTCTTCTTATGCTTGTCAGATACCCGCGAGCCAGGTCCACCGCGCTTCCCGTTTTTATCAGCCCGCACTCACAGCCTTGTTCGTTCTATACTTTACGTTTCGTTGAGGGCCACAATGCCGGATCAAGCATTTGGACTGAGCGCGAATCAAGTCATGGCTTACGCATCCGTGGCCAACGTGCTGCTCGTCTTGATTCTTGCCGCCATCAACATCAACTACGCGTGGCATGCAAAGCGACAAGCTGATGCCAGTCTGGAACAGGTCGCAGCGGCAACCCGGCAGGCGGAAATCGCCGCCGAGACGCTATCGATTCTGCGCAAGCAACTCGACCAGCAGCGCATCGCCGATCTGGCAACTGTAAACCTGCAGCTCAAGGTTGCCATGCACACGCTGGAGGACTGGCTCAAACGCATTGCTTCGGACGCGTATCCGCAACTACCGGATGAAATCGGGATTCTTCCGGAAGACTTCAGCCTGGCCATTCAACGGGCTAATGCCATCGATCAAATTGTTGGAGAAAACATGGGCGCTGCCTCGCTGTACGCCGGAGAGGCCGAAAACAACATCAGAATCCTGCGGAGTGGAAACCCGGCCGAGCCGCAAACTTGGAAGGAAATGCAGGAGAAAGCCAAAAAAAATCTGAGTATCGCCAAATATAAGCTCAGCGTTGCTAGGACGCGCTGGGAATCAATGAACGGATAACCTTCTTCTTGGGCTATCTTGACGACCTGTCATTGCTGTCGTTATCGCGATTATCCCCATATCGTTTTTACAATCGAATCTACGTCACCGGGAACTAGGCAGCCCTGGATACTCCGTAGGGGCCTCTCAGCAGAAAATTCCCTTGTTTTACGGGAATCCACCAATGTTTATCGATGTTCGCCTTCTGTCATTTATTAAACGGCGCAGTGACCTGTTGCGCGAGGAGTTAGACTGAGCAACTTCCATTCATCATTTTCCACACCACTACCAAGGGAAATTTCTTGTGTCCTCAAAAGTTTTCAAATCTTTCGATCTCGGGAAATCTATGAAAAAGCGAAATTCAACATATGTGCCGTCGGCGGCCTTGGCAACTACTCGCTGGACAAGCTTCGCAGCGGTAATAGTTATGGCGGCCAGCCTGGCAGCATCGGCGCTTTGCCAAACCTACAAAGTCCTTCACACATTCACAGGTGGCACGGATGGTGCCAGTCCGGGCTGGGTGCTATTAATTCGCGACTCCTCTGGCAACCTTTATGGTACGGCGGGGCGCGGCGGCGCTTACAGCTACGGAAACGTTTTCAAGCTGAACAAGCATGGCAAAGAGACAGTGCTGTACAGCTTCACGGGCGGAAGCGACGGAAGATATCCGGATGTCGGCGTGGTGCGAGATAGTGCCGGGAACCTCTATAGCACAACCAACAACGGAGGAAATCCAAAATGCGAACTTCGTTATGCCTATCAAACGGCCGGGTGCGGAGTTGTCTTCAAGCTGACTCCGGCGGGAAAGCTTATGGTGATTCATACCTTCATGGGTCCAGATGGCGGATATCCCGATGCCAGCCCGCTCCTAGCCTTGAACGACGAGTTCTACGGGTCCACGGGAGGCGGTGGGGTAAATTCCAGCTGCCAAGACGTGAACGATGGCTGCGGCGCAGTTTTCAAACTGACGAATTCATCCTCCGGTTGGACCGAGAAAGCATTGTATAGCTTCGGCTGGAATAAAGGCTGGCAGCCGTTTTCGGGCGTGGTAGCCGACAGCGCAGGTAACCTGTACGGCACAACCGAGGGCTGCAATAACGGTATGCAACATCCTTGCGGAGCGGTTTTTCGGTTAGCGCCAGGCGCAAACGGCTGGAAGTACACCATGCTTCACGGCTTTACCGGCGGCCTCAACGGCGGCTCCGATGGAGCATACGCGTGGGCCGGACTGGTTCGCGATTCGGCCGGAAATCTTTACGGCGCAACGCAATACGGCGGTGCGCATAACTTCGGGACAATTTTCGAACTGACCCCGACCGGTAAGAAAACAGAGCTATACAGCTTCACCGGATCTGACGGAGCCTACCCTCTGTCCACTCTGACTCTGGATGCTTCTGGCAATCTTTACGGCACAACCGCCGAAGGCGGCTCTTCCGGCACAGGCTGCGGCGGTTCGGGCTGCGGCACCGTATTCAAACTCGACACCGCACACCACCTGACGGTCCTGCACAACTTCACCGGCGGGAACGATGGAGCAATTCCCCTGGGCGCTTTGCTTCTGGACGGCGGAAAACTCTACGGCACAGCCAATGGTGGCGGAGCCTATAACAACGGAACCGTTTTCGAGTTAACACCTTAAAGCCCGAAACCGGACTGTATTGACGATCAGGGGCGGCCAGCCGGTCGCCCTTTTCAACATTTTCGCAAATTCGAGTCGCGAAACCATCGAAAACCTTGACCTCAGGCGCTTTGCGACGGATAATTGCGCCGCTTTACTTTTCCGTGAATCGTAGTTTCGATTGCGGCAAGCAGGCGAGGAGTTACTTATATGCCAGAAGAAGCCGGCAAGCGGATTGGCGATTACCAGATTCTCAACGAGTTGGGCAGCGGCGGCATGGGTCGAGTGTACCGAGTACGAAACCTACTTACCGATCGCATCGAAGCCATGAAGATTCTGCTTCCCAATCTCGCGGGAAGGGAAGACATCGCTGCTCGTTTCCTGCGCGAGATCAAGCTGATGGCGAACCTCAACCATCCGAATATTGCCGTGCTTCGAACCGCTTTCACCGCCGACAATCAGCTGGTGATGATCATGGAGTTCGTCGAAGGCACCGATCTGGCCCAGCGCCTCGAGCATGGACCGATACCTCCCGCCGACGCGGTGAATTATATCCAGCAAGTCCTGAGCGCACTGAGTTACGCCCACCAGCAGCACGTGATTCACCGTGACATCAAGCCGTCCAACATGATGTTGACGCCTCAAGGTGTGGTGAAGCTCATGGATTTCGGAATCGCCCGCGCCGGCGAGGAACGCAGCATCACCATGACTGGCACGACACTGGGATCGTTAGGCTACATGTCTCCCGAGCAAGTGAAAGGCGAACCTACGGATGCCCGATCTGATCTTTATTCCGTGGGGGTGTCGTTGTATGAAATGGTGACCGGGCAACGGCCATTTCAAGCCAGCAGCGATTACTCGATTATGGCGGCTCACGTCAAAGAAGTGCCGAAGCCGCCTGTCGAGCTGCACCCAGGTCTGCCGGCGGCAATGAACGAAATCATCATTATGTCGATAGCCAAGGATCCGGCGCAGCGCTTCCAAACAGCCGACGCTTTCCGCAATGCGCTGAGCAGTGTCCGCTTCGAGGCTGCGGAGTCAAAACCCATTGTGCTGGGCAAGCCTGATGATGTGACCGTCGATACGATTCTTCCGCCTGCACCGCAACTCGTGGCTGCCGTCACTCCGCAGCAAACCTTCGCTGCACCGGCTAAAACGCCGCCAGTTCCTGCCATTCCAGCTGCACCGTCCATTCCCATTCCGCCGTCGCAACCCGGGGGCCATCGCGGTTTATACATGACACTGGGAGCGTTGATCGTGCTGGCGGTTCTGGTGGCTGCGGGAATTTACATACCACGCCGCAGTAAGACAGAAGCTGGGCCCAAGCCAGCATCCTCTAACGTCAACGGTGCGAATGCCAGTTCGCAAGCTGCACCAGCGTCCAACCCGGTACCTGCAAATCCGCCGCAACCAGACGCGGCCGCTGTACCTAATCCGGTCGGCCAGGTAACAGCGCAACCACCAGCCTCGACTCCAGCAGTTCCTGCTCCTGAGAACGCCAGTCCGGTACGAAACGCTGCCCAGGTAGAAAAATTGCCGGTTGTTCACACGCACAAGATTTCACCCAGCAACAGCAGCGGCAGCCAGGACGCAGTCCCGCCTGCGCAAGATGCGAATGCATATCCGGCGGCAAACGATACCGCGAGCCTGGACGCGGCAGAGCGCGAGGCCGATCAGCTTTCCAACCGCGCAGCTGCCGTCAACAACAGCCTGGACCATCTGCAACAGCAACAAAGCGCCGCCGGCTACGGCCTTCGCGGTGACATATCGGCGCGCCAGGCAAGTATGAAAAACAATCTGGCGAAAGCGGAGAGCGCGGTTCAGAGCGGAGATCTGACGAGAGCCAGGAAATATATGGATTTAGCCCAGAGCGACGTCGAGGCGCTAGAACACTTCCTCGGACACTAAATAAATCGCTGGAACGGGAGGAATCATTTCATGTTGTCCAGGATCGAGCCCACGATTCCTCCAACCACGCCACCTTCTACAGTCTGTTTCGAAGCTTGATGCGGCAAATATCTCTCAATGACGTGCGCCAACTTCGAAATGGGCAGAGTTTGCAGCCAGATTTTTCCCGGCCCAGTCAGCGAGGCCAGAAAAATCCCGTCGCCCCCGAAGATCATATTTTTAATTCCAGGCACAGTTGTGATTTGGAACGAGACGCTGGACTGAAACGCGCCAACATGTCCAGGATGAACCCGCAAATTTTCGCCGGGTGCCTCGCGCGCGACCAGTTCTCCCGAGAGCTCAAGCCACGCAGTCCCTTCTCCGCTAAGTTTTTGCAGCAGGAAACCATCACCGCCGAAGACACCCGCTCCCAGCGATTGCTGGAAGCCAACACTGATTTGTATCTTCGGAGTAGCACAGAGAAAACCGTGCCGGTGAATCATGTATTCGTGCCCGGGCGATACTTCCACGGGAACGATATGTCCGGGCATTTTGGTGGCGAAGGCCAACTCCCCCGCCGAACCGACGGCGCGGTATTCAGTCATAAAAAGTGATCCGCCACCAGCCACGCGCTTGAGCACGCCGAACAAACCTCCGCCCCCGGCGAACTGGGTGTGCGTAGTCATCTGAATCGTGCTGCCCATCCAAGACAATTCTCCCGCCTCGGAAATAATCGTCTCGTTGGGTTCGAGAGCGAACTCCAGGACGGGCATCGTGGTGCCGGTAATGCGGCTCTGCATAATTGGTCTCCTAATTCAGTTAAGCCTTACCATGAACTGTGCTCTTAACCAATGCTACTGCCGCTGCAGGGTCGACTACTTCTACAACCAATTGATTGTAGCGTTCGTCTTTCAATTCAATCACGACCGTGTTCTCGGGATTGTGAACGTCCCAGAAAACTCTCTTACCATCTTGATAGAACGTGCCCGCAGTGATAACTCCGGGAACATTAGTCCCGGGAATTCTAATGCCATGATACCAGCCTCGCGCTATGCTCGAGTCTGCTCTGATCTCCACAACATGAGCCAATGGGATTTCAAGCGAACTTTTGAACGCCCACAACTTGTCCGCTCCTTTTACATGCAATACCAAATTCCCGTCGGTGATCGATACCTCCACCATTTTGTCGCTCCATAGTTGTTCGAATTCTACACTGCTACCGCCATATCATGATGTGATCCGTCGTTGACGGCTTGCTCGGTGAAAAGGCAAACTTGCGAATGCACGGAGCCACATGAACAGATTTCGAAGCTCCGCATACCGCAGCAAATATGCTTCGCATAAAAGCACAGAATGTAAGTTACCAGAGAAGGTTGAAGCAGGGGACTTTGGGTTGGCAGGGATGTAGCCGGGCGGGACTTTTTGAGTACGGGAAACTACGGGCGACTTAGTCGGCGCTGGCCACAGACAACGGCAGTACTATGTTATTGCTGGCGTCAGTCGCTTCAGCGCTTGGAGTATAACTATATTCTGGAATAATCTGTTTTATGCGAGCGCGTATTACGGCTTCAGTCTCGTTACCGATCATAGTGTGAAGTGCATTCAGATGCCAGGTAAGCGTATCCCAACTTATAGTTAAACTCCTGGCTCGCATGATTTTTTCGATACTCGTCGCGCTCGGCTCTTCGTGTTGATAGAAGAGTTCCTCATACAGTTTTTCTCCGGGGCGCAAACCAGTGAATACAATCTCAACATCATTTTCCGGTATTCCGGATAGCTTAACAAGTGTGCTTGCCAGATCCACGATCTGTACCGGTTTACCCATATCAAGGACAAGCAGGTCGCGATGTTCTCCCGCGGCGAAAGCCTGCAATACCAAAGCTACTGCCTCGGGGATGGTCATGAAATAACGTGTTATTTTCGGATGCGTGACTGTGATCCGGCGCGTAGTACGGATTTGCTGTTGAAAAAGAGGAACCACGCTGCCTTGTGATCCCAGCACATTGCCGAAGCGCACGGTGACGCAACGCATCTTCGAAGTAGGACGGGCCGCCAGAATCAGTTCCCCGAGCCGCTTCGTACTTCCCATGAAACTTGAGGGGTTCACTGCCTTATCGCTCGAAATGAGAACGAAGCTGCTGCAATGGCACGTCTCAGCAGCGTCTAGCATGGATATCAAACCGAACACGTTGTTGCGGAGTGCTTCCGAGACATTGCTTTCGGTAAGGGGTACATGTTTGTAAGCAGCTGCGTGAAAAACCGTGGCAATACTGAAGCGCGAGAGAATTGTCTCAATTCGATTTGTGTCGTTGATATCGGCGATGCAGAATTCCACTTTCGAACCTGAATCAAGTGTCGATAAGCGCTGCTGAAGGTCGAACAAACCGGATTCGTCTTGGTCGAGACATACCAACACGCTAGGACGATATTGCAATAGCTGATAAGTCAATTCTGATCCGATGGAACCAGCGGCGCCGGTCACCAACACGGCCGTTCCACCTATCATTCTCCGGACCGGATCCAGATCCAGATGAACGGGATCGCGTCCTAGTAAGTCATCGAGTTTGACTTCACGAAGCTGCCCTAGACTAGACTGGCCAGCTACCAGCTCACGCAAACTTGGAATGGTACGATACCGCAAGTCCGCGCCATAACAAATCTGCACTACGCGCTGCATCTGCGCTGCCGTCGCGGATGGCATTGCGATGAGAACCTCGAATGCTCGGTTCTTCGCACATAGCTCCGGGAGTCGCTCGATAGTGCCTAGTACCGGAATTCCATGAACCTTTGACCCCACTTTTGACTTTTCATCATCAACGCAGCCGACAACAACCCAGGTAGGACCGGCCTGCCTCAGTTCACGGATGAGTAACTGCGCTGCGAATCCAGCGCCCACGATCACTACCCGGCGCGATCGCCGGCGGTCTGGCCCGGGTGCGACCGGCTTGTTTTGCATAAATGCTCGATATAAGAGCCGAACTCCCAAAAGCACAAACGCTGCCAGCAAGAGTTCGAGACAATAAACTGACAATGGAAATGCGTTGATTTGTAGAAAATATCGGATACACAATAAGAAGGCGACTGAGCTGAGCACAAGCGCCTTCAACATGTCGATACCGTCATGAAGACCCGTGTAACGCCAATACCCGTGAAGCAACCCGAATCGTGCAAATGCCGCCAGCCTATAGGCAATTAGTATAGGAAGCAGCGTCAGCAGCAAGTGCAAATTCGGCAGATGGAACTCGAATCTCAAAGCCCAGGCTGATACTGCTGCGAAGGACACCAACGCGACATGGAGTACCAAAATCACCGCACGGCGTATATTAAGCGACATAGGTCTTTTCAATCGACAACGAGAGTTACTTTTATGTTCAGAGTTAAGTTATTATTGAAGTCTGAGTCAATGAGGAACTGAGCTGCCGCCAATCTTCTTTCCGTTGACTAAGCGTCAGCTTCATTCATCACGTCGGTAACGACGTTGGCAATTTCCTGCATGTTTGCAGGAGAGAGCGTCGGATGGACTAAAAACATCAGGCTAGTTTCCCCCAATTCTTTTGCCACCGGAAATCGACAGTCAGGCCGCCACTCGGTAGGGAAAGCTTTTTCCAGATAGATCTCGCTGCAGCTTCCAGAAAAGCAAGGAACCCCTTTCTCGGAAATAGCGGCCATGATTCGATCGCGGCTCCAGTTGCATCGCAGCCTGTCTGTCCGGACGAACGCATAGTACTTGTAATAGGCGTGTTCGATGTTATGACCCGGTGAAGCGAGCCTTAGTGCATCCAGCCGCGAAAATGCTTCTGTCAAAACCGCTGCATTTGCCCGCCGCTTTTGCACCCACCCGGTAAGTTTCCTCAGCGCGATACGGCCTATTGCGGATTGGACCTCAGTCATTCTCCAGTTGGTGCCGAAGGAATCATGCAGCCTGCGAAAGCCTGCAGCATGACTTGGCTGATGTACGGTGTGATAGTTTTTC
>Ga0073928_10008454_pt1 | contig 12913 bp, 10 predicted proteins | sample PaiPotPPA55metaG_FD_76969 | JGI IMG/M metagenome (GOLD analysis project Ga0073928, IMG submission 76969) | Iron sulfur acid spring bacterial and archeal communities from Banff, Canada, to study Microbial Dark Matter (Phase II) - Paint Pots PPA... ...
CCCGTCATTCGCGACCTCGTCTGCGACATGCGGCCGTTCTGGGAGAAGCACCGTGCAGTGCGGCCATGGCTCGAGGCGCAACCTCCGCCGTCGCCCACCGAAGAATACCGTGTCCCCAATGCGGCGATGGACGAGTTGCTTCAGGAAGTTTCGTGCATCAGCTGTGGTGCGTGCCTCATGGACTGCGAGTCGTTCGCCGTCAACGAACAGTTCCTCGGCCCTCAAGCCCTCGCGAAGGCCTACCGCTATGCTGCGGATCCCCGCGATTCGCAAACCAGTGAGCGCCTGACGCAATACAGTGCTCCGGGCGGCGTGTGGGACTGCACGCACTGCTTCGAGTGCGTCGTACAATGTCCCAAGGGTGTCGCGCCGCTCGAGCAGATTCTCAAGTTGCGCAAGCTCGCCGTCGCCGCGGGCAACACCAACAATCCCGGAACACGACACGCCGATGCGTTCGCGGACTCCGTGAAGCACAGCGGGCGCTTGAACGAGTTGACGCTGCTGCCTAAGTCGGTCGGCTTCTTCAACATCGTCGGCCAGCTCAAGACGCTCCCGAGCGCGTTCAACATGATCCGCGCCGGTAAGCTGCCACCGCTCGTTCACCGCTCGATTCCAGGCGTCGGGCGGATCCGAGCTATTTTCGAGCGAGTCGGAGGTCGGTTCAAGTGAAGGTCGCGTTTCATCCCGGCTGCGTCTCGAAGGGCGCCTGCCCCGAGCTCTTCGTCTCGGCGATGGCCATCGCCGAGCCTCTGGGCCTCGAACTCGTAGAACTGACGGAGGCGCCGTGCACCGGCGCCGGCGTGCTCGGCGAACAGAATCCGGAACTTGCCGATTGTCTCAACGGCCTGACGCTCGCGATGGCCGAGCGCGAAGGCGCCGACCTGATGACCATCTGCAGCACGTGTCAAGGCGTGCTCGCCGGCGTGAACTTTCATCTGGTCAAGGACGCCGAACGGCTCGCCAAGGTGAACGCGACGTTGGCCGATCAGGGCTACCAGTACAGCGGCAAAACGAACGTCAAGCATCTGCTCTGGGTGCTGTTCGAAGACGTAGGCATCGAGCGGATCCGTGCTGCGATCAAGGTCAAGCTCACCGGCTTGAAGATCGCGCCGTTCTACGGATGCTACATTTTGCGCCCGCTCGACTCGCTCGGATTGCGCGAGCGACCCGAGCGCAAAACGTACCTCGAGCAGCTCATCGCCTTGCTCGGTGCGCAACCGGTGGAGTACTCGGGCGCAACGAAGTGCTGCGGCTTCCCGATGCTCACGTTCAACCGCGACAAGTCGCTCGCCATGGCCGGCAACCACTTGCTCGAGGCGAAGGAAAAAGGCGCCGATCTCTTGGTGACGCCCTGCCCGCTGTGCCACCTCAACCTCGACGGGCAGCAGCCCGACGCTGCTCGCGTTGTGAAGAAACCCATTGACGTTCCGATCTTGCACTTGCCGCAACTGCTCGGGCTCGCCTTCGGTATCCCCGCGAGCGCTTTGCGCGTCGACCGGCATGTCGTGTCGACGAAGCCGGTGCTCGAGCAGATCGCCGTCAAGGTTTAGGGCGCGCTCAGAGAGTTTTCAGGTTCCTCGGGTATTCTCGCACCCGGAGGACGACCTCAGTTGCTACGTAACCTCGCTCTCGCTCTCACCTTGGTCGCCGGCTCGGCGGCCGCTGCGTCGCCGGCGTTTGGACGCCCCGTTGCCTTCGATCCGGGTCGCTCGCGAATGACCGTGCACGTCTACAAGCAGGGCGTGTTTTCGTTTCTGGCCGACGATCACGTCATCGACGTGCCTATTGCGAGCGGCTCATATGACGACGACCTGCGGTCGGTCGAATTGAACGTGGACGCGACGAAGATGCGCGTCCTCGATCCGCAGCTGCCGTCGGCGAAGCGCGCTGCCGTTCAAGGGAATATGTCGGGCGCTGCGGTGCTCGACGCGACGACCTTTCCAACGATCTCATTCCGCTCGACGCATTTCGAAGATGCCGGGGCCAACCGTTGGAACGTCACCGGCACGCTCACCCTGCACGGACAAACACATCCGCTGACCGTGCACCTCACGCGCATCGACCCGACGCACTTCAGCGGCTCCGCCACCGTGCGCCAGACGGATTTCGGCATTACTCCAATTGAGGTCGCCGGCGGAGCCGTCTCGGTGAAGGACAACGTCGAGATCGCGTTCGAGGTCGCTCTAGCTCCCTGATGAACCCTTTCGCGAACCGCCGCGCAGTAAGGCACGCAGCGGATCTGAGAATGCGTCGACGGCCCGCTCTTTCTCCGGAATGATCGCGTTATCGGTGATGTGAATGTGCTCGGGGCAAACTTCGGTGCAGCACTTCGTGATGTTGCACAGGCCGATACCGCCTTTGCCCTTCAGTTGACCGACGCGGTCTTCCGCGTCCATTGGATGAAAGTCGAGACCGGCCGAGCGCACGAAGTAACGCGGCCCGAAGAATTGCGGCTTGTCCTCGGTCGCGTAGCGGATAACGTGGCAGACGTCCTGGCAGAGGAAACACTCGATGCACTTGCGCATTTCCTGCGCGCGCTCTACATCGTGCTGGTAGAAGACCCACGGCCGATCCGTGCGCGGTTTAAACGGAGTGATCTTCTCGTTGACGCGGTAATTCCACGACACGTCGGTCACGAGGTCCTTGATGCGACGGAAGGTTTGCATGGGCTGCACCAGCAGCGGCTCGTCGAGCTTGAAGTCCTCGACGCGCGTCTTGCACATCAGCCGCGGCCGCCCGTTCACCTCCGCGGAGCACGACCCGCATTTTGCGGCTTTGCAGTTCCAGCGCACGGCTAGCTCGGGCTCTTGGTGCGCCTGCACCGAGAGAACGGCGTCGAGCACAACCATGCCGCTGGCCAGTTCCACCTCGTACGCTTGCCAGCGCCCGACGCGATCGCCCTCGTCGCCGCGGTTGATCTTCAGCGTAAACGTCTTTCCGGTTCGCGCTTGATCGCGTAGCGACTTCTCGCGAACCGCACCCTCGTAGCGCGCGGTTGCGGTAGCCGGCCCTTCGCGCTCTTCGACGGCCTTGGGGTCTACGCTCACGCGGGCACCACGGATTTCTCGCCGATGATCTCGGCGAGTTCGGGCGGCATGGGCGCGCGCTCGACGTATTCGACTTCTGCGTTGCCGTCGCGCAAGCGCGTGATGCTGTTCACCTTCTGCAGTTCGGCGCTCATCTCGGGGAAGTCGACGCGCGAGTGCGCCCCGCGGCTCTCCTTACGGAGCAGGGCGCTGCGCACTATGGTCTCGGCGATGCGCACCATGTGCTTGACGTCCAGGCACGTGTGCCACATCGCGTTGTACAGGCGCGAACCCGTCGAACGCACGCGCGCCGCCCTCTCCTGCAAGGGCCCGAGCAATTCGAGCGCGCGCGTCAGGCGCTCCTCGTTGCGGAAGACGCCCACGTACTCCATCATCATGTTCTGCAGGTCTTCTTGCACCGCGAACGGGTTCTCGCCGGTTTCGAGTTCGAACGGCGCGAGCATCTCGCGCTCGGCTTTGATGATCTCGGCTGTTTCCGGCTCGACGCGCGCGGTCTGACCCAGAGCGTACTGCGCCGCCGCTAATCCCGCCCGCCGCCCGAAGACGACGAGGTCCGAAAGCGAATTACCCCCCAAACGGTTCGACCCGTGCAAGCCGGCCGCTGCCTCTCCTGCCGCATAGAGACCCGGAACGTTGGTGGCTTCGGTCTCGGCCTCGACCCGGATGCCGCCCATGACATAGTGGGTCGTCGGATAGACTTCCATCGGCTCCTTGGTGATATCGACGTGCGCAAATTCCATGAACTGCGCGTACATCGACGGGAGCTTCTTCTTGATGAAATCGGCCGGCTTGTGGGAGATATCCAAGAAAGCGCCGCCGTGCGGCGAGCCTCGACCTTCGGCGACTTCGGTATAGATTGCGCGCGCGACGACGTCGCGCGTCGAGAGCTCCATGCGCTTGGGGTCGTAGCGCTGCATGAAACGCTCACCTTCCGAGTTCGTGAGAATCCCTTGCTCGGCGCGTACGGCTTCGGTGACGAGGATGCCCCGGACGCTCTGCGGCCACACCATGCCGGTTGGATGAAACTGGACGAACTCCATGTCCATGAGCTCCGCGCCGGCTTCGAAGGCGATCGCCTGACCGTCGGCGGTACCCTCCCAGGAATTCGATGTTACCGAATAGATTCTGCCGATGCCGCCGGAGGCGATGATCACGGCCGGCGCCTTCCAAACGCGGAACTTGCCCCACTCGCGCTCGTAGCCGGCGAGCCCGCAGACGGCTCCGTCGCGCAACAAGATCTTGGTGACGGTATGCTCCATGAAGACCCGCAGGCCGCCGGCCACCGCCCGGTCTTGCAACGTCCGAATGAGCTCGAGACCCGTTCGGTCTCCCACCTGCACGAGCCGCTGGTACGTATGGCCGCCGAAGATGCGTTGCATGACGCCGCCGGCGTCGGTCCGATCGAACACCGCTCCCCATTGCTCGAGGTTCTCGATCTCCTTCGGCGCCTCTTTGGCGTGCAGTTCGGCCATCCGCCAATTGTTCAGGTACTTTCCCCCGAACATCGTGTCTTTGAAGTGCGCCTTCCAGTTGTCGCGCGGGTCCACGCTGCCGACCGCGGCGGCCATGCCGCCTTCCGCGACGATCGTATGCGCCTTGCCGAGCAGCGACTTACAGATGACGGCTACGCGAGCGCCCTGGCTCTGCGCCTCGATGGCTGCCCGAAGCCCTGCACCGCCGGCGCCGACCACGATGACGTCGGCCTCGAATCCTTGCCCGTCGTTCGTTTGCATCGTTAGAACACGATCCGCGCGTCGGAGATGACGTGCATCGCGCACAGGCGCACGTACAAGTCGGCAAGCCCGACGCTATAGAGGCTCGCCCATGCCCAAATCGGGTGCTGCCCGGTGAAGAACGACACGAAGCGCCACGCACCGTAACGCGCGGAGCCGAAGCGCGCGCAGGAGTAGCACTTGACGTTACCGCCCACGAGACTGCGCAGCGCATGACAGCCGAGCGTGAAAAACGACAGAAACACGACGTTCCCCAAAAGCACGAGCGTGCCGACTCCTATGCCGAAGCGGCCGTCAAAATCGAACGCCAGCAAGGCATCGTACCAGAGAATCGCGAGCACGATGATCGAGCCGTAAAGGAACCAGCGATGCAGAACCGGCCACCAGCGCAGAATGATGCCCGTCTCACCGGTGTAGTCGCCGCGCGCCTCCGAAACGGCGCACGCCGGTGGGCTGCGGAATATCGCGCGATAGTACGCTTTGCGATAATAGTAGCACGTTAACCGGAAGCCGAGCGGGATGCCGAGGATCAACAAAGCAGGCGACAGCGGCCACCACGACGGCTTGAGGTATGGCGAGTAGAACGGCGAGAGGTAGGGGTCGAACTGAAAGTTGTCGCCCGCAAAAGCCGCCCACGTCGAGTATGCGACGAAGACGACCAATCCAACGAAGACCGCAAGGGGCTCAACCCACCAGGCATCGCGCCGCTCGGTGCGACCAAAGCCGGGTGCGCCGACATGGGCCACGAGCGTCTGTTTCATCTCACTCAACTGTACCGCACTCCGAACGCACGGAACACGTCAACGGTCGGAGCATTGGGACACGCCTCTTCAGGCGGAACTTGCGGCTGTCAACGACCATTCTCGCACCATCTTCCCGACGACGGAAAGGTCTTTCTTGGCGTAGCCCAGGTGCATCGCGATGCGCAACAACTGATGGTCGAGCGCCACTTGAAGGACTGGCACGCCCATCGCCTTTGCGTACTCCTGAACCAAATGCAGGTCCTTTGCCATCCATTCGGTCGCGAAGCCGGGCGCCCAGTCGTTCGACGCCGGAGATTCGGGCTGAACGCCTGCCACCGGCACGCGGTGGCGGACGGCGTAACAGTCGGCGGTCGAAACTTCGAACGTCTTCGTCGCCTTGCTGGGATCGAGGCCTGCGCTCTGGATTAACGCATACGCTTCCGCAACGCCCACGATTTGTGCAGCAAAGATAAGATTGTTGCAAAGCTTGATGACTTGACCCGCGCCCGCCGGTCCTAAGAAAAAGATGTTCTTGCCGACGCCTTCGAGTACCGGTCGCACGCGCTCGAGCACGGCAGGATCGCCACCGACCATGAGGGTCAACGTGCCGGCCTTGGCTCCGGCGGTCCCGCCGGAAAGTGGGGCTTCGAGCATGTCGACGCCCTGTTCGGCGCAGAGCCGGTGGTGCTCGATCGATGCGGTCGGAGCGATGGTCGAACAGTCGACGATCGTCTTGCCGCGTCCGATCCCGGCGAGGACGCCATCGGGCTGCGTGAGCAAGGCGTGGACCTGCGGCGACGATGGAACGCAGATCATCGCTACGTCCGCATCGCGAACGGCTTCGGCCGGGGTCGCGGCTGCGAGCGCACCTTCGGCGGCCAGCACTTGCGCCTTCGCGGCCGTCCGGTTCCAGACACGTAACGGGAAACCGGCACGCAGGAGGTTGCGCGCCATCGGCATCCCCATGGCGCCGAGCCCAAGAAAGGCTACTCGCTCGGTCATCTCGCGACGATTGCCACGAGCGCAGGGCCGCTCCTTCGCCGTGCGAAGGCGACCGCGTGGTCGCGGCGTTCGCACGTCTCTCGCGCCTCAAGTTCCTCGCCGGCGGCTTCATCGGCGGTGGCCTCGGCATGGCGGTTGCGGCGTACGAGGGCCACGCGATCGACTGGACCGTCTACGCTCTCGCCCAGGCGGCAGTGACTGCCCTCCACCTGATGACGCACTACGCGAACGACTTCTTCGATCGCGCCTCCGATGCGCTCGCCGCACGGACCCCTTTCTCGGGAGGGAGCGGCGTGCTAGTCGACGGGTCGCTCAACCCCCGGGTTGCGATCTGGGCGGCTGGGATCTGCGGTGCGCTCGGGCTCGGCGGGGCGGCGTTGCTCGTCGTCGAGGGCCGGCCGCTTGCGGCGCTCGGGGTCTTGGTCATCGCGGTGCTCGCGTGGGCGTACTCGGCTCCGCCGCTGCGGCTGCTCGGACGCGGCCTTGGGGAGCTCGATACCGCGCTCGTGGTCGCCGTCTGCGTCCCCTTGTGCACGTACGCTGCGCAGACGGCCAAGCTCGATGCCCGCATCGTTGCGGCGACCCTCGCTCCGGCGCTCGCCATGTTCGTCATGATGCTCGCGGTTGAATATCCCGACGTCGAGCCCGACGCCGCGTCGGGAAAACGCAACCTGGTGGTGCGTCTGGGCCGCGGGCGAGCACGCGGGCTCGTCTGGGCCGGGCTCTTGTCGATCGGGCTGAGCGTCCTCGGCGCGCTCGCGGCCGGAGCTCCGCTCACGCTGGTCCCGCTCCTCGCCGTTGCGATTTGGCCGGCTGCTGCCCTTTGGAAAGCCTTACGCACAGGCGACGCAAGCGTGACGCACGACGCGGAAATCGCGGGGCGAGGGGTCACGCTCTTCTTTGCTGTCGGCTTTTCGTCGCTACTCGGCTTCCTCGTCGCCGTCCCTTAAGCGAGCGAGGGCGGTGTCCGAAGCGAATCGAACGGCAGTTGCAAAGCGAGAACCACAATGACGAGGATTCGGGGATGTTGACACGTATTCGCCGGCCGACGCTCGACGAGATGAACCTGTCCACCGGTAAGCGCGCGCGGCTGCACCGGCTCATGTACGAGCACGGGCCGGCGAACGGCACGCTCATGCTGCTGCCGATCGACCAAGGCCTCGAGCATGGGCCGGTCGACTTCTTCGACAATCCCGACTCGCTCGACACCGACTGGGTGCTGCGCCTGGCGGTAGCCGGCAACTTCTCGGGCATCGCCTACCATATCGGGCTAGCAGAAAAGTATCACCACAAGTACGCAGGCAAGGTACCGCTCGTTCTCAAGGTCAACGGCAAAACGAACATCCCGCCCGACGACGATTCGTTCTCGTCGCTTACCTCGAGCGTTGAGGACGCGGTTCGGTTGGGAGCAGATGCCGTCGGCTATACGCTCTATGTGGGAAGTCCCCGTCAAGACGACGACATCCAGCAGTGCAACGACGTGCGTCACGAGTGCGAGCGTTACGGGATGCCGTTGATCGTTTGGTCGTACCCCAGAGGAAGCGCGGTAAAGGCGAAGGGCGGCCAGGATTCGCTGTACGCCATCGACTACGCAGCGCGCGTCGCGTGCGAATTGGGCGCCGACATCGTCAAGCTCAACATGCCGAAGTGGGATCCGGCCAAAGCAGCTGTCGAGCCGAAGCCGTACAACACGATGGAAACGAGCGATCTCGAAGGTCTCTCGAAAGTCGTGAAATCCGCCGGACGCACGCTGGTGCTCGTTTCGGGTGGAAGCAAGGAATCCGACGACGACATGCTCCACAAGGCGCGCGTCGCGATGGAGGCAGGCTGCGTCGGGTTGATCTTCGGCCGAAACATGTGGCAGCGCGACTGGGACGATGCACTGAACATGTCGGGGAAGCTGCACGAGTTGATGGCGAACTACGGTCAATAGGCCGGCGCGGAGCGTGAGAGCGGCGTGAGAATCTGCTGGGAAACGCGCCGCTTGAGCGTCGAGAGCGAACCCACTCGCCAATGAAAACCGGGCAACTCTTTCCAGCGCTGGTGCTTGGCGCAGCGATGCTCGCTGCGTGCGGTGGAGGAGGAGGCGGCAATTCGCTGCCTCCGCCGCATGACGTCCCGCCGACGCCCGGGTCCGTCCACGGTGCGAACGGCATCGATCACATCGTCATCGTCATCCAGGAAAACCGCAGCTTCGACAACCTCTTCCACGGTTTTCCCGGCGCCGACACGGTTTCGAGCGGACGCATTCACACCGGTCAGCTCGTTCCGCTCAAAGAAATTCCGTTGCTGACCTCCTACGACTTGCGGCACCATGCCACGGATTTCATGGCTGCGTACGACAACGGGAAAATGGACGGCTTCGACCTCGAGAAGACTGCCGGCGCGCCACCGTTGGCGGAATACGCCTACACGCGGCCTTCCGACGTCCAGCAGTACTGGAGCTTAGCGCACCAATTCACGCTCTCCGACCGCACCTTTCCTTCCCAGATCGACGCGAGCTACAGCGCGCACCAGTACCTGATCGCCGCGCAGGACGGCGGCGCCGTCGACGTCCCGAGCGGCGTGCCGTGGGGCTGCGACGCACCGTCCGACACGACGGTGCAGTTGCTCGGACCGAACCGCACGATCGTACCGGGCCCATTTCCGTGCTTCGACTACAAAACGCTCGGCGATGAGCTCGATGCGAAGGGCGCGTCGTGGCGCTACTATGCGCCCGAACTCAACGGTGGAAACGGCGACTACGGCGGACAAATCTGGGTCGCATACGACTCGATTCGCCACATTCGCTACGGACCGGACTGGAACACCGGCGTCGCTTCTCCCGAGACCGCATTCCTCACCGACATCGCAAACGGCCGTCTGGCGTCGGTTACGTGGATTGCGCCGGACTGGTTGAACTCGGATCACCCAGGGATGACCAGCGACGGTGGTCCCGACTGGGTTGCTTCCATCACGAATGCGGTCGGCAAAAGCGCGTTCTGGAAAGATACCGCGGTGATCGTCGTGTGGGACGACTGGGGCGGATTCTACGATCACGTCGCGCCGCCGCAACTCGACTTGCACGGACTGGGGATTCGCGTTCCCATGATCGTCGTTTCGCCGTTTGCGAAGCACGGCTACGTATCGCACGTCCAATACGAGTGGGGGAGCATCTTGCAGTTCGTCGAGCAGACGTTCTCGCTGTCGACGCTTGCCGCGAGCGACGCGCGCGCCAACTCGCTGGACGATTGCTTCGATTTCTCGCAGGCGCTGCGGCCCTATACGTCGATCGCAACGCACCGCAGGCCGACCGATTTCATACGCGAGGTCCCGTCGGGCAAGCTACCCGACGACGACTAGCCCGCGAGCAACTCGTAAGAACGGAGGAATCGTGGAACCGATCGTCCCCCTCATCAGTTCCAGCGTGAGCGGTCCGCTTGGGGCCACGCATCTGCCGCGTCTGTGGCTGAAGATCTTGCTGCACGCCCTGGGGCGTCTTCCCGAAGGATACCGACACGGAGAAGGGGGGTTCGACGGCATGACGATCGAGGGGCTCGGCATTGACCCAGATGCGTTCGTCGCGTTCATCGAGCGCGAGCGTCCGAGTTACCTCGCTTGCGAGGCCTGGGTGCGCGCGCACGCGACGAAGGTCGACGCTACGTCGATTGCAGCGCACAACGAGCGCATCCTTACGCGCGAGAAACCGGCGGATGCAGCCGCGGAAGCCCGGCGCTACATCGGCCTTCCGGACGATTCGATCACGCGGTCGATCCCCCTCAACGACCTGGACGACTGGACGCTCGTGCACGAACGCCTCACTGCGAAGGACGGCTGATCCGGGCGTCGCCGGGTCGCGGGCAGCCGTCACTTAGGCTCGGGCGCGGTGTGCCTGCCCTATGGCACACCGAGGAGCGAGACTTGGCGCAGGAGGATCGAAAGCATGACTATCTTCCAATGCCCCGAGTGCAGCTCGCTTCACGACGCACCGGTTTGCGCCGCATACGTTCTCGAAGTCACGTGCCCGGAGTGCGAGCTGCTCGCTGCACTCCGGCGTGACGCACGCAGCGGCCTAGCGGGTGCTCATCGCTCAGTCGCAGCGCTCGCCCCAAGCGCCAGGAGCGCTTCGCGCGTCGCCTTTGTCAAAGCATGATCGGCGCCTAGCGTCGTCTCCCGGATTGCCAGCGCACGCGCGAACAGCGGCTCGGCTTCAGAGAAACGCCCCTCGCCTCGGTACACGCCGGCAAGGTTGCTCAAGGTCTCTGCGAGGTCCGGGTGCTCGTGTTGCAGCGTCTCCTCGCGAATTCGCAGCGCGCGGGTAAGCAGAGGTTCGGCCTGTTCGTAGCGCTCCTGCGAGCAGTAGACCTCCGCAAGATCGTTCAAGCTTCGGCCAACTTCGGAGTGGTCGGGGCCGAACGTCTTCTCCCGAATCTCGAGGCTGCGGACGTGCAGCGACGACGACTCCGCATAGCGGCCCTTGTCCGCATACATGCGCGCGAGCAAACCTAAGCTGACGGCAACGTCGGGATGATCTGGGCCGAGCACCTTCTTCCGAATCGCAACCGAACGTACGCAGAGCTGCTCCGCTTCTTCAGCGCGTCCTCGCCAGCGATACACCTCTGCAAGGTTGTTCAAACAGAGCGCAACATCGGGGTGATCCGGTCCGAGCGCCCTCTCGCGAACGGCTAAAGCGCGCACAAAGAGCGGCTCCGCCTCGGCGTAACGCCCTTGATCGAAGTACACCACTGCCAGGTTGTTCAGGCTGTAGGCGACGCGAGGGTCATCCGGTCCGAGCGCTTTCTCCCAAATCGCGAGCGCGCGCCAATGAAGCCGTTCGGCCTCGGCATGACGCCCCTGGTCGTGGTACACGCCTGCGAGGCTGTTGAGCCCGAACGCGATATCGGGATCGTCGGGCGGCAGGAGTCGTTCGCGAATCGTCAGTGCTCGAGCATGATGCGACTCAGCCTGCGCATACCGCCCTTGGCTCCAGTGGACGAGCCCGAGGATGTTCAACGTTTGCGTAAGGTCGCGATGGTCAGGGCCGAGCCACTTTTCCTGAATTGCCAGCGCCCGCTCCGCCAACTGCTCCGCCGAAGCAAACTCCCCGCGTTGCCGGAGATATTCAGCGCAGCGGCTTGCGAGGGTCCCGGCCGGCAAACCCGCGAGATCGACCGGAGAGGCTTCCAACGCTGCGCGAGCGTGCGGTATTAGGCGCTCGCACTTCGCCCACATCGCAACGTCTTTGCCGTCCGCAAACGCGACGCCGGCGACCGAGACCGCACACCCCGACCAATCGCCGGCAACATCGGCGACGAGATCCTGCGCGGCGAGCTGCACGAGGCGATGCATGCTGTAGGCTTGAGCGTTGTGCGCAAAGGCCAAGAGCGACAGCCGATCGAGCGCGCCAAGTGCTTCGTCGAGCCTCAGTTCATCTGCGATGACGGAACGCAAATCGAGGGCGGCGCCGCCGGGAAGCATCGGATGTAGACGATCACCGTAGCTTTCGAGGGGTTGGCGGAAGAGTTCGTCGGGAATCGCGACGGGAGCGAAGCGTGCTGCAAAGCACAGCACGGCAGCCGCGCCTGCGGCTTGCTGCTCGGCCTGTGCGATCGCGGTGCTGAAGGTCGCGAAGACCGAGTGCGGATAGTCGGTGCCACGCGGAGCATTCTTGAGATGCTGACCGATTCGTTCCAAATAGCGCTGCGGAGTGACCATGCGCAGGTTTCGTAGAGCGGCAGCGGCGTGCGCGAGTGCCAACGGAAGCGCGCTCAGCGACTGCGCGATGGCTCGCGTATCTTCTTCGTTCAGATCTTCGCGTGCGGCGGCGCGCTGCAAGTAGGCAATCGCGTCCTCGAGTGACCAGGTCTGCAGCGGAATGACGATCACATCACTCGTCCACGCCGCGTCGCGTGAGGTTGCCAGTGCACGCGCCGTACGCGGCAACCAGGTACGCAGGAGTCCCTCGTCCTCAAGGTTGTCGAACACGAGCAAGACCGGCCGCTCGAAGCCCACCAAGGCGGAATTCACGACTCGAAGCGCTGCCGCACGCCGATCCTTGAGCTGAGCGAGACCATGCACGAACATCGCGCCCAGACGCAGCAACCCCTCGATGATGCCGTCCTCGGTTTGCGCGTTGAGCCACCAGACGACCGAGTACTGCTCGCGGTTCCGCCAACCGTACTCGCGGGCGACCGCCGACTTGCCGACGCCACCCAGTCCGTGCACGACGACGATGGCACCGTCCTCTTGGAGGGCTGCGTGCACAGCGGCGAGTTCATCGTCGCGTCCGCCAAAGCCGGGAACCGGGTGCAACTCGTGTGTATCGATGATGGAAAGGTCGCTTGGAAGCGTCCCAACCGATCGCAGTGCCGGGAAATCCTCACGCAACCCAGGCGCGACCAGTTGATAC